>Ga0116164_10000018_pt1 | contig 168556 bp, 121 predicted proteins | sample AD_UKC109_MetaG_FD_89888 | JGI IMG/M metagenome (GOLD analysis project Ga0116164, IMG submission 89888) | Active sludge microbial communities of municipal wastewater-treating anaerobic digesters from Hong Kong - AD_UKC109_MetaG | ecosystem: Engineered > Bioreactor > Anaerobic > Digestate... | reverse complement strand
GCATTGGTACAACGAACAACGGATCCACTCGGCGCTCGATTACCGAACGCCATGCGAGGTCGAAGCGGCGCACCTCTCCCTAAAAGCCGCCTAATTCTGTCTTGCTAAAAGGGGGACAGTACGCCGGGGTGAGGGAGACACCGATTCCAACCTGGGCAACCACAGGGGGTTGCCCCTGCAAGTTATCTCTATGATCAGTGTAAGTTAAAACACTGATAAACTCGCTTGCTCTGCTCGCTCGTGTACCGGTGCCACCGAAAAACAATTCATGAACAGCGTCACCCGCCGATTACAGCACCGTAAACGCACCTTCGGCGATGTCGCCCGCCGCGTTGCCCAGGATGGCCGCGTAGCCCTGTTCGTCGTCGTAAAAACCCAGAAGAAGCGTCCGGTCGTTGTTGACGTCGTCGACCGCGACCAGCACGTTGCGAATCACATACCCGGTAAACGCTATATTGCCGCAATTCAACTGCACTTGGGCGTCCTCTTCGGTGACCTGGCAAATCGGTGACATTTCATCGGTGTCGATCATCAGGCTCGCGCCGTCCAGGTCGTCGGCGTCCAGGCCGACGCAGCGGTTGTCGAGCTTGCGGCCGACGAAATCGCGCGTGACCGTCCCCTGCCACGAGTCGTAGGTCGCCTCGCCGTCGGTGAACAGGCCGTCGCTGAAAATCGCCTCGTAGGTCAGGTCGAAATCGTCGCCGTCCATGCCGAGCGTCACCGCGCCGTCGACGTTCTGGCCGGTCAGCAAAAACAGGCCGGGCCGATACGTGCCGCTGTCGTCGAAAGCCAACAGCGAGGCCCCGTACAGATCCTGGCCGATCTGCCGCAGGTCGAGAATCTCGTACGCGGCGAACAGCGGATCGGTGAAATGCAGCAGCCACAGGCCGTCGACGTCGACGGTCAGGTCGTCGTTGCACGGATCGGCGTTGCTCAGCGGCGTGAAGGGAATGCTGAAGGTCCGGCCGTCGCCGCGCACCAGCTCGCCGTCGTCTTCGAGCACGAAGAAGGTCACGGCGACCTCGACCACATCCTGGCCCAGCGGCAAGCTGTGGGGAATCGCCAGCCCGTCCGGTTCGGCATCGTCCGGCAGCGTCATGTTGAAGTTGAACGCGCCGCCCGCCTCGTCGGTGATGTCGCTCAGCAACGACGTTTCGCTTTCTTCATCCCACTGCACGGCGTTGAAGCGCTCGTCGCCCCACGAGGCGCTGAAGGAAACGTACAAGAGTTGATCGACTCCCACCGCGGGCAGCGTTACCGAGCCGGTCAGATTGATCGAACCGCCCGGGCCGACCTGCTCGACATCGACCGTCACGTCGTCGAGGATCATCTGCAGCGTCTCGTCGCCGCCGGCGATCGTGTATTCGTTGTACTGCGCCTCCCCGGAAACGACCTTCCAGCCGTCGTCCTCCATCGCGAACAACGAAACGCCGCGAATCGTGCCGGTCATGGCCAGGTCGAAACCGATATCTTCGTCGGCCTTCTGCAGCATCTGAATTTCATTGAGCGTTTCCGCGCGCGCGGTCACCCCGTCGGCCTCGATTTCCACCGCCACGGTCAGATCGTAGCCGGTGACCGTCAGGTTCGGGCTCTCGGCCAGTTCCTCCAGCGCATCCTCCATCAACGCGGTTTTGTCGCGACCGGCATAGTCGTAATTTTCGCTGACATGCGGAAAAACTTTGTCCTCCAGACCGGCCACGGTGCGCTCCATCTGGCCTTCGGTCATTTCCTCGACGATCGCGATGATGGCCTTCTCCTGGGCGTCGTCATCGTCATCGTCGTCGTCATCGTCATCGTCGTCGTCATCGTCGTCGCACGAACAACCGGCGGCGATCAGCGACAGGCCGACCAGCGCCGGCAACAACAATAAAAGCAATAAAAGTCTATTATTATTCATGGTTGACCTCCCCTAAAATCGTCTCCGTCCGGCGCCGTGGTTGCCCCGCCGGCGCCGGATCGTATTTTCATTTTCAATCGATTTCGGTGATGCCGCCGCCGAAGCGGATGCCCAAGGCCACGTACGGCGCGAGCATCGGCAGATCCGGACCGTCCATGTCCAGGTCGACGTCGTCATCGTCGTCGTCGTCGCTGATCGCCTTGGCGTCCCAACCCTCGTCCCACAGCGGCACGCGCAGGCCGGCCTTGAGCGACACGACCAGGTCCAGCCGGCCGTTGTCACGCCGCATGATCGACGGGGTCCATTCCGCCGCCACCGCCACGGTGCCGATATAGCCTTCCTGGGAGAGCAGGATTTCATCGTAATCGTTCGACAGGCGATGGCTCGCCAGCAGCCAGCCGACGTTATGGATCGCCACGTTGGCGCCCATGCCGCCCAGGCCGATTTCCGGGCGCAGGCGGAAATTGTCGGTGTGCACCACGTTGTAGCCGCAATACAGCACGCCGTAGCCGCCGCGCAACGAAGCGTCGGCCAGCGCGCCGCTCTTGGTCTGGTTGAAGCCGTAGCCCTCGAGGCCGACCACCACGCGTCCGCCGAGCAGGGCGTAGGCGTCCAGGCCGATCATCGGGACCGTGGACGAAAAATCGCTGACGCGCAGCGGATCGAGATAATCGTTGAGTTCGCCGACATCCAGCCACATCGCGCCCGCGCTCAGGCCGCCGTAACCGCCCCAGATGACCGTCTCGCCGGCCAGCGCCGCCATCGGCAGCAAACCCACAAATATCGCCACTATCGCCGCTATCGCCAACCGTTGCATGTCAAACCTCCGCTTCGTACCTTTATGGAGCATAGCACAATCGCCCGTAGATTCACGAGTTCCACCTTTTCGCGGGCGTCACGCACCCGGTTTAACGCCGCGTGAAGGCAATTGTGTCACCGAAGGAGACTTTTCGCCGATCTTTTCTTTTCAGCGGGCAAAGGCCCGATGTATAGTGGTTCATCCACCAAGAGGAGGCGGTCATGCGACGATGGGGTTTGGTCATCGCCTTGCTGCTGGCGACGGCGGTGGCCGCGTCGGCGCAGACGACCGGCCTGGCGCGCCTGACCGACCTGTGGGCGCTGCCCGACCTGACGCCGGGCATTTTCGCCTTCGGCGCGTCCAGCACCGACATGACCGGCGGCAACGACGACGGCTTCACCGGCATGTGGTCGCGGCAATACTGGGACGACGGGCGGCACGTGCTCTTCGACGCGCAAGGCCCCGGCTGCGTGTATCGCATGTGGTTCACCAAGCTCGGCGAGCGCGCGAACCTGCAATTTTTCTTCGATAACGAACCGACGCCCTCGCTGGACATGCCGCTGACCGACTTTTTCGCCGGCGAAACCGCGCCGTTCACCGAACCGCTGCTGTGGGACGATCTGGATTCCAGCGGCGGCTTCGTGCACTACGTGCCGGTCTGCTACCGCGAGCGGCTGGTGGTCGCCACGACCGCGCTGACCTATTTCTACAACTTCACCGCGCACCGGTATTGGTCGGCCGCCGAGGTGGAAACCTTCACCGGCGCGGAAAACTACGCCGAGGCGCGCGCGCTGTACGATCCCGCGCAGGCCGGGGACGATCCGAAAGATACCGCCGGCGTGAACTACACCGAGCTGAGCGCGACCGTCGCTCCGGGCGAAACGGTCGCGCTGGCCGACCTGAGCGGCCCGGGGTGGATCGCCTCGCTGGAACTGACGCCCGCGACGCTCGACGCGGCGCTGCTCAACGACGTGCGGCTGGTCGCCGTCTTCGACGAGGCCGACGCCGCGCAAATCGACGCTCCGTTGGGCGTGCTGGTCGGCACGACCGACCCCGCCGCCGAGGCGACCGCGCTGCTGTGGGGGCTGACCGACGGGCGCATGTATTGGTTCATGCCCATGCCCTTTTTCACCTCCGCCCGGCTGGCGCTGGTCAACGACGGCGACGCCCCGGCGAACTTCACCGGACGCCTGGGCGTGCGCGCGGGGCAACCCGACGACCACGCGGGTCTGCTGGTCGCGCAGTACAACCGCAGCAAACCCACGCGGCTGGGCCGCGATCATCCCTTCGCCGTCGTCGGCGGCCAGGGAAAGATCGTCGGCGTCACGCAACTGGCCGGGGGCCTCAAGGATCAGGGCTACCTGGAAGGCGACGAGCGCTGGTATCCGGACGGCCTGTCGACCCCGACCATGCAAGGCACGGGCACCGAGGATTATTACAACGCCGGGTGGTACTTCAACCAGGGGCCGTTCGCGCTGCCCACGCACGGCCATCCGTCGCTGTACACGCAGGACGACTACCTGGTGACGGCCATGTACCGCCTGCACGCGGGCGATTCGCTCGACTTCTACAACGGCGCGGTGTTTTCCATCGAGCACGACATGCTCAACCTCAACACGCGCGAGGATGAACGCTCGGCGGCGTACCTGTATCACGTCGACGAACCGGCGCTGGTGCTCCAAGCCGCGTTCGACGTGGGCGACCCCACCGAGGAGGAGCGCTTCGCTTTCGTCGGCGGCGACGACGAGAACCTCGGGCCGCTCTACGGCTTCTACGAGGGCGATCAGGATCTGTTGCCGATCCTCGACGCCGGTTACCGCTCGCGCACGACCGCCCGCTTCACCGTGGCGGTCAACCCGCACAACGACGGCCTGCGGTTGGTGCGCCGCATCGATCAGCGCTGGGGCCGCGAGTTGGTGCGCGTGACGGTCAACGGTCACGACGCCGGGCTGTGGGGCGCGACCGAACACAATTTCTTCAAGCGCTGGCGCGACGTGGTCTTCGACATTCCGCCCGCGCTGACCAAGGGCCACGATCTGGTCGAGATCGAACTGACCAACCGGGGCGAGCAGTTCACGCAACTGCATTATTGGATTTACGCGTTCAAGCGGCCGCTGCTGACGCGCCTGCACGATCCGGCGCTCAGCGCGCCCACCGACGAACTGCGCGTCGGCGACACGCTGGCGCTGACGGTCGGCGGCGTGTATCCGAGCGGCGCGGAGGAGGAAGTCGCCGGGTGGGTCGAGTACGCGCTGTCGGATCCCGCGCTGGCCGAGGTCGTCCACGGCGAAATCACCGCCTTCGCGCCCGGCGAATTGACCCTCACCGCCTCCACCGGCGCGCAAATCAGCAACGCGCTGACCCTGACCATCCTACCCGCCGCGGATGACGACACGAGCGACGACGACGATACGACGCCCACTGAAAACGACGACGATGACGATGATGATGGGTGCGGATGTTAACGAATGCGGAATGGCGAATTTTCGGTGGCGGAATGCGGAATGAATTCGGCCGGTGGCATTGATCACGGCAGCCCTCATCCCCGCCCCTTCTCCCACGGGGAGAAGGGAGAACCAAGCTGCCGTTTTTTACCCTCTCCCGGTGGCACTGATACGCCGAACGTAGTGAGGCTTATCAGTGTTTTATATGAACACTGATAAACTCGCTCACTTTGCTCGCTCGTGTATCAGTGCCACCGAGCCGGGCAACCACGGGGGGTTGCCCCTACAAATAACCCTTCGACAGCGATCGTTTCCGCAACGCCTCAATCCAGTTCCACCGTGGCGTGGACCAGCGCGCCCATGGCGGTGTAGATGAACTCCAGCGCGCCGTCGTGCAGCACCATCTGCGGATTGATGCCCGCGCCCTCGATGCGGTCGACCAGCGTCGACTCCCATTCGCCGCCGGCGTTGGTCGCGTACCAAAGCTGCGAGCTGTCCATGTTGAAGCCGATGTACACGTTGCCGTCGTCGTCCAGCGCGATGGAGGCGAGGTAGGTGTAATACTGCAACCCGCCTTCGACGACCGTCTTCTGCCACAGGCCGGTGGCGTTGGTGATGTAGTAAAGCTGCCCGTCCCTTTTGTAGCAGATGTGCAGATTGTCGTCGCCGTCGATGACGATGTCGGTCGAGCCCTGGGTGATGCCGTCCTCGTCGATGATTTCGGTCACCCACGCGCCCGAGGCGTTGGTCGCGTAACGCAGCCGCGAGTAAGCGTAGTTGACGTAAACGATGTGCGCAGCCCCGTCGCTGTCCAGCGCGATTTCCGGCCAGGTGCCGGTCAGGCCGTCGTTGTCGACGGTTTCGGTGATCCAATCGCCTTCGGCGTTGGTCGCGTATTTGAGCACGTACCCTTCGCCGTAATAGGCCAGGTGCACCTTGTCGCCGTCCAGCGCCATGTCGACGCCGCGCCCGTTGCCGCCGATCGGATCCACGTCGGTGAAGACCCAGTCGCCCGTGGCGTCGGTGCCGTAGCGCAACCCCTGGTCGACGCCGTCGTTGAAGCGGAAGGCAAGGTGCGTCGCGCCGCTGCCGTCCACGGCCAGCGCGGTGAATTCGCCCGCGTAGCCGTCGCTGACCAGCGCCTCGCCGGTCCACGAACCGTTGCCGGAAAACAGCATCATGTCTTCGGCCACGCTCACGTAGGCCGCCGCGAGCAACGTGCCGTCGCCTTTGACGGCCAGTGAGGTTTCGCCGGTATAGATTTTCCCGGAATCGATGCGCGCGGTCGCCCAATCGCCTTCGGCGTTGGTCGCGTGCCACAGGTCGCCGGAGTTCGTTTCGCTGTAGCTGATGTGCGCCTTGCCCGCGTCGTCGAGCGTCAGCGAGCAGTACTCGCCGTCGTGCACGACGTTGTCGACCACGGTGACGACCCACGAGCCGGTGACGTTGGTGATGTACTTGAGGCCGTAGCGGATGTACGCCATGTGCACCTTGCCGTTGCCGTCCACGATGATCGCCGTGTCTTCCTCGGCCTTGGTCGACTCGGAATCGACCGCCGATTCCTTCCACTCGCCGGTGGCGTTGGTGGCGTACCACAGGTAGTCGGCCGGTCCCATGAAGCTGACGTGCGCGTAGCCGTCCTCGTCCAGGGCCAGTTCGGGATTGCCGTAATAATCGAAGTCGTGGATCAGTTCGATCTCCCAATCGCCCGTGGCGTTGGTCGCGTAGCGCAGCTCGTTGAGCAACTGATAATTGCCGTAGACGATGTGCACGTTGTCGTCGCCGTCCACCGCGATCGTCGCCCGCGAGCCCGACTCCGGATCGCCGTCGACCGTCTCGATCGACCAGCCTTTATCGTCCTTGTGCGCGTATTTGAGAATCGACGGGTCCAGCCCCTCGATGTACCTGTAGGCCACGTGCGGTTGGTTGGCGCTGTCCACGGCCACCGACGGACACAGGCCGACGTAGGTGCACGTGTCGACCGTTTCGGTCTTCCACGCGCCGCCGGCGTTGGTCATGTATTTGACCTGGAACAGGTAGGTATCCTGATAGGCCACGTGCAGCTTGCCCGCGTGGTCCACGGCGAGATCCGGGTCCATCGCGAAGTCGGCCAGCTTCTTGGCCGTCCAGGCCTTGTCCTTGGCGCTTTGCGAATACAGCACCAGTTGCCGCCCTTTGCAGGCCAGGGTGTAGAGCGTACCGTCGGGGCCGGTGGCGCTGGACGTGCCGTTGTAGCCGATGCGCCCGCCGTCGATCACCTCGATATAATCGGGCGCGACATCGTCGTCGTCATCGTCGTCGTCATCGTCATCGTCGCCGCCGGTGTCGTCGTCGTCGACCGGGCCGGCATCGTCGTCATCGTCGTCGCCCATGGCGCCGCTGTCGTCATCATCGTCCCCGCCGCCGCAGGCAACGATCGTCAAGGACAGCAATACTACAAGAATAAAGAATGATAACCGTTTCATCACGATCTCCACATCTTTGATGATTGGCGTTTATTGATCTCCCATCGGCCGATTGTATCACGATCTAAAGCGAATTTCCGCCGCCCTTGCCAAGCACGCCTTCCTGCCCGTACAACTAAAAACAAGGAGGGAACGATGATGAAGCGTTCGTTGTTCGTCTGCACTGTGCTGCTCCTGGCGACCGCGTGGCTTTGGACGATCCCGCTGCTGGCCGCCGAAACGCATTCCCAAACCTATCAGGGAAACGGGGGTTCGCCGCGGAACATGCCGCCGTTGACCACGCCCGGACTCCAGTTGGGCCGGACGGTGGGCGAAAAATCGCTGGTGACCGTGCCGGCCGAGGAGATCGCGGCCAAAACGAAGAGCGCGCCGGTCGACGAAAACAAGCAACGGCGGATGGTCGGCGTGCACGTGGACGTGCCGGCCTATGACGACGCCGTGTGGGAACGTCTGACCGGTCCGCAGGGCGCGACGTCCTGGCGGCTGGCGATCGCCGCCCCGGGCGCGAAGTTCCTGCGCGCGCATTTTTCGGTGTACCGGCCTGCCGCAACCGACGTGGTGGTCGTGTACGGTGAACTCGATCCGGCGCAGGCCCGCCGCGTGCGCTCGGTCGAAGTCGCCGGCGAAGCGGACGTCTGGGCGCCGCCGACCAAGGGCGAGCGGCTGCACGTGGAGGTGCTGACCTCCTCGGCCACGCCGCCGAAACTGGTGATCGACCTGGTTTCCTATGGCCTGGCGGACATGGCGCAAAACAAGGAAGCCGGCTGCTACCTCGATCCGACCTGCTACGCGGCCTGGGACGACCTGAAAACCGGCATTGGCCACGTCAGCCTGGAAAGCGGCGGCGGCGCTTATGTGTGTTCGGGGGCGCTGTTGAACGACACGGCGTCCTCGGGCACGCCCTGGTTCATGACCGCCAACCACTGCGTCAGCACCGAGGCCGAGGCCGATACGGTGGTCGTCTCCTGGCGCTTCCACACCGAAGAATGCAACGGCGATCCCCCCGATTTTTACAGCACGCCCTACAGCGAGGGGTCGGATATGGTTTTTACCGACACCTTAACCGACTCCACGCTGTTGGAATTGGACGAAGATCCGCCCAACGGCACCTCGTATATCGGTTGGACGACGGCGGACGTGATTCCCGGAGATGACGTGACCACGCTGCATCATCCCGACGGCGCCTTCATGCGCATTACCTTCGGCGAGGTCATTTACCTGGATGTTAACTTCTATTCCATACTGTATTCGGAAAGCTCGACCGAGGGCGGCTCGTCGGGCGCGCCGCTGTTCAACGACGACCAACAGGTGATCGGCGCCCTCTCCGGCGGCGATGCGTCCTGCTACTACATGGAAGGTCTCGACGAGTTCGGCAAATTCAACGTGGCCTACGGCGCGGGGATGAACGAATTCCTCGACAACGCCGACGACGACGATGACGATACCGACGACGACGATGACGACGACGACGATGACCTCGACGATGACGATGATGATATCGATGACGACGACGATGATGACGACAACGACGACTACATTCCCCCCTCCGACGACGACGATGACGACGACGACGAGCAGGGCGCGACCCAAACCCGCGACGACGACTCCGGCGGCGGCATGTGCGGCTGAAGCCGTTTAATTCAACATAACTTCTTGTCTTACGAAAATAATATTGATAAATTTTGTCCGTTCGTTTTCGGAGGACGAAATTATGCCTCGGTCGGTTTGTTTCCTTTGTGTTTTATCCTTACTACTCGTCACCGGATCGGCCTACGCCGCGGGCGGGCTTTTGGCCACGCCAAGCTGGATTTATGAAACGAAGGAGACCTCCTTCGCCACGGTTGCCGGCGACGTCAACGGCGACGGTTGCGACGATATCCTTGTTGCCGATTATTTGTACTCGACAACCGGAGATGAAATCGTTCGCCTGCGGTTGTATTACGGCCGTCACTGCGGCACGCCCGAATTTTCGGGCTGGTTTTTTGAATTCGAAGATCACAGCTTCTTTCGCTTTGCGGGAATCGGCGACGTTAACGGCGATGGTTATGCCGATGTGATGGCTTACGCATACTTCCAACCGATAATGTTGTTTTACGGCAGCGAAGACGGGCTTCAACCCGGCAGGGAGTGGCTGCAGGAATACAACTTTCAAGAAATCGGCGATGTAAATGGCGATGGGTACGACGATCTGATTGTCGATGGTGAACTTGTGTTCTACGGCAGCGATAAAGGTCCGGGGAATGAGCCGGACTGGCAATTTTCCGAGGACGTGATCGTCGAATATGCAGCCGGACATTTGGATTTCAACGGCGACGGTTACGGCGATCTGATAATCCGCAGTGGAATATCGATCTATTTCTATTCAGGCGGCCCCGATGGTTTGGCGGATGAATACAGCGCCATGATCGACGAGCCGAAATATTTCTTTGTCAGTTCGCAAATTCACTCGGCCGGCGATATCAACGGCGACGGCGTCGATGAAATCATTATTTTTGGTGATCAATATTGCCGATCGAACAGGTGTTTGGCACTCGAAGGAGGTATGTTCATCTTTACCATCGATGCTGGGAACGGGAACGATCCGTATGTCGTGTGGAAACGGTATGGCGATTTAATCGGTTGGGACTATTACTTATTCTTGTTAAATGAAGTGGTCGGTGGTTACGATCTCAATGGCGACGGTTTCGATGATGTGGTCGCCACTCTCGACCTCGTTCATTATCCCGAATCGTACGACGATATCTACGTATATCTCGGCTCGCCGCAAGGCTTCTCCTATGAACCCGATTTAATCCTGAAAAATATTCCGACGCCCTGGGGTCGCCCGCCGGACATCTCCGGCGACATCAACGGCGACGGTTGTCACGATCTTTTGGTCACCTCGTATGGTTACTCTTCCGGTTACTTCACGATGCTGTTCGACGGCTATAGTGAGAACGGTGAAATTGCCGGATGCCGCCGGCACGATCCGACCGCGCCGAATTTTTCCGCCGGCGCCAAATTTTCCTTGCCATCGGCCGACCGTTTGATATACTAATAATCCTGCGGGGGCGGAAAGGATGCGCACTTGCGCATGCGGGCGAAAATCGGTCCGGTCGATCGTACCTACTTCCAACAAATGAGTTGCGGGCAAACGAAACACACGGCTGCCGTGTCGACGCACGTGGTGTCGGTGCGGGCACACACGATGTGGCGGTGTGCGTACCGGGCGGGTACTTAGTGTATTGTCCGTCGCGGGAACGCGGCGGGGTGAAGATAGATATTCGCTGATAAACGAACAAAGATTCGGCGGATACTCCACGCCGACGACCGACGTTGCCGAGGCTCTCGGCGTCCTGCCGTCCTCCTCCCGGCAGGTGGAAAAAGGGTCGATGTCAGCGGGCAGGTTTCGGCCGCTTTTGGGTGAAGGCGGCCGATTTTTTTCAGGCGCGCGCCGTTTCCCACATCGTGTGAATGGTCAGCAGCAACGCGCCGGAAATGCACATCACGCCGACCAGATAGGGATCGACCAGATCCAGCGGCAGCGTCGCGGTCAGCAGCAGGAAGCTGAGCAGGGCGACGATCCGCCGCAGGCTGAGTTCGGTTTTGTCCGGCCGCAGCAGCAACAGCAGCGCCGGCACGGTCAGCCAGTAGTAATGCAGCCAGACCAGCTCGCCCGACAGCAGGTAAGTCAGGCAACCCAGCGCGATCACCGCGACGATCCGCTCCGGATCGTCCGTGTGCTTGCGGCCCGCGAAAACGAAACCCGCCCCCAGCAACGGCAGCGCGACCATCAGCGCCACGTGCACGTCCAGGTCGGCCAACTGGTGGATGAACATCGCCAGCGAGTAGTTGCCCATCTCGACCGTCAGGATTTCCTGCGGCATGTTGCGCAGGGCCGTCAGCCAGTCGAGCCAGCAGTGCAGCGAACCGAAGAAGAGTCCCGACGAAACCAGGGCCAGCAGCGCGGCCAGAGCGCCGCCGATCAGGTTGCCGCCCAAGCGGCGCCAGTCGTGCGCGAAGATCCACCACAGCACGAGCAACGCGCCGACGAACAACAGGTTCGGCTTGAACAATATCGCGTATCCCATCACCAATCCCGACAGCACGTCGCGCGTTGTCGAGGGCGCGCGCGTCAGCAACCAGGCCAGCAGCGCCATATCCAACAGTTGATATTGATTGACGTTGGTCACGCGCATGTCCGACAGCAGCGGTTCGAACCAGCCGGAGAACACGACCATCAGCAGCAGCGTTTCGGGCAACGCGAAGCCGAGCACGCGGCACAACAGCAGCAGCGCGATGACCGTGCACAGGATGGTGCTGAGCCGAAACGTTTGAAAGGCCGTTTCGTAACTACGGGAACCGAACGCGGCCAGGACGGTGTACAAAAACGGCGTCGAGTAGGTTTGCAGCACCGGCCGGTCGCGCGCGGCGGCGCGATGCCGCATATACTCGGGCCGCGTGTTGCCGCGCCGGGCGATCTCCTGCGCCACCTTCAGCCGATCGTCCGCGCCGTAGATGTTGTCGACCGGCATCGTGCGCAGCGCCTGCCCCACCGCCCAGAATTGGTAGAAGTCGATGCCCGACGCCTTGTCGCCGTAGCGCCACATATCCAGCACGCTGAATAGCGCCAGCATGGCCAGCAGAATGGTGGTCAGTCGTTTCATGGTTGCGCCATCGTAGCCGGATGCGCCGGGCCGGTCAAAAGAAAAGCGACGCCGCGTTTATCGATTTATCGGCAAGACAAAACCCTGCCCGACGGGCACACACCTTTGGCTGTCGCCAAAAGTGTGGCACACGAAAGAGCGACTCCCTATCCTATGCGCCATGGTTTTCGCCGAATGGCGAAAGCTGTGTTGAAGTATCTTCCGAACCGAGGAAAACACTGATGCACCTCACTACGTTCGGTGAATCAGAGCCACCCGCCGTGGCATCCTGGTCGGTGGCACTGATACACGAGCGAGCAACGCGAGCGAGTTTATCAGTGTTATCATCAACACTGATAAGCCTCACCATGTTCGGCGTATCAGCGTCACCGAAAATTCGCATTCGCCATTCCGCATTCGTCAACATCCACAGCCGCTGTCGTCGTCGTTGTCGTCATCGTCGTCGGTGAGCGTTTGATCGTCGTCGTCGTCATCGTCGTCGTCAGCGTCGTCGTCATCGTCATCGTCGGTGTCGTCGTCGGTGACGGATTCATCCTGGGTGAAGGCGTCGTCCAGGCGGCCGGTCTGCCCCAACGATCCGACCAGCGCGAGGCCGTACACGCCCGGCGGCAGATCGGCCGGAACGGTCGCGGTGAGCGTCGTTTCGTCCACGACGGTCAGATCGTTCAGCGGATATTGCGCCTTGGCCTGGTCGTACAGATAGCCGGTGAGGTTTTCCTCGAAGGTCGACGCGGTGATCGTCAACGCCGCGCCCGGCGAGCCCGCTGCCGGCGCGACCGCCGTGATGAACGGGACGCACACGTGCCACAGGGTTGTGTCGGTCGTGCCGCCGCCCTCGTCGGACCATTCGCCGCCGGTCATGTACACGCCGTGGCCCGCGAGGTAGCCGCCGGCCACGCCGACGCGCCCCGGCGAGTATGCGGTGCCGACCTCGCCCCAGGCGCCGTCGTAATATTGGTCGTCGGTGACCAGTTCGTCCCACACGTCGCCCCCGGCCGCCAGCCACAGCAATTCGCCCGCCTCGGCCAACAGCGGCCCGTGGCGCGGGCTGGGTTCGCTCAGGTCGGCGTAGGCGCCGGTCGCCACGTCGTAGGCGTAGGTCGCGCTTTCCATCGGATAGCCGCCGGTGAGCACGATTTTGCCGTCGAGCAACGCCGCGTAGCCGAAGGCGACGCCCCCGGGCAGGTCGGCGATGGCGCTCCAGGCGTCGGTTGCCGGATCGTACGCAAACGCCAGCAGGGAGAATTTCGTGCCCATCAGCGAAGGCTCCAGGCCGCCGAAGCAGTAGAGCTTGCCGTCGCCGCCGTCGGCGCAGACCATGCCGATCAACAGCGGATCGCCCGCCGGATAATCGGCCACGCTCGCCCACGCGCCGTAGAGCGTGTCGTAGCGATACACGTCGGTTTCGCGGCTGATCGGCCCCTCGCCGGCCACCGCGTACAGGTAGCCGTCGACGGCCGCGAAGCCGAAGTTGCTTTTCACGGCCGGCATGTCGGGCAAGGCCGTCCAGTCACCGGCGGCCGGATCGTACACTTGCAGATCGCCGCGGCTGGTCATCCCGGTCGTGCCGCCGTACAGATACAGCAGGCCCTCGTCGACCGCCGCCGCGTGCCGATAGCGGGTGCCGGAAAAATCGCCCTCGTACGTCCACCCGAAATGGCAGTACTCGCCGCTCGCCACGGCCACGCCGCAAAGCACCGCCAAGACGACCAACACGATTCGAATCATGCGCTGCATGGATGCTCCCCGATTGGTGACGCCGCGCATTGTAGCAAAGCCGTGGGAAATGAAAAGCGGTGGATATCCTTCATAAAATATTTGCCGCCGGCAGAACAGATCCTTCACCCCTTGTCAGGGGTTGAATGGTCCGGGTGAGCGATTTCCAGGGCTGCCGCCCTTCGCTACTGACCATCCGCCCCTCCGGGGCTTGACGGCTCCGGAGAGACCAATTCGGAAGTCAGGATCGGTGGATGTCCTTCATAAAATATTTGCCACTGTGTATCGGCCGTGATATTTTGCCGGCCATGCAACAAAACGAAATGAACGACAGCCGCACCGCGCCGCCGCCATCGTTTTACGGTCCGTGGGCCACGCTGGGCCTGACGGCGCTGCTGTTTATCATTCCCTCGCTGTTCTTTATCTTTTTGATGCTGGCACCCTACTTCTTGGGATTGACCAAAAATTGGTTCGACGCCAATCAGTACCTTTTACAACATCGCGTGTATTTGACTTGGGTTTCCTCGGGCCTGACGCTCCTGGCTTTGTTCCTGATGCTGTGCATGATTCAGTGGAAAAAATGGTCGCTGCGCGAATACCTGGTGATGCATCACGTACGTTGGCGCACGACGTTGTTGTGGATCATCCCTCCGCTGATGCTGTTGTTTTTCTACGGCTGGCTGATCATGCATTTCGAGTTGAAGATCACCCGGTACATGAGCAACCATCCGCAGCTTTCCACCGTCGGCGCCCTGCACGCCTCATTCTGGCGCTTGTCGATTCTGGGGCCGATTTTAGAAGATCTCCTGTTCTGGGGATTTTGCTATCGCGGCCTGGAGCAAACGCGGTTGGGATCGCACGGAGCCGTGTGGCTTCTGGGCGTCATTTTCGCCGCGGCGCATACGCCGACGAACGCGACGGCCATTCTCGGTTTTTTCCCGCTGTCCGTATACAAAGGGTACATGCGCCGCCAGACCGGCTCGACGCTGCCGGGCATGCTGCATCACATGCTGCACAACATGATCATTTTTCTGGCGTTCGCCGCCGTCCAGTGGGGAGCGATTGGATAGATCTTTTTGTGATTTAATCATCAGTTATACAATCCAGGACAAAATTGAATACGGATTTTTTTATGAATTTCATCGTATGATCTAACATGTACCGGTTCATTGTAGTATACATTTTTTCTAATTAATTCAGCTTTCGCAAGTTTTCCATCGGCCCAACCCAGCGAATTCAATTTCCTTAATGTTGAATCATATAAATAAATATTTATCCAGATATAATGTGCCCTTACTGGTATCAATTGCTTTGTTTCACCAAATAGAGGTCTGAAGTATCGATTTTTATGTTTATCAATAATATCGCATATAATTAATTTTAATTTTTCTTTATTTAGGTTTTGACGATCATTTAATACCACTTCCAAACTTATTCTTCTAATATATCTGGCATCCATTCTAGAAATTTTTCGAATTGTGTAACTATATTCACAAAAATTAAATATTTTTTCTTTTGAAATTTCGCTTTTCAACTTATAGTTACTATATGTGGACATAATGACCGATTTCAACATCCATATTCTTTCCAATAACTTACTTTCTCCATTCCAGGGTAACATTGTCTCAATTTCCCAGTTTGCAATCTTATGATTATATCTCAATATAATATTATTATCTATTTCCCCACCACAATTAATATTAATAACTATTCTATCGACTAACAAAGGCCTCATTTTGCCTATGATTTTCGCAATTTCAAAAGAATCAATCAGATGGACTCTGGCTGATTTCGATGATGAGCTAAAAAAAATAGTGATTTGTTTTGTATCATTTATATTTTCTGATTCAATGACTCTTTGCACCATACAATCAGCATACTCATAATATCCTTTTATGACCAATTGCACAATTCCAAGTGGTAGATTGCTTTTATTAAGGTACTTTTGATTTCTGCATATAAATATAATAATAATTAATAGTAATGTATTGCATGTAATCAACAAATTATCGCAGTAGCCTAACACCTCTGAAGGATGCAGGCAAAGATTTTCCTTTTCATTAATATATCTAATAAAGTTACCATAATATATTGATTTTCCATGCGATATTGCATTCCTTATATTTGAATTAAACCCAATTACAGCATCATTTAATCCATTTGCATTTAAGCGATCAACTTTATTTGTTAGCGTTAAATCAAGATAATTTTTATTTAGTTTTTTCCCTAAAATATTAAGGAAAAGACTTATTAAGTTATTAAAAATATGCTCAGTAATGAAAATATATTGAGGATGCCATATTGTATCCATCTTTAAAAAGCCAGTTTCCTGCAATAAATCAATTTTTTCTTCATCATATCGTCCAACAAGACTTAATAATGATTGAATAGCTTTTGTAATATCCTGATCCAAATCAGAAAGCGCACTGAAAGTTAACTCAATATTTGATTCAAGGAAATCTAATAATGAATCAAAACAGAAAACATTTAAATAACATAATGGTCTAGTTTCAATAAATGGTACTAAAGCATAAGCAAATTCTTTTGCATTATCTATATCAACCAGCCCACCAAATCTTCTAAATATTTTCAGATATCTTGTTTCTCTTTCAATTTCAGATAACGGATTTTTTATACTACTCAAATCCATAATAAATCCCATTAGCAATGTTTCTTTTTAAATAATTTATTTTTTATCAAAACTCAATCGATCCAACTGACCTGACGGCGGTCGCGCGATTCCTTGGCTTCGGGCAGCTTGTTGGGGTAATCGATGCGGTAATGCAGACCGCGGCTTTCGCGGCGTTGCGCGGCGCGGATGATCAAGCCGGCGACCAGCGCGATGTTGCGCAGCTCCAGCAGGTCGGACGAGACGGTGAAGTTCCAGTAATACTCGGCGATCTCCTGCTGCAGCATCTTGATGCGCCGCTGCGCGCGGGCCAGACGCTTTTCGCTGCGCACGATGCCCAGGTAGTTCGACATCGTGCGGCGCACCTCTTCCCAATTGTGGGTGACCATCACCGCTTCGTCGGGCTCGGTCGCGCCGAAGGCGTCCCAGGCCGGCACGCTGTGGCGCGTGAGCGCGGAGCGGTCGCGGCGCAGAATTTCCTCGGCGGCGTTGTGCGCGTAGACGACCGCTTCCAGCAGGCTGTTGGACGCCAGACGGTTCGCGCCGTGCAGGCCGGTGTAGGCGACCTCGCCGATGGCGAACAGGTTGCGCAGCGTGCTTTCGCCGTGTTGGTCGACCGCGACGCCGCCGCACATGTAATGCGCCGCCGGCGCGACCGGGATGGGCTCCTTGGTCATGTCGATGCCCAGCGACAGGCACTTCTGATGGATGTTGGGAAACTTCGCGCCCGCCTCGTCGCCCAGGTGCGAGATGTCCAGGTACACGCACTCCGCGCCGGTGCGCTTGATTTCGTGGTCGATGGCGCGCGCGACGATATCGCGCGGGGCCAGCGATTTGAGCGGGTGCAGGCGGTCCATGAACCGCTCGCCCTTGTTGTTGATCAACACGGCGCCCTCGCCGCGCACGGCCTCGCTGATCAGGAAGTTGCGCGCGAACGGATGATACAGACACGTCGGGTGGAACTGGATGAACTCCATGTTGCCCACCTCGGCGTTGGCGCGCCAGGCCATGGCCACGCCGTCGCCGGTGGCCACGTCGGGATTCGAGGTGATCAGGTAAACCTTGCCGCAGCCGCCGGTGGCCAGCACGGTGAACGACGCGAGGAAGGTGTCGATCGTCCCGGCCTGCTTGTTGAGGATATACGCGCCCAGGCAGCGGTCGGCGGCGTGGTTGTGCACCAGCTTGCCGGTGGTGATCAGATCGACCGCGAAGTGATCTTCGAAAATCTTGATGCGCGGATGCTTTTCCACGGCGGCGATCAGCGCCCGCTCGATCTCCCGCCCGGTGATGTCGCCGCTGTGCAGGATGCGGCGCTTGGTGTGTCCGCCTTCCTTGTGCAGATCGTAGCCGGTGCTCGACGCCTCGTTGCGGTCGAAGCGCACGCCCTGCTCGATCAACTCGGCCACGCGCGCCGGTCCGTCGCCGACGACCATGCGCACGACCTCTTCCTTGCACAACCCCGCGCCGGCGGTGAGCGTGTCGGACACGTGCAGGTCGACGCTGTCCTCGGGCGTGCTGACCACGGCGATGCCGCCCTGGGCGTATTTGGTATTCGTTTCGTCGAGCCGGGTCTTGCTGACCAGCGCGACGTCGCACGTGTCGGCGACCTTGAGCGCGAACGACAATCCGGCAATGCCGGTGCCGATCACCAATACATCTGCTGATATCAACATGGCAATCCTCGAAAGGCACGCCAGTTTGGTCCGCGCCCCGCATGCTGTCAAGACGAAATCGCGCGGGGCGACTCCCGCTAATAACCGCCCGCGCCCAGCGCCGGCACGCGCACCTTGAACACGACCACCGCGCTTTCGCCGCCGGGTTTTACGAAGAATTTCTCCGCCTCCGGCTCGCCGTTGAGGGCGACGAACCGCGCACGATCGAACAAGGGCGTGGTGCTCAGAAAATACACGTGCTTCATTTGCTCGGGCCGCAACGTTTCCGTCAGCGCGTAGCAGTTGCTCGCCGGATGCTCGACGACCCCGTTTTGCGCCACGAAAAACAACAGCGGCAAACGCCGATCCCACGACGAAAGGTGATAGCGAAAACGCGGATCGTCGCCCAGGTACAGGTGGAAGTAGTGACTGGGGATGCCCAGCGAATCGTAATGGAAAAACACGTCGAGCGGCTCGCCGACGCGCTCGGCCTCCGCGAGCATGAAGTTTTTCGCCTCGGCCAGTCCGTACCCCGCCGTCCAGCCGGTGACGTGCTGCCAATGATCCACCGGCTCCAGCGGCGCGTTCACCGGATCGCGGACAATCGCCAAACTCGCGGGCAGATACGCCAGGGCGATCACCGCGACGACGATCCCGGCCAACGCCGGGCGCGCCCGGTCCGGCCGAACCGTGGGCAGCAAACGCGGCGCCAGCCAATGCGCGGCGGCAAACAGAGCGTACAGCGCCGTCAACAACAGGTAGGGCAAGGTGAAATACAGGTAGCGCGCGAAAATCATCCGCTCGGTCAGCAGCACCTGCAGCGCCGTCGCGCCCAACGCGGCCAAGAGCGGCGCGATCATCCCCGCCGGACGCCGCACCGCGACGAGCACCGCGCCCCCGACGATCAGCGCCAGCAGCGGCAGACCGAGGTACTGGGTGTGAATCATCCAGACGTGCCGCAGGTTGGGGACGATCCGCTGCAGCATCCCGGCCGTGTCGCCGACCAGGTATTGGGTGATGTCGATGCTCGGCGTGCTGGTTTTGATGAAGAAAAACGGTATGATATTCACCGCATAGCGCACCGCCACCGCCACCGCCACCGCGCCGATCGCCAGGGCGACCAACCGCCCGGTCGGCCGCTTCTTCTCGGTCAGCCACGCATCCAGCAACGCCAGGAAGGGATAGGCGAGAAAAAAGAAGCAGTAAAACTTGGTAATCAATCCCAGGCCGAGCACCAGACCGAGCCACAGCGCGTCGCGACCGCGTCTCATTATTGCGAAGCGCAGGGCCAGAAGAATGGCCAGCAGGCTAAGCAGATTGACCAGCGGTTCGTAGAGCACCAGCCGTTCATGAAACACGGCAAAGGGGCTCAAGACATACAACGCCCCGGCCGCAACCGGCAACCAGGGAAAACGATCCGCCAACAGCTTGCGCGCCAGGAACATCGTCGCCCACAGCGCGCCCAGGCCGCAGGCGAGGGCCGTCGCCCGCATGGCCGCCACCGGATCGCCGAACAACGGCCAGACCAGCGCCGACAGCCACAAATACAACGATTGTTTGCCGACCGCCGTGTAAGCGACGAACAGATGCTCCCACCCCTGGGTGATCAACTGGGTGTAGCGCAGGTAAATGAGTTCGTCGTTGAACGCCGGCAGCAGCGTCAGATGCGGCAGGCGCATCAGCAGGTAAGCACCCGAAAATACGAGCAGCCCCAGACGAAACGTTCGTGGCGCACGAATCGGATCGGTATTCGCGGATGATTGAGTCATTCCGGTTTTGCTCGGTAAGGTGGAACTGCGGCTCAACTATAGACAAAGCGCCCGATTCGGTCAACGAAATCATCAAATGATACCTCGTCTCAAATGGTTAATTAAAATTCATTTTTTTCCTTTTTTTTCTTGACACCCCCTCTTGTTATTGGTAAAAAACTATTGTGATTTGATTCACAGAGTGAAATGAATCACATGATCTTTGAGAACTTTAGTAAACGATCGGCTCCGGAGCCGTCCCTCCCGTAAAGGGAAAAATAGGGAAACATCGCGCTTCAATCCCCATCAACAACAGGCAATCCCGCGCGATGTCGGCGGACGGAGGCTCAACCAGGTAGAACAACACGACAAAGCCTCTGCGGTGAAAAGGGATGCGGGCGGCTCCCGGGGCAGGTTTCCCGACGTCTTGGTCTCCGAAGCGGATTCGTCACCCGTTTCGGGCTGCGAAAAGGCTCTGGTCACTTTCAGTTGGAATGTCCGTTGCGACGGACAACGAGAACATCCTCCCCAAGACAACGCGGTCGCCGGCATGAGGCTTTTAGGTTTTTACTCCCATGGCGACCGCGTTTCGTTTAAGCACTCCCCGAAATTCGAAAAATGTCCCCCCGCCGGCGCGCGGTGGTTATACTAGTGGTATCTGGAATGTGTGGAGGGAAAATCCATGTTACGCCACGGCAAGTTATTGGCCCCATGGGCCGTCATCGCGCTTTGCCTGGTGCTGGTTTTCTCCTGCTACCACGGGGATGACGACGACAACAACGACGGCAAAGAGGAGGAAAATCCACCCGGCGACGATGACGACTCATCCAGCGGCCCGACCACCGTCGACGACGACACCGTCGGCCCGACGCCCACCGACGACGACACCAACGACGATGATACGACCGACGATGACACCGGCGACGATGACGTGACCGACGACGACACCTCGCAGGAACCGACGATCACCGGCATCGAGCACGGCACGTGCAAGGACGGATCGGGACCGGCCAAAACGGAATGGCCCGAGTCTCTGGTGTTGACCTACGCAAGCAACGTGCTGACGGTCAAGCACGTCAACGGCGTGTTCAACTGCTGCCTGGATTCGATCGAGGTCGCCATGGAGCTCGACGGCTTCATCATCGAGCTGTACGAAGAGGAATACGCGCCCGAACCGTGCTTCTGCGTGTGTCCCTTCGATGTGACAACGCACATCGCCAACCTCGCGGCGGGCGAGTACACGGTGAAGGTCTACGTCAACGGGGCGTTCTCGATCGACGGCCAGGTGACGATTGAGTAACGGCGGTCATTCGCCCGCGGTGATCGAGCCCGCGCCCATTACCTGCTTATCCACCGTGGCGGGGTTGCCGTAGTAGACGATCGCGCCCGTGCCCATGATCGTCGCGTGCAGCGACCGCGTGACGGTCAGTTCGGTCCGGCCCGCGCCGTCGATAACGACGCTCGCGCTTTCGCTTTGCATCTCCCGGGCCTTGATATTTCCCGAACCGGCGATCTTCACGGTGAAAGCGTTCGCCCGCCCCCGGGCCTGGATATCGCCCGAACCGTTGATCGTCACCTGGAGCGCCACGGCTTCTCCGGCAAAGTCGACATTGCTCGAGCCGTCGATGACCAGCGACAAGGCGCCGCCGAATTTTCCTTGCAGCTCGGCGTTGCCGCTGCCGTTGAGGGTGACGGCCTCGATGCGCGGGGCGTGGACGATCACCGTGACCTTGCCCATCATCACCGCGACGTGCGCCGGGCGCTCCTTGACGATCAGCACGCCCTCGACGATCGCGATGTCCACGTAGCCCATGCGCTGCTTGTCGCCCTCCAGCTTGTAGCGCGCCTCGCCCTCGGCGATGGTGAGCTTCAGGTCGAGCGAACCGTTCATCTCCACCTTGGTGAACGGCGCATGCGCGGCGATCATCCCCTGGGCGTCGGGCTCGTCGAGGCGGGGCGTCGGCGTTGCCGCCAGCGTGTTTTGGCGTTCACACCCCACGACCAGCGCGGCCAAAACAACCATCGTCAACACGATAAAAACGGTCAGACGCTTCATGATCCGCTCCTCCGATTCAACATTTCACGGCCTCGGGAGGTCCTTGATTTTCACAATTGATCTACACGCAAGAGAACGATATCATCTCTTTTTATTACAACAAGGATTTTTCATCATCCGGAAGTCGAAAGACGCCTTTATCGGACACGGCTCCCGGAGAGTCGATTTCGAAAAATCCTACGGGGGAACCCGGTTCGTTACGTCGAGATTTACGTTGATGATTCGATTTTGGAAGCGCATCGTATTTGGCCTGGTTCCGACGATCTTGCTGTTGCTGGCAACCGAAATCTGCCTGCGCGGTTTTCACTTTCCGCCTGAACCGACGTTCGCATCGCCGCAATTCACGCATGCTTCGATTCGCAACAATCCCATGCTCGTTGCCGATCGCGATTTGGTCTGGAAGGGCCGCCCCGACTACCACGATGAATATGTGACATTGAATAATCGTGGGTTTCGCGGCCCGTTGCCGAACGCGGAAAAGGCCGCCGGGCGCCTCGTTTTTTTCGGCGATTCGGTCACCTTCGGTTGGGGGCTGTCGCACACCAGTTATGTGAACGAATTACGCCGTTGCGTGCCTGATGATTGGGGCGAAATCCTCAATCTGTCGGTGCCCGGCTATGCCTCGACCCAAGGCTTGATCCTGGTAAATAAAACGATCGAAGAACTGCGACCGGACGTCGTCGTGGCAACGTATTTGTGGAATGATTCCTATTACGCGCCGGAACGCTGGGAACCGCCGGTCGGGGCCGAACGCCGGTTCCGCATCCTGTACCTCGGCCACTATATTAAAGTCCGGCTCACCAACCGCGGGAAACCGGCGGAGCAATCCGTTTCGTACGCGACATCGCCGGAAATTTACGAGCGGAACATTACCGAAATGAACCGGATCGTCGCCGCGAAAGGCGGGAAATTCATCCTGTTGCTGCACGCATACGACCCCGATCCGCTGATCGGTTACGGCTCTTTTCCCAAGCCGGTCGAAAGCGAGCGATACCGGCGATTCGCCGAGTTGATGCGGGAAACGGCCAACCGGGAAGGCATCGAGCTGATCGATCTCGAACGCGAGTTGTCGCCCTTTATCGCCCGCCACGTCCCGCTTTATATTTTTGACGGTTATCACATGTCCGAATTGGGTCACCAGGTCGTCGCCCACGTCGTGGCCGACCACTTACGCCGATATGGATTGGTCCGTACCGAAGGATCGTGTGCACCAATCGATTCGCCGTTAGACACGCTGCTGAACCTGGCTCGTCGATCGGAAGAGATCAATCAGGAAGTCGCCGCCCGCTACTACTGGCTCGCCCTCAAACGACAGCCGGACAACTTGGAAGCACAAAAAGCCATTACCCGCCTCCGGCCCGATCTGGCCGTCCGGCTGCGCGAAGACATCCCCGCCGGCGAAAAGCCATGAACATAATTTGCGGCCGAAAAAACGACGACGACAATGCCGCGCCAAATCCGGTTCAGGATCCGGCCTCAAACTACCGCCGGCTTTCGCCCTCACCCCGGGCTGCGCCCGACCCTCTCCCAATTGGAAAATCACGGGACACGTAACGAGTACATGTCCCGGATTTTCAAACCTCCCTTCTCCCCATGGGAGAAGGGCCGGGATGAGGGCCAAAAAATGTCCCCGATTTTTCTTCCTGTATCAAATGGAAAAAGACGACAATCCTGAGCGGAAGTTTTTAAACCAATGATTCGACCACGGCGCCGTCGCCGGCGGTCGCCGTGTAGAAGCGGCCTTCGCGGCCGGATTTTTCCCGGTAGATTCGACCGGCGGCGGTCATGATGTCCGTAGCGTGCGCCGGATCGACCAACGCGATCGCGCTGCCGCCGAACCCCCCGCCGACCATCCGCGCGCCGTACACGCCCGCGCAGGCGTTGAAGGATTCGACCATCGCGTCCAACTCGACGCAGGAAACTTCGTAGTCGTCGCGCAAGCTGGCGTGTCCCTCGTCGGCAATCGCGCCCAGGGCGGCCATGTCGCCCGCGCGCAAAGCGGCGGCGAACGCGTGCACGCGCTCGTTTTCGCTCAGCACGTGCCGGCAGCGGCGGTAGACGTTCGCGGGCAGATCATCGCGCAGCGCGGCGAGTTTTTGCGGCGTCACGTCGCGCAGGCTGGATTGCCCGCACAGGCGCGCGCCCTGCTCGCATTCGCCGCGGCGTTCGTTGTATTTGCTGGCGGCCAGTTCGCGTTTGACGCCGGTGGCCCCGACGATCACCGCGAGGCGTTCGCGGTCGATGGGCAGCATGGTGCGGCTCATGTCGCGGCAGTCCAGCAACATCGCGCTGCCCGCGCGGCAGGCGGCGCTGGCCATCTGGTCCAGCAGACCGCAACGTGTGCCGATGCGGTGTTCGGCGGCCTGGCACACGCGCGAAAGCGCCACCGGGTCGTCCCATCGGCGGCCGGCCAGTTGCGAGACGGCCAGCACGGTCGCCACGGCGAAGGCGGCGCTCGACGAGAGCCCCGCGCCGTCGGGCACGTCGCCGACGTAGGCCAGTTCGAGCCCGGCGGGATTCACGCCCACCACGGCCAACTCCAACAGCACGGCCTGGAGAAAGTCGATCCAGTCGTGTCCGTCCGGTTGTGCATGCAGCGGAAAATCGCCGGGGCGTTCGTCGAAGTTGGCGCTGGTCGCCCGCACGCGGCCCGAGTCGGTCAGGCGACCGACGACCCGCACGCCGTATTGAATGGCCATGGGCATGACGAAGCCGTCGTTGTAGTCGGTGTGTTCGCCGATGAGGTTCACGCGGCCCGGCGCGAAGGCGCGAACGGCGGGCGCGGCGGCGAAGCGTTGCGCGAAAAACGCGGCCGGATCAGTCGTCGATTTCGCGGTCATCGCGAGCGACCTCGACGAAAGCGGCGACCACGTCCGGATCCAACTGCGTGCCGGCGACCCGCTTGATTTCGGCAATCGCCTCCTCGTGCGAGAAGGCCTTACGGTACGGCCGGTTGGAAACCATCGCGTCGTAGGTGTCGGCCACGGCGATCACCCGCGCGCCCAACGGAATGTCGGTGCCGGCCAGGCCGATCGGATACCCGCTGCCGTCCCACCGTTCGTGGTGGTTGAGGATCAGCGGCACGCAGCGCGCCAGGTGGCGCACCGGCGCGACGATCTTGCTGCCCATGTCCGGGTGCTGCTTGATGACCAGCCACTCGGAATCGTCGAGCTTGCCCGGCTTGAGCAGGATCGCGTCGCGGATGCCGATCTTGCCGATGTCATGCAGCACCGAGGCGTTGCGCACGTCTTCGATCTCGCGCGGCGACAGGCCCATCTTCTGGGCGATGCGCACCGCGTTGCGCATGACCGACGTGGAGTGGCCCGACAGATACTGGTCGCGCGCCTCCAGGGCGTTGGCCAGACTGATGATCGTGTGCAGGTAGCTGGTTTGCAGCGTGTTGTACAAATTGGCGTTCTGGATGGCCACCGCCGCCTGCCCGGCCAGCAGCGACAGGAACTGCACGTCGCTTTGCTGGAACTGCTCGCGGCCGGCGAAATTGGTGATGTTGAGCACGCCGATCACGTTGCCCTTGACCTTCAGCGGCAGGCTGATCGCGCTTTTGATGTGATCGTCTTTCAGATGCTGCTTGAAGCGTTGGTCTTCCTGACCGCGTTGCAGAATGACCGTTTCGCCCGTGGCCGCCGTGTAGCCGGCGATGCCCACGCCGACCTGCCCTTTCCATTCGGCCAGCACGTCCTGCGGCAGACCGACCGCGGCGCGCATTTTCATTTCCTCGCCGTCGACCAGCATGAGGCTGACGCGATCGCAGCGCGCCTCTCGCTGCGCGGTGACGACGATTGTGTTGAGCAGCGCGTCCAGGTCGAGGGTCAGCAGAAATTCCTGGTTGATCGCGGTCAGCGGCGTCAGCGTGCCGGTGCGGGCCGCTTCGCGAATTTTCATCATGCGCCCCAGCGAAGCCAGCAGGTCGCTTTCCAGGTTTTGCTCGTCCCGCGGCAGGCGCACGACCTTGGCCCACCCGCGGTTGAGCCGCGCGTCCTCTTCCTCGTCGCCGGCTTCGGGCGGCACCAGCAGCACCGCGAGGGTGGACGGATTTTTCGCCACCAACGCATCCAGGCCGCCGTCGCGATCGTCGATATGCTGTTCGTCGATGATCATCGCGTCGAACCGGTTACGCGACAGTTCGTCGTCGATGCCGCGCAGGTCCTTGGCCGTGGTGACCTGGTTGCCGCGCTCGACCAGCGCGCCGACCACCTGTTTCATCAAAACCGGCAAACCGCCGGCGACCAGGATTCTTGCTTCCTCGATCAACACTTAGTCCTCCGCTTCCGCCAATAGCGCGCGCAGCTCGGCCGCCTTCTCCTCCGGGTAGCTGTCGTTGATGAACAACCCGGCGCCCGTTTCGCAGCCGGCGCGGAACTTCAACTTCTCCCGGCTGCGTCGAATCGGATACAGCTCGATATGCAGATGCGTGCCGCTGCCCGCGTCGCCGTGCGGCGGCGCCTGATGAAAGGCCATCATGTAGGGGAACGGCCGCTCGTAGTAATTGCGGTAGGTGCGCAGCATCCGCTTGAGCGCCGCCATCATCGGGCGCAGCTCGTCGTCGGTCAGCTCGCCCATGTGCTTGAGGCAGCGTTGCGGATACAGGTGCGTCTCGTACGGCCAACGCGCGGAAAACGGCACGAACGCCGTCCAGCCGCCCTCGTCGAATACGATCCGCCGCCCGTCGGCGCGCTCGCTCTCGACCAGGTGGCAGTGCAGGCATCGGCCGGTTTTTTCGCGGTAGGTCGCCGCGCGTTTCATCTCGACGGCGGGCACCGGCGGAATCAGCGGGAAAGCGTAAATCTGCCCGTGCGGATGCGGCATGGTCACGCCGATTTCCTCGCCGTGGTTTTCGAACACGTAGACGTACTTGACCTTTTTGTTCTCGAACAGCTCGAGGTAGCGGGCCCGCCACAGGCGCGCCAGTTTCACCAGGTGATCGTTGTCGATGTCGATGAAATCGCGTTCGTGATCCGGATGATACAGCACGACGTCGCAGGCGCCCCACGATTTGCGCACGCGCCAGGGCGGATCGTTCTGCACGCCCGGAATCGGCGCCGGTGTGTCGAAGCTGGGAAAGTCGTTGGGATAGATGTGCACGTCGTAGCTGTCGGGCACGCGGTCCGAGCCGGGGCAGAACGGGCACCAATCGCGCGGCATTTGCGGCCGGTCCATCCGGTGCGTCGCGGTCACGACCCACTCGCCGCGCAGCGGGTCCCATCGTAGTTCGCTCATTCTTTTTCCTCTTACGCGCCGTCGCCTCGACGAACGCGGTCATAAACAATCGCTCACGCGCGGAGCGCACGCCGACATACACCGGCAGCGCTCCACCCGCGTCAAAAGGGCGAACCCGTAGATTAATGGTTGCCGACGCTTCTGACAATGCCCTTCGCACCGATATTTTCGGGCAACAAGGCGGCCGGAAATCCATGGTCGAACGCGAGGCGGCGGGATTATAAGACGGTCGGTGTTGTACTTCATTTACCACCGTTCGCGAAGCTCATCCCACATATGCGTCTTCAGGAAGCTGTCGTCGACGCTCGATTCCATTTCGAGAAACAAGCGGTAGGGCATTGTGTAGGAAAGTAACTCCTTTTCGAGTTTGCCGCGCTGGGAAATGTCAAAAAAGCCGATGACTCCCCGCGGCGTTTCCCGCTGGGCCTCCGCGTAGGCGAACAGGATCGACTGACATGCGGCTCCCCATGGCGACACAGTGGCGTTGATCGATCCACGGCGAAATCCGGCCAGCGTTATCAGGGCGGAAAGTTGGTCCGGATTGACGAACATCAGGACCAACGAAACATCCTCTCCCTCCGCCACCTGATCCAGTGGTTTGAAAACGATAAACTCCGTCGGCACATCGCGGTATGGAAGGGCAATCAACCAACGATCGGTTACTTCGGGACTTTCGAAGAAACGCTCGCCTTCTTTCATGTCAAAGGTGTAACCGTTCGGAAGTTCGGCTTTCCCTCCGGTCGAAAGCAGTCGATTAATCGGAAAACCGGTGTAACAGTTACCAAATCCAAGCCCGGTTCCTCCGCCGGGACAACCGCTTGTTTTTCGATCGAAAACAACAACCCGCCCTTTGGCGGCTGAGCGCATCATGGCGCCGGTGCAGCCCATGCTGCCTTCTTTGAACTGAGTTGCTTTTTCCGGCTTGGTATCGGTCAGCAGAATTGCCACGGGCGACTGTTTCAAGGCCAAGGTTTCCGCGATTTTGCTATGCATGTGAACTCCTTTTATTCGTTCGTCGGTTTCAAGCTGTCGACGAGGTGTTGCAAGCACCGAATGAAAACGTCGTACTCCTCCTGGGTGATCCCGGAAAAGGCATCCTCGAGGTATTTGGCGGCGATGCGCCTGAGGGATGTCTTCGCTGCGCGCCCAACGTCGGTCAATACCACTCGCTTGATCCGACGGTCCTCGGCAATCGGTTTGCGGGTCACCAGGCCCAGTCGTGCAAGCGAATCAATCAGCCGCGAGGTTTGGTGTCGGTCTTTGCCGATGCGCGCCCCGATCTCAAATTGAGCCAGGTTATCTTCCTCCCAAAGAAGATTAAGGATCGACCAGGCTTCGATCGAGATCCGGCGTCCTTCGTGTTGGAGCGTCTGCACGAGCCCTGCGCCAAGGAGAATGTTGGCGTCATGGAGCAGCTTGCCGGGGGATTTTTGTGCCGGCGTGAGGGATATTTTCGGCTTAATCCGCTTCCGACTGGTCTGACGAGTTTTGCTTGTCATCTCTTCTCCCGACTCAAGTCCGTTATCGCCTCACCAGGCAATTACATTGTTGCATTCAACAACTGTTGTGGTCAACAACAAATTGCCTTCCGGTTCAACCGCGTGGTGGGGAAGCTGCGAACAACCTGTCCGGGAAGAAGGCAACCAATTCAACTGCCCGGCATCCTCGACCAACCACGACATTTGCCGGGCTCTTGCTTTGTGATACCATCGAGATGCGGCACAAACTATTTTCATCCCGGAGGCGAAGATGGAAGCGCTCGAAGGACTTTTGCAACGTGAAGACACCGCGTTGGTCGTCGTCGACATTCAGGAAAAGCTCTTCCCCAAGGTGACCAATCACGAGCTCGTGCTGGATCGCAGCCTGAAGACCATCGAGTTCTGCAAGCGATTGAACATCCCGATCATCGTCACCGAGCAGTATCCGTCGGGGCTGGGCCTGACGCTGCCCGCCGTGCAGGACACGCTGGGCGCGGAGTACAAGCCGATCGCCAAGACGGCCTTTTCCTGCTTCGGCGAGCCCGCGTTCGTCGAGGCGGTCGAGGAACTGGAAGTCGCTTCGCTGGTGCTCATCGGCATCGAGACGCACGTGTGCGTGGCGCAAACCGCGCTGGTGGGCATGCACGGTCACGACCTGGAGATGGTCGTGCTCGCCGACTGCGTGTCCAGCCGCGACGCGTACAACACCGACGTGGGCCTGCGCCGCATCGACGAGGAAGGCGGCATCATTTCGTCGATGGAAATGTTCTTCTACGAAATGCTCGTGCGCGCCAAAACCGACGAACACCAGGCCGTGTTCGACCTGCTGAAATAAACGAGGAAATCTAAATGCGCATTCGTTGGGCGATTCTTTGTTGCCTGCTGGTTTTGTTGTTGCCGGCGGCGGCCTGCAAAAAACAGGCGGTCGAAGCCCCCCCCGCGCCGGCGCTGCCGGAAATCGAAATGAAAAACCGCGAGGCGCTCATGACCTATCTCAACCAGCGCCTGGCGATGAACCAACCCGGTCGTCCGGCCGACGAGGAACACGGCGAGAAAAACCGCCTGTCGTACTTCGGCTGCCTGGAACAATACAAAAACGACGACTGCCGCTTCATGCTGTGCAGCCCCTACGCCTTCTCCGCCGCCGACCAGTACCTGCTGGCCGGCAAGCTCGACGATGCGTTCATCTTCTACGGCGCCGCCTACGATCTGACCAAAGAGGAAATCGCCGACAGCATCCAGAAACTCAACCAGTGGGAAACCGAACTGGAAGCAAAAAAGGCCGCCGGCGAAGCGACCGAGCAGGACCGGCGTCACTTCCTGTTCCGCAAGGTGACCTCGATGCAGCGCCTGTACAAGATGCACGCCGAGGTCGGGCGCACCTTCCGCCGCCTGGCGATGATCTTCGATAAGCAGGGCAAAACCGACGAGGCCGCCAACGCGCGCACGATGGCCGACGATTTCGTCGAGACCGCCGCCGACCGTTACTTCGACTACTTCGCCGCGCGCAAGGAAATCGCGCCGCTGCTGAACCCCAACGACGCGACGCACCAGAGCTTCTACATTTCCACCATCAAGGAAACCGACCTGCTGCTGGAAATGCCGCACTTGTAACACAGTTATAAGTTATGAGTTATAAGTTATGAATTGATGAGATATTCTACACATGTCATTCCGACGGAGACATGCCGCAGGCATGCCGATTGGAGGAATCCCTTTTCATTGAGCGACAAAAGGGATCTCTCCACTTCGCTTCCGCCTTCGCCTAGGCTTCGGCGGACAGGGTCGCTCCGGTCGAGATGAAAATATGAAAGCGCGACCCCTCGCCGTCATGTTTAATGACGGTATGCAAACAACCCAAAAGGAGCCGCGCCATGAAGGAGTATATCTCGTTTGATAGTCACAAGCACTATACTCTTTGCGAACAGGAAGACCGGCAAACCCAGCGTGCTCGCCAGATCCGCATTAACCACGCTCCCGGCGCAATTCGATCGTATTTGGAGCGTCATGCCGAGGTCGGTACGCCGGTGGCGGTGGAAGCGATCGGTAATTGGTATTGGATCATCGATGAAATCGAACAGGCGGGGATGAAACCGATGTTGGTCCATCCGCGCAAGGCCAAGTTGTTGATGGGCAATTTCAACAAAACCGACAAGCTCGATGTTCACGGCCTCAATCGCTTGCAGCGTAGCGGCGTCTTGCCGACGGTATGGGTGCCGCCCGGCGATCTGCGCGACCTGCGCGAGCTCACCCGCACACGCATGGTGCTGGTTGCGCAACGTACACGTTTGAAGAATCGGATTACGTCGGCGCTGGCCAAATACGGATTGCAAATGCAGGGAATCAGCGACCCGTATGGCAAGAAGGGCCGCCTTCAGTTGGAAGCCTGTCTCGCTAAATTACCACCGCAAACCAAACGAACAAACAAGTTGTTGCTCGATCAGCTTGATGTTATCGACGGGCAGGTTCAGGTCACCGAACAAGACATCCGTGAGTTGGTGCGACAGACGCCGGAGATGATCCTGCTTAAAACGCTGCCGGGCATCGGCGATATCCTGGCGGCGACGATTGCCCTGGAGATCGGCGACATCAGCCGCTTCGCCAGCGCCGAACGACTGGCTTCGTACGCGGGCACGACGCCGCGCGTGCACAGCAGCGGCGGGAAAACGAGTTACGGTCGCTTACGACCGGACATCAACCATTATCTGCGCTGGGCGTTTGTCGAAGCAGGCAACTCGGTGGCGGTCAACCACAAACGGTTGCCCGACCGGCATGTCAGTCAGTTGTATCGAAAAATCCGCCTTCGGCGCGGACATGCGAAGGCTGTTGGCGCTGTAGCACGGCACTTGGCCGAAGCAGCTTATCATGTGTGGACCAAGCGGGAACCCTATCGAGATCCCGCCGTCAACCAGGGTCGAGTCAGGGAGGCGTAAGCGCGGACTTGTCATGAGCCGACCGTTGGCTCGCGAGATGAATGCGACTCGCCCCCCAAACATTTACATGCTCCAAAAGAGGGCGAAGAGATGACTGGGCAAGACCCGAAAAGAAAAGGCTTGATTTGTGCGCTTTCAGAGATGACAAGGTGCTTGTCATGCCCGCGCAGGCGGACATCCAGTACCAGCCGACACCTTTCCTGACCTTTTCTCCTCACTCATAACTCGCCTTGGCGTCCGCTTTGCCTTCCGTGCGGTTGTTGTAGAAGCGCGTCGTCGGGTAGGCGAAATCGACGTCCGCACAGGTCGCGAAGGCGTTGAGGATATTCTCCCACATTTCGGTTTCCGAGCCCCGGCGGCGGCGCGGCTGGCACAGGTAGCGGATGGTCAGCGTCACGCCGCTGTCCACGACCTTCGTCCAGACGATCGGCGTGAGGTGCCGGTAATAAATGAGGTACTTGTGCGACACTTCCTTGAGCTCGCGCTGCGCCTCCTGCACGCTCATGTAGGTGTGCTCGTTGGCGATGTGCTGCAAAATTTCCTTGGCCTTCCGCCAGTTGCTTTCGAAGGTCACGGTCACCGGCAGTTCGTTCCAGATGAAGCTGAAGCCCGCCGTGTAGTTGGCCAGTTCCTTTTTGAAGATCAACCCGTTGGGCAGATGGATGATGCGCCCGGTCGACTGATCCGCCGCCACCCAGCCGCCGATTTCGATCAGCGAAAATTGAAACAGGCGCACGTCGATCACGTCGCCGCCCACGCCGTCGATCTCGATGCGGTCGCCCACCGCGAACGGCCGCCGGATGATGATGAACAACCAGCCGGCGAAGTTGACCAGCGGATCCTGCAGGGCGATGGCGATGCCGGCCGACAGGATGCTCAAATAGGTGATCAGCCCCTTGGCGCTGCCGATCCAGATATTCACGATCAGAATCGCCGCGAGGATGCCGAACAGGTAATTGAAGGTTTTACCCACCGCGTAACGGCGCGCGGTGTGCTCGATGTACCGGCCGACCAGCAGCCGGGCCAGCACGCGGCCGAGCACGTAGAACACGATGACCAGCGCGGTGTCCAGCAGGTGCATCGCGGTCGACGCCTGAATGTCCAGGATTTGCTGCAGGGATTTAATGGCCTGTTCCCACAAATGATCCATCGTTGCGCTCCCGGGGCGGATGTTCTTTTAATACGGTTGCCCGCTTATCATTGCGGACACGGCGGGGGAAAATCAAGCGAGTTCGCACCGGCGCTTGACAGCGTCCGTCGCGGTCGCCATAAGGAGCCAAGGAGTTTTTACCGCCCATGACCGACGCGGCGCCGCTGGCCGGCATTTTTTCGATCTTCGCGTACCTGCGCAGACGCTTGCTGTACTGCGCCGGAGCGGTTTTGCTCGCCTCGTCGGTCGGCTGGTGGTTCTCGCGCGATCTGATCGCCGTGCTGCGCTACCCCTTCCTCGCCGTAATGGGCCACGATCGCTCGCTGGTGTTCACCGCGCCGCACGAGGCCTTCATGGCCCATGTGATCATCGGCCTGGTCTTCGGCCTGCTGGTCGCCGCGCCCTACCTGTTTCTGGAAGGATGGTGGGTGGTCGCGCCGGTGTTTTACCGCAAGCAGCGCCTGAGCTTTCTGCTCTTCGCAATGTTCAGCGCGGTTACCTTCGTGTGCGGCGCGGTCTTCGGCTACTTCGGCATCCTGCCGGTGGCGATCGATTTTCTGATCAAAGGATTCGAAAGCAAAGCGCCGTTCATGGCCCTGCTGCGCATCGGCGAATTCATGACCTTCGCGCTCAAGCTGCTGCTGGTGTTCGGCGTGGCCTTCGAGCTGCCGGTGGCGATGTTCATCCTCGGCCGGCTGGGACTGGTGACCGGCCGCGGTCTGCTGCGCAGCTTCCGCTACGCCCTGGTGATCATCGTGATCGCCGCGGCGGTCTTCACCCCGCCCGACGTGACCTCGCAGATCCTCCTCGCCGTGCCGCTGTGCCTGCTGTACCTGCTGGGCGCGCTGGGCGTCTGGCTGTTCGGCAAACGCCGGCGGTAGGTTAATCTACGGAAAATCCACATATGGTCTACCACCAGCCGGATGACAATCAGCGACGCGACAAAGAGCCATCCGCCAACCCTTAATAAGGCCATGGCGTTGGAGCGCCAAAACTGCAAATTCTGAGCATGTCGGATAATGAAGACATTGACAGCCCGTTCGTAATGAGAGCCTTTTTTGGTACCAAACAATTAGAGCGATGGAAAAACGTACTAAAATATTCATTGTCATTATTTTCCAACCGCTCGTATTAGCGCCTGCAAAATTCGCAATGCTCCCTCGATTTCTTTTGAGTTTTTTGAACTGGCTGTTCCAAGATCAGCAGTACCACTTTTCACAGTAATCCCCTTTAGTGGGGCACTTCCGCAACCACTTTTTATTTCACTCATTGAAACCGAACTAATTTGTCTAATTGGCACATCCACATGCTTTGACGATACGGTTTTTGTTCCAGTGCAACCTCCTTTTACTTGATTATCCATCAAGACACGACTATCAGTAATTAATAAATCGCTAGAATTTGGAATTGTACCACATCCATTAGCTACGTGAGGAGGAACATAGGCAAGTGCCGGTTCATTTGTTAACAGTCTTGATTTCACTGCCGGAGATAAGGAGTCGGATATGTCAATGAACTCGGACAACCCGTCGTTTCTCTCTGAATAAATATTCGACGCATTATTTATAAGTGTATGCCCACAGAAATAACATTTCTCTGAATCTTGCCAGTTAGGTTTCATGCAAGAAGGACAAACGGCGACATTTTCCGGCTGATGTAAATCCTTTCTTTCTTCGACAGAAATTGGTGTAACTTGCTCGATATTTTTTGGCCGTCCGCAATGAGGACAAGCAGGTGCCGCATCGCTGATTTCTTTCCCACAATCTGGACATGTAATAAGTGCCATAAAATTTCTCCTCTTTGCCTCACGGAATAACTATTTAACGATGCCTTTTTATTTGTTTGATTTCATAAATTAGAAACACCCCCTTTATATATGTTGTATAGCAATTTAATTGTATAATCCATTATAAAATCAAATCCATCTTTTTCTTCAAAAATGAGTTGATTGTTTATTAGTTGTCGTGCTCTACCTGCTGGGCGCCATCGGCGTCTGGCTGTTCGGCAAACGCCGGCGGTAGGAATAATTAAGTAAGGTGTCCCTTAATTAGCGGAGATGTTATTACGATATTCCGCAACGTGTTGCCGGTAGGCGGCGACCACGGCGGAATCGTAATGGTCGGTGAGAAACCGTTCCCACCGTTTGCCCTGCGCGACGATGTGGCGGGCCAGTTGGGGCAGCGATTCGGCGGCGGCCATTTTCGCCAGCCACTCGAATTGGGACAGTTCGCCGCCGGGATTCACATCGGCCACATACACGCAGTCGGTGCGCAGCGCATCGGCCGGCGTCTTGCGCAACGACGGCGGCAGCGGCGCAATGAACCACGACTCCCGGTTGCGCTTGGGCGTTACGGCCTTATTGAAATAATCCTGCACATCCGGCCGCGAGCGTGACGCACAGCAACGCTCGACCCCGGCCAGATCCATGTGCCATTCCCACGGAAACGCCGAGGCGTCGTACGACGCGCTCAGGCACAGTTTGCGCGGCGCCACCAGCGGAATGACGATCAACTGCGACACGCGACGCCGCCCCTGTTCCACGCAGACGTTGTTTTCGAAGGCGTTGGGCCACAGCGTATGGCGTTTGGTCAGCGTGCTGCCGCTGGCGGAAAACAGCGAATCGACCAGGTCGTAATGCTCCACGTCGGTCACGACCATCCAGGCCGTCACCGGGTCGAAGGGCGCGAAAAACCGCATGGTGGCGATCTTCGATCCGTCGGGCGCGTCCAGCAAACGGGTGATCGGCTCGCCGGCCTGCAGCTTGCGCCACTCGTCCGCGGTGGGCTCGATTGACGGAAGGCTCATGTGTAAACCGCTGTTGTCGGCGCGCATGCCGAAGCCCAGCCGTTCCCACTGCGGCGGCGCCAACGCGGCCGCGGTCGCCGTCGCGGCCAGCAGCAGCACCGTCAGGATCGCCGCGCGTTTCAAAACAGCGGGCTTTCCATGGCGGTGTCGCGATAGGCGTCGACGCCGCGTTCGTGCAGGTAGCGGAAGAAGGCGTGCGGGTCCAGGCATCCCTCCGGGGCGAACACGCCGGCGCCGGCGGTCAATTGCCCCTTGCCCAGCAGGTACGCGCCCGCGGCCAAACTCAGGCCGGTCGTCTGGCGCATCTCGCCGACGCCGCAGAGAAGTCGATGTTCCTCCTTCCCGTCGCTCACGCCCCACACGTCGATGCGCGTGGCGCCCCAGCCCGCTTGCGGACCGGTCACCAGGCGGTCGACCCACTCGGTGGCGGCGGCGAAAAATTTCGCCCGGCGTTCGCCGTTGAACGCGCCCCAACGGCCCAGCGCCGCGATCAGCCCCGTGCCCGTGCCGTATCCCATGTAGAAATCGACGCTCTCGACATCCGGATAATAGCGTGGAACCGTCGCCGGTTCGGCGTGGCCCATGTTCCACAAGTCGATCGTGCCGAAGCGGGGCAATTCGAACGCGCGCTTTTCGGTGCAGGCTTTGATCGTCGTTCGCTTGCCGCCGCGCCAGACGATCGTATCGCCGGACATGACGTACAGACCGTGGCGCAACGCGGCTCCCTGCGCGCCGCAATCCAACGGCAGGTAGACGCCGACGGCGACTTTTTTGACCGTCTCCATCCGCGCGGCCAGCAGCTTGACACCCATGTTGGTCAGCCCCGGGCTCGCCCCCAGGCAGATGACGTGCGTGAGCCCCTTGTCGCGGGCGATGGCGTCGAAGCGGTCGATGACCGCCTCCGCCGGTTTCCATTCGTCGCAGATGCTGCAGTAATTCACGCCGGCCTCGGTGGCCGCGGCGACCAGCCGTTCCTCGAACAGATAGAACGGCCCCAGCGCGCCGGCGGCGACGTCGTAACCGCGCAGCGCCGCGACCAGCGCCGCATGGTCCAGCGCATCCACCGCGCACGCGTCGACCTCGGCGTTTTTCCCCCGCAGCGTCGCGGCGATTTTCTCGGCGGCCGCCACGTTGCGATCGGCGATGGTCACCTGCGACACATCGGGCGCTGCGGCCAGATCCTCCGCCGCCCGGCTGCCCATTTCCCCCGCGCCGCCCAACACGATGATTTTCATGCGTCCCTCCGTTCCCGCAGCCGCCTTGGCCGTCAACCGATACATGGATAGTTATTCATTAAAGTATCGGCATCCTACCGCGCTTTTGCGCCCCCGGGCAAGCGGCAAGGCTACAAAAGATCCTTATTTGACGACATAGGTACAACTATGATATTTGCCGTTTGAGCTTGTTGATATCAGATCAGCCGGGATTTCGCCTCGTCGGTCTTTGGTAGGAAAACCCGTGGTTGCCCGGGCAGGAGTGAATCCGGGATGACCAGGATTGTCATCCTAACTCGATTCAGGATCTGGCTTCAACTACGAAGCGGCCCTATGGAAAATGGTTCGTGGTTGCGCCTCGAATGTTTTCTTTTAATCCGGTGAGTGGCGCCTTATTCAGAGGAAGTAGGCGTGGTGTTCCCCTATTTACGATTTGGAGGTCTTATGGCCAAAAAAAAACATTATGCTGGGTGGATTTTTCTAGCTTTTATTTTGCTCGTTCTGGTCGCCTTTTTCGGTTATGCAATTTGGGCTACAAAATATTTCAAGCCTTTTCCGCCGGCTCCGGAGGGCTCCGTATATAATGACGATGTAAATCATTTTCATTTTGTGCTTCCCATAGACTGGCAATCCATGCCGGTCGCTCCCAATGCGAACATCAAATTCAGGGCTCAAAGCCCGGACGGAAAAAATCATTTGTACGTCGCCGTCCTTCAGACCAAAGCCAAGGTTGATTTGGAAAAACTGACCGAGCTGGGAAAAACAACATTCAAAGATGCCGGCACATTGCTATCCGAGGAGAAATTTCCCGAGCTCCCCTTAATCGATCCCGTATACATAATTCTTACCTTCAAATCAGCAGATAGTTCCGTAAGGGTGATGAATTTCGCTAGGGCTCATTTCGGATACTGGCTGTTAATGGAAAACCCGGCGGACGACCCTGGACAGCTTTTTCTGGAAGTTACAGGCTCCTTTGACTCAAAGGTGCCCTTCAAGGAGATGATGTCCGTTGGCGGGTTTAATTATATCAAACATATCGGTGCGCTTCTGTTGGTGGTTCTTATGAACTTTGTCAGTCTTGCCTTCCGAAGGGGATTGGCCGTGAAATCGAAGCTTAATGAAATTAAAACAAACGCAAAAAGGGACGGTATAAGAGTGAATGAAAAATGGAAATCCCTTTACAATAAAACCTTGCTGAAAATCCTTGGAAGCGCCGCGTCAATACCAATCGGAATCGGGGTGTTCGTGTTGCTCTACGGCTTTGCCGGCCTACTAATCATCATTGCTATTATATTGGGTTTCTTTGGAATCGGAATTAAACTCGACGATTCGGTGGGAGACAGCGCAGTTGATTATATCTAAAAACTTGACAACCAGGGACACCCTTCATTGGTTATCATCTGATAAAATATAATAATATTTCATCGCATAAATACCATAACATGCGGTTATTCCTCTTATGTCGACGATTTCGCGCCGGGCAGTGTCCGCAAGTGTGTCAAAATAAGCAAAAACCGCACTCACTCGAACGTCCGTACTATTGGCGTGGGACACTTTGCCCCATGTGTCCCACAGCCCAGCTTTTATAACCTGCTGATATCATTGGCAATACGCAATTTTTGAGGATGGGACAAACTGTCCCGAAGTGTCCCACGGCATCCCGTTGATGCAGTTACAAGTTCAAAGTGAAAAGTGACAAGTTGAAAGTCAGGAAAGGTATTTCCAATCCTGGATTTCCACCTTCGTGGAAATGACAAAAAAAGCCACCCCCCATGCGGCCCGGTCGCCGACCAAGTTCCCCCTCGCCGAATAACCCGCAACCCTTCCCCGGCTTCGGGACGGCGATTTCCTTCATTCCCTCCCTTGCGCGGCGGAGGTCTTCCCGTTACATTTGATGGCGCGTTCAAGGCGCCGCGGGGCGTCCGTTTTTGTATGCCCGGGCGGCTGATGGAGGTGGAATGCGGCATCAAGTGGCGATCGTGTTGTTGTTGATTGTGCTGGCGGCGGCGGGCTGGACGGCCTGCGAGAAGTTCGACGATCTGCGCTTCAACATTTCCAGCGCGGCCGATTTCAAGATCCTGTTCGTCGGCGACACCAGCTTCGGCGAAAGCTACGACGGCACGCCCCAACTACTCAAGCGACGCGGCTACGATTATCCAATGGAAAAGCTGGCCCCGATGCTCCAGGACTCGGACTACGTGCTGGCCAACCTGGAAACGCCGATCACCGACATCGCCGAAACGCCCTTCAAGGACACCAAGCCCTACAACCACTGGACGCACGTGCTCCACGCGCCGGTGACGCTGGCCAAGTACAACATCCGCGCCTTCGGCCTGGCCAACAACCACACGCTGGATTACGGCGTGCCGGGCCTGCAACAGACGCTGGACATCTTCCGCAAGAACGGCTTCGAGTGGGTCGGCGCGGGGATGAACGAGGCCGAGGCGACCCAGCCGCTGGTGAAGACCTTCGACGTGAAAGGCCGGCCGTTCAAGATGGCGGTGATCGCGCCCTTCGAATACAGCGTGCAATACGACAAGCAGTACGACTTCTACGCCACGGGCGACAAACCCGGGGCGATGCGCCTGTCGCGCAAGAAGATCATGGAGCAGATCAAGCAAATCAAAGCCGAGGACCCGAACACCTTCGTGGTCGTCTTCCCGCATTGGGGCGCCAACTACGCCTGGAAAAACCAGCGGCAGACCAAAGCGGCGCACAGCTTCATCAAGGCCGGCGCGGACCTGGTCGTCGGCCACGGCGGGCACATGATGCAGGAAGTGGAGCTGTACGAGAACAAGTGGATCGTCTACGGCCTGGGCAACTTCATGTTCCTGTCGCCGGGACGCTACAAGAAAAAGAAATCGTCGGTGCCCTTCAGCTATTCGGCGCAGTTGATCCTGGTCAAGAAAGGCAACGACATCGCCAAGCGGATCCGGCTGTACCCGCACCTGTGCAACAACCGCCTGACCCGCTTCCAACCACGGCTGCTCAACGAGAAGGAATTCGCCACCTTCTACGAAAAGCTGCTGGACAAGAGTCCGCTGTCGCAAAAAGAGCAGAAGCTCATCCGCCGCGGCCAAAACGACATCGGCTACTTCGTGGAGTTCGGGCTGTAGCGACCGGCGCTCACTTCACATTCGTTTTTATACGTCGGATCATCTTCTCGATTTCGTCGTTGGTGTTGATCCAATCCAATTTTATCTGCGGATGCTCGTTGGCGAACACGCGGAAAATCTCGTCGGCGAAGGCCTGACCGATCATATCCACGCCCTTGAAATCGAAAACAACCGTCTTGAACAAATCGATCCGGGCCAGCAGCCGCTTGGCCTGCGAACGCGAAATCAGCATATCCCGACCGTATTCGACAAGAAACACGGGGACAGTCGTTTTATTGAATCCCAGATCGTCGCCCGACGTATATTGATCGAAGATTTGTTTTGCCGTCCGGGCCGTGTGGTTGGCGAGCCTCAACCAAATATAGGTGCCCTGCTCAAAGACTTTTTTGCTGGCGAGAATCCAATCCTCTTCTTTGCCAAACGAGTGGGTAAAGTACGTTGCTCCGGAAAAAATCGTAAATTCGTCGAACATCCTGGAAGTGAAGAAAATGCCCTCGCCCGTGTGGTGCGCCGGATCGGTGGTCAATTTTCCCTTGGCCAATTCCAGCACCGCGTGGCTTTCATCAATTAAATTCAACTCGCCGGCGATTTTGCGAAAGATGCCAATGCCGTTATCGAAAATATTCATTTCGGTTGAAACGGCGCTTTTTTTTATCGATATTGTGACTGTAGTGCCGTTCGAATGATCGATAACGTTGTTGAACATCTCCGTAAAGCCAAATTGCCAAATGGCCATCACGTTATCGGGCAACTGTCCCAGCGTCGGCTTCACATCGTTGCGCCAGACGATGTCCTCCGCCAGATTCGCATTAATTTCATATGATTTTTCCCACTCGACCACCACGGCGAGTTGATAGGATCGGCTGCGCGTGTTGCCGGCGGCGGTCAGACAGTTCTCGTCGACCAGTTTTTGCAGGTGTCGATTGACGGCCTGCCGTGAAATGCCGAAGCGCTCAGCCGTTTTTGCGCCTATTTCATGCGGATGATTAACTACATTTTCCAAGATGAAGCGGCGGATTTCCTCACCACGAGCCCGAACTTTTGTCATTTATCTGTTTCTCTCCAGCAATTATTGACAACATTTTTCGAAACTATTGTCAACATTCGTTGAATTATTGTCAACATTAAAGCGAAAATTGCACATTCTCAATTCCATTTTTTGAGCACGGCGCACGATTTTCCAAAAAAATTTTTGCGTTTTTAAGAGAACTTTCCCCATCATCTGGTGGTGAAATTGCGGCGAATCACCACATATTGCCTTGACATCATGACGGCGTCGGTTACTCTGGCGTATGTTACGGAAAGTGTATGAAACGGCTTTATTTCATCTAGCCGTTTGTTGGAGGACTGTGGTGAAACGCCATCGGCCGTTGTTGCTTGCGCTTGCTTTGGTGCTGACGCCCGTGCTGGTCTGGGCCGCCGAGGGATTCAATGCGCACCTGTTTTCGCCGTCGCATTTTCAGGGGCGCTACCTGACCTTCGAGGATGCGCAGACGATGCCGCAATACAATTGGGCGCTGGGGGTGTACCTCGATTACGCGAACGCGCCGGTCGAGGTGCGCAACGACAACGAGCGCAGCACGGGCATCCTCGACAGCCTGCTGACCGCCGATCTGACCGGCGGATTTTCGTTCCATGAGATGGTCAACATCGGTCTGCACGCGCCGCTGCACCTGTACAACCGCGGACGGTCGTTCGACGACCTGGGCGACGCGACGGGGGCGACCTCGCGTCAGAACCGCACCTCGTTGGGCGACATGCGCCTGACCGGCAAGGTGCGCATCCTGGAGGAAGGCGTCTGGCCGATGGGCGTGGCGGTGATGCCCTTTTTGACCTTCCCCACCGGCGATGAAACGCGGATGCTCGGCGAGGGCCGCGTGACCGCCGGTCTGGCCGCGACCTACGAAATCGACCTGGCCTGGGTGCGCATGGCGCTCAACGGCGGGTGGCACTATCGCGGCGGGGCGCGCACGCTGCACACGACGGTGCGCAATGGTTTCCCCTTCGGCGTGGGCCTGGGGCGCGACGTGACCGACCGCCTCAACCTCACGCTGGAAGCGCACGGCGAGGCCTATGAATCCGACAGCAACGACCGTTTCGCGGGCAACCCGGTCGAGCTGGATCTGATCGGCCGCTACGACCTGGGCGACGGCATGCGGATCATCGCCGGCGGCGGGCCCGGCCTGACCAGCGGCGTGGGCAGTCCGGATTTCCGCATTCTGGTCGGGCTGGATTTCCGGCCGGTCGAGCACGCGCTGCCGCCGCCGAGCACGGGCGACCTGCGGGTGATCGTCCAGGATACCGGCGGGCACAAGCTCGAGGCCGAAGTTGCGCTGGAGGGTCCGGAGCTGCGCGTGGGCACGACGACCGACGGCCTGTTCGCGCTGACCGACCTGTCGCCGGGCAGCTACGCGGTGCGCGTGAGCCGGCCCGATTACCAGACGGCCTCGGCGACCGTGCACGTGACCGCCGGCCAGGTGGCGACGGTGACCATCACGATGGAAAAACCGGAAACGCGCCTGACGGTGATCGTGATCGATCACGACAGCGAAACGCGGCTGGCCGGCACGCTGATCTTCCATCCGGGCGCCGACAACGAGACGACCGCGCTGAGCCCGGGCGGCGAGATTTCGATTCCGGCGCTGCCGGGGCCGCTGACCTTCACGGCCGTGGCCGAGGGGCACGAGGCGGTGATGACCACCGTCGACGTGGTCGAGGGCAAGGTGAACACGACCACGGTGCGCCTGCGCCGGATCCTCGCCAAGAAGGGCCGCATTTACTTCGACCTGGACAGCGCCAAGCTGCGGCCGGAGAGCTTCGACACGCTCGACGACATCGCGGTGCAGATCAAGAAGCTCAAGCCCAAGAAACTGGTCGTCGAGGGCCACTGCAGCGACGAGGGGTCCGACGAATACAACCTCAAGCTGTCGCAGGCGCGAGCCGAGTCGGTGCGCGACTACCTGGTCAAACGCGGCGTGAGCAAGGCGACGATCGAGATCATGGCCTTCGGCGAAAGCCGGCCGATCGCGACCAACGAAACCGAGGAAGGGCGCGAGCGCAACCGCCGCGTCGAATTCATTATCGTGGAGGAGTGAGATGCGCATCGCCTGGATCGCTGCGCTGCTGATCTTGTTGTTCGTCGCGCCGGTCATGGCCGACGTGTTCGACCTGAGCGTCGATTTCGACGCGCGCCTGCTGGGACCGGAAGAGGCGGCGAACCTCGGCTACAGCCTCGCCGCGGGCGACATCGACGGTGACGGCGCGGCCGATCTGATCGTCGGCGCGCCCGGCCTGGGCAACCTGGTGGGCACCTACCGGCGCGGCGGCGTGTACGCGCTGCTGTCGCGGTCGGGCGTGGTCGGCGAGGACATCGACCTCGATTCCGAACTGGCCGACGTGCGCGTGCTGGGCACCATCGGACAATTCGCCGGGACGGCCGTGGCCGCGGGCGACGTGAACGGCGACGGCATCGACGACATGATTATCGGCGCGGCCCGGGCAAGCGGCCCGGAAGGCGAAGCGGTGTTGGGCGCGGTGTACGTGTTTTACGGACGCGAAACGTGGAGTTCGTCGCTGACGGTCGCCGACGCGGACGCGACGATCTGGGGCGAAAAGGCCGACGGTCAATTCGGCGCGCAACTGGCGCTGGGCGACTTCGACGGCGACGGCACGGACGACCTGTTCGTCGCCGCGCCGGGCTACGAGGACGTCGGGCTGTCGGCGGCGGGCAAGGTCTACGGCTTTGTGGGCGGCACGTGGCCCGCGTCGATCGACCTGCGACCGACGACCACCGAGGCCGACGTGGAAATCGCCGGCGGCGTGGACAACGGGCGGCTGGGCCTGGGCCTGACCCTGGGCGATCTGAACGACGACGGTTACGCCGATCTGGCCCTGGGCGCGCCGGGGCTGGCCAAGCCGCTGCCGGGCGCGAAGGAAACGGCCGACGGCGTCGCCTACATCGTCACCGGGCGCGAGCTGAGCGGCACGCTGAACGTCAACCTGGCGATCGACACGCCCGACGTGCGCCTGACCTGGGCCGATCAACTGGGCAACCTGGGCTTCGCGCTGACCTGCGGCGACTTCGACGGCGACGGGCTGACCGACCTGGCGCTGGCGGCCGCGAACATGCCGAGCAAATCGGCGGCGGGCGACGTGTTCGTCGTCTACGGCCGCTACGACTGGCCGGGCACGGTCGACCTGTCCACCGCCGACATCACCGTGCACGGGGCGACGACCGGCGACCGCTTCGGCTACGCGCTGGCGGCCGGCGACATGACCGGCGATTGCGTCGACGACCTGCTGATCGGCGCGCCGCGCTACTTTGCGGCCGGCGCCGGGCACGTGTACGTCATCGCCGGGCGGCACGATTTCCCGCAACAGTACGTCATCGACCTGGGCGGCGACGATCCGCTGCACATCATCAACGCGGCGCAAACCGGCGACGAAACGGGCGTGGCGCTGACGACGGCCGACTTCGACGGCAGCGGTGTGCGGGACGTGGCCATCGGCGCGCGCGCGGCCGATCTGACCTCGCCGGTGCGCAACGGCGGCGGCGCGGCGTACCTGGTGCTCTCCGACGCGCTCAACGTCGCGCCGGTGGCCAACGCCGGGCCCGACCGCCTGACGCCGGTGGGCTTGCTGGTCGCGCTGGACGGCCGCGAAAGCTACGACCCCGAGGGCGCGTTGCTGACCTACGAATGGACCTACGTCAGCGGCCCGGCCGAACCGACGATCCACGCGGCCGATTCGGCGACGCCGCTGGTCATTCCCACCGAACCGGGCACCTACACCTTCCGGCTGATCGTCTACGATTGCGCCTTCGCCTCGCCGCCGGACACGGTGATCGTCGAGGCCGTGCCCATCGACGGCGACGACGATGACGACGACGATGACGACGACAGCGGCGACGACGACGCGGACGACGACGATGACGACGACGATGACGACGGCGCCGCCGGCGACGATGACGACGACGGCCTGATCAGCGAGAAGGACGACGAAACCGGCGTCTACGGCGGCGGTGGCTGCACCGGGTAAAGTTATAAATTAAAAGTAATCGCCAAGCCGTTTCCCTTTCGTCGCCGAATCGGGTTATGATCCGATCTTCACGAGAGGGAGGTCATTCGCCGATGTCAGACCGGTTGCTGTTGGCGCTCGACAGCGGCTCGCAAAGTTCGCGGGCGCTGCTGTTCGACGCCGCCGGAAATATCCTAGCGAGCAGTCAACACCAACACGCGCCGATGAAGTACCCGATGCCCGGCGCGGTCGAGCAGGACCCGCTGGACATTCGCGAGGCGCTGTACGCGTCGGTGCGCGAATGCCTGAACCGCTGGGGCGGCGACGTGGGCCGCATCGCCGGGGCGGCGCTGACCACGCAACGCAACACCATGCTGCCGGTGGCCGCCGACGGCGCGCCGTTGGCCGACGCGGTGTCGTGGCTCGACCGGCGCACGGCGAGCGTCGACAGCGAGCCGACGGCCTGGCTGCGTTGGCTGTTGAAGATGATGGGCGAAAAGGCGCTGATTCCGCGCCTGGTCGCCAAATCGGTGCCGCGTCAATGGCGCGAGCGTTGCCCGGACATTCTCGATTCGACGTGGAAGATCGCCTCGATCGAAGGCTGGCTCAACCATCAACTCACCGGGCGCGTCGCGGTCGGTCCCGGCGGCGTGGTCGGCACCTGGCCGCTGGCGGTGAAGCATCTCGCCTGGAGCGACTCGAATCTGCTGTACACCTTACTGGGTTTTCGCCGCGAGTGGCTGCCCGACATCGTACCCTCGGGGCAGAAGATCGGCGAGATCACCGCGACGGCGGCGGCGCAAACCGGTCTGCCGCAAGGGTTGCCGCTGTTCGCCTGCGGCGGCGACAAACAGGCCGAGGCGCTGGGCGGCGGCTTGCTGTCGAGTCGGCGCGGCGAAGCGGCGGTCAGTCTGGGCACCGGCTCGTCGATCTGTGTGCCCTGGACCAAGGCGCTGGAGAGCCGCAATTATCAGTGGATCGCCATGGGCGCGGCCGAACCGAACGCCTTTTGTCTGGAGTACCTCCTGTTTCGCGGCATGTGGACGGCCCGCTGGTTCGCCAACGAGCTGGCGCGCGACCTGGTGCAGTCCGCCGCGCAAACCGGCAAGCCGGCCGAGGCGCTGCTGTGCGAGGAGGCTTCAAAAGTTCCGGCCGGCTGCGACGGGCTGATGGTCTGGCCGCGCTGGTCGCCGACGCTGCAGCAACCGCGCGAAACCGGCGCCGCGGTCGGCCTGCGCGAAACGCACACGCGCGCGCATTTCTTCCGCGCCCTGCTCGAAGGCATCGCCTACGACCTGCGGCGCGGGCGACACATCCTGGAGCGCGCGACGAAGATGAAGATCGAACGTTTGCTGGTCGCCGGCGGCGGCGCGCGTTCGCGAACGATCGTCCAGATTCTCTGCGACGTGCTGGACCTGCCCGTGATGCGGCCGGAAAGCGAAGAGTTGTCGGCGCGCGGCGCGGCGATGGTCGCGGCGATCGGTTGCGGCGTGTACGCCGACGCGCCCGAGGCGGTGCGCGCGATGGCTTCGCCGGCCGAGACGTTCACCCCGCAGGCGGACAACGCGGCACGCTACGAAACGATCTACCGGACGATTTATCTGCCGGGACTTAAAACGTGTCACCGTATCTCAAGCTCGTTACGCGGAGCTCGTGACAAGTAACGAAGGGAAAAAGAAAGACGATCGACTTTGATCATTGGGGGAGTGGGAGGATCGATGAGAACGGTAGCTTTGTTTGCGGTCATGATTTGCCTGGCGCTTTCTTTCGTCATGACATTCGGTTGCGACGATGACGATGACGACGATCTGGACGCCGACGACGACGCGGCCGACGATGATTTCTCGGATGACGACTTTATCCCCGACGACGATACCGGCGACGATGATGTTATCGACGACGATACCGGTGACGATGACGATACAACCGATGACGATACGGGCGACGATGATACGGGCGACGACGACACCGTCGACGACGACACCGTCGACGACGACACCGTCGATGACGATACGGTCGATGATGATACGGGCGACGACGACACCGTCGATGACGATACGGTCGACGACGACACCGTCGATGACGATACGGTCGACGACGACACGGTCGACGACGATACGGCCGATGATGATACGGTCGATGACGATACGGGCGACGACGACACCGTCGATGACGATACGGTCGATGATGATACGGTCGACGACGACACCGTCGATGATGATACGGTCGATGATGACACGGGCGATGACGATACGGGCGACGACGATACGGCGGACGAATATGCCTTGTATATGGATGGAAACGACGATTATGCATGCATGACCAATCCGTTGGCTCAGCCGGTCCCCACCGACTTTACCATCGAGGGTTGGTTTTACTTCGAAGATGATTCTCCGGTAGTGAATGAAGTGATTTTCGGTTGCATGAACGGCGGCGGCGGATTTTGGATCTTTCGTACTCACAGTGCACGAAACATCTGGTTACAGTATTTCTACACGGCGGGCATACTCACCGGATATCACACAACGGCTACTGTCGCCAATTTTGAATGGGTGCATATCGCGGTAACCATGGATGACTCGGAATACTGCCTGTTCGTCAACGGTATCGAGGATTACTGCCATACGTATAGTAATCCAATGCTGCCGACAAACGGTCCGCTCTGCGTCGGCGCCTCATTAGGCGGCAGTAGTGAGTTTGAGGGGAAAGTCGACGAAGTTCGCTTTTCGAGCGTCGTTCGCTACAGCGGAGATTTTACCCCGTCGACGTACTTTGCCGCCGACGCCGACACCATCGGCTTGTATCATTATGACGAAGGTTCGGGGTCGATCGCCTACGACAGTTCGGCCAACGGCAACGATATGACGTTGTTCGGCAACACGGCCTGGGTGCCGAACCCGTAACGGCGGTTCGCGTCAGCCCGACAAGCCGTACTCGGCGCGCTTGATCAACTCCCACTGCATGTCGCGGTTGAGCGTCGTGTAATAGGCGTTGTAGCCGGAGATGCGCACGAGCAGGTGCGGGTATTTTTCCGGGTGCGCCATCGCGTCGCGTAGCGTGTCGGAGGTGACGATGTTCATCTGCATCTGCATTCCGCCGGTCTGGAAATAGGCTTTCACGACGGCGGTCATGCGCTCGACGAACCGCTCCGGCGTGTCGTTGACGCCCGGGGCGACCTTCACGTTGAAGGCCATGTTGTTGTTCATGTTCAGCGGATCGAGGCCGGCCACGTCGCGCAGGTTGTCCAGCAGATTGTTGGACGCGTTGGGCTGCGGGGTGAGCCCGGGCGTGAAGGCCTCGCCGGCGAGGCGGCCCGAAGGCAGCGCGCCGGCCAGCGTGCCGAAGGCGACGTGGTTGGACATCGACCAGAAGCCGGCGGCGTACGGACCATTACGGAAGTTGCGCAGCTTGCCCAGCCGATCGCGCGCGAAGCTCGTGATGCCGTTGGCGACCGCCAGCGCCTCGGGACTGCCGGAGCCGAACAGCGGCACACGCCGGCGCACGCGCGCATGCAGTTGCGGATCGGAGGCGAAATTGTCGACCACCGCCCGGCGCAACGCGGCGAAGCTCACGCGCCGTTCGTCGAAGACCAGTGTCTTGACGGCCATCAGCGAATCGGTGACGTCGGCCAGGCCGATCAGCGCGGTGCCGGTGGAGTTATAGCGCGCGCCGCCGTTGACGACATCCTGCCCCTTTTCCGCCGGACCCTGCAGCAACGACGAGAGCAGCGGCGTGGGACGAATGACCGCGTGCGCCTCGCCGAGCATGTTGTTGTAGCGCACCGCCTCGTCGATCAGAAAACCGAACTGCCGATAAAACGCGTCGCGGAAATCCTCGAAGCTCGCGAAGTCCTCGCCCGTTTCCGGGCCGACCTTCCAGTTCATCAGCGGATGGCGGCCGTTGAACAGGGCCATTTCCAGCGCGGCGACCATGTTGATCATCACGCAGCCGGTGTGGCCCATGTGCTGGCCGGAAATCGTCGGTTCGACGCAGCCGGTGGCGGACCAGTCGCGCAGCGCCTCATCCGGATAACCCATCGCCTTGAGCGGCTGGAAGATCGCCGCGTCGTTGTGCAGCGACGGCGTGGCGCGGGTGATCAGGTTGACCTCGCACAGCCGGCGCAGGTAGGCGTCGCTGTTGACGCCCGGATGAAAACGCGCGTTCACGTTCGGATCGCGGATGGCCAGAATCTCGGTGGCCTTGAGGAAGACGTAGGTCATGTCGCACACGGCGTCGCGACCGTCTTTGGCCACGCCGCCCAAGGTGATGGCCTGGTCCGACGAACTGCCGCCGAACAGGTAATTGCCGATGTCCGGAATCAGCGGCAGATGATCGGTGCAACGCATGTACAGACAGCCGATGAGCTCGACGGCGCGTTTGACGTACGCGGCGCGTTCGGCCGGCGTGTGCAGGGCGGCCATGTCGCGGGCGAAGTACGGTTGCAGCCATGCGTCGAGCCGGCCCAGCGACAAGCCGGTGTTCGTGTTTTCCAGATGCAACGCCACCCAGGTCGTCCAGACCGCCTGCACCGCCTCGGCCAACGTGCGCGCCGGATGCTCGGGCGCGCGCCGGCAATTTTCCGCGATCGCCCGCAACTCGTTGCGCCGCGTGGGATCGGTTTGCGCCTCGGCCAGCCGGTCCGCCTCCTCGGCGAGATGGTGCGCGTAGGCGATCAACCCTTCGAGACTGACGATCATCGCTTCGCGCGCGTTGCGTTGCACGGGCGTGGTGTCGGGCGCCGCGTTGTGCTCGCGCAGATCGGCGATGACGCCCCGCGCGCCTTTGGCCAGCAGCGTCGGGTAATCGGGAATCGTGTGCGAGATGCCCACCGTTTTCCAGATGAAGTAGACGGCGAAACGCTCGTCCATCTGCTGACAGAGCGGATTGCCGTACTTGTCGCGCACCCATTCGCGGAAGTTGCGTTTGGCCCAATAGGGAAACACCGTGTGGTGCAGGACGTCCGCCGTTTCGCGCGAGATGGCGTAGGGATTGAGTTCGCGCTCGCCGGCCGAATGCAGCTCGCCCCAAATCAGCGAGCCGTGCGCGTCCGGGTAGAGCACGACGCCGATTTCGCGGTCGGTGGTCGTGCCGGCGAGCAGATCGTCGGCGCGCACGATCGGCCGGCGGTTGGTCATCAGATGTTTAAAGGCGTGCGCCTGGCGCAATTCCGGCGCCCAGGGTTTGCCGTCGCGGTCGGTTTCGAAACCGTTTTCGCGATGCCACTGGGTCAGCAGCAAGGGACGCTCGTGGCTGACTTCCGGCTGTTGATGAAAGTGGATGTGCAGGAATTTCTGCAGACGCGGAAAATCGTCGAGGCTCAGGTTCGATAGATATTGGTCGTCAAGATACTTTACCCCCGGATCGCGTTCGGTCGCCGGCAGACGCTCGATCGAACGGCCGTGGCCGTTGCCGCCCTTCGTTTTGCCGTCGGCTTCGGCCAGCGTGCGGCGCAGCGATTTTTCCCGCGCCTGGCGGCGTTTTTCCATCACGCGGTGCACCGAGCCGGTCATCAGCGACAGATAAAAGTTGAACAGGTTCAGATAGGTGAAGTTGCCCTGCGTGCGGATTTTGTTGTGCATCAGCAGCACGAGCACCTCGTTGGGCGTGGCGCGCAGCATTTCCATCATCACGCCTTCGTGGGCGAAGATCAGCATGGTGTCGATGGGCTCGGGCAGCGCGGTGAGCGCGGTGACGCGGCCGTCGCGGAAGCGGATGCCGGCGCGCACGGCGTTGTCCTCGGTGCGCAGGCCGACCGAGAAATTCATCCAGCCGTCGTCCCCGGCGAGGTAGCGCCTGAGCTTGCGGCGGTTGTTGAATTGAAAGGCCATTACCTTCAACAAACCGTTGACCAGCAATTGGGTGGCAGTCGCATTCATGGTTTTTCCCGCGTGAGGTTGCTGCCGGGCATTGTAGCGCGAAAGCGGTGCGGGGGAAAACGGCGGCGGTTTGCCGATGAAAATCGCACGCTCGGATGATTTCTGGCCGGCGATAGCGTAGGATTTGCGGAAGCGTTTTTCGCGCCGAACGGGTCGCGGCGCAACTTTCACGGGGAGGGTCTATGTGCGGGATAGCGTGCATTCTGGAAATTCGCGGCGAAGCCAACGAACTGCGTCAACGCGCGTTGACGATGGCCCGCCGGCTGCGGCACCGCGGACCGGATTGGAGCGGCGTGTTTGCCGATGAGCGCGCGGTGTTGGCGCACGAGCGGCTGTCGATCGTGGACATCGAACACGGGGCGCAACCGCTGCTCAACGCGGCGGGCGATCACGTGCTGGCGGTCAACGGCGAAATCTACAATCATCGCCAATTGCGCGCCGAACTGAACCACTACCCTTACAAAACGGCCTCGGACTGCGAAGTGATTCTGCCGCTGTACGAGAAGTACGGCGCGGATTTTCTCAATCGGCTCAACGGCATCTTTGCCTTCGTGCTCTACGACAAACGCACCGACAACTATCTGATCGCCCGCGATCCGATCGGCGTGAATCCGCTGTACATGGGTCGCGACAACCACGGGAATCTCTACGTCGCCTCCGAAATGAAGGCGCTGGTCGACTTCTGCCGGGTGATCGTCGATTTTCCGCCGGGACATTACCTGACGCGCGACACCGGGGATCCGGTCGCTTATTACCGGCCGACGTGGCGTTCCTATGACGAAGTGGCCGAAGCGCCGTTGGACATCGCGCGGCTGCGCATGGGCCTGGAGGAAACGGTGCGGCGGCAGATGATGAGCGACGTGCCCTACGGCGTGCTCATTTCCGGCGGGCTGGATTCGTCGATCATCGCGGCGGTCGCGCAGAAGTTCGCGCCCAACCGCATCGAGGACGACGGGGCCTCGGCGGCGTGGTGGCCGCGCCTGCATTCGTTCGCCATCGGCCTGGCCGATTCGCCCGATCTGGTTGCCGCCCGGCGCGTGGCGCAGACGATCGGGACGGTGCATCACGAGTTGGTGTACACCGTGCAGGAGGGCCTGGACGCGCTGCACGACGTGATCGCGCACATCGAAACCTACGACGTGACCTCCATTCGCGCCTCGACGCCGATGTTCCTCATGGCGCGCAAGATCAAATCGATGGGCATCAAGATGGTGCTGTCCGGCGAAGGAGCCGACGAGGTGTTCGGCGGCTACCTGTATTTCCACAAGGCGCCCGACGCCCGCGCGCTGCACGACGAGACCGTGTTGAAACTCGACCTGCTGCACAAATATGACTGCCTGCGCGCCAACAAATCGATGGCCGCCTGGGGCATCGAAACGCGCGTGCCCTACCTGGATCGCGAGTTCCTGGATATCGCCATGGCCTTCGCGCCGCGCGAAAAGATGGTCGGCGCGGGCAAAATGGAAAAACATCCGTTGCGGCAGGCCTTCGAAGATTACCTGCCCCCGGAGATCGTCTGGCGGCAGAAGGAGCAGTTTTCCGACGGCGTCGGCTATCGCTGGATCGATTCACTCAAGGCCGCGGCGCAGGAGCGGGTGACCGATGCGCAAATGGAAAACGCGCACTATCGTTTTGTGCACAACACGCCGACGACCAAGGAAGCCTACATGTACCGGGAGATTTTCGATTCGCTCTTTCCCGGCGACGCGGCGGCGGCCTGCGTGCCCGGCGGACCCTCCATCGCCTGCAGCACGCCCGCGGCGATCGCCTGGGACGAAGCCTTCGCCCGCCACGCCGACCCTTCGGGCCGGGCGGTGATCGGCGTCCATCGCGAAGCGAAATAGGCGGCGGTCAGGGCTTGCCGGGCACCTTGTGGTGCCACAGGCAGCGCACCTCGTAGGTTTCGTTGGCCTGCGCGCCCTCGACCGAAACGATCGGCTCGTCGTAGGGCGCCGGCTCGCCGTCGATCAGCCGCTGGGTGTAAAAGGCGGCGTTGTTGCAGCCGGAATAATCGCAGATCGCGTGCAGCGGATAGGCCATGTCGGCCTGGTTGATCAGCAGCGGCATCTCGCCGAAGGGCTCACCGCGAAAATCGAGGTTCAGGCCGGAGACCAACACGTTCATCCCCCGCATCTGACACTCCTGCACGATCTTGAGCAGGCCGCACCCTGCGGTGAAGAACTGCGCCTCGTCGATGGCCAGTACGCGGCTGTCGGTGACCAGGTCGAGGATGCGGCGCGGCTCGTCGGCCGGCACGGTTTCGCAAGGCAGGTGCACCTCGCCGAAGCGCGAACGCACGTCGCGGTCGCGGCTGTCGGACTGCGGCTTGACGATCACCAGCGGGCAGTTGCTCAGGTACGACAGCGAATCGAGCCGGTTGAGCAGCGCGCGCGTTTTGCCGCTTTTCATCGGCCCGTAGTAGACCTCCAGGAATCCCGGATTGAACACGCGGTGGAAGATGTCGTTGATCACAACGTCGATCCTCGTGTGGGAGTTGGGGGAGCATCATAATCGACGCGGGGGGCGCGGGGCAAGCGAAGGATTGCCGCTGCGGCATTTCCCGTATTTGAATAAGCGCTGAAAAAACGAAGGGGTAGCGGCATTATAAATATTGGAAGAAAAAGCGAATTTCTATTGAGAATATGCTCTGTTTTGCGCATACTATGACCACGTAAATTTGGATACAATCCATTTTTGAACGGTAGACAAATAAAATGGGAGAAAACAATGAAAATCCTGAAGAACTCTCTGCCCCTGTTCATTTTATTGGTTTTCGGTCTGGCCTTGCTTGTCGGTTCGTGCGAATGCGACGACGATGACGACGACAATGACGATAACGACTCCGGCGACGAAATCCTGTCCGACGACGAAGAACTCAAAAACGACGGCGTCGACGATCCGCCGCCGTTTTCGATCGATCCGGAACGACCGGCGGCCGATTCTTCGGTGACGGTGACCGTCGACGTACCCGACGCCTCGCTGATCACCCTGACCGTCACCGGTGCGGGATGCGGCACGTTGTACGGCACGTCGGGCCCCTCGCCCTTGGTCGTGACCGGGGTGACGCCCGCCAGCGGTTATTGCTCGCTGAGCGCCGACGCCGACGGGGAAATCCTGCAGGGCTTCTTTGAGATTCAGGCCAGCGACGCCGACCTGCCGCCGGTGAACGTGCCCGGCGCGTCGTACAAGGCGGGCGCGCTGCCCACGCCGACGACCGACACGGGCAGCCCGGTCATCACCGGCGTCACCGGTCCGGAAACCTTCATCAACGGCGGCACGGCTTCCTACACGGTCGATTACAGCGGGGTGGACGTGACGCACGCGCTGATCGAAGTGGTCGGCTATCCGGGCTACTACGTGCTGCCGGTCGACGCGGCGGGCGGCCAGTTGGAATTTTCGCTCGCCTTCGACCTGGACATCTTCGACCAGCTCACGACCAAGGCGAACACGGTGCAGTTCAACATGTCGCTGATCGACGTGCTCGGGCGCGTCGCCGACCTGCTGGCCCTCGCGCTCGACGGCGTCGAGGTGCAGTACGGCGACGTGAAGGTCAGCCTGAGCTGGGACACGATGACCGACGTCGACCTGCACGTGTACGAACCGTCCGGCGAGGAGATCTATTACGGGCACTCCACGTCGGCCACCGGCGGCCAGCTCGACCTGGATTCCAACGCCGGCTGCTCGATCGACGGCATCAACAACGAAAACATCTTCTGGCCTGAAGGCCAGTCGCCCACCGGCGATTACACCGTGATGGCCCACATGTGGAGCGATTGCGAGGTCGGTTACGCCTCAGGCACGGTGACCATGTCGTTCTGCGGCGAGCAGTCGCCGTTGGTCGAGTATTTCTCGCTGGGCGCGACCGGTTCCTCGGAAAGCTGGACCTTCACCTCCGAGTGCGCCTATCGCGTTTCGGGGACGATCAAGTACGAGGATTTCGCCATCACGCAAAGCGGATTGTCCTCGACCGGCACGATGGTCCCGGTGCGCTTCGCCACGGTCGACGTGGTGCGTGAAGCCGACGACGAAGTGCTCGGATCGTCGGTCACCGACGCGCGCGGCAAATACCAGATCGACTTCGCCAACGACGGCGATCCGGGCGTGTACGTGCGGGTGATGGCCTACCAAAGCGACGCCACGCTGCGCCAATCGGTGAGCGATCTGTCGGGCGCGGTCTACGCCTGGCGGGCCAAGGATTCCTACAACGAACAGACTGCGCAGATCAAAACCGGCTACGACCTGGAGATCACCAAGGCCGAACGCGCCGGCGCGTTGAACATCTGGGAAGTCGGCGTCACCTGCGCCGAAACGGCCCGCACCTACGGCGGCAAGACGCCCTCGATGGTCAGCTTCCTGTGGGAACAGGGCGTGAAACCGTTGGGCAAAGCGTCCTCGTTCGCGACCCGGGACAACAAAATTTACATTCTGGGCATGGCCAGCGATCCGGACGAGTACGACGACATCATCATCGGCCACGAATACGGCCACGTGGTGCAGCGGCAATACAGCACCAACGACAGTCCGGGCGGCTCGCATTCCTCCAACAAACAAAGCGTGCCGACGCTGGCCTTCTCCGAGGGATGGGCGACCTACTTCGGCATCACCGCCAACAAGGTGACCTCGTACATGGACACCAACAAAAACGGCATGGGCGTGTTTTACAGCCTCGAAACGCTGCCGTCGTCCAAGCCGCTGGGCAACAAGGACGACAAGCTCGAAGGCAAGTTGAGCGAAGCGGTCGTCGCCGCCGTGTTGCTGGACCTGGACGATGCGACCAACGAAACCAAGGACACGATCTCGAGCAAAACCACGGCCATCTGGACGATCATGACCTCGTACCTGAAGGAAGGCTACGGCAAGTTCCATGATCGCGGCGTGGCCGGGCGCGACCTGGTCGATTTTCTCGACGGCTGGTTCTGCCTGGGCTTCGGCGACGAGGGCGACAACACCAAGGGCGTCAAGGGGAACGTCAAAGGGTTGCACAAGCTCAGCTACGATTTCAAGAATCTTGACTCGTGCAAGTAAGGAAACGACGTGCGACGCATTCGTTTGCTAACCGTTTTGATCCTGGCGGCCGCTCTGGCAACGTTATGCCGGAGCGGCCTGGCCAAGGAGCTCAATCCGCTGCAAGGGGGCTTTGCGCCGGAGAAAATCGCCGCCGCGCCCGGACAGAACATCACCCTGACCTTGAGCATCGAACCGCTGCGCGCGTTTGCCAAGGTGCAATTGACCCTGACCGTGCCGGACGGCCTGCAACTGATTAGCGGCGGCTCCTCGGTGACGCTGACCAACCTCAAAGAGGGAAAATCCTATAAAATCAAATACGTATTGCGCGTAAACACGTCCGAGCCGCGGGAATTGTGGGCGCAGGCCGTCGTGCAGGGATTGCCGGCGGGCGAATACGTCGCGCAAAGCTACCTGGCGCAAGTGAACCCGAAAGAAAAACCGGATGATTCACGCGTCGAGGACGACGGCACGGGGCGGAAAATCCGGGTCATCGAAGTGCCTTAAAACACCCACTAAATATTGACGCCGTTTCCTGCAATTACCACAAGATATAGCCATCGGCCAAAATCGTATTTTTCTCTCTTTTAAAATGAGGGAATCCGCATATTTTTGCTTGCAAATCGCTACCATTGTACCGATATATAAAAAGGATCTGTAGAAATTACCGGTTTTTCAAATCGACTTCCGTTGGTGGTTCCAGGCAAGAAGGGTTGGCTTCATGAAAAGTTACCGTAATATTCGCTGGTTGCTGATTATTGCCGTACTGGCGGTTTTCATTTCGGCCTGCGGTGCGGCGGATCCCGCCGTGGCGCCCACCGACGATCTCGACGCCGGACAAGGGCTGATCGTGCACGAAATGAGCGCGCGACGGATCGTCATGACGCTCACCGCCCAGGAGCTGTCGTGGCATGAGATCGAACTGGACGGCGCGCTCTACCGGCAGGCCGCGTATCCGCACGGCGCGTTGCGCGGCGAGATCGGCGAGCCGGCGTTGCCCGCGCAGGGCCGCTTGCTGGCCGTGCCGCACGGCGCGCAGACGCGAGTGTCGTTCGACGAGCTGGACGTCGAGTTCATCGATGATCTGCTGCTGGCCCCGGTGGCTGCGCCGCAGCCGGACCTGGACGGCCTGGACGATCTGCCGCCCACCCTGCCCGATGCGGCCGCCTACCGCCGCGACGCCCCGGCGCCGACGGCCCCGGCCGAGTTGGGCGACGCCGGCGTCATTCGCGGCGTGTCGTTCCAGCGCCTGTGGCTGACCAACCTGCAATACAACCCGGCCCAGCGGCGCGCGCGGTTGATCAAACGGCTGCGGGTGACCGTCGAGTTCGTCGGCGGCGACGATTCGTTCTTCGCCGACCCCGCGCTGCACGACAGCCCGGCCTACGACGACCTGTACGCCGGCGCGTTCCTCAACTACTCCGCCCTGCGCGACACCGATGGCGCGGCGGACGATTCGTTCGCCGGCGATTCGGCCAACGGCGCACAGATGTTGATCATCACCCATCCGAACTTCGTCAACGCGGCCAACACGCTCAAGGCCTGGAAGCTGGAATCCGGCTACGACGCGGAAGTGCGCACAACCACGCAAACCGGCACGACCGCCTCGGCGATCAAAAGCTACATCACCAACGCCTACCAGACCTGGAGCCCCGCGCCGGCTTACGTGATGCTGATCGGCGACGCCGACTACCTGCCGACCAACTACGTCACCGAGCATCCGTACCATGAGAACTGCTACACCGGCAGCGATCTGTACTACGCGGCGGTCGACGGCACGGACCTGTACGCCGACCTGGCGATCGGCCGGCTGAGCGTGGACACCGCCGCGCAGGCGGAAAATCGCGTGGCCAAGATCATCGCCTATGAAAAGACGCCGCCGACCAGCGCGTCGTTTTACACCAAAACGGTCCACGCCGCGTACTTCCAGGACACCAACGATTACAACAACCGCGCCGATCGGCGTTTCGCGCTGACCACCGAGGAGGTCTACCGCTACTTCGCGCAGTACAACACGTCGTTGGGTTATACGCCGCAGCGGATCTTCATGACCGACAGCGACGTCACGCCGCTGTATTGGAACAACAGTACGTACTATTGGTTCGCCAGTTGGTGGGACGGCGCGTTGGGTCTGTCGAAGAACGATCTGCCCAACGAGATCAAACGCTCCGGCGGCTTCGCCTGGGACGGCGACGCGGCCGACGTGACCGCGGCGATCAACGCGGGTACGTTCTTCTTCACCCATCGCGACCACGGCAGCTTCAGCGGCTGGGGCGAACCGTCGTACACATTGGTCAACTCCGCGCTGCTGACCAACGGCGCGCTGCTGCCGGTCGTCTGGTCGATGAACTGCGAAACCGGCTGGTTCGACGGCGAGACCGACGACAGCGGGTGTTCGTCGAGCGCGACGACGCCGGCCTTCGCCGAAGTATGGCAGCGCAACAACAACGGCGGCGCGGTCGGCCTGATCGCCGCGACCCGTGTGAGCTACTCGGGCTTCAACGACCGCCTGTTCTGGGGCCTGATGGACGCGCTGTTCCCCAGCTTCATCGGCAGCTACGGCTCGACCGGTTCGGAGCTGCGCATGGGCGACGTGCTCAACTACGGCGTGGCCTACATGCTTTCGGTCTACGGCGCCTCGAGCATCTACTCGATCACCGCCGCCGAGGAATTCCATTGGCTGGGCGATCCGACCACGCGCATTTACACGCAGGCCCCGACGACGCCGACGGTCGATCACGCGGCGCAGGTCGACGTGACGCAAACGCAGTTGGCGGTGAGCGTCGATCGCGACGGCGCGACGGTGGCGCTGACCGCGGGCGGCGCGCTGCTGGGCAAGGCGACGGTATCCGGCGGCGCGGCCACGGTGACTTTCCCGGCGCAGGCCGACGGCACGACGATCACCGTGACCGTCACCGGCCCGAACGTGCGCACGGCGCAAAGCACGGTGGACGTGGTCGCGGGAGCGAGCGCGGCGACAATCTATGAAGTGCAAAGCGGCGCGGTGTCGCTGGGCGAAACGGTCACCATCACCGACGTGGTCGCGACCGGGCCGAAACGCACCAACGGCTTCTTCGTGCAGGAGCGTCCGCAAAGCGGTCAGACGTACGTGCACGAATACAGCGGCGTGTTCGTCTATCTGTCGACGACCGGCGCGCAGAGCGCTTCGGTGTCGATCGGCGACGTGGTCGAGGTGAGCGGACAGGTCGTCGAACTGGGCCGCATGACGATGATCCAGGTCACCGACGCGGCGCAGGTCAGCGCGGTTTCCTCCGGCGCGCAGATGCCGCCGGTGTACACCAACAGCGCGTCGTTCTTCGGCGGCTGGTCCGGCGATCCGGAGCCCTATGAAGGCGTGCTGGTGCGCCTGGAGAACGTCGCGGTCGATCAGGCGCTCAGCGGCGGATTGTACCCCGTCTCCGACCTCGCCGATTACACGACCGGGCAGGTGAACGTCGACGATTGGTTCTTCGACCTGGGCGCGGCGGCGGGCGACGAATACAACTTCATCCAGGGTTCGTTGATGCAGACGGTCGACGCGGACGGCCACGCCGATTACCGCGTCATGCCGCGCTTCGCCGCCGACACGGAAGAAGCGCCGGCGGGCGACGACGACACCGTGGGCGACGACGACACCGTGGGCGATGACGACACGCTCGGCGACGACGACACCCTCGGCGACGACGACTCGGTTGCGGCGGATGATTCGGTGTACGACATCCAAAACGGCACGGTCGCCGTGGGCACGGCGGTCGAACTGGTCGACATGGTCGTGACCGGCCCGCAGCGCACCAACGGCTTTTTCGTGCAGGCGCCGCCGGGCACGGGCGACTACGTGCACGAGTACAGCGGCGTGTTCATCTACCTGGCGACGACCAACGCGCAGAGCGTCAGCGTGGAGCGCGGCGACCTGGTGACGATCGCCGGCACGGTCAACGAACTGGGCAACCACACGATGATCCGCGTCGATGCGGCGAGCCAGGTGAGCGTTACTTCTTCGGGAAATACTTTGCCGCCGGTGTATGAAAACACGGCCGGATTCTTCGGCGGGTGGTCCGGCGATCCCGAGCCCTACGAAGGCGTGCTGGTGCGCGTCGAAAACGTGACGATCGACCAGGCGCTGACCGGCGGGCTGTATTACGTCTCCGACGCGGCCGATTACACGACCGGCGAGGTCGCGGTCGACGACTGGTTCTTCGACATCGGCGCGACGGCGGGCGACGAATACGGTTACATCCAGGGCCCGTTGATGCAGACGGTCGACCACGACGGCCACGCCGATTACCGCATCATGCCGCGCGACGCCGACGACGCGTTGCTGGGGCCGCTGGGCGATTCGATCTACGACATCCAGAACGGCACGGTGGCGACCGGCGCGAGCGTGGACGTGCTCGACGCGGTGGTGACCGGTCCGCAGCGCAGCAACGGATTTTTCATCCAGGTGCGGCCGAGCGGCGACTACGTGCACGAATACAGCGGCGTGTTCGTCTATCTGTCCACGACGAGCGCGCAGAGCGTCTCCGTGCAGCGCGGCGACGTGGTGAGCGTCAGCGGCACGGTCGTCGAGTTGGGCAACCACACGATGATCCAGGTGACGACCGCGGCGCAGGTGAGCGTTACTTCTTCGGGAAATACTTTGCCGCCGGCGTATGAAAACACGGCCGCGTTCTTCGGCGGCTGGACCGGCGATCCGGAGCCCTATGAGGGCACGCTGGTGCGCGTGCGCGACGTGGGCGTCGACCAGGCGCTGACCGGCGGGCTGTACTACGTGTCCGCCAACGCCGACTACGCGTCGGGCCAGGTCGCGGTGGACGATTGGTTCTACGACATCGGCGCGACGGCGGGCGACGAATTCTCACTCATCCAGGGATCGCTGATGCAGACGGTCGATCACGACGGGCACGTCGATTACCGCATCATGCCGCGTGACGCCGACGACCTGCGCATCGGCGATTCGATCTACGACATCCAAAGCGGCGCGATCACCACCGGCGCGAGCGTCGAGGTGTATGACGCGGTGGTGACCGGTCCGCAGCGCACCAACGGATTTTTCATCCAGGTGCGGCCGGGCGACGACGCGTACGTGCCCGAGTACAGCGGCGTGTACGTCTATCTGTCCACGACGAGCGCACAGAGCGTGTCCGTGCGGCGCGGCGACGTGGTGAACGTCAGCGGCACGATCGTCGAGATCGGCAACCACACGATGATCCAGGTGACGGCCGCCTCGCAGGTAAGCGTTGTCGACAGCGAAGCGGAATTGCCGCCGGCGTATGAAAACACGGCCGCGTTCTTCGGCGGTTGGACGGGCGATCCGGAGCCCTACGAGGGCGCGTTGGTGCGCGTGCGCGACGTGGGCGTGGACACCGTGCTGACCGGCGGGCTGTCCGAATTGTCGGCCAACGCGGCGATCGAGGAGGGCACGGTCAACGTGGACGATTGGTTCCACGACATCGGCGCGGCGGTCGACGAGACCTTCAGCACGATCACCGGTCCGCTGATGCAGACCAAGGATCGCGACGGGCGCGTGGATTATCGCGTCATGCCGCGCGACGCCGACGACGTGGTGGCGAGCGATTCGATCTACCTCGTCCAGAACGGCACGGTGGCGACGGGCGCGACGGTCGACGTGGTCGACGTGATCGTGACCAGCCACAAGCGCAGCAACGGTTTCTTCCTGCAGGTGCGCCCGGGCAGCGGCGTGTACGTGCCCGAGTACAGCGGCGTGTTCGTCTACCTGTCCACGACCGACGCGCAGACCGTCAGCGTGCTGCGCGGCGACGTGGTGCGCGTGACGGGCGCGGTCGTCGAGCTCGGCAACCACACGATGATCCGCGTCACCGCCGCGTCGCAGGTCACGGTAATGGAAAGCAACGACGAGGAGCTGCCGCCGCTGACCTACAACACGGCCGCGTTCTTCGGCGGCTGGACGGGCGATCCGGAGCCCTACGAAGGCACGCTGGTGCACATCGAGTACGTGCGGGTCGACGAGGTGTTAAGCGGCGGTCTGTATTATGTGTCGGCGGGCGGCGATTACACTTCGGGACAGGTGGCCGTCGACGATTGGTTCTACGACCTGCGCGCGACGGCGGGCGACATGTACACGTACATCCAGGGTCCGTTGATGCAGACGGTCGATCACGACGGTCACGTCGACTACCGCATCATGCCGCGCGATTCGAGCGACGACCGGTAGGCCGATCAGCCCTCGACGCGTTCGCCGTCGCCCAGCGGCATTTGCGGATGCTTGCCGAAGGAGAAGGTGAGCTGCTCGAACCATTTGTCGTCCGAGCCGACCATCGAGCGGATGCGCTTCCAGATTTCCACCGGCGGACCGAACTCGTGCCAATCGACGGTCAGCACGCGCACGCCGCGCCGGCGCATTTCCTTGATCAGCAGTTGGTAGTTGCGATCGAGGTGCTGCAGATAATCCAGCGGCACGCCGTCTTCCTCGTTGCGCCCGCGCATGCCCATGCGGCGGTGACATTCCTCCGGCGCGCAGTGCAGGTAGATGAAGATGTCCGGCGGCATCACGTCGCGGCTCATGTTGCGGAAGAAGTTTACGTACAGGTCGTATTCCTCTTTGGCCATGAAGCCGCGCTCCATCGCCGTGGTGGCGAAAACCGTGTCGCCGTAGATCGGCCGGTCCTGCACGACGACGGTCCCCTGCTCGCCCCAGGCCAGCTCGACGGCGAGGCGGTGCTGCTCGTAGCGTTCGCAGAGCATGAACATCTGCATCGAAAAACCGCCGCCGGTGTTTTGGCCGGTCTGCAGATCGCGGTAGTAGTGCGCGAGGAAGTGGCTGAACTTCGCGCTGTGGGTCGGCTCTTCCAGCACGCGCGCCGGCCAGCCGCTGGAGGTGGCCGCCGAGGCGATCGCGTGACAGGCGTTGGTTTTGCCCGCGCCGATGTTGGCGTCGACGGTGATGAACATGCCGCGTTTGCCGCTCGTCGTCTGCTGATTCATCGATTCATCCTGATTGTGTAGGGTGTGCCGCATTAACGTCCGGGGCGCATTGTAGCCGCCCCGCCTTGGCGAGGCAATGGTTTGTGCTACACTACCGGCCGTTTGACGACAGGGAGAAAAACATCGATGGATTCCGCGCGCATCATTCGCCTGACGTTGCCCACGCCCTACCCGGTCGGCGACATCAACGCCTGGTGGCTCGACGGCGACGAGCCGACGCTGATCGACACCGGCGTGTACTGGAACCGCTCGCTGGCCGCGGTGCGCGCGCAACTGGCCGCGCACGGGCGCCGCATCGAGGACGTGCGCCGGATTCTGCTCACCCACGGACATCACGATCACGCGGGCGCGGCGTATCATTTTTCGCAAATCGCCGACGCGCCGATTCATCTGCACGAGCAATCGTCGTTGACGGCGACGCCGCATCCGGAACGGCTGGAGGAACTGCTGCGCTTCATGAGCCGCTGCGGCCTGAACGACAAGCACCTGGCGCTGGCGCGCAAGATGTTCAACCACGGGCCGCAGATGGCCGCACTGGACGCGGAGCCCTTCGCGCTCGAAACGCTGCGCGACGGTGAGACGATCGCCTGCGGCGACGTGACGTTGCGCGCAATGGCCACGCCCGGGCACTGCCCCGATCACCTGTGTTTCGTCGACGAAACCGACGGAACGCTGTTTTGCGGCGACATGCTGCTGGCGCATATCACGCCCAATCCGCTGCTGCATCTGCATCCGGAGGACGGTTACCGGCGCGCGCCCAGTTTGCTGCAGTACATCGCTTCGCTGAACGCGCTGCGCGCGCTGCACGCGAGCGTCGGCTATGCCGGGCACGGCGAGGTGATCGCCGACGTCGACGCGCTGATCGAGCGCAACCTGTCGTTCATCGACAAGCGCAAGCAGCGTTACCTGGCCAAAATCGACGATCAGCCGTTGTCGCCCTACGCGCTGGCGTTGGCCTTTTTCGGCGAGTTGGATCCGATGAACATGTTTCTCGCCCTGAGCGAAACCGTCGCCTATCTCGATGTGCTGGAGCGCGACCACGCCGTGGTCGTCGATTGGGAAGCGGAAACGATTTCGATCCGCCGGTAAACGGCACTCACCTAACGACAGCCGCAGGAATCATTGTCATCATCGTCGTCGTCATCGACGTCGACGTCGTCATCCGCCTCGCCATCGGCGTCGTCATCGACCAGATCGTCATCGGCCAGATCGTCGTCGCTGACGTCATCGTCAACGATGTCGTCGTCGATCGTGTCATCGTCGATCGTGTCGTCGTCGATCGTGTCATCGTCGGTGGTGTCGTCATCGATCGTGTCATCGTCGATCGAGTCATCGTCGATCGTGTCGTCGTCGATCGTGTCGTCGTCGGTCGTGTCATCGTCGGTGGTGTCGTCATCGATCGTATCATCGTCGATCGTGTCATCATCAACCGTGTCATCGTCGGCGGCCGGTTCGGATTCATTGAACAGCACAATTAGTTCCGTCTCGTTGGCGATGACCAGATCCTTGAGCGCGTTGCCGCCCACGTCCAACGCCGCCACGCTGTGCCCGTTACCGCCGGAATAAAAATCAACCGGTTCGTCGAAAGCGCCGTCGCCCAGGCCGCGCATGACCGACACGCGGCTGCCGCCGACCGTCGCCAGATCGAGTTCGCCGTCGCCGTCATAATCGTCGACCGCGACGAACGCGGCTCCGTAGGCGAGCGATATCGGCGCAACGGCGGTGAAGGTGCCGTCGCCGTTGCCCATTAAAATATCCACCTGCGAGACATAGTAATTGGTCACGACCAGATCGGCTTCGCCGTCGCGATCCAGGTCGGGCGCGGTTACGAACAGCGGGTAATTCGCCGCCGGATAGTGCGCGCCGGAGATGAACGTGCCGTTGCCGACGCCCAGCAGAATCTCGATTTCATCGTCGGACGCGCTGACGACCACGGCGTCCAGATGATCGTCGTTGTTGAAGTCGCCGACCGCCACCGCCTCCGGATCGCCGCCGACCGGCGTTTCGATCGCCGCGCCGAACGAACCGTCGCCGACGCCGGGCAGAATCAACAAACCGGCCGTGTAGTAGCTGAGCACGGCGGCGTCGAGAATGTCATCCTCGTTGAAATCGCCGACGGCCACAAAGTCGGGCCCCACGCCCGCCGGGTAATGCACCGCCGCGGCGAACGTGCCGTCGCCCTGCCCGAGCAGTACCGAAACGTCGTTGGTTTCCCAATTGGCCACGACCAGGTCGAGCCGATCGTCGCCGTTCAAATCGCCCAGGGCGACCGCGCCGGGTTCTTCGTTGACCGGATAATTCACCGGCGGCGCGAACAGGCCGCTCGCCTGCCCGAGCAGAATCGAGACGTCGTCGCTTTCGGCGTTGACGACCACCAGGTCGTTGCGATCGTCGGCGTTGAAATCGGCCGTCGCCAGACAGTAGGTGTAGGTGCCGGCGGTCACGTGCGTTTCCCGGATAAAATCGCCGTCGCCCAGACCGCGCAACAACGTCAGGCCGCCGCCGAGCGGCGCGACGATATCCGCGTGGCCGTCGCCGTCGAAGTCGTCGGCCGCCAAAAACTTGTAAGAACCGGTATAGGGATAGACCACGTTGTCGCTGAACGTTCCGTCGCCGTGGCCGAAGCGAAGGTTGAATTCAAACCCGTTAAATACGGCCAGATCGTCGTGATCGTCTTCGTTGAAATCCGCGAGGGCCAGATTTTGCGCGCCGCTTTTTTCAAGCAACAACGTGGTGGAATTGGCAAACGTGCCGTCGCCGTGACCGAGCAGGATGGAGATGTAGCGCAAATACGTGGACAAGCCGATCAGGTCGGTCACGCCATCCTCGTTGACGTCGCCGAGGGACAAGTATTGCGACCGATAGGCGGTCGTGTAATCCACCGGGGCGGAAAAATTGCCGATGCCGTCGTTGAGCTGCACGTTGACCACGCTGTAATGGTTGTCGGTCATCGCCAGATCCGGATACGAATCGCCGTTGAAATCGTAGGCGATCATGAACCTGGGACTGTATGCGGATTCAATCGACACCGGCGCGGCGAACGTGCCGCCGCCCTGCCCCCAAAACATTTCGAGGGAATTGGATCGTCCGTGCGAAGCCACCAGATCGATATACGTGTCGCCGTCATAGTCGCCGGCGGCCATCGAATGGACGGTGTAGAGCGTGTTGTAAGTGACGGGAGCGGCGAAGGTACCATCGCCGTTGCCGAGGGCTACGATTATTTTATAATAATAATAGTCATTCCCCACCAAGTCCATTTTCCCGTCGCGGTTGACGTCGTAGGCCAGGACGAAGGTAAAATTGTAACCGACCATGGCCACCTGCGGCTCGGCGAAAATGCCGGCGGAATCGCGCAGGGCGACCGACACTTTGTCGGGGTATCCGCCGGCGTAGATCAGATCGCGCAGGCCGTCGCCGTTCAAGTCGGCCATGGTCAGGTAGTCCATCCGGACGTTGTCGCAATACACTCGCGGCGTATGAAAATCGATTTCGGCCCGCGCCGGCGAGGCAACCAAGAGCCCCAAGGCAACAATAAGCAAAAGCAGCGCGACCGCGTTTCCCGCCTTTTCCCGGTTCATGGCATACCCCTCCCGAAGATGCACAGCTTCTTTTTTGATTATGCAATAATCAGGCCGGTGAACACCAGTGGAAGGCGGTCGAAAAAGTGCCCGGAAAATGAACCGGTTGACGGCGTAAACCATCCGGCGGCGACGGACGCAACGCTGAAAATCGCGCAGTTCGCGCGCCCAGTGAAAATTTTTCAGCGGTGAAATGGCCGGTTACAGGCCGAGCATCTCGGTGACGTCCAGCAACATCAGCAGCAGGCCGCGCAGGCCGTCGGCGGACGGCTCGGCGAAGAAGCGGCCGACGTTCAGGCCCAGCCAGCCCAACGGCAGATCGTCATCGATCACGCCCAGGGCGATGAGCAGATCGTCGAGCATCGACAGGTAGATTTTATCGGGCAACAGCGGATTGGGATCGGCCGCCGACCCTTCCCAGAACGCGAGGCTCAGGTTGCGGCACAGCTCCGGCAGCGCCGCGGCGATCGCGGGCTCGATGACCAGCGCGCCCAGTTGCACCGGGTCGACCAGCGCGTCGTACTTGCCGTTGCCGTTGGCGTCCTGATAGGTGAACTGATCGTCGTCCTGCGCGTCGGTCTCCCGCGCCAACTGCTCGAAGGCGGCGGCGAGGCGGGCGAAGGCGTTGCCCAGATTGACGCCCGCGCTCTGCATGAAGGCGACGCCCTCCGCGCCGTCCAGCGCGAGGAATTGATCGAAGGTGTCGTCGCTCAGCAGCGCGTCGAGCAGGCCGAGCAGCCAGTTCAGGAAGCCCTCGGGATCGTTGGTCAGGTCCAGATCCTCGGGGATGTACACCGCGTTGAGATTGAGGTCGAGGTTGAGGCCCTGCGCGAGGTCGGCCACGGCGGTCAACAGCGCGGCAAAAGCGCCCAGCGCGTGCAGATCGGTCTTGTCGAATTCGCCGCCCAGTTCCAGCAACGGCTCGCCGAGCAGGACCAGATTGTAGCGGCTGAGGAAAAAGTCGATTTCGTTTTCGTCGAGCAGCAGCTTGTACGCGCCGTCGGCCTCGGTGAAAACCTGCCCGACCGTGTCGCGCACGATCGCCTGCAGGCTTTCGCCGATCGGCGGGCCGGTCACCGGCGCCTGGTCGCCGTAATCGGTGCGGCCCCAATCGGTCTGGGTCAGCAGATCCTCGACCATGTTCACCAGCGTTTCGGCCAGGTTGAACAGGGCCTGGGTGTGCGCCAGTTGCAGGCCGAAGTTCGCGTCGACGTTGCGCGGTTCGAGTTCGATGGCGCTCTGGAACGCCTCGGTGGCCTCGACGCCCTCGTTTTTCGTCAGGTGCTTTTTGCCGAGATTCACATAGTCGGCGGCCGTATAACCGTCGTCCTCGTCATCCGTGCCGCAGGCGAAAACGCAGGCGGCCAACAGCAGCAGCGACAACAACCAAGCAAGGCGAGATTTTTTCACCGGGGGCTCCTTCGGCATAAGGTCGGTTTATTTAGAGGCATCACAATTTTCTTGTCAATCGACCGCCGGAGATTCCTCCCACGCGCGTTGACAGTACCGGGAGGGAATGACAGAATTTCGCAACCCGTCATCGGCCCCTGGGGGCGGGACAATCGGCGGCGACGGTGACGATCTTTCAACTTCGAGCGGACAAGGACGAACGAATGGCGAAAAAGCGGGTTTTGCTGACCGGCGCTTCGGGCTCGATGGGCAACGCGGCGTTGCTCGAACTGCTCAACCGGCGCGAGCGTTACGACATCGTGCTGCTGCTGCGGCCCTCGCAGAAAAACAAGGACGCCTTCGCGCGTTACGCCGACGAACCGGGCGTGCGGATCGTCTGGGGCGATTTGGGCCAGGCCGACGACGTGCTGCGGGCGGTCGACGGCGTCGATTACGTCCTGCACCCGGCGGCGATGATCGCCCCGGCGGCCGATCATCATCCGCAACAGGCGCGCAAGTCCAATTACGAAGGCACGGTGAATATCGTCGAGGCGATCAAAAAACAGCCCGACGGCGGCGCGCACGTGCGCTTCGTCAACGTGTGCACGGTCGCGGCGTACGGCGACCGGCTGCCGCCCAATCACATGATCCGCGTGGGCGATCCGCTCTACCCGAGCGTCGGCGATTATTATGCGATCACGAAAATCGCCGCCGAGCGCGCGGTGATCGAAGCGGGGCTCAAATATTGGGCGTCGATGCGTCAGACGTACATCGCCATTCCCAAGGCGTGGACGTTGATGGACCCGATCATGTTTCATCAGCCGTTGGACCAGCACATCGAGTTGATCACCGACGCCGACGCGGGCTATGGCCTGGTGCAGACGCTCGAAGCGCCCGACGAATTTTTCGGCCGCGTGTACAACATGAGCGGCGGACCGTCGTGCCGCGTGGTCTACGAGGATTACCTCAAGTGGTCGATGGAGGCCTTCGGCCAGGGCGATTACCGCAAGGTGGTGGACCGCAACTGGTTCACGCTGCGCAACTTCCACTGCGGCTGGTACGAGGACGGCGACGAACTCAACAAGTTCCTCGGCCATTGGCGCCAGTCGCTGCAGGATCACCAGCGGCAGGTCGAAAGCTGCATCCCCCCGCTGATGAAGCTGGGCTCGAAACTCAGCCCGGCCTTCGTGTCGCGGCTGTACATGAAGCGCCTGGCCGATCCGCTCAAGTGGATCGCCGCGGGCAAGCAGGAGATCGTCAAAGCCTTCTACGGCGGTCCGGACGAATGGAAGAAAATTCCCGCGTGGGGCGAACCGTTCGCCGTGCAACGCCAGGCGAGCGAACGTCCGCCGTTGCCGACCACGCCCGAGCAATGGGCGCAGTCGCGGGGCGGCGAGTTGCTCGAACGCGGCGACGGCAAGCACCAATGGCGCTGCGGTTTCGGGCACGAGTTCGAGGCGTCGCCGAAGACGATCGCCGCCGGGCACTGGTGTCCGCAGTGCATGGCGCCGCCCTGGAACTACGCGGAAATCGCCAAACGCGATCCGGCGATCGCGCGGCTCTACTTCAGCAACCACACGCCGGCGGAAAGCCAGTGCGTGGACTACCTCTACCTGCCGAATGAATAAGGGCTCCCGATGAACAACTTCGCCTCATTCGTCGTTCGCCGCCGGTTGATCGTCATCCTGCTCGTGTTGGCGCTCAGCGGTTGGTTCGGTTTCCAGGCGGCGTCGCTGCGCAGCGATCCGAACCCGATGAACATCTTCCCCGCCGACGATCCGGACGTGCGGTTCTCGCACGAGGCCGGTGAGCGCTTCGGCAGCAACTACATCAACATGATCGCGCTGCAGGCCGACGACCTGTTCACGCACGACGCGCTGGCGACGCTGCAGGCGATGACCAAGGCCGCCGCCGAAGTGCCGGGCGTGAACAACGTGATGAGCCTGGCCAACATGCTGGACATGCAGCCCGACGGCGAAGGCTCGATTTCGGTGCGGCAGTTGATCGATCCGGCCGGGCCGCCGACCGCGCCCGAGGAGCTGGCGAAGCTGCGCGCGAACGTGCTGGGCAACGCGCTGCTGGTGGGCAACCTCGTTTCCGCCGACGGCACCACCGCGCTGATGTCGGTGATGCTCGACAAGGACGCCGACTCGACGACCGTGGGCGCCGCGATCAAACGGGCGGTCAGCGAGTCCGCACCGGGGCAGCGCATTTTCTTCGGCGGCGTGGAGATGATCATCGATTATCTCGCGCAGGCGATCGCCTCGCCGCGGATGATCGCGGTGATGACCATGATGTTCGTGCTGCTGATCGCCGCGCTGTACTGGGGCCTGGGCAGCGGGCGCGCGCTGGCGGTGACGCTGGGCGTGACCGTGTTGACGATCGTCTGGGCGTTGGGCGCGCTGGCGATGTTCGGCGTCGTGCTTTCGATGTTCACCTCGATGCTGCCGCTGCTGATCTTCGCGGTGGGCGCGCTGCCGACGATCGTGCTGCTGGCGCGCTACAACCTCGCGCAAAACGCCGAAACCGCACTGGCGCAGCAGGCGCCGGCCATCCTGACCGCCGGGCTGACGATGGCCGCGGTGTTTTTCACGCTCGTGTTCACGCCGCTGGATATCCTGCGCGACATCGGCCTGGGGCTGGGCCTGACCGCGTTGGCCGCGACGTTGCTGGCGCTGACCTTCGCACCGGCGGTGCTGTCGTTCTTCACCTTTAAAGAACCGCGCCGCTTCGCCTTGGTTTCGGCGCATCACGGCTGGGCCGCGAAGCTGGCGCAGGGCGCGGCGCAACGGCGCAAAGCGCTGCTGATCACGGCCGTCATCGTTACGATCGCGGCGGCGGCGCTGACGTTCTTCGTGCCGCGCAACGCGAACATGATGGACAACTTCCCCGCCGGCAGCGAGCCGCGCGTGACCGACGATCTGATGCTGGCGCACTTCGGCGGATCGTCGCTGTTCATGATCAACTTCCGCGCCCAGGACGTGCGCGAGCCGGCGATTCTGGAGCAGATGGAATTGCTGTCCAAGCGCATCCGCACGATCGAGAACGTATATTTCCCGCAGTCGATCGCCGACGTGGTGACCATGCTCAACCGCAACCTGAACGCCGAGCCGACGATTCCCGAGTCGATGGAGAAAATCAACAACCTGTGGTTCATGCTCGAAGGGCAGGCGCAGGTGGCGATGCTGCTGGACAAGAGCTTCACCGACGGCATCATCCTGGGCCGCATCGGTTCGATGGACGCGGCGGTGGTCGGGCGGGCGATCGCGCAACTGCGTCAGGCGATCGACGAGACCGTCCACACCGACCTGGTGAGCGTCACGCCGGGCGATTTTCCCGAGAAGCAACGCAAGGCGCTGCTCAAGGCGCTGGCCGAACGCGCGGCGGAAAAAGGGGCGCTGGATTATCAATTCCACACCGGCAAGAAACTCCAGAATCCGAAAGGCTTCGCGCGGGCGCTGCGCGACGTGCGCACCGACCGGATTCTGCTGACGGCCCCGAATCGCGCGGACCTGCAATCGCGCATCGCGGCGTATCTGTCCGGGAGCGGCTGCGACGTGCTGCTGCCCGAGAACTTCGACGCGACGCCCGCCGCGCAGGCGCTGGCCGCGCTCGATGCGCCGGACGCGCCGACACTGGTGAGCGCGCTGCAACAGGTTTTGCCCCAGGCGAGCTGGCAGAACGATCCGGAGTCGTTGAACTACGCGGCCGCGTCGATCGGCGAGACCTTCGACAAGTTGTACAAACGCCTGCGGCTGGCCAAAGCCCGCAAGGCGGCGGAAAAGGCGATGGCGCTGGATCTGCGTACGGCGATGCACGCGGCGCTGTCGGCCGATTTGAACGGCGATTTGTGGACGATCAACAACAACCGGATGGGCTTGGACTACGCGCGGTACAAGGAAATCGCCGGCGCTGAGCCGCCCGCGGAGGACCGCATCGCCGTCGAGGTGCGTCTGACCGGATTGCCGGTGGTCACCGCCAAGCTCAACGACCGCCTGCCCGCCGATACGGCCAAGGCGCTGGGGCTGGCGTTGGCGTTGATTTTCATCATCGCCCTGTTGCGCACGCGGTCGGCGAAAACCGCCGCGGCGATCGCCTGGGCGGTCGTGTTGGCCGTGCTGATCAACTTCGCGGCGCTGACCGTGCTGGGCATTGCGCTGGACAACATCATCGTCGTGGTGCAGAACATCGCGATGGCCGTGGGCGCGGCGTACGCCCTGCTGCTGGCCGGCGGCGCCGACGAAGGGCGGGCGATCGTCGCCCACACCGGCGCGGTCGCGCTGGGCTTCGCGGCGATGATCTTCGCCGCGCTGGGCACCCAGGCGTTGCTGGGGCTTTTCGTCACGCTGTCGCTGCTGACGACGACGGCCGCGGCGTTCGCGCTCGTGCCGATAAAAAAGTGATTTATAACGATGCGCGCCGCGCGGCGCACGTCGCCTGAACCTCGTGGAGGAAAATGACCATGATGAAACGGATCGCCCTGGCGTTGTTGCTGGTGCTGGTGTGCAGCACGCTCGCGTCGGCCGAGGACCTGACCGCCGACCAGATTCTGAAAAAAGCGGACGACGTGATCAACGCGTCCAAGAACCTCGCCACGCACATTCGCATGACGGTCGTGGACGCCGACGGTACGCAGAAGGTGCGCGAGATCAAGGCCTGGCAGCAGGACGGCATGCGCATGGTCAAGTTCCTTCAGCCGGCCAGCGACCGCGGCATCTCGCTGTTGTCCACCGACTCGGAAACCAACTACGTGTACCTGCCCGCCTACAAGAGGGTGCGCCGCGTGGCTTCGCACGTGCGCAACCAGACGTTCATGGGCACCGACTTTTCGCAGGAAGACATGGCGGTGACGCGCTACGCGGACGATTTCACGCCCGAGCTCACCGGCCAGGACGACAAGTACTACATGCTCAAGCTGACGCGCAAACCGGGCTCGAAGGTCAGCTACTCGCGCCTGGACTTCACCATCGCCAAGGATCATTTCGTGATCAAGACGCTGGTGTACTACGACAACAACGGCAACAAGCTCAAGACCGAAGAGCGCTCGGACGTGCGGCAGTTCAAGGGCAAATACTGGGTCTTTATGAACATCGTGATGACCAGCGCCAAAGACGGTCATCAGACGCGCATGGACATGCTCAGCTATGAATACGACATCGACCTGGCGAGCGACTTCTTCACCGAACGGACGTTGAAACGGCCGGTGCGATAAGGACACGCGATGAGATTACGATTTGCGCTCGCGGCGCTGCTGTTGCTGTGCGTGGCCGTCGTCGCCGCCGCCCAGGAGAACCTGGAGATCACCGGCTACGTGGAAACCGACAACCGCATGACGATCGAAAGCGATCGGGAAAGCACGTTCAACTACAACGAGAACACGCTGGCGATGATCTTCAAGGCGTGGCCGGCCGATCGGGTAACGATCTACGGCAGTTTCCAACTCGATGCGATCGGCCTGGACGAACGTCTGGGCGACGATCAAATTACGATCGGCCAACAACAGGATCGCGCCGAAGTCGATCCGGTACGGCTGGAGCTGGACGAGGCGTACCTGGAAATCAACGGCCTGTGGCTGCGCAACCTCGACGTGCGCATCGGCAAGCAGCGCATCGCCTGGGGCACCGGCGACCAGTTCAATCCGACCGACAACCTCAACCCGGACGACATGCACGATCCGCTGCAGTTCGGCCGCAAGCTCGCCTCGCCGGCGGTGCGCGCGACCTACTACGCCGGGCCGGTCACGATCACCGGCGTGGTCGTGCCGCTGTTCGATCCGGTCCTGCTGCCGCAAACCGACATCCGGCCGATCTTCGAGGCGATGTTCGAGACGATGGCCGACGAGTTCGCGATCGACACGGGCGACCCGGCGCTGGACGTGATCTTCAAAGGCATGATGATCGACGCGATCAAAGGCGCGAGCATCGGCGAAGTGAACGTGCACAGCAAGCTGCCGTCGCGGGCCGCGAAGAACGCCAACGCGGGCGTGCGCGTGTCCGGGACGGTCGGCACGGTCGACCTGTCGGCGAGTTACGCGTACGTGCGCGACGATTTCGGCGTGCCCAAGCGCATCACGATGAACGTCGCGCCGCTGTCGACGGGCATGAAGATCGTCGATGAAATCGACCTGGACGTCGAGCAGCGCTTCCCGCGTATGCAGGTGATCGGCGCCGACTTCGCCACGCAGATTCCCCTGCTGGACGTCGGCTTCTGGGGCGAGGCGGCCTATTACATTCCCGAGCGGATGACGACCGAATATTACCTGGACGCCGGCAGCCTCAACGCGCTGCTGTCGACTTTCGCCGACGAGGATTTCGACCAAGGTCTGGTGATCGCCGAGGATGAGCCGCTGGATGAAAATTACATCAAGGCGGTGACCGGCGTGGACTACACCTTCCCCGGTTCGTGGTACGTCAACGCGCAGTACATTCGCGGTCTGCCCAACGACAACACGGCCGAGGCGGTAGACAACTACGCGTTCGGCGGCGTGGACAAACCGTTCTTCCACGACACGGTCAAGCCGCGCGTGTTCTCCGGCGTGTGCTTCGACGACGAGAGCTGGGTGCTGTACCCGCAGGTGTTTTTCTATCCGCTGGATTCGGTGGAACTGCACGCCGGCGCGTTTCTGGTCTTCGGCGAAGTGGACACCAAGTTCGGCGCGTTCGGCGACGATCTGGCGTTCTTGCGGGCCAAAGTGTCGTTCTGACCTTCGTCCTTAAAACGGAAAGCGGAAGGGTTGCGCCTTCCGCTTTTTTTTGCGCACGAAAATTAGATGTCGAGAATCTTGTTGACCATCTTGAAGATCGAACGGAACTTCAGGCCGTGGCCGGCCGAACCTTTGAAGCTCATGTCGCGGTTCAGATAAGCGCTGGTGGCGCTGAGCGTATTGCCGAAAATGCCGGTCGTGGTGCGCGCGTCCATGCCGATGACCATGTCCGGTTCGTCCATCTTGCCCACGCCGAACGAGAACACGCCTTGCTCGACCTTGAGCCAGTAATCGTCGCCGTCCTCGATGTTGAACTGGAAGGAGACGTTGTCCTTCGCCGTTTTCTTCTGGATTTTAGCGTCCTCGTTGCAGACGTCGGTCACCACCTGAAAATAGTCGCGCATGTCGGCGAAGGCGAACGTTTCGTTGCGGATCTTTTCCACGATCGCGTTTCTCAATTCCTCGTTGGCCATGTTGACTCCTTTTGCGGCGGCACGATTCAGATTTTCATTGCCGCGTTGTATCCCTCGTGAACGGCCTCGTACATTTTACGCGCCGTCTTTTTCTTGCAATCGCCGATCTTGATCACCAGGGGCACTTGCGCCCGCAGCGCTTCCTCGTCCGCGTCGCAGTGCGGTTTGGCGCCGGTGGCCATGACCAGATCGTCGAACTCGATGAACAGCTCCGCGCCGTCGTCGGTAACCGCGCGCAGGCGGCCGGGCAGCACTTCCTCGACCCTGGTCCGCAGATGGACGGTCAGGTTTTCGTCCTCCTCCATCAGCGGCACGACTTCCTTGCGCACGAGCGCGTAGATGTTGTCGCCCAGCTTCTTGAGCATCTCGACGATGGTCACTTTTTTGCCGCGATGCGAAAGGAACTCGGCGACCTCCATGCCCACCATGCCGCCGCCGATGATCGCAACGTTCTGTCCGGCGGGCACCTCGCCGCCGCCGAGGATTTCGTCGTAGACGTAGTGCGGCTGCGCGTCCAGACCGGGGATCGGCGGCACCAGCGGCACCGTGCCGGTGGCGAGGATCAGCGCGTCGGGCGCGAACTCGGCGAGCAGTTCGGGCGTGAACGCGGTGTTCAGGCGCAACCGCACGTCGTGGTCGGCGAGCATCTGCTCGTGGTAGGCGAGGTAGTTGGACATCTCGACCTTCATCGGCGCGGCCGCGGCGTAGATCAGCGCCCCGCCGATACGCGCGCGTTGGTCGATCAACAGCACCTCGTGGCCGCGACAGGCCGCCACGCGCGCCGCTTCCAGCCCGGCGGGACCGGCGCCGACGACCAGCACTTTTTTCGCCTCGTCGGCCGGCTCGATTTCCTCGCCGCCCACGATGTTGGGATTGATCGCGCAGTCGACCTCGTCCTCGGTGAGGATGCGGTTGAGGCACGTGTTGCAGCCGATGCACAGGCGAATCGTTTCCGGCCGGCCCTCGCGCAGTTTTTTCGGCAACTCCGGATCGGCGAGCAGGCCGCGCCCCATGGCGATCAGGTCGGCCTTGCCGTCGACGAGCACCTGCTCGGCGAAGGCGGGATCGTTGATGCGCCCGACGACGATCACCGGGATGCGGTCCAGCGCCTGTTTGACCACGGCCGCGGCGGGCACGAAGCAGCCGCGCGGATAGTTCATATAGGGCACGGTGGGGAAGCGCGGCGAGTCGAAGGTGCCGCCGGTGATGTGAATCAGATCGGCGCCCTCGTCTTCCAGCCGCTTGGCGACCAGCGTGATTTCCTCGACTTCGACGCCGCCCTCGCGGTAGTCGCTGCCGTTGAGTCGGAAGCCGATGATGAAATCCTCGCCGCAGATGTCGCGCACGGCGTGCAACACTTCCAGGTGCATGCGCATGCGGTTTTCCAGCGACTGCGGACCGTATTCATCGTCGCGCTTGTTGTTGATTTTCGACAGAAACTGATTAAGTAAATAACCGTGACCGGCGTGAATCTCCACGCCGACGAAGCCGGCTTCCCGCGCGCGGCGGCTCGCCTGGGCGTAGCCGTCGACGAGCTCGGCGATGCGCTCTTTGGTCAACTGTTCGGGAATTTCGCCGGACAACTCGAAGGGCACGTCCGACGGCGCTTCGGGCGTGTGGCCGGTCATGAATTCGGAAGCCTGACAGCCGGCGTGATAGATCTGCAGCATCGCCTGGCCGCCGTGCTCGGTGATGCGCGCGACCAACTCGGCGAAATCGTCGACCCGGTCGTCGTCGCTGATGTTGAGCATCGTTTCGGTGCCGCTGCCGCGCTTGGTGAAGTACGCGGCTTCGACGATGATCAGCCCGCACTCGCCTTTGGCGCGCGTTTCGTAGTAGTCCAACAGCTCTTCGAAAATGGCGCCGTCTTCGTCGCCCATGTTGGTGTCCATGGCGGGCATGACGATCCGGTTGCGCAACGTGACGCCCTTGATCGTGAAGGGCTCGAGCAGCTTCATATCGCCTCCACAGGAACGGGATGGGGGAACAACCGCGGGCTGCGAGCGCCCGACCGGCCAACCGATTTCAATGAAGGTACCCCAACTGCCCGGACAGGTCAAAGCAGGATAAGACGGACGAACGAATTTCGGCGGACGATCGTTTCCGGTAGCGCGGCGGTCACCGCTTGGAATTGTCCGAGGTTCTCGATGCCCGGCGCGCCGCCCTCGGCCGCCGGCTTTTTATTGAAGGAACGGCAAACGGCGATAACTTGCCTGGCCCGGTTCGTCTTCCGGAGGCCGGAAAATAAAAATAAAATTTAAATTTTTTGATATTGCTTTTCCAAAATGTTCATGCTAGGACCCATGTTGGTGCTGAGACGTTTCGATGAGAGAAAAATGAGTGCCTCTGATCCGATCGTCCGGCAAGGGTCTTTTAACTGGGAGCTTTAGGTGCATCGGTAATCCCTTGTATCGGTTCGGGAACGTCTTGGCCATACGCGCAACGACTCTCTTATGCGGCATATCCGATAAGTATAGCCTGACTTCATGACCTCCGAGAGATGTTACTGTGTCCTTGTAAATGGCCTCCCATATCACAAGAAGGAAATGAACCATGTCCAAGAAACTCTATGTGGGTGGACTCGCCTGGGCTACCGACAACGAGAGCCTGAAGGCCGCGTTTGCGGAATTCGGCGAAGTGCTGGAAGCCAACGTCATCACCGATCGCGACACCGGCCGCAGCCGTGGCTTCGGTTTCGTGACGATGGCCGACGATGACGGCGCCAAAGCCGCTCTGGAACTCAACGGCGCCGAGCTCGACGGTCGCACCATTCGCGTCGACATCGCCAACGAAAAGCGCAGCGGTGGCGGCGGTGGCGGCGGCGGTCGTTTCGGTGGCGGCGGTCGTAACCGCTACTAAGCCGATCCACTCAGCCCAAATAAATTTGGCTAAAATTGTATCCGCCTCTTCGCTCCCGGCAACGGGAACGGAGGGGCGGTGCATTTTTAATCCGGTGACGGTCAGTCGACGAGCAGTTTCTTGATCTGCGCGCGGTAGCGGGAATAGAACCAGCCGGTGAGAATCAGAATGCCGCCCAGGCCGATCAGGGCGATGACCTTGTACACGCGTTCGATGTCGAGCACGTACAGGTCGAAAAAGACCTTCAACACGCACACGGCCAGCAGGCCCAGGCCGCCGAAGCGCAACAGGCGGTCGCTCAGGGCGAAGCCCAGGACCATCAGCAGCAGGCCCTCGCCCGCCCAGGCGATGGTCAGGTACTTTTCCAACGATCCCGACATTTCCAGGAAGAGGAAGATGACCAGCAACGCGGCGGCGGGTACGGAGAAGATGTGCCGCGCGACGCCCCGCAGGAACGTGAGCACCGGTCCTTCCTCGACGTAGCGCCCGGCCGATTTGACCAACACCGTCTGCCAGAGCACGCGCGCCAGGAACAACAAGGCGAGCGCGGTGAAGCCGCCGGTGCGGTTGGCGTAGGAGCCGACGGACGTGAAGTTGTAATACAGCACGCCCACCGCGACGGGCACGACCAGCACCAACGTCTGGTACAGCAAATGCCGCTCGCGCAGGAGCAGCCCGGCGAGCATGAGCGCGACCAACAGCCCGGCGAAAGCGGCGGGCGCGAGGGTGTGCGGGTGCACGTCCGAGCGCATCACCATGATCAGCAACGCCGTGCCCAGGTAGCTGAACAGCGCGCCGGCGTATTGTTCGGGCGCCTGGAGGATCGTTTCCTCGCGCGATCCGCGCAGGCGCATGAACAGGTACATCAGCCACAGGGCGGTGATCGTCACGGTGATGATGCGGCCGTTGAGCGAGCCGTAAATGCCGTGCGGACCGCTCATGTTGACCAGCACCGCGCGCACGAACGCGGCCAGCGCCAGCGCCATGCCCTGCGACTTGAGGCCGAGGTCGGCCAGCAGGCGGCCGATCTCCAGCAGCATCACGGCCAGCACGATCCAGGCCAGCACGGTGAAGGCTTTGTTGGTATCGTTGATCTCGTAGGTGAGCAGCGTCACCAGGAGAATCGTCGCGGCCAGCGAAAATCCGTCGCGCGCGTAACCGGCGTACACCGCGGCGTTGTCGCGAAACAGCTTCGGCGCGAGCCGGTAGAGCAGCGCAAACAGCGCGTAGAACGCGACGATCACCACCGGCACGGTCAGCGCGCGCATGTTGCCGATTTGATAAACCGGATAATGCGCCGGGATCGTCGCCAGCATCGCCCAAAGGAAAATCGCCAGCGCCGCGGCCAATCCCTGCAACAGGAACTGCGGCCGCTTGAGCTTGAGCCCGAGCGCAAAGTACGCGCCCATCGGCGCGAGCCACGCGACGATCACCCAGGCCGGCCACCGCACGTGGATTTCGCGCTGCAGCAACAACAGCAACAACACGCCGGCGAGCCACGACAGCGCGTCGCTGGCCGGCAGACGCGCGTCGAGCGGCGGAGCGTCGGCGGGCACGGCGCGCCGATAGCGCTCGTACAGGTAATACAGCGCCGCCGTGCACAGCAGCAACGCGACCGCGTTTTCGCTCAACGGTCCGAACATCGTGCCGGTCTCGGTGTTCATCCACAGCGCGAAGAAAAACGCCAGCGCGGCCAACGCGACCGCCTGCCAGCGCAGAATGCGGCTTTGGAAACGCGCGCCCGCTTCCAGCAGCAACGCGGCGGTCAGCAGCCAGGCGAAGGATATGAACAAGGGCCAGCGGCCGATCATCTCCTGCCGCAACAACAGCACGAGGATCAGCGTGCCGGCCAGCGAATACGCCGCGGCGAGCAACGATCCGCCGCCCGGCCAGTCAGCGAAGCGCTCGGACTCGTGCAGCGCGGCCGCATCCCGCGCGGCGATCGCGCCCAGGCGCGCGAACAGGTAGAACAACCCGCCGATCACCAGCACCAACGACCATGCGTGGTGCGGCATTTCCGTAAACCAGCGCGGCTCGACGACGAACGCGTACAGCGACCAGACGAGCGTCAGGCCGGTCATGACGTAGCCCTGCACGCGGAAGAACAGACTCTTGAGCGCCACGCCGATTTCCAGAAACGCGACGCCCAACAACAGCCAGGCGAAGGCCAGCCACAGCGGCGCGCTCGGCGCGATTTCGCGATAGCAGGCGATCACCGCGATCAACACCGCCGCGGCGAAGGCCTTGGAAACGTTCAGCTCGATCTCGTGCAACCGTCCGGCCAGACGGCCCAAACGGTGGAAGCGCGCGAAGGCGACGTACGCCAGCGCGATCACCGCCGCTTCGCAACCAATGCGGTAGGCCAAGCCGCGCGAATAATACATTTCCGACGCGCCCAGCAAGGGAGCCAGCGCGCCGACGATCGCCAGGAAAGAGAAGAACGATCCCTGCACGCGCAGGTGCGGCTCGTCGACGCGCAGCCCGATTTCCATCAGCGCCAGTCCGAGCGCCGCGGCGAACACCGCCGCCGTGAGAATTTCCTCGGGCACCCAGTTGCGCACCAGCAGAATCGTCGCCACGACCGTCGCCAGGTAGCCGAACAGGAACGAGTACGTCTCTTTGTTGTCGATGCGTCCGCGCAGCGTGTGGCGGAAGATCGCGTTGAGGTACAGCACGACGGCGAGCGTGCCGAAGGTCAGTGTGCGCACGAACAGGGTGTAGCCCATGAGCGTCAGCGTGTCGTTCTGGAAGAAGTCGCGCAGGAACATCCAACCGACGACGAGGGCGAAATTGGCGATGGCGAGCAAGCGGAAGCGGCGCTCGTCGCCGAGCAACCCGGCGGCGTAGAGCGCTTCGGCCTGCAACAGCCAGGCGACGGCCAGCCACGCGCCGCCCAACAGTTTGAAGTAGAGCGTCAGCGTCGTGCACAGCACGGCGATAACGAGGTTGAGCGTGTACAGGTTCCAGCGTTTCCACGAGTGCGTCAAAAACGCCTGGACGATATAGGCCACGGCCAGCGAGCCGGTGAAGTACCAGCGCCATTCCGGATGCGCCGTGCCGAAGTGGTAGCGCGCGACGGCGACGAACAGGAAGAAGTTCATCGCCAGCATCCACAGGCTTTTGGTTTCCTTTCGCTCCTTGTCCGGCTTGATGATGTACGTCGCCAACGTGAAGGTCAGCCAGTACAGATAAAGCATGATCGAGCCGGTGGTGAACTCCGTGCCGGTGCGCACGCCGCCGACCCAGATGTTCATTTCCAGAAAACGCACGAGGATCGCGTGCGTGGCGTAGCAGGCGATCAAGCTGAACATCGCGAGCGAGAACCACTGCTGGCGATACAGGATGAACAACATCGACACGGCGAGCACGGCGGAGGCGACCAGGCTGATCATCGCGGCTTCGGCCAGGCGGATGGTCATTGCGATGGTGATGAAGGCGATGAAGTAGCACAGCGCGGTCAGCGCCTCGGAGCGATAGCGGAACGAGTGGACGATCATGCCCACGGCCAGGCCCATGAGCAACAGCACGTCGACGGTCGGGTCCGCGATCAGCCGCGCCTGCGGCAGATAGTGAATGAGGAAGGTCGTCACATACAGGCCGGCCCAGCCGCCGGCGATCATGATCCGCGCCCACACGGTGTATTTTTCCAACCGGTCGAAAACCAGGCCGGTGGTCCACATGCCCGCGCAGGCGAGGTAGACCACGATCGTCTTGCCGACCATCCCCAGCTTGCCGAAGCCGATGCTCAACAGATAGCCCAGGCCCAGCACGACGATGAACGCGCCGATGCGCGTGCCCCACACGGCGGCGGTCGATTCGACGTCGCCCCAGTTGATCGTCCGCGGCGGTTTTTTCTTCACCGGCGGAGGCGGCGGCGACGGTCTGGGTGACGGACGCGGCGCTTCGGGTTTGTGCGTCGGACGCGGCGGAGCCTGTTGCTGTGCGTGCATGCCGCCGATGCCCGGCGTGGGCGGCGGCGCCATCGGCTCTTCTCGCGGCGGCGCTTGGGGTGCGGCAGGTTCCGTGACGATCGCCGCTTTCTCGACGATCTCCGGCGGCGCTTCGGGCGCCACCGGTTCGGCGTCGAGCGGCGCTTCGGGCTCGCCGGGCAACTCCGGCGCGACGGCGGCCTCTTCGGTGATTTCCGGCAGATCGTAATGCGCCTTGATTTCCGGCTCGGCGACGGGCGGCGTTTCTTCCTCGGTCCACTTCGCTTCCTTGGCGACCAGACCGGTGATCGTTTCCAACTCGGTCGCGGGCGGCGTTTCGTCGGCCGCATGCTCCAGCGGCGCCTGCTCGACGTAAGCCGCCTCCGCCTGCGTCAACGCCAGTTTGCGCTCCAACGCCTCGATGCGCCCCTGCAATTTTTGCATCTGCTCGCGGCTGACGCTCTGTTGCTTGATGACGTCGAGCTCGCCGCGAATTTCGGCGAGGTTGCGCATGATGGCCTGCAACATTTTCTGGGTACGGTCCGTTTCGTTCATCGTCACTCCGTGTTCGTGGAACGAAATTTCGCCGGTCCTTCCCGACTCCATGCATCGATGGGCAACGTGTTGCGCTGACGGAAAATTCTCTAGTGCAGATAATTTCAAGACGCCCGGCGGCTGTCAATAGAGGATTCCGTCAGGCATGCCGGTTGCGAGCCGACCGCCGGCGACGCCGCAAAAACGTTGACAAACGCGCCGAATAATGTTATCTTTATAGAACATTTTACCCCGATTTTCGTGAAATGAAAGGATGCGCCCATCGCCATTTTAGCCTTCATCGTTTTCGGCGCGTACCTGATCGGCACGGCCACCGGCTTCGGCAGCGCGATCATCACGCTGACCTTCGCGGCGATATTCTTCCCGCTGGAGTACGTGATCCCGCTGATCATCCCGCTGAACCTGGTGCTGTGCATCTACCTGGTCGCGCGCCACCACGACGGCGTCGACTACGCTCTGTTTCTGCAAAAGATCATTCCGCTCACGCTGCTGGGCATGCCCGTGGGCATGGTGCTGTACTACATGACCGAAGCCGCTTCGCTCAAATGGATCTTCGGCCTGTTCGTGCTGGCGCTGTCGCTGCTGGAGATCGCGCACCTCATGCGCCGCAAACAACAAAGCGCGCTGCATCCGACCGGAATGTGGCCGACGATTTTCTGGCTGTTGGGCTGCGGCGTCGTGCAGGGGCTGTGGGTGTCGGGAGGCCCGGTGGCGGCGTACTGGGCCGGGCGCAACATCGCCGATAAAAAGACGTTCCGCTCGACGCTCTCGTTGTTGTGGATCGTGCTCAACGTCGTGCTGTTGATCACGCACCTGATCGCCGGGACGATCAACGTCGTTTCCGCCCGCGCCAGTGCGCTGTTGCTGCCGGCGGTCATCGTGGGCATCGTATTGGGCGAGATCATCCACACGCGTTTGCCCGAACGCGGCTTTCGCCTCTTTGTCTATCTCGTGCTCGCCTTCGCCGGCGTGGCGATCCTGTTGCGCGGCTGAGGCGATTACGCCGCCTGCGCGGCCGCTCCACGCGACAAGAGCAACACGGCGACCAGAATCATCCCGATGAACGCCAGCGTGGCCGGCGGCGGTATCTGGTGATAGACGACGATCTCCAAAAACAACGGCGTGAGCACGATCGCCGAGTTCACCGCCGGCACGACCTCGACCGCCCGCCCGCGCAAAAAGCCCAATTGCGTCGTCAACGTGGCCAGCAGGCTGAAGGCGATCGCCCCGGCGAGCAACAGGCCGATCGGTTGACCGACCTCGGAGCGCAACAACGCCACGTCGCCGCAGCACAGGGCGATGCCCACGCACGTGCCGGCCGTCGCGCCGAAGACCAGGCCGTGAATGCGGCGCACAACCAGCGCGAGCAAACAGCCGCTGATCGCCGCGAGCATGAGAAAGGCGATGACGCCGATCATCGAATGGCTGGCCACCTCGCGCTCCACCACGACGCGGCCGGCGTTTTGAAAGCCCAAGAAAGACGTGCCGATCACGACCAGCGCGATGCCGAAGGCGTCGGCGGGGCGGATCGTTTCGCCGATCACCTTCCAGGCGTAGACGACCAAGCCGATCAATCCCACGCCGGTCATCGCCGAGATCGTCGATGGCGAACCGGACAATTTCAGCCCGAGGGCGTAGGGCAGCGACGCGCCCACCGTGATGATGAAACCCAGCAGCCAGATCGCGAACTCGCGGCGGTGCGGCGGCGAGAACATGCGCCGGCCTTGCAGAAATACGCGCACCTTCTGCTTTTGCACACCCTTGCCGATGTTGAGCATCAGCGCGGCAACCATGCCGAAGATCATGCCCAGTAAAAAGCCGGTCATCGCTCCCTCATCGCCTGGCGCGTCACAGCAAGCCCGCGGCCTCGATCATCAGCGTTTCGTTGGTGCCGTCCATGATCTGCAGCAGCTTGGCGTCGCGGTAATACTTCTCCAGCGTGTACTCCTTGGAGATGCCGTAGCCGCCGAGCACCTGCACCATTTCGGCGGTGTGTTTCGCGGCCTGGTTCGTCGCGTAGATGCGCGCGGTGAGGCTGGTCTTCAGGTCGCCGGGGAACTTCGCCTTGCACAGCCAACTGGCCTTCCACAGCAGCGCGCGCGCCGTTTCGATCGCCTGGTGCGTTTCGTAAAGCTTCTGGGCGATCAACTGGTGTTCGCAAATCGGCTTGCCCCACTGCACGCGTTCCTTGCTGTAGTTGAGCGCCTCTTCGAACGCGGCGCGCATCAGGCCGACGGCGAGATAGCCCACGCCGAGGCTGCCCACGGTGATGATCGCGTGGTGCAGCATCGGGTAGCCTTCGCCCGGCGGGAAGATCAGGTGACTCTCGGGGATCTCCACGTCGTCGAAAAACACCGACGACTGGTTCAGGTTGCGCAGGCCGAGTTTGTCGATCGGCAGACCGCGCCCCAGCCCGGGCGTGTCGGCGGGGACGATGAAGGTGCCGGAGCCGCGCAGCCCCTGCGCCGGATCGAGGCAGGCGAAAACGACGTACACGTTGGCCACGCCGCCGTTGGAAATGAAATCGGACTTCATGCCGTTGATCACGTAGCGGCCGTCCTTTTTCACGGCGGTCGTGCGATGCTTGATGCTTGTGTCGTAATAATTTTTGCCGTCCGAACCCAGGTCCGGCTCGCTGCTGCCCCAGGCGCTCATCGTGCGCGCGGTTTCATCGGCGCAGAAGGGCACGACGAAGCGGTCGATCAATTCCTGGTTCATCGGCGCGAGAAACAAAATCAACTGCTGCGCCACCGAACAGGACATCAGCGACGCGGCCAGCCCCGCGCCCCAGTAGCCGAGTTCCTCCCAAACCATGCCGGTCGTGCTCGCGTCCAGCCCCAGGCCGCCGCAGTGTTCGCCGATCGCCATCTTGGGAAAGCCCAGCGCGAAGGCCTGGCCCATCGCGTTCCAGTAGGTGTCGCTTTGAAACACGGCGGCCGGATCGCTCATGCGATCCAATTCGATTTCGGCGGGCCGCAGCACTTCCTCGCCGAATTTGCGCGCCGTTTCGACCATCTGCCGTTGCGTTTCGTTCGGTTCGAAATCAATCATTGCCGCCGTCCTTTCCGTCGCCGACGTTGAAATCGGTCATCTTGAAGTAGTAGGGAACAAACGATTCCGCCTCGACCTCGGCCACGACGCTCCCGGGCTGCATCGTGTTGTCGCTGAGCATGAAAAAGCCGATCATCACGTTTTCGATTTCGACCTCGGCCCACGGGTCGGCCACCGACGGGCGCAGCGTCACCTGCGGCATGCCGATCTCGAAACGCTTCATCGCCACGTCGGTCTGCTGCCGGCACAGGAGCACCGGGCCGTCGAAACCGGGCGTGAGGTCGATGCGCGGGCTCGCCTTGAAGGTGAAACTCGGACCGGTGGGCGGCACCTGCTCCAGCTCGCCGGAGAGCGTCAGTTCGATTTCGACGAACCGCACGCCCAGGCGCTCGACGTAGCCGTACACGCGCTTGTCCTCACGCTCCAGGTGAATCGAGGCCATCTTTTTCGGCAGGCCGAAAATGTCGCGGCCGTTGTGCATGCGGTTGGGTTCGCTGTCGATGGGCATCGACAGGCAGTACGTGCCCATCTCGCCCGCGTACTGACAATTCAAGTACAGCGCCGCTTCGCGATAGCCCGGCCCGAGGTTGGTCTCCGGATACTGCGCGATGAAGATCAATCCGCCGGGCATGCCCGTGGGCTCCAGCGGCGGCGGCAAGAGTCGCGCGACGATCTCCGGTTTGGTCTGAAACATCACCCCCATCATTTGCGCGCCGACGAACTGCCGCGCGCCGAAATCAAAGTAGCGCGCCAATTCGTCACTGGTCTTGGTGAATCCCATCGGTTCCTCCTGTTATTGAAAACGTAAGCCCACAATTTTCCGCGTTCAGGCGAAGCGGCGGTACACGCCCCAGTTGCCCGCTTGCGCCATCAAGATCGCCCGCTCGACCAACCCCGGCGACAGCCGGTAGGCGAGCCAGCCCGCCACGCCGGCCGGGGTCATGATCAGCCGACGCTTGCGCTGCTCGATCATGCGCAGGATCAAGTCGGCCGCCTGCGCCTGCGTATGATGCGCCGGTCGATCCGGCGGCACCGGCGTGCCGTCGGCGGCCAGGATGCGCTTTTCCGGATCGTGCTCGGTGAAGCCCAGATGCACCACGCCCACGTGCACGCCCCGCGGCCCCAGCTCCAGCCGCAGCGATTCGCACAGCGCGCTCAGCGCCGCTTTGCTCGCGCAGTAGGTCGACGCGCCGGGCAGACCGAACAGACCGGCGATGCTCGAGATGAACAGCACGTGGCCGCGCGCGGCCGTAATCGCGTCGATCGCCGCGCGGGTGATCAACACCGAACCCATCAGGTTGGTGCGGATCACCTGCTCACACACCGCCGGCGAGAGTTCGTCGAAACGTCCGCGCATCGACACGCCGGCGTTGTTGACCAGAATATCCAGGCGACCGAAACGCTCCAACGTCGCGGCGACCATCTGCGCGGCGGCGGCCGCATCGCCCACGTCGCCGGCCACGGCCAGCACCTCGCCGCCCAGCGCGCGCAGTTCCTCTTCCGCTTGGCGCAAGCGCCCTTCGCCCCGCGCGGTGATCGCCACCTTCGCGCCGCGCGCGATCAAAGCCCGCGCGGTGGCCAGACCGACGCCGCGGCTCGCGCCGGTGATCAAAGCGACCTTGTCGTTCATCGCGTTCATCGTTCCCCTCACGGCAGATGCCCGAATTCATACAAACTGCGCACGCTTTGCTCGATGCCCGTTTCGACCGGCGTTTGCGGCATGCCCAATTCGCGGATCGCCTTGGCCGAGCTATAGTACGTGCCCACGGTCGACAAGCGGGCGACGGTCAGGTTCAGCGCCGCGCGTTTGCCGGTCAGCCGCCCGATCAACGAACCGCCCGCGCCGGCCGCCACGATCACCGAACGCGGCAGCGTGAAGCGCGGCGGGCGCGTCCCGGCGACGATATCGGCGACCTTGGCGAAAAATTCGCGGTAGCTCAGGTTGCAGCCGCCGGCGAGGTAGGCTTCGCCCCGCTCCCCTTTTTCGGCGGCGGCAGCCAACGCGGCGGCCACGTCGTCGGCGCAGGCGAAATTGCGTCCGCCCTTGGAAACAAAGGGCATCCCGCGTCGCACGAACTGCCGGATCAACTCGCCGGAGCTCGGGCGGAAGTCGTGCGCGCCCAGCATGAACGTGGGCGCGACGATCACCGCGTCCAGGCCGCGTTCGGCGACGTATTCGCGCACCAGCTTCATCGCCCGATGTTTCGAGGCCATGTAGGCGACGCTTTCATATTCGCTGGGAAACGCGCCGCGTTCGTCGCCCGGTCGCTCGCGCGTGCCGAACTGGAACGAGCTGGCCGAGCCGACGTAAACCAGCCGCCGCACGGCCGCCTGCACGCAGGCGTCCAGCACGTGGCGCGTGCCCTCGACGTTGACCCGCCGCACGAGTTGGGCGTCGGCCCACAGGTCGGTGATCGCCGCGCAATGAAACACCAGCGCGCAGCCGTCGACCGCCCGCCGCACGGCGCCGGCGTCGAGCAGGTCGCCGGACACGATCTCCAGCGGCAGGTCGGCAATGACCGGGGCGACGTCGCCGGGCAACACGAAGGCGCGCACGTCCATCCCGTTCGCCAACAGGCGGCGCACCAAATGACTGCCCAGCAGGCCGTCCGCGCCGGTCACCAACGCACGCATGCGTCTTCCTCCTCGCTCATCGATGCTCCGTGCGGTCGATCACCTCTTGCTGAATCTCCCGCCCCAGGTCCACGAAATAGGTGCTGTAGCCGCCGACCTTGACGATCAAGTCGCGGTATTTATCCGGTTCGATTTGCGCGTTGCGCAGCGTGCGGCCGTCGACCACCGTGGGCTGCAGTTGCGCGCCGCCAAGCTGAAAATAGGTGCGCACCAGCGCGGCCCACTTTTCCCGCGCGGCCGCGTCGGCGCCGATGGCGCTGGGATGAAACTTGATGTTCACCGCGCTGCCCAGCACGTCGGCGAAGGGCAGCGAAGCGACCGAACGCAGCACGGCGGTCACCCCCGCGCGCTCGACGTTGTAGGGATTGCAACTGGCCGCGTAGGGCGTGGCGGCGCGGCGGCCGTCGGGTCCGGCGATCGACAAGCGGCCGTCGATCGTGTGCGTGATCATGCTGATGATGTACACGACGAACGGCGCGCCCTTGTGCGAGCGGTGCGCGTAGGTCAGCGCGAACAGGCGCTGGGCAACGTCGCGGGCCAACGCGTCGCACTCGGCGTCGCCGTTGCCCCACTTGCCGGGCACCTGCTCGATCATCTGCCGGATGTGCTCGTGGCCGACGAAGTTGTCGTCGATCGCGGCCAGCAATTCGCGCACGGTCAGCACGCGCCGTTCGTACACGAGCTTCTTGATCACCAGCAGCGAATCGACGACGTTGGCCAGCGAGTTGATCATCGAAACGCCCGCCAGATCGTAGCGCGCACCGCCTGAGGTCACATCGCGCGCGGTCGCCAGGCAGCCCTCGGTGAACGCCGACAGATGCGGCGCGGGCAGACGATGTTCGTAAAGCATGTCGCGCAGGTTCGACCCGGCGACGATCTTGCGCACGAAATGGTCGGCCTGCTTTACGAAGGCGTCGAGCAGTTGCGCGAAGTCGGCGAAGGCGTCCGGGTCGCCGGTGCGCAAGCCCTCGTCGCGAATGAGCCCGGCCATCGTTGCCGAATCGCCGTTGCGCAGCGTGATGTCCAGCAGCCGCGCCAGTTGCAGCGCGTTGGCGCTCATGCTGCCGGTGCGCCCCGGGCAGGTCGCCTCGACGCAGCCCATGATCGCGTAGTCGCGCGCGTCGCGTTCGGCGAAACCGCGCCGGCGCATCGCCTCGATCATGATCTCGTCGTTGAACACCGAGTAACTGGACGTGCCCTCGTGCAAATACCCGGCGAGCGTGTGCAGCAGCGAGGGGGGCGTCTTCTCGCCGACGCGCACCGCGATGTTGGTGACCGCCTTGGCGCGATGCGCCGCCAGCATGATCAACTCGGTGAGTTCGTTCGCACCGTCCTTGCCGTCGGGCCGCCGGCCGCCGATGGTCACCGGCGACGAGCCCAGGTAGCGATGATAGAAGTTGCCCAGGATGTTCGATTCGGGGCGGATGTTCTGCGCCATGACTTTTAACAGCAGCTCTTCGAGCAGCGTGCAGGCGTCCCCGCGCGTGAGGCGGCCGGCGGCGAGGTCGCGCCGGTAATAGCCGATGAGTTGCTGATCGAGCCGGCCGAAGTTGCTCAGGTTGATCGGCATGGCCAGTTCGACGGCGGTTTTGATCGTCCACAACGACTGCACCGCCTCGGCGAACGTGCGCGCCGGATGCTCGGGCACGCGGCGGCAGATCGCCAACATGCGCCGCAGTTCTTCGCGCCGTTGCGGATCGCTCTCCCGGTTCATCGCCGCCCCGACCGCGTCGGCCAGACGATGGGCGAAAATCTGCACGCCGTGCAACGCCAGGTCGATCGCCGCGAGCGTGTGCCGCTGCGCCACGGTCAGATCGTCCGCCCGGCCGCGTTCGGCCACCGCGCGGCGCATCGCGGCCAACCCTTGGCGCAGCACGGTTTCGTAATCGTGGATCACGTGGCCCTGGATCGTCGCGACGGTGGCGCAGGTGGAAAGCATCATCACCTGCCGCGAGGTGTTGCCCGGAATGGCCGCAACGAAATCGTTCATGTCCGCCGAATACAGGCCCGACTCGATGAGCTTTTTCTCCAGCACGTCGGCGAGGCAGCGACCCTCCCAATAGGGCAACAGTTCGTGCAGCAGTTCGCGACGGTCGGTGGGATCGATAGAGTACGGATTGATCGCGCGTTTCGCCATCGTCTTGAGTTCGAAGTTCAGCGGCGAAGCGCCCGCGGTGCGCCGGCGACGCATAAAATCGGCCGCCTCGCCCTTGCGCACCATGTAGCGCAGGCCCTTGGCCAGCGAGCGCGCGCGGTGCGTGATCAGCGTCGGCGCGGTCAACTCGGCGGCGAGCACGCGGTTGTATTCGCCGCGTTCGAGCATCAGCGGCACGCCGAGGAAATTTTCCGTCCAATGCCCGGCGAGACGATCGTCACGATCGACGTGCAAATCGACGTGCTCGTACACGTGCTTCATCGCCCGGGCGATGCGCACGGCGAGCGGTTCGTCGCGGTTTTCGCTGTCTCGCCAATACTGCGTGTACAGGCGCGCGCGCTGGACGGAAATGACGACCGGTTCGGTCTGGTAGCGGTGCTGCAGACGGACGATGCGCTCGCTGCGCGGGGTTGTCCGATCCCCGTTTCTCCGATGGCTTTTCTTTTCGGCCGTCGCAGACGCCATGGCCTCATTCCTTCTTCGGTTAGCCGGAATTGCCCGCCTCGACGGCGGCCAACACGATGTCGGCCAGCGCGCGCAGGTGCTTTTTGCGGGCGCGCATGTTCGTTTTGGACATCGGGTCGGACGACAACATGTGCCGGATTACGCCGCTATACGTGAAGTAGCCGACGATCATGCCGTAAAAACTGACCAGCAACTGCTCGGCGTTCATTGCGCCGCGGCGCGTGCCCGGATAGGCGTCGCGCAACTGCGCCAGGCCCATGGCCAGAATGGGCGTCATGTTCGCGACCACACGATCCATCATCTTGCCGCCGGCCGCCTCGCGCTGGACGATCCGGCTGAAGTTGCGGTTCTTGGCCAGAAAATCCATGTAGACGTCCAGCAGCACCAGCAGGTTGTCGCGCAGCGTGCCCTCGGCCGACAGGCAGTTGCGCAGCGTGTCGGTCAGATCGTCGTAATACGCGTCGAGCAGGTGCTCGAGCAGCGCTTCCTTGCTTTTGAAATGGTAGTGAATCAACGCCTTGTTGACGCCGGACAACTCGGCGATTTCCCGCGTGGACGTGGCGTCGAAACCGACCTCGCCGAATAGCTGGTCGGCCGCCTGCAATATTTTTTCTTTGGCGGTCATGGTGTGTCTCCCGGGGTGAAAATTTAACTGGTCGCCCAGTCAGGATTTTACTATTGCCCATCGGGGCATCGGCTGTCAACCGGGGTAGGAGAGGGGCCGCGCCGGATCCGGGTGACGCTTATCTGGAAATGGTAACGGGCGCCATGGTCTTGCCCGTTAGGGCGTAGCCGTGCCACCTCCGGGCAACCACGGGAGGTTGCCTCTGCAAGTTATTTACATCCTCGGTGACACTGACAAACGACTCATGTCCACTGTTATGCTTGCTCAGTTTTTTCGCTCGCAAAACAACACCGCCCGCCGGGCCAAAAAAATGTGTAACCCATGTCCTGATAATAAACTGTTACCTATGTGGTGATCTTGACATATGCACGCCTTCACCCCCGGCCCCTCTTTCACGGGGAGACGGGAGTTCGGGCAGCCGTTTTCACCCTCTCCCTTGGGGAGAGGGTCGGGCGCAGCCCGGGGTGAGGGACTTTCCCCGACAATCAACATCTCAATGTCACTGATTCACCGAACACCGTGAGGTGTATCAGCGCTTAATTGAACACTGTTATGCTCGCTCAGTTTTTTCGCTCGCAAAACAGTGCCACCCGCCGTGAGGTGTACCGGTATGACCAGACGACAGGCCATGCACCAAACCAATACTTCGGTTCGTAAAACTCAGGAGCCGAACCAGCCGTTCTGCCAGACGGCGGCGACGTCCATGGCGGTGTTGATCGTCCAGTGCACGAACATGCCGTACCAGAACGAGCCGGCGCGCAGGGCGAACACGCACAGCAGTTCGGCGACGAAGATCGCCCCGAGCGCCTCGGGCAGCGGTTTGGCGCTGTGCAGAATGACGAAGGGGATCATCGGGACGAACACGGCGATCGATCCTAGGTATTTATATAATGAAAATAGCATGTAGCCGCGAAAATAAAATTCCCACCCGATGAAGTAGAGGAACGACACGCCCTCCCAGACGAGGAAGGCTTCGAGCGAGGCGGTCGAGCCTTTGGAGAGCGGATACTTGTTGGCGAAGGTGTCGGTGAAGCTGACGATGAACACGACCGGCAGCATCACCGCCAGGAAAATCGCGCCCCAGCGCAGGCCGAAGCGCCAGTCGCCCAGGCCCAGGCCGAGGCTGCGCAGCTTGTTTTTGTCGATGAACCGCGCGATCAGCAAGGCGATGACGAACAGCAGCACGAAGGTCGAAATGTACATCCAGGCCCGGTGACCCAGCGAAAAAAAGTTGTGGTCGAAATCGAAAATCGGGCGCACCGTGTGTTTGTAAAAACTCTTTTTCGTGCAGAAAAATTTGTAGAACAAAATCAACGCGGCGCCGAACAGAAACACGCGCATCGCCGGCCAGGGCATGTCGGTGATAAAGCCGAGCATCTCCCGCGCGTCCTGCTTCAACCGGGCCACCGGGTTCAGACGCTCGCTTGTTTTTGTCTTGGTCATGACCCTCTCGTCATGGTTATGTTGCCCTGCGTTCGGCGACGAAACGAACCGTCGCCCAACAATTTCATCAGTCATTTATGGAATCGGCACCAGACAATCATAGCCGCGGCTTGACCGCATTTCAACGCGTTTTGCGGACGAGCCCGGCGGCCGGAAAAGTTGATTGACATGTCAATCAAAGGGCGGTAGAAGAATCCATCAACCTCAAGCGAGCAACACCCTTTGTCGATCAAACAGCAACGAGAAGCGGAGATTCTTGCGGCCGCCTGCCGCGTGTTCCGGCGGCAAGGCCTGCACCACACCCGCATGGCCGACATCGCCCGCGAAGCGAACATCAGCTACGGGCTGGTCTATCATTATTATAAAAACAAGGACGAGCTGTTTGACGCGCTGCTCGCCGAGTGGTGGGACGGCCTGTACGCCATGCTCGAGCGCGACCTGACGCGGGCCGAGACGATCGACGCGCAGTTGCGCATTCTCATCGATTACTTTTTGGAGCAGTACGAGCAGAACCCCGATCTGGTGCACCTGTTCATCACCGAAGTGTCGCGCTCCACGGTCAACCTGAACCCGGAGCGACTCAATACCTTTCGCCGATCGATCATTCGTACCGAGCAGATCATCGCTCAAGCGCAGGCCGACGGCGCCTTGCGCACGGACATCAAAGCCCGCTACCTGTCCACGTTCTTCCTGGGTGCGTTGGAAACCATGATCAGCACCATGGTCCTCAACAATCAACCGTTGAAGGGGAAGCGGCTCAAGGAGCGCATCGCCGAAAATCTGCTGGCCCAGTTTTTCGACGGCGCCCGGCCGGTAAAGCCTCGCCGCTGACCCGGGGAGGAACGCATGGACTTCGACCTGAGCTCCGAACAGCTCATGTTCAAGGAGCAGGTGCTCAAGTTCGCGCGCAAGGAGCTCGCGCCGCGCGCACAGGAATCCGACCTCAAGGGCGAGTTCGATTTCGAAGCCTGGCGGCGGCTGGGCGAGTTCGGCATTCTCGGCCTGCACTTCCCCGCCGAGTTGGGCGGCAGCGAGGCGGACGTGATGACCTCGGTGCTCGCGGCCGAGGCGTTGGGCGAAGCGGGCGTCGACGGCGGCCTGCTGCTGGCCTACGGCGCGCATACGTTCCTTTGCGCCGACACGATTTTCGTGCACGGCACGCCGGCGCAAAAACAAAAATACGTGCCCAAGCTGGCCTCCGGCGAATGGATCGGCTGCATGGGCCTGACCGAGCCCGACGCCGGTTCGGACGTCGCGGCGATGAACGCCCGCGCGGTCAAACGCGACGGGCAATGGGTGCTCAACGGCAACAAGATTTTCATCACCAACGGCGGCATCGCCGACGTGGCGGTGATTTACGCGAAGACCGATCCGAGCGCCGGGCACGCGGGCATCAGCGCGTTCATCGTCGAGAAGGGCACGCCGGGATTCTCCGTCGGCCAGAGCTGGCACAAGCTGGGCGTGCGTTCGTCGGTGACCTCGGAGTTGATCTTCGAGGACTGCGCGATTCCGGAGGAAAATTTACTGGGCAACGAGGGCCACGGTTTTCTCATGGCGATGCAGACCGTCGAGTGGGACCGTTCGACGCTCCTCGCGCCGATGGTGGGCATCTTCCAATTTTTGCTGACGCGGTCGGCGCGTTACGCGTTGGAGCGCAAGCAGTTCGGGCGGCCGATCGCGCACTTTCAGGCCGTGCGGCACAAGATCGCCGATCTGAAGATTTTCTACGAGGCGGCGCGCTCGCTGGTCTACCGCATGGCCTGGTGCAAGGACCGGGGCAAGCCGCTGAATCACCTGGAGGCGGCGGTGACCAAGCTGTTCGTCGGCGACTGGTCGCTGGAGCCGTCCAACGCGGCGCTGACGCTGCACGGCGGCAACGGCTTCTGCCACGAGTACGACGTCGAGCGCGCCTTCCGCGACGTGCGCTTGGCGGCCATCGGCGGCGGCACGTCGGAAATCCAGAAACTCATCATCTCCCGCATGCTGTGAGGTGAACCATGAATTTCGAATGGACCCCCGAACAACTGGTTGTGCGTAAGAAAGTGGAAGCCGTGTTCGCCGGCGCCGCAACCGAGTTCGACGAGTTGGAGCAAGCCGACACGCAAGCGGTGCAGGCCACCGTGCGTAAGGCGCTGCGCGCGTTGGCCGAAACCGGCTACCTCGAACTGGCGGAGGGAGAGGCCGCGCAGCTTCCCGTGTTGATCGCCGCGCAGGAAGTCGTGGCGCAGGCGTCCTCGTCGCTGTTTTTGGCCGTGGAAACCACCGCGCGGCTGTTCGGCGGTTTGCTGGCGCAGGCCGCGCCGGCGTGGGCCGACGAACTGCTCGCGCCGCTGCGGCGGGGCGAACTGATCGCGGGCGTGGCGCTCAGCGAAGGCGAAAGCAAAGAGGCGCCGGGGCCGCAAACGATCGCGACGGCAACCGACGGCGGTTTTGCGATCAGCGGCGGCAAGAGCTTCGTGACCAACGCACCGATTGCCGACGTGCTGGCCGTGACCGTCGTGCTCGACGAGCAACCGGCCGTGGCGATCATTAATGCGCGCGACGCGGGCGTGACGATCGGGCCGCGCTTGAAAACGCTGGGCTATCAGGGGCTGACGGTGAGCGCGCTGACGCTGGACAACGTGCGCGTGCCGGCGAATCGCTTCATCGGTCCGCTGCCCGACAACAAGCTCATCGACAAGCTGCCGCTGACCGAGGCGCTCGTGCTCACGCAGGCGTCGGTCGGACTGGCGCAGCAGGTGTACAAAACCGCCGTCGCCCACGCCAAGCGGCATCGGCGCGGCGGGCGGGCGATCATCAAATACCAGGAAGTCGGCTTCAAGCTGGCGGAGATTCTGACCCAGGTGCAGACCGCGCAACTGCTGGGCTATCGCGCCGGGTGGCTGGCCGCGCGCGGCGACGCCGAAGCGGCCACGGTCATGCACTGCGCCAAGGTTTTCGCGAGCGAAACGGCCGAGCAGGTCGCCGCCAAGGCCATGCAGATTCTGGCGGGCGAAGGCTACCTGTGGGGCAATCGCGTGGAGCGCGGCTTCCGCGACGCCAAGTACGCCGCCCTCGCCGGCCTGAGCAGCGAGCAGGCGCGCATGACCGTCGCCGACAACATTCTAACTTTGTATCGGGTGTAGCCATGGACATTATCGAAAGTCGCATCGACAAAAACGGCGAGGAGTACCGGGCGAATCACGAGCACATGTCCGGCCTGGTCGCCGCGCTCAAGGCCGAACTCAAGCGCGCCCGCGAGGAGCGGTCCGAGAAGTCGCGCAAGCGCAACGCCGAGCTCAACAAGATGCCGGTGCAGGAGCGGCTCGACCGGCTGCTGGACAAAAACACGCCGTGGCTGGAAATCGCGCCGCTGGCCGCCTTCGACCAGTACGACAAGAAGGTGCACGCGGCGGGCAACCGTTGCGGCATCGGCCTGGTCGGCGGCCGTGAGGTGGTGATCACCGCCAGCGACCCGATGATCAAAGGCGGCACGGTGTATCCGCTGGGCGTCAAGAAAAGCCTGCGCTGCCAGACGATCGCGATGGAAAATCATCTGCCGACGATCAACCTGATCGATTCGGGCGGCGCGTTCCTGCCGCTGCAATCGGAGATCTTTCCGGACGTCGACGACGGCGGGCGCATCTTCTACAACCAGGCGATCATGTCCAAGATGAACCTGCCGCAGATCACCGTGGTGATGGGTCTGTGCACGGCGGGCGCCGCGTACATTCCGGCGATGAGCGACCACGTGGTGCACGTGCAAAAAACCGGCGCGATCTTCCTGGGCGGGCCGCCGTTGGTGCTGGCCGCGACCGGCGAGGAGGTCACCGCCGAGGAACTGGGCGGCGCGCAGGTGCACTGCGCCGAGTCGGGCGTGTCGGACTACCTCGCCGAGGACGACGCGCACGCGCTGCAGATCGTCCGCGACATCATGGCCAATCTGCCGGCGAATCCCAAAAGCGAAATTCCGCGCCGGCCGGTCAGTGCGCCGCTGTACGACGCCGACGAACTCTACGGCATCGTGCCGCGCCGACTGTCAACGCCTTACGACGCGCGCGAGATCATCGCGCGGATGGTCGACGGCAGCGAGTTCCTCGAATACAAGGCGCTTTACGGCCCGACGCTCGTGTGCGGCTGGGCGTACATCCACGGTTACCAGGTGGGCATTCTGGCCAACAACGGCGTGCTGTTTTCCGACAGTTCGCTCAAGGCGACGCACTTCATTCAACTGTGCGACCGGCAGGGCATTCCGCTGGTGTTTTTGCAGAACATCAGCGGCTACATCATCGGCCGCCAGTATGAGCGCGGCGGCATCACCAAGGACGGCCACAAGATGGTCAGCGCCGTGGCGACGGCCACCGTGCCCAAGTTCACCGTGATCGTCGGGCAGTCGTTCGGCGCGGGCAATTACGGCATGTGCGGCCGCGCCTATTCGCCGCGCTTTTTGTGGATGTGGCCCAACGCGGAAATCGGCGTGATGGGCGGCGAGCAGGCGGCCAACGTGCTGATCACCGTGAAGAACGATCAGTTGGCGCGCGAGGGCCTGCAACAGATGCCCAAGGAGATGACCGACGCGATCACCGCCGAGATCGTCGGCAACAGCCGCAAGGAAGGCAACGCGTATTACAGCACGTCCAATTTGTGGGACGACGGCATTCTGGATCCGGCGCTGACCCGCGACACGCTGGGCCTGGCTATTTCCGTGTCGCTCAACGCTCCGCTCGCGCAGCGCGACCGGGGCCACGGCACCTTCCGCATGTAGGAGGCGCAGATGTTCGAAAAAATTCTCATCGCCAACCGGGGGGAGATCGCCGTGCGCATCATGCGCACCGCGCGCGAAATGGGCGTGCGCACGGTGGCCGTGTACTCGACGGTCGACGCGCAGGCGCTGCACGTGCTGACCGCCGACGAGGCCGTGTGCCTGGGCGATCCCGAACCGGCGCAGAGCTACCTGCACAGCGAGAAGATCATCGCCGCCGCCAAGCAAACCGGCGCAAAGGCGGTGCATCCGGGTTACGGTTTCCTGGCGGAAAATCCGGCGTTCGCCCAGGCGGTCGTCGACGCGGGGCTGACGTTCATCGGCCCGCCCGCGTCGGTGATGGCGCAGCTCGGCGACAAAACACAAGCGCGGCGGCTGATGCAATCCGGCGGCGTGCCGATCATTCCGGGCATGACCTCGGCCGACGACGATCCGGCACGGCTGGCCGAAGCGGCCGAGGAGATCGGCTATCCGCTGTTGATCAAGGCGGCGGCGGGCGGCGGCGGCAAAGGCATGCGCGTGGTGCAGGCGCCCGGCGAACTGGCCGCGGCGGCGAAACAGGCCGCCAGCGAGGCGAAAAGCGCGTTCGGCGACGGCGCGATCTACCTGGAAAAATTTCTCGCCAAACCGCGTCACGTCGAGTTTCAGATTCTCGCCGACGCGCACGGCAACGTCGTGCATTTATACGAGCGCGAGTGTTCGATCCAGCGGCGGCACCAGAAGATCGTCGAGGAAACGCCCTCGCCCGCGCTGGACGACGCGTTGCGCGCACGCATGGGCGAGGCGGCGGTGGCGGCGGCCAAGGCGGCGGGGTACGTCAACGCGGGCACGGTCGAGTTTCTGCTCAACGGCGACGGCGAATTTTATTTTCTCGAAGTCAACACGCGGCTGCAGGTCGAGCATCCGATCACCGAGGCGATCACCGGGCTGGATCTGGTGCGGCAACAATTGCACATCGCCGCCGGCGAGCCGCTATCGTTTACGCAGGACGACATTCCGCGGCGCGGTCACGCGATCGAATGCCGCATTTACGCGGAGGATCCCGAAAATAATTTCCTGCCCTCGCCCGGCAAAATTCTATTTCACCGGGAACCGACCGGGCCGGGCGTGCGGCTGGACAACGGCGTGTACACGGGCTTCGAGGTGCCGGTGCAGTACGACCCGATCCTCGGCAAGCTGGTGACGTGGGCGGAGGATCGGCCGGCGGCGATCGCGCGCATGACGCGGGCGCTGAGCGAATGCGTGATCCTGGGCGTGAAAACGCCGATCGAATACCTGCGCGCGGTGATCAACGCGCCGGCCTTCGTCGCCGGCGAGACCTACACCGATTTTCTGGCCGAGCATTTCGCCGACTGGCGGCCGGACGTCGACGCCGACAACGCCGCGCGGCTGGCCTACGCGTTGCACGAGACGCTCGCGCCGGCGGCAGCGATCACAACCGGCGAAACGCGCCGCGAAGCACCGTCGCCCTGGCAGACGCTGGGGCATTGGCATCTGGGCAAATAACCGCGAGGGAACAACGATGCAGTACAAGTTGAAAATCGGCGAGTCGATCGCGGACCTCGAATTCACGCCGGAGGAAAAGGGGCGTTTCACCGCGCGCGTCGGCGAGGAAACCTTTGCCGGACAAGCCCATGCGCCGCAGCCGCACCGCCTGCACGTGCAACTGGACGGCGCTCCGGCGCTGGACGTTTACACCGCACCATCCGCCGAAGGATTGTGGGTGTGGACGCAAGGCCGGGCGCGGCTGGTGCAGGACGCCGAACGAACCGAGCGGCGCACGTCCCGGCGCGGCGGCGGAGGCGCGAAGGAGGTCACGCCGCCCACGCCCGCGACCGTCGTCGCCCTGACCGCCGAGGTCGGTCAACGCGTGGCCAAGGGCGACGCGCTGGTGGTCGTGTCGGCGATGAAAATGGAATTCACGCTCACCGCGCCCTACGCGGGCGAAGTGACGGCGGTGAACACGAAGGTCGGCGAGAAAGCCAATCCGGGCGACATCCTGGTGGAGATCGCACCGGCGGAGGAGCAAAGCGATGGCTGAGGAACTGCTGTACGAAGTCAAGGAGCACGCGGCGTGGCTGACGCTCAACCGCGAGTATCGCCGCAACGCGATCAGCCTGGAGATGATCGAGCTGTTCGAGCAATACCTCGACCGAGCCGAGGCCGACGAAACCGTGCGCGTGCTGTGTCTGACCGGCGCGGGCGACAAGGCGTTTTGCGCCGGGGCCGATCTGCTGGCCACGTTGGGCGGCGGCGACGCGACGGTCGGGGCGCGGCGGTACGCGGCGTTGCTCAAGCGGTTGGTGGCCTATCCCAAGCCGATCGTCTGCCGCCTCAACGGCCACTGCCTGGCCGGGGGCATGGGGCTGATGCTCGCCGCCGACATCGTCTACGCGCGGCCGGGGATCAAGATCGGCACGCCGGAGGTGAACGTCGGGCTGTTCCCGATGATGATCGGCGCGTTGATCTTCCGCAACGCGCTGCGCAAAAAGGCGCTGGAGATGGTCTACACCGCGCGCATGTACACGCCCGAGGAGGCCGAGGCGATGGGCCTGATCACCCGCGTGTACGCCGCCGAGGAGTTCGACGCGCAGGTCGAGCGCACGCTGACCGAAATCAGCGCCAAGGGTCCGGCGGGCATCCGTATCGGCCGACAGGCCTTCGCGGCGGTGGCCGACCTGGAGTTGGACGAAGCGCTGGACGTGCTGTGCGGCAAGCTGGGCGAAGTGCTGCGAACCGAGGATGCGACCGAGGGCCTGAGCGCCTTTATGGAAAAACGCGAACCGCAGTGGAAAGGCCGTTAGGCGTACGCGCCGGCGACCGTCCAAGCAATAAAGGAGAGCGATCATGGCGTCGATGTGGATCCGCGAGAACCAGGATTACGAGCGGCCGTGCATGATCACCTGCGCCCTCTCGGGCGTGGTGGCCAACCGCGCGCAGTGCCCGGCCATTCCCTACACCCCCGAGGAGTATGCCGCCGAGGCCAGGCGCGCCTACGAGGCCGGCGCGGCGGTGGTGCACATTCACGCGCGCACGCCCGACGGCGCGCCCAGCTACAACGTGCAGGATTATCAGAACATCTACGACGCGGTGACGGCGGCGTGTCCGATCATCATCAATTTCTCGACCGGCGCGATCAATATCACCACCGAGCAGAAGACCGCGCACATCAAGGCGATCAAACCGGCGATCGGCGCGCTGAACATGGGCTCGATGAACTACGCGAAGTACCACGAGAAGAAAAAAGCCTTCGTGTTCGAGTTCGTGTTTTCCAATCCGTTTTCGGAGATCACGGCGATCGTCAAGGCGATGAACGAGGTGGGCACCAAGCCGGAAATGGAATGTTTCGACACCGGGCACATCGGCAACGCCTACCCGTTGATCGACATGGGCTTGCTCCAGCCGCCGTATCAGTTCAGTCTGATCATGGGCGTGCTGGGCGGCATCGCGCCGACCACGGCCAATCTGTTCAAGATGGTGGACATGCTGCCGCCGCACAGCGACTGGGAGACGATCGCGATCAGCCACGACCAGTGGCGGCTCATCGCCGCGGCGATTTCGATCGGCGGCAACATCCGCGTGGGCCTGGAGGACAACTTCTACCTCGCCCCCGGCGAGATGGCCGGCTCCAACGGCGACCTGGTCGCCAAGGCCGCGCGCATGGTGCGCGATCAGGGCCGCGCCGTCGCGACCGTCGAGCAGTGCCGTGAACGCCTGAGGCTGGTGCACACTTAATCGTCCGCCACAAGGAAGACAATGACCCTCAAGCGCTACGCTCTTTTTCTGGCCGGTCAACTGGGCTTGATGGGCACGGTGCGCTTTTTCTTCCAATGGATAATCGACTTCGTGCACTCGCCGCCGGCGGGGCTCGACGGGCCGCCGCTGTTTCCGGTGGCGCTGGTCGGCCTGGTGCTGTTGGGCTTTCGCATTTTCGACGCGGCGACCGATCCGCTGGCCGGACTGGCCGCCGATCGCTGGACGGCCAACGGGCATCAACGGCGCACGCTGCTGTGGTTCACGTTTTTCCTGCCGGCGATCGGCCTGGCGATGGTCTTCGCGCCGACCCACGCGATGAGCCCGACGCTGCGCTGGAGCGTGCTGGTGGCCGGGATGTTTCTGTACTTCGTCGGCTACACCTTCTTCGCCATTCCCTTCTGGAGCCTCGTCGAGGATTACGCCGAACAAAGCCAGGAGCTGCGCGGCCGACTGTCGAACCTGCTGGGCGTGGGCACGTTGCTGGCCACGGTGATCGCCTTCGCCGTCACGCCGCTGCTGATCGAACGCTGGGGCTTCGCCGCCGCCGGACTGACAATGGCCGCGCTGGCGCTGCTGCTGATGCCCGGCGGGTACTTTGCCGCGCCGCGCCGGATCAGCGACCGCCCGCGCCAAACGGCCGCCCTGCCCAATCGTACATTGCTGAAACTGGTTTTTTCCGACCGTCACTACCTGGCGGTGCTGTGCGTGTTCGCCGGGTCGCAAATGGCCTTCGCAATCATCTCCGCCGCCGCGCCGTTCATCGCGATCGACCTGCTGCACGGAACGCGCGCGGACGTGGCGCTGATTCTCGGACCGCTGCTGGCGGTGGCGATTCCCAGTTTCGTCTTCACGCCCGCGCTGTCGCGCAAGTGGGGCTGGGAGCGGTCGATCGTCGTCGCCTCGCTGGGTCTGGGCGCGCTGTACCTGGCCACGGCGATGCTGGGCACGGTGGCGCTCGGCTCGTTGATGGGCACGGCGATGGCTTTGTTCAGCCTCGGCGGACCGCTGGTCGCGGTGCTGCTGGGCCTGGAGGGCGAAGCGATCGCCACCTGCGCCTACCGGCATGATCCGCGCGCGGTGAGCGTGTACTTCGGCGTGTACAACTTCACGACGAAAACGCTCAACGGCGTGGCCATCGCGCTGACCGGCGGACTGGTGTCGCTGTCGGACGGCGCCTGGGGCGTCACGGCCGTTCGGCTGGCCGGACCGCTGGCGGGCGTGTGTCTGCTGATCGGCGTCGGGCTGTATTTTCTATTCCGTCCGCGCGTGAAGCGGGCGTAAGAATCTATCGTCTATTTTCCACAACCGTCGTCGTTGTCGTCATCATCGTCGTCATCGCCGGGCGTCGTATCGTCGTCACCAGGCGTTGAGTCATCATCGTCGGGAGTCGAGTCGTCATCATCCGTGTCATCGTCGACCGTGTCGTCATCGACCGTATCGTCGTCGACCGTGTCGTCATCGACCGTGTCGTCATCGACCGTATCGTCGTCGACCGTATCATCGTCGACCGTGTCGTCGTCGACCGTATCGTCATCGACCGTGTCATCGTCGACCGTGTCGTCGTCGACCGTGTCGTCATCGACCGTATCGTCGTCGACCGTGTCGTCATCGATCGTGTCGTCATCGACCGTGTCGTCATCGACGGCGAACCACGATTCCTCCAACTGCGCGGTGCTCTTGCATTCGACTTTGTCCGCCAACGTGTAGCACGCCAGCAGATCGTCGTCGCCCGCCCAGAGCCCGAAGGCGGGATAGGTCAACTCGGGATCCAATTCATCGTGCAGCAATTCGGCATCCCACGCCGCGCCGGTCCAGTGAAAGAGTTTCGCGCCGCGCGCGTCGCTCGCCGGATTCACCACGGTGGCGACCCAGGGCAAGCCGGTCGCGTCGGGACGCACCGCCGTGACGTAAGCCCCGGTCTGCAAGGTCGAGACGTTCCAGCCGTCGGCCGATTCGACCGCGTGGTACACATTGTCGCCGTCGTCGAAGATCACGTGCAGCGTTTCGTCGTCGGTGCAGGTTACGCCGAGGCCGCGGGACGAATCGTACGGACCGGCGACGGTCTGCGCGGTCCACGGCTCGCCCTGGACGGCCAGCTTCACCTCGTCGCCGTCGCGATAGGCGAGATACACCGTGCCGTCATTGCATACGGCCAGACGCGGCAGGCTGCCGGCGTCGGCGACGACGACCGGTTCGTCAAGCGGGCCGCCGGCGGGACGAGCGGCGAAGTGAATCGCCCCCGGCGAATTCTCCAGGGCGAAGGCCAGCAGCAGATCGTCACCGTCGGCCAGCAGATCGGCGGAGACCATTTTTTGGTAATTCGGTGGCTCCATCACGTAGACGAGCTCGGCGGCATCGGCGGCATCGGCGAGCGTGTACAGGTAATATTTCAGGTACGTGTCGAGTCCGAGCTGCAGACCGTGCACCCCGGCCGAGGTGACCGCCAGGGCCAGCGGAGCGCTGTAGTCCAACACCTCACTCCAAATACGGATGGCAGGCCATTGATCGTTTTGGAATCCGTACAGGTAATTGCGCGAAGTGTCCCGGGTGTGTACCAGCATCGTCTGCAAATACGGCCGGAGTCCGGTGGCCGTGGGCGCGGCCGCGACCAGCAGCGGCGAGCCGTAATACAACAGGGCGGGCTCGGCGAGTTCGATCTCGTCGATCCATTCCTCGTGGTTGTAGTTGTAGGAGACCCGGGGCCAGGGAAACAAATACCAATCACCATTGGCGAAGATGATGTTGTGCGGCGTGCCGTCGGCTTGGGTGGCGACCAATCCGCGGAAGGTGGCCGCGTCATCCATGCTCGTGTTGCCGCCGATGCTGCGCAGAAACACATTGCCCTCGGCCAGGACCGACCCCCAGGAGATCCAGTCCGGCGCGTCGGTCTGATTATAAAAATAACGGTAGCTCACAAAGGTCGCCTCGCCGTCGGGCAGGGGCGCGGTGTTGAAAAGATAATTCTCGTCGATCTCCACGCTGTCGGCGGGACCGTTGTTGGTCATGTGCGTCACGGAGCCGTCGGGGTCAACGGTGAGATGACCGTAGGATTCGTTGCCGCGTTGATAGAACAGATGCACCGTGTCGCCCGAGGCAATCACCGACCAGGATTGCGGCGCCGGATGGTAGGGATTCCACAGGGTGTCCACGAGCGGATCGTCGACCCAATCGCCTTCCGGCTCGCGGTACACGTGGGAAATGACGAACCGCTGTTCCGGCTCGTAGTACAGGTACACGCGCATGCCGTGGACCGTGCCGTCGGACGTATAGGCCAGCGCCTGGCTGCCGACATCCATCGGCGCATCATCCCAGAGCCACTCACCCTCGTGCCGCCAGGCGATGCGATTGCCCACCGCATGCAGATTGCACAACAACGCCGTCTCGCCCGCTTCGTTGAAGGTGACCGTGCCCAAGGTGGTGCACACATCGGAGGGAATGAGCGACGCGGCGGTCCAGCCCGATTCGGTTTCGCGCAGCACGTTGATCCCGCCGCCGCCGTTGTAGGCGATGCCGATGCCCACATCGTCGACAAACACGTGCACCGACCCTAGGTCGTCGGCGACGACCGGTTCCTGCACGCATTCGTCCGGCGTGCATCGCGCCAGCCACAGGCCGGGACGGTAATACGCCGCCAGGAATTCGCCGGCCGCCGGATCGTAATAAACCGACTGATAACCGGCCATCTCGGGTTTGATTAAAATCCGCGCGTCATAGGTGAGCCAATCGGTGGCGAATGCGGAGGAAACCAGTCCGACGACGATCAGTGCGACCACGGCGGACCATGCAGGTTTGCTGTGCAACATTAGCCGCTCCTTTTGCGTGCGAGGTCGTTCTCTCTCAACCGTTACGCCGTCCCGGTTATTTAGGATATTACGCACGCCAGGCCTGCATGAAGTTAGTATGCACTTAAATTATTTACGATGCCAGCACCAATTGCGGCAAATCGGTCGTCGCCGGCGAATTCCGCGCCAACCTCGCTCTTCTTGATGAAGACAACTTGACGAAAATAGCCAATTTTTTGGCAAATCACCCCGTCTCCACAAATCGACTATTTATTCTAATGGCCAAACAAGAGTTTAACGATATAATTAAAAGAGGTTGAGGAAGAAATCGTATAAAAAAAGCGGGATTTCCGTCATTTCCTGCGGGGGAGAAAAAGTCATAAACACGTGTCGCATCGCTGGACATAACAACTTGAAATTCCATTACTTTTATTAAAGAAAAGGCAAGGGCGCCGGTTCGTCTCTATGCAGGTCGGGAGACATAGATGACCAAAGAAAACAAAGAAAAACCGGACGTTTTATCCGCCTTTGCTTTGTTTCCGGATGCCGTGTTGGTTATCGGTAACCGTGGGCGAATTTTATACCTCAACGACGCGGCGGCCGACCTGTTTCTTCTGAATCGCGAAAAAGCGCTCAACAAACAGGCGCAATCGCTGATCGGCGCTCCCTTCGACAAAGAAACGCTTTCTCAAATTCGAAAAGACTTGAAAAAACAAGGCGCTTGGCGTGGGGAAGCGCCCTCCCCCCTGCAACCGAACGGCTCCCTGGAATGGACGATCAGCCGCATCGAAGATCCCCAATTCCGCTCCCTTACGATGCTGGCCGTCGCCCGATCCGTCTGCGCTCCGACCAGGGCCCCGGAGGCGTCCGACGATCCCCGGATAAACGAAATCATCAGGACATCGCCCCTGGGAGTGCACACCTATGAGCTGCGGGAGAACAACAAGCTGGTCTTCACCGGCTACAACAAGGCGGCCGAGCATATTCTGGGCATCGATATGCAGCCCTTTGTGGGTTTAACGATCGAGGAAGCCTTCCCGATGCTGGTGGAAACGGAAATTCCGGCCGCTTATCGCGCGGTGGCGATGTACCAGGAAACCTATGCGGGAAAGCAGGTGTATCGCGACGAAAACGGCATCATCGGTTCGTTCGAGCTCACCGCGTTTTATACCGGCCATCGCCGAATAGCCGTGCTTTTTCACGACGTCACCGAAAACGAAAAAATCAGGGAAGCGCTGCTGGAGAAGCAGGATCAGTTGCGTTCGTTCATCGACAATTCCCAGGTCGGCATTCTGATTGCGGACGAAGAAGGGCACATCATCGAATGGAACAAAGCCTGCGAACAGTTGATGAGCACCAAGGCCAACCGGATTCTGGGACGCAAAATCTGGGACGTGGTGATGGACGTGCTGCCCAGCGATCAACGGTCCGAAGCGTTCCGCGCGCATCTACGGCAGTTGATTACCGGTACGCTGCGCCTGGGTCAATTGCTGATTCCCGAGTCGGGCGAATACCAGGCGCAGACGGCCGGCGGGAAAATCCTGACGCTGCAGCGCAATTTGTTTTTGACCAAATCGCAAACCGGCTATCAGTTGGGCGTCGTGCTGATCGACGTGACCGAACGCCGGCTGGCGGAAACGGAATTACGCCTGCGCGAACAGATGCTTTCGGGCATCACGCAAAACCTGCCGGGCGTGTTGTATCGTTTTTACGGTCGCCCGAAGACCGGCGAAATGGGCGTGTACTACATCAGCGGCCGCAGCAAAGCGCTGTTTGGCATCGATGCGAACGTCGATGACTTCTTCCAGGAATTTTACCAACGGATTCATCCCGAAGACCAACCGGCGTTCATGCAATCGATTCAGGAGGTAATCGCCCACTGCGAACCGTGGCAGTTCGAAGGACGATATTATCACCCGAACGGTTCGTTGTTTTGGTTCCGCGGCATGTCGCAGCCGACTCGCCAGGACGATGAAATCGTTTTCGACGGTTTGATGCTCGACATCACCGAACAAAAAATAGCCGAGACGGAATTGCGTCTGCGCGAGGAACTGCTTTCCAGCCTAACGCGAAACATCCCCGGCGGTGTCTATCGCTTTTACGCCCGTAACGACAGCCGGGACATGGGCCTGTATTACATCAGCGAAAAAGCGAAGATCATGTTCGGCATCGACTGGGACATGAACAACTTCTTTGGGGAATTCGTCAATCACGTACATCCCGAAGACCAGGAATTATTCGCCCAATCAATATATCGGGCCATCGAGCAATGCGAGCCCTGGGAATACGAAGGACGGTTCATTCACAACGACGGTTCGCTGATCTGGTTCAGGGCCATTTCACAACCGACCAAACTGGAAAACGAAATCTTTTTCGACGGCCTGTTGCTCAACGTCACCGAACAAAAACGCATCGAACGGGAACGGGAACGACTGGTCGAGATCATCGAAAACAGTCCCGATTTCATCGGCATGGCCGATGCCCAAGGCAACGGGCAGTACGTCAATCCGGCCGGATTGGCCATGACCGGATACACCGCCGAGGAATACTTCTCCAACCCGATGCCCATCCGCGAGATGCAGCCGGATCTGCCGCTGGAAGTATTGACGATCGCCAGCGAAAAGGGCGTGTGGTCCGGCGAAACGACAATCCGCCACAAAGACGGGCGCAACATCGTTTTATCGCAAATCGTTACGGCGCAACGGGACAAGAGCGGCAAGGTGGAAAGCTACGCCACCATCGCCCGTGACATCACGGAAAAGAATAAAGCCGAAAACGAACTGCGCCGCAGCGAGGAACGTTACCGTAATTTCATCGCCAACGCCGGCGAAGGCATCTTCCGCATCGATTTCCAGCAGCCGATTTCCATCGACCAACCCTACGAGGACATCGCCGCGCAAATTGCCGAGCACGCCGTCATCGCCGAGGTCAACGAAGCTCTGTCGCGCATGTACAACCTGACGCCGGCGAAAATGGTCGGTCTGCCCGTGCGTCGGTTCGCGCCGGATTGCGGTCATCAAATGGCCGATCTTTTGTCCATGGAAAATAATCGCACAACCGAGCTGGAATCGCTGGAATACACCATCGACGGCCAACCGCTTTACATCGTCGAAAGTTTCTCGGCCGTGATCGAAAACGGTTTTATCCAACGCGTGTGGGGCGTGCAGCGCGACGTCACCGAGCGCAAAAAAATGGAACTGGCCATCCAGGAAAGCGAAAAGCGCTACACCGACATCTTCAACAGCGTGCAGGACGCGCTGATCATCCACGACCTGGACGGCAATGTCGTCAACGTCAACGACACCATGCTCAAGATGTACGGCGTGACACGCGAACAAGCACAGACCATGCACGTCTTCACAGATCTGACCGGACCCGGGAATCCCGAACATTCCGGCGAAGTGTGGTTGCGCGTCATGGCGGGCGAATCGCTGATCTTCGAATGGAGCGCCCGCCGTCCGGGCGATGATTCCGTCTTTCCGGCGGAGGTGCGTCTGTCGAAAATCACGCTGGGGGAACAGGACCTCATTCTGTCCAATGTGCGCGACATCACCGAACGCAAAGCGGCGGAAAAGGCGCTGCGGGAAAAGACCGAAGAACTGGACCGGTACTTCACCTCCAGCCTCGACTTGTTGTGCATCGCCGATATGCAAGGCTATTTTCGCCGGCTGAACCCGGAATGGAAAAAAACGTTGGGCTACGAATTCGACGAGTTGGTCGATCGTCCGTTCCTCGACCTGGTGCATCCCGACGATCTGCCGGCCACGCTGGACGCCATCTCGGCGCTTTCCGATAAAACCGAAATTCTCAATTTCACCAACCGCTATCGCTGCAAAAACGGTGAGTATCGTTGGCTGGAGTGGCGCTCCTACCCCAGCGGCAACATGATCTACGCCGTCGCCCGCGACATCACCCAACACAAAACCGTCGAGGCCATGCTGCAGAAAAGCGAACAGCGGGCCCAGCGCCTGCGGTCGGCCACGATAACGCTGTCCACCGATCAAAGCATTGCCGCCGGGCGGATCGACGAGGCGATGCGCATGCTCACCGAAACGGCCGCCGGCGCCATGAACGTCGCGCGAATCGGCATTTGGTTGTTTTCCGAAGACGGCAATCAAATGCGGTGCCTCGATTTGTACAAGGCTGATGAAAAGCAACACACCAGCGGCGCGATCCTGAATGCCGATCGTTATCCCAATTATTTCGAAGCGATCAAACGCGAGAAATCCATCAACGCCGACCACGCCCGCTCCGATCCGCGCAGTCGCGAATTAACCGAATCGTATTTGATACCCCAGGGAATCACCTCACTGCTGGACACCGGCATCTTCCTGGGCGGCAAGCTCGTCGGCGTCGTCTGCCTCGAGCACATCGGTAAACCGCGCGAATGGAAAACGGAAGAAATCGCCTTTTCCGGCACGGTCGCCGATCAAGCGACCCAGGCGCTCGCCAACGCCGAACGCCTTGCGGCCGAAGACGCCCTGCGCCAGAGCGAAATGCGTTATCGCAGTTACGTCGACCACGCGCCGGTCGGCGTGCTGGTCGTCGATGACCACGGCCGTTACGTGGAGATCAACGACGCGGCCTGTCGCATGTCCGGTTACGACAAGGATGAATTGCTGCAACTCACCATCGAAGACCTACTCGCGAGCGAAAGTCGGGAGCGCGGACTGGCGCACTACCGGCAGGTCGTCGAAACCGGTTTCGCCGCCGGCGAACTTGCCTTCCGCCGCAAAGACGGTTCGACGCGCTACTGGACCGTCGACGCGGTGCGGTTGACCGACGATCGCTTCCTGGGATTCGCCACCGACATCACCCAGCGAAAACTCGACGAGGAAACGCGTCGGCTCAACGAAATCCGCCGGGAGGCGATGCTGCAACTCAACCAGATGGTCGGCAATACACCCAATGAAATAACCGACTATACGCTCGAAGCGATCGTACGCATCACCGGCAGCGCGCTGGGGTACATCGCCTTTCTCAACGAAACCGAAGACGTGTTGATCATGTATTCCTGGTCGAAAACGGCCATGGAGTTGTGCGCGGTCGAAGACCGTACACACATTTACCCGCTGGAAGCGACCGGCCTCTGGGGTGAAGCGGTGCGCCGGCGGCGGCCGATCGTGACCAACGACTACCAGGCGCCCAATCCGCACAAGCGCGGCTATCCCCCGGGACACGTGGCGGTTAAACGGCATCTCAACCTGCCGATTTTCGAACGGGACAAAATCGTCGTGATCGTCGGCGTCGGCAACAAAATAGAGCCGTACAACGAGGAGGACATCAACCAGATTACGCTGTTGATGAACTTCATGTGGAGCATTATCAAGCGGCAGCGCGCCGAGGAATCGCTGCGCGAAAGCGAAGAGAAATACCGCAGCCTGGTGGAAACCACCGACACCGGCTTTGTGATCATCGACGGCCGGGACGGGCGGATCATCGAGACCAACGACAATTACCGCCGCCTGGCGGGCAAGGATTCGCTCGACGAGATCATCGGCCATTCGGTCATCGAGTGGACGGCCGATTACGACAAGGACCGCAACGCCCTGGCCGTGCAGCAATGCCTGGATCAAGGGTATACCCGGCACTTCAACGTGGATTACATTCACGCGGACGGGCGGATCGTCACCATCGAAGTCAACGGCACCACCTTCACCACGAACAAAGGCATCGTCATCCTGGCCCTGTGCCGCGACGTAACCGAGTATCATCAGCAGGAGGCGCGGCTGCGCCATCAACAGAAGCTCGAATCCATCGGCACGCTGGCCGGCGGCATCGCCCACGAAATCAACAACCCGATCAACATCATCCTCAACTACGCGCAACTGCTCCACGAGGCGGCGCCGGAAAACAGTCAGACCGCGCTGGACGCCAAGGCCATCGCCGACGAAAGTCGTCGCATCGCGGGCATCGTGAAAAACCTGCTGTCCTTCTCGCGACAGGAAAACGAACGGCACAGCCCGGCGTCGATGGACGACATCATTCACAGCACGCTCTCGCTGACGCAAAAACTGCTGGCCAAAGATCAGATCAAAGTGGAACTGACCATCGAGGAAAACCTGCCGAAACTGAAATGCCGCAGCCAGCAGATCATGCAGGTGTTGATGAACCTGCTGACCAACGCGCGCGACGCGCTCAACCAGAAGTTCCCGCAATACGACCCGGAAAAGCGGATCGTCATTGCCTGCGCCACCGTCGAGCACGACGACAAACGGTGGATCCGCACCAGCGTCGAGGATTTCGGCGTCGGCATTCCGCTCTCGATTCGCAACCGGATGTTCGATCCGTTCTTCACGACCAAGCCCAAAGACAAGGGCACCGGGCTGGGCCTGTCGATCACGCACGGCATCATCGAGGAGCACAAGGGATTGTTGTGGTTCGAAAGCGAACTGGGCGGTTACACCAAATTCAGTTTCGATCTACCGCTGGACAACGGCTGGCATATCGCCACGGAAGAAAATGAAAGATAAACACATGGCGCGCATATTGATCGTCGACGACGAGCCGGGCATCCGGCAGACGATTCCGCGGTTCCTCCCCCGCGAAGAGATGGAGGTGACGACCGCCGAATCCGTCGAAGCCGCCCTGGAACAACTGGCCGCCCAGCCCTTCGACGTGGTGGTGACCGACATCATCATGCCGCGCGCCTCCGGCATCGATCTGCTGCGCGAAATTCAGGAACGATACCCGGACATCAAGGTGATCGTGATCACCGGCGAACCGACCATCGATTCGATCAGCGAGGCCTTGCGCCATCACGCCTTCGATTACCTGGCCAAGCCCATCGAAGGCGCGAAACTCCGGCAGATCGTGCGCAACGCCATGCAATTGAAAAAGCTGGAGGACGAAAACCGGCAATACCAGCAAAACCTGGAAGCCCTGGTCAACGAACGCACGCGGGAGATTCAACTGTACAGCAGCCGCCTGGAGGCGATCGCCGCCAACGCCAAACGGTTGTTGCTGGCCAGGGACGAAAACGAAATCGGCCGCGAAATTCTCACTCTGTTCGCGCAGAACATCCAAGCGGAAGGCGGCAGCATTTTCCGCCGCAACGGCGACCGTCTCGAGCAAATCGCCTCGTTGGATCCCGGTCACGCCGTTGCCGTGATCCCGTTGCCGCTCCCGGAAAACACGGTGCTCAATCGACTCTTCACCGACAAACAGGGCTTCATCGTCGAGGACATCCGCACCTCCGCGTATTTCCAAACATCCGGTTGGGACGGCTACAAGGACGGCTCGTTGCTGGCGTTGCCCTGCCACGACAAGCAGGGGGAAATCGCGTTGGCGATCACGCTGCACAACAAAAAAACTCCGCCGTTTGTCGAAAGCGATTTGATACTCGGGCGCATCATCGCCTCCTTCAGCCAGGAGGCGTACGAGAACCTGATCATCCGCGAAGCCCTGCGGGATTCCGAGCAGCGCTATCGCCTGCTGGTCGAAGAATCGCGCGACGTGGTGTTCAGCGTCGATGCCGCGGGCATCGTCACCTATTGCAGCCCGGCCTCCAAGGCGTTCGGCGGGTACGAGCCGGAAGAATGCGTCGGCCGCCATTACAGCCACTTCATCGGCTTGGAGCAGGAAAAACAAACCGCCGCCAAAACGCTGGAGGAAGCGGTTCACCGGAATCGTTCGTTTCTGATGGAATTTTCCTACCTGACCAAAAGCGGCAAAACGTTCCCCGTCGAGGTCGTGGGCAATCCGGTCGTCGAGGACGGCGCGATCCAGATCAACTGCAACGCCCGCGACATCACCGAGCGCAAGATCGTCGAGGAAGAACTGTTGCACCGCGACGAGCAACTGCGCGGCATCGCCGACGCGGTGCCGGGCATCGTCTATCAATTCAAAGTCGACCAAAACGGCGAGATGGGCATATCCTATATCAGTTCGCGCACCGAGGCGGTCCTGGGCATTCCCAACAAACTGGAGGGCTTCTGGGAACGGGTGATCGAGATGATCGATCCGCGGGATCGCGACGAATTCATGCGGTCGGTCGGCGAAACGATCGCCAAGCGCAGCAAGTGGAATCACGAAGGGCGCTTCATCAAACCGAACGGTGAAACCATCTGGCTGCGGGCCATCTCCAATCCCACCGTAACGAAGGACCATCTGATTTTCAACGGCATCGTTTTCGACATCACCGAGGAAAAGCGCCTGGAAACCCAATTGCAACAGGCGCAGAAAATGGAGTCCATCGGGCGGCTGGCCGGCGGCGTGGCCCACGACTTCAACAACCTGCTGACCGGCATCGCCGGCTATGCGGAAATTCTGATGGCCTCGTTCAAACGGGGCGATCCGCTGTTTGCCGATTTGCGCGAGATCAAAAAAGCCGCCGATCGCGGCGCCGGGCTGACCGCGCAATTGCTGGCGTTCAGCCGCAAGCAGATCATCGCGCCGCAGGTCATCGATCTCAACGAGGTGATCGACCATTCGTTGATGATGATCAAACGGCTGATCGGCGAGGACATCGACCTGAAGTTTTCGCCGACCTCCGAACTGGGCAGCATCAAGGCGGACCCCACGCAGATCGAGCAGGCGCTGGTGAACCTGTCGATCAACGCCCGCGACGCCATGTCCGACGGCGGCCTGCTGCGGATCAAAACCGAGAACGTCGCATTCGACAAAGAATATTGTAGCGCCTACCCCGAAGCTTCGCCCGGCGAATACGTGATGCTCGCGGTCAGCGACACCGGCTCGGGCATCGGCGACGACCTCAAAGAACACATTTTCGAACCGTTCTTCACCACCAAGGAAAAAGGCAAAGGCACCGGGCTGGGCCTGGCGATGGTCTACGGCATCGTCAAGCAAAACGGCGGCTTCATCAATCTGTACTCGGAACTCGGCATCGGCACGACCTTCAAAATTTACCTGCCGCGCGTGGCGGAAAAAGCCGTTTCCGTGCTGAGTCTCACCAGCGAAAAAATCCCCGGCGGCGCCGAAACGATTCTGTTGGTGGAAGACGAAGAGATGGTGCGCAACCTGGCGGAGAAAATCCTGCTGCGCTACGGCTACCACGTGCTGTCGGCGTCCAGCGGCGGCGACGCATACCTGAAATGCAAAACGCACGACGGGCCGATCGACCTGTTGCTCACCGACGTGATCATGCCCACGATCAACGGCCGGCAATTGTACGAAAACATCAAAGCGGCGCGCCCGGACATCAAAGTGCTGTTCATGTCCGGCTATACCGAGGACGTCATCGCCCACCACGGCGTGCTGGACGAAGACATGCACTTCATCCAAAAACCCTTCACCATCGAAACCCTGGCCCGCAAGGTGCGCCGGACGCTCGACAATTAACCGCTACGCCGGTCATTCCGGCCGGAATTGCAGACGCAACGGCTTTTCCAAACGACATTCGCGCAGCAGGTTTTCGTCGTTCATGATCGCGTCGGTCGGACCGTCGGCCGCGACGGCGCCCTTGTGCAGCACGATGGTGCGCGGGCACAGATCGAGCACGAGGTCCAGGTCGTGCGTGGCGATGATCTTGGTGTGCGTGAAGGTTTTCAGCATTTCGATCAACTGCCGGCGGCCGCGCGGATCGAGGTTGGACGACGGTTCGTCGAGCACCAGGATGTTCGGCGACATCGCCAATACCGTGGCGATCGACGCGGCGCGTTTTTCGCCGCCCGACAACTTGTACGGCGGACGATCGATCAGATGTTCGGCCCCGACCGCCGCCAGCGCCTCGCGCACACGCCGTTGCGCTTCCGCGGGCGGCAGACCCATGTTCAGCGGGCCGAAGGCGACGTCCTCGCCCACCGTGGGCATGAACAGTTGATCGTCCGGATCCTGAAACACCATGCCCACCGTGCGGCGAATCACCGGCAGCGTTTTTTTGTCCAGGTACACGTCGCCGATCAGCAGCGTGCCGGACGCGGGCAGCAGACAGCCGGTGAGGTGTTGCAGCAGCGTCGATTTGCCCGCGCCGTTCGCGCCGACCAGCGCCACCGCCTCGCCGTGCGTGATGCGAAAGGAAACGCCGCGCAACGCCGGCGTGCCGTCCGGATAGGTGAAATGCAGATCGCGCGCCTCGACCAGATGATGGCTCATGACCACAACTCCAGCACCGCCGCGCCCAGCCACCGCGACACGTTCACGCAGCGCAACGCGACGAACAACGACGTCCAGCCCAACACGAAAACGATTTCACGCCCGCCGAACCGCGCCGGCCGCAGCGCGGGCATCGCGCCGGAAAAACCGCGGCAGCTCATCGCCTGATGCACGCGTTGCGCGCGATCGAGCGTGCGCAGCAGCAAATGGCCCGTCAGCGAACCGAACGCGCGCAGGCCCGTTCCCCGGCCGAAGGAACGCAGCGCGCGGGCGCGCACCAGGCGCATCGTTTCTTCGACGAGCACGAACAGGTAGCGATGCAAAAACAGCAACTGCACGACGAACACGCGCGGCACGCCCAGCCGCTGCAGCGCGGTGCACACGTTGTTGAAGCCGGTCACCGCCGCCAGCGCGAGCGCCGCCGCGACCGTCAGCGCGAAGCGCAGCAAAATCGACGCGAAGGAAATCCAGCCGCCGGAAACCTGCCACCAACCGATCGTCAGCAGCGGCTGCCGGTCGATCAGCGGATTGAACATGCCGATCAGCACGGCGAAGGGCGCGGCGAGCAGAATCTTGCGCCACAGCCAGCGACCGGGCACGTTGCCGCCCAGGCACAACGCGACGGGAAAAACGACGAAGGGAATCAGCGCGGAAAGTTCATAGCGATCGAAGGAAACGACCGTCACCAGGAAGGCAAGCGTGGCCAGCAATTTGGCGCGGCCGTCCAGGCGATGCAGCGGCGTGTCTTGCCGCGCCAGCCGGTCCATCGCTCCCAGGTCGAAAAAACGGGAGTCGAGCGCGCCCATGCGCCCTCAGCGCGAGCCGGCGACGACTACCGCGCGACGACGCCGCAACGCCAGCGCGATCAACGCCGCGAGGGTCAGCGTCAGCAAACTGCCGACGAGCCCGGCGACGCTGGTGCCCGCGTTCACAGCCGGCCAGGCTTCGGCCTCTTCCGCCTCGCCCGCCTCCTCGCTCGCGGGGAAACCGTAGTCGGGCAACAGCGCGGTTTTTTCCTGCACGCCGGCCAGCGACTCGTGCACGCCGGCGGCCGGCGCGTCCAGTTCCTCGTGGCCCGAGGTTTTGAACATCGACCACTCCAGGCCGTCGGGCTGTCCCGAAGCGAACCAGGAAAGAATCGCGCCGGTCAACACCGTCGCCACGGCCAGGCCGATGAGCACCTTGCGCTGCGACAACGCGTCCACGGGCTTGGCCTGCGCCGCCGCCGCGACGATCTCCGGACGCGCCTGCCACACGAAGAGCACGACCGCCGCCGTCGCCAGTCCTTCGACGATGCCGATCGCCAGGTGGATCGGCTGCATCAACAACACAAAGGTGGAAAACGGCAGCGCGGTGATGCCCGACAACAACGTTTCGAGCACCACGCCGAACGCGCCCAACTGCAGGCCGACGATCGCCGCGAGCAACGATCCGCCGATGATCCGCCCGCGCGTGGGCGTGGCGGCCGCCAACGGTTTGAAGATCAACGGATAGGCGATGAAACACGAGAAAAAGCCGAGGTTGAAAATGTTGCAGCCCAAGGCCAGCAGGCCGCCGTCGGCGAAAAACAGCGCCTGCACGGTCAGGACCGAGGCCATGGCCAGGAAGGCCGCGTGCGGCCCCAACAGCACCGCGAGGATCAAGCCGCCGCCCAGGTGTCCGCTGGAGCCGGTGGCCGGAATCGTGAAGTTGATCATCTGCGCCGCGAAAACGAACGCGGCGGTCACGCCCATCAGCGGAATTTTCTTGTCGTCCGCTTCCAGCGCCAGCTTGCGCGAACTGTAAGCGATCAGGCCCGCCGTCGCCGCCCACATCGCGCCGCCGACCGCCGGGGAAATCAGAGCATCAGCCATGTGCATATCGCCACCACCTGTATTCGAAGATTGTCGCCGGGGAAAATCGCGTTGCCAATTTCCCGCCTACCGGAACGTATTACGAATTTCATTTTCGTAACACCACACCCGGAACGTGTCAAGGACGCGGAGCGCCGCCCGGCCCGCGCATTGACAGGCCGCGGCGCGCTTGGCAGGCTGAAGCATCTCCCCCAGCGAAGGACGAAACCATGATCAAATCCGCCGATCGGCTTCGCAAACCGCGCGCCAACCCGGAAATCAAGTTTCTGCTGGGCCTCATTCGCGACAAAACGCGGGAACTGCTGCGCGAGAAGGATCACGCCGTGCGCAAGGGCCTCGCGCAGGTGCTCGCCGCCCATCTGGAGGAACTCGCGGCCGAGCCCGAATTTCTCGCCGATTTGATGGACGGCCCCGCGCCCTTGGGCGACGCCTATTTTCGCGCCGACGAGTTCGATCCGAGCCAGGTGACGCTCACCGACGAAACGCCCTTCGAGTACTCCGGCGAAACGGCGGGGCGGTACTTTTTCTTCTCGAATCGCCTGTCGCCGCTGCTGCGCGGCGAAGCGCTGGACCCCTATCACGTCGCCAAGCCCTTCAGCGGCCTGGGGTACTGGAATTACTGCCTGGAGAAAATCTACGCATCGCCCCAGGCGACCGCGGCGCACGTGATGGACGAAGAGGTGTTCGCCAAGGCGCTGGGCCGTCGGCCGGACGGACCGCGTCCCGGCAAGGGCGTGTTTCTCGTGCTCGCCGATCCGCAGGGCCTGCGCGGCGGGCGAATCGCCAAGCTGATCGCCGCCACCGATACGGCACCGGAGGCGATCGCGCTGGCCGATAAACTCGGCGACCTGCTGACCATCCGCTTCGTCGTCGGCAAAGCGGTGTATTGTTTTTTGAATCGATGAACGACCGGACTGTTGCAGGTGACCAAATGAACCATCATGCCCCGCCCGCCTTGCGCCCGCGCACCGTATCGCTGGTGCTGGCCGCGTTGGTGGCCTTCGACCTGATCCTCAGTGGCTGGGGCTTTTTCTTCCCCGAAGCCTGGTACCGGTTTTTTCACGGCGCGCCGTACGTCGATCCGCAAGGCCTGCTGCGCCGTTGCGCCGCCAATTGGACGGCGTTCATGATCGTCCAGGCGATCGCGCTGCTCAGATGGAAACGCGCGCCGTGGTTGCTCGTGCTCGTCGCGGGGTGCCGCCTCGGCGACGCGCTGACCGACGTCACCTGCCTGATTTTCTGCGAAAGCGTCACGGTGTGGGGCGCGATCGGTTTTCCGCTGGCCGGGGTCGGCAATCTGGTCGTCGGCGGGTGGTTGATCCGCCGTTTTCGACGAATGACCGCGGCGGCGCCCCGCGTGACAAAATGAGCCATTGCCATTTCCCGATTTTTGCAATATATACCGGACACCTCCCCATTAAACGACGAGTGGATACATGTCTTTTTTTGCATCGTCGGCCTTACATATATTGACGTTTTGTATTTACTTTCTGCTCGTTTTTTTCCTGCCGGGAATGTTGCTGCTGCGTTTCCAGAAATCAAGAATATTTACTCATGAATATATATTATACAGCATTCTCGCCAGTATCTTCATTGTCGGCTCCATATTTTATTTCGTTTCGATGGTGTTCGGCATTCTGATCAACAACCTGTTTTTCTTCGCCTACCACGTCATCCTGATCGCCCTGGCGATCGTGCTGATCACCCTGATTCCGTTGTGGCGAAAGCGAACCATTTTTCCGTTGTTCACCACCAACCGCTGCCTCAATCGCCGCCAAGCGGCGATGCTCCTTTCGGCAATTGTGCTCGTGGGCGGAGCGTTCACCGCCAACTTCGACGATCGCAATTTTTCGGATTGCATTTACAACGGCACGCTGGTCAATCTGGTCAATCCCTTCACCGAGGATCAGCCGAAAACGGATCGCGAGGGAGCTCTCGACAGCGAACTGCCCAAGAGTCTGCTCAACAACCGGTTGATCGGATTGATCGTCAATCGCGGGCAACGTGAAGGGAACATCATTTTTCTCATTTCCTTCGTGCCGCTCTTCGAGTTGTTCGGTTTCAACCTGGCGTATGTCGTCATTCATGCGCTGTTGTTTTTGGCCACGTTTTCGTTGATCTATCGTCGAAAGGAGAAATTTTACCCGGCGTTGCTGGTCGGTCTGATCGTCGTGTTCAGTCCGATTCTCCTCGCGCGGCACATCGTCGACGAAAACGTCATCGTGCTGCTGACGATGATCGCCTTTATCAACTGGTTGAACGTCCCCAAGCCGTCGCTGACGATGATCGGGATTTTCGCCTCCTGGCTGATCGCCGAAGCGCACGAACTCGCGTTGCCGTTGTTCGTTTACGCCGCAGTCAATTGGAGTCTTTATCGCTGGTCGATTCTCAAGAGCAAGCGGATCTTCATCGTGGCGTTCCTGTTCGGCATTCCGACCATGGTCCATCATATTTTCGCCATGGGCTCGTTGTTCGCCCACGAAAGCTGGGCCGACTTTCCGCCGATAGCCCATTCCATTTTCGGTCATCAATTCACTTACCACGGCCTGCTTAACTGGCCGTTTTTCTCCGAAATGGTGCGCACGCCGTTTACGCCCTTTCCGACTTTCCTGATGTTCCCCGCGTTTGTGATCAAAGAATCCGGCTTCATCCTGGCCGCGCTCGCTTTGGCCGGCGTGGCGATCCTCGTTTATCGTCGCTGGCGGGAAATGCTGCCGTTGGTGGCCATGACCGTGACGATCTTCGCCTACCTGGCCATTCAAGCCAATTGGATGGAGCCGAAAAAAATGGGCGTATCGTTGCACATGGGCGCGTTGTTCGTGCTTGGGTTGGGATATTTTTTCAATAATGTATTATACAAGCCCGACCGCCGACCCCTGCTTATCGCCTTCACGGTTTTCCTGGCCGGCGTCGTTTCCTTCGTCCATCTGTTGCCGCGGCTGGACTTTCCCCTCGATCCGCGCACCGAAACGTATCTGCCGTCGCTTTTATCCGGCGATCCGGTCGAAGATAAAAAGCTCATGGCCGACTATCACAAGATGATCGTTTTCGCCAACACGCAGGAAACGGACGACATCCACCGGTTCGAGCGCAACTACATCACCTCGGTGGATTGGTGGCCGAACCTCGATCACATTCCCAACGCCGCCAACGCGATGGAATACGTTTTTCACCTCAAGGGTTTTTTCACTGATTTTCTTTTTTCCGACTTCGGTTACCACCGGCGCAAGCCGCATCGCGAGATTCTGCGCTCGTTCAACAGCATGATCATCCTGCAGGACAACTACATTAAAATGCAGCACCGGAGCGGTTGCCCGATTTTGCATGTCCCCGACGATTTTTTGCAGGATCCGACGATGCAGTCGCTCGGCGTCGCGCGGGTGAAGATGCCGATGCTCAACAACTGGTTCGACCAACCGCCGATCGCCCTAAGCGCCGACGACGACACGCCGGTCGATCTTATCCTCAAACCCGGCGATCGATACCTGATTCAATCGTTGCGGCCGTCCTTCAACGGCTACTATCGGGTCATCGGCTTGTTCGTTACCGAGGAGCAACTCATTTTCTTCAACATATTTTATCAGCATCGCGACCCGACTCGTTTTCTGGCCTCAAAATTCAACGTGTTCACCACCGAGAACGAGGCGGTGACCTTCCAGGTCGGCTATCCGGTTTTCATCGACATCTCCGAAGTGCGGCGAACGTTCCCGCGACGCATTTACACCTGGGACGGCACGGTGGATCGACGCGGCCGGCTGGCGATGACGCCGCCGCATCACAACAATCGCTGATAGCCCGTCGGCTCGTTTGACGGTCTCCGAGCAGAAACGCTACGATCCGCTCTAACGACAATGACTTGCGGCGGAATGTTTTACCGATGATCGAAATTCGCACCCTACGCGCCTCGACCTGCCTGCTGCAATGGGACGGGAAAACGATCCTGACCGATCCCTGGTTCGCCGGCCACATGCGCGGTCTGCCGGTGTTCGTGCGTCCGTGCCTGTCGCCGGAACAACTGCCGCCGCTCGACCTGGTGCTGGTCAGCCACACGCACAGCGACCATTTCGATCGACGCGCCATGACGCGGTTGCGCTTCCCCTGCCGGCGGCTGATCGGCCCGCCGCAAATCGCCGCGCGCGCCCAGGGCCTGAACGTCGAACATCTGCGAATCATGCGCGACGGCGACGCGCTTGCCGTCGACGATTGGCGCATCCACGCCTATCGCGTCGAGCATTCGGGGTACGAAAACGCGTACGTCGTGACGCACCACGGTCTGTCGCTGCTGTTCGCCGGCGATGCCCGCTACAGCGACGTCTTTGTGCGCATCGGTCAAAATCATCGACCGCAGGCGTCGCTGCTGCCGGTCGGCGGCACGCAAATACTCGGGCGGCGCATCGTGATGGATCCGGCCGACGCCCTGCGCGCGGCGACCGATCTGCAAACGAGCACGGTCGTGCCCATTCATCCCGGCGGCGAGTGGTTGAGCGTGCCGCCGCTGTCGCGTCACCCGGGACGAACGGCGCACCTGGCCGATCTGGCCGCCCGTGCGAACGCGCCCTTCACCGTGGTCGCGACCAAACCGGGCGACACGGTGCGCGTCGACGAAAACGGCCGCCTGCGGGAGGAGACGCGGTGAACGATCAAACGCCGGTCATCCAGGCATGGACGCTGCCGCCGGAATGGCGACCGCCGGTTCCCCTTTTCGCGTTTCACGAAGACACCAACGCCAACGCGGTGTTGATCACGCCCGCCGGTCGTATTTACGCCGTGGCCGAAGAGCGCCTGACGCGCCGCCGTTTTCAGGGCGGCTTTCCGCGCGCCGCTTTGCGTTGGCTGGAAGAAGCGTCCGGGCTGCGCCATAACAAGCAAGCGCTGTTGGTGTTCGGCAACCGCACGCACCTTTTGCCGCGCCTGCTGGGCCGGGCGTTTCCCTCCTTCGAGCACAATCTGTTCGGCCTGCCGCACAAATTGATGCTCGCCTATCACGATCGGTGTTGCCGCTCGCCGCGGTTCGCCGGCGCGATGGAAGCCGTCAGCCGCCTGTTGTTGCGCCTGCGATGGGGCCGACCGGCGGCGATCGTCGACCATCATTTCGCGCACGCCGCCTCCGCCTATTTCACCTCCGGCTGGGACGACGCCTGCGCCGTCACCGTCGACAACTACGGCGACGGTTTCGCCGCGAAAGTGTTTTCCTGCCGCAAGGCGACGATCGAGTTTCGGCGCGGCGTCTCCGCCAAAAATTCGCCCGGACAATTTTACGGCGAGGTCGCGCAACTGGCCGGCATCCATCCGCTGCTGGCCGGCAAGCTGACCGGCATGGCCGCAAGCGGTCGGCCGACCGCGTTGACCGAGATGCAAAATCTTTTCGCGCTGACGCCCGACAAATGCGGCTTTTCCTCGACCTTCGGCTGGCGACGCTCGTCCCAACGCGCGCCCTTCGCCGCGTTGCGCGATGTGCCGGCGGCGGACCTGGCCTCTTCCGCGCAACAACAGTTCGAAGATGCGTTGGTGGCCTTCGTCGACCACGCCGCCGCGGAAACCGGGCATCGGCGCGTCGCGTTGGCCGGCGGTTGTTTCGCCAACGTGCGGGTCAATCAGCGCATCGCCGAATTGCCGCACGTGGACGCGGTGTGGATTCACCCGGCGATGAGCGATCAGGGCATCGCCTTCGGCGCGGCGCTGGCTTATCTGGCCGCGCGGCAAAACGTGCGGCCGTTCCGCCTGGAGCATTTGTTTCTCGGCCCGGAAGACACGACCGAACGAATGCGCGCCGCGTTGGATGAATTTCGCTTGACGTACACGCAGCCGGCGGACATGGCCGCCGAGGCGGCCGCGCTGTTGCACGACGGAAAAATTCTCGCGCGCTTCGACGGTCCGCTGGAATACGGCCTGCGCGCCCTGGGCAACCGCAGCGTGCTGTATCGTCCGCAGGATCCGCAACTGCAATCGATGCTCAACGCCAAACTGCGACGCGCCGCTTACATGCCCTTCGCGCCGGTCGTGCTGGAACCCTACGCGTCATTGTGTTTCGACCGCGTGTGTCCGTCGCTGGAAGCGGCGCGGTTCATGACCATCAGCCTCAACGCCACCGCCTGGATGAAACAACATTGCCCGGGCGTCGTTCATCTCGACGGCACGGTGCGCCCGCAAATTTTGCGCGCCGCCGACAATCCGCCGCTGTACTGTCTGCTCGAGCGGTACCATCGTCTCTCCGGCCTGCCCTGCCTGGTCAACACGAGTTTCAATCTGCATGAGGAGCCGATCGTGGCCACGGCGCGCGACGCCTGCCGCGCCTTCGTCGTCGCCGAATTGGATTACCTGATTCTCGGACCGTTCCTCGCCCGACGCGCATAAATTCCGACCAACGATTTTTAGGCTTGAGGCACGAAATGATGGATGGGATTTAATCGCCCAACGCCTTGCGCACCAGCCGATAAACCAGACGGCCCGCCTGCAACGCCAGACCAAGATGAAAGGTGCGCAACAGCGCCAGAAGAATGTGCGGTCGCAGATAAAAACGGCGCACCAACCGCCGGCGCGCGCGGTCGAGATCGCCGGTCGACAAACCGGGCAAGGCCAGCGACGCTTTGTCCTGACAAAGGGCGGCGAATTTCGTCTCGACCGGCAAACCCTCTTCGCGCGCCTGCGCCAGCAGCGTGGAACCGACGAACGGCGCCGCCGCGTAGACCTGGATGAAATCGAGCTGCAACGACAACGCCAGCTCGGTGGTCGCGCGGATCGACTCGGCCGTGTCGCCGGGCAGCCCCAAAATGAAATGCCCCAGCGTCGTCAGGCCGGCGCGGCGCGCCTGCGCCAACGGTTGACGAAAATCGGTTTGCCGCAACTGTTTGCCGGCCCGTTCCAGCACCGGCGCACTGCCCGACTCCAAACCGAAGCTCACCATCCAACAACCCGCCGCGCGCATCCGGCGCAGCATTTCCTCGTCGACCGTGTCGGTGCGGCTGTTGCACGTCCAGCGGATGCCGGGCGTGTGGCGGATCATCGCGTCGGACAGCGCCAATACAAAGTCGCGCTTGATGGTGAAGGTCTCCGCCCACATGAAAAAATCGTCGACGCCCCACCGCGCCCGATCGTGTCGAATTTCGGCGATAACGTTGTCCACGTCGCGCGGACGCAACCGGTGGCCGTAATATTCGCCGGCCGTGCAAAACGAACAACGATAGGGACACCCGCGCATCGGCGTGAGAATCAGAAAACGCCGGCGGCTGAACGGCAGACGATGCGCGGCGACGTCCACCTTCTCCCAGGCGGGAAACGGCAGCGCGTTCAAATCGTCGATGAACGGCCGGTCGGGATTGCGCCGCTCGGTCGCTTCCTCGCGATAGGACAACCCCGCCACCGCCGCCAAATCGTCATGCCTCGACAGCGCGGCGAGCAATTCCCGAAACGTCTCTTCCGGCTCGTGGCGGATGATGCAATCGACGCAGCGGTGCGCGGTGAGGATCGTCAGGTCCTCCACCGTGGCGTGCACGCCCAGCAGCGCGATCGTCGCCGCCGGCAGCGCGGTTTTGACGGCCTGCGCCAGTTGCAGATCTTCGACGAAGGTGGGCGTGGAAATCGCCAGCACGCACAATTGCGGCGATTGCGCGGTCAAGCGACGCAGCAGCGTTTTCGACGAGAGGCCGTGCACCGGGCAATCGTACAGGTCGACCTCGTGCCCGTCGCGCAAGGCGATCGCGGCCAGGTACGCCAGCGTGACCGGCGGCCACTGCGTCGACCAGATCGCCGAACGCTGCGTGCACCGGCCTTCGCGCACGAACAGCGCGCCGTCGGCCGTCGGACCGTTGATGAGCGCCACTCTCATGAAACATCCGCCTCGTCGTTCAGCGGGTGAAGCGCTGTCGGACGATCGTCGCCAAAATCCGCAATCCGTTGCGCACGCGTTTGAAGCCCGTCGCGCCGGCCAACCGGGCCTTGCGCGTGACCGGCAGTTCCGTGACCGCCACGCCCGCCTTCAACGCCTGACACAACATCTCCGTTTCGATTTCGTATTCGTCGGCCCGCAGGGTCATCTGCTCGACGACCGCCCGCTCGATGATGCGAAAGCCGCTTTGCGAATCGGTGACGCGCGCGCCGAACAGCAGGCTGATCAGGCCGCTCATAAAGCGGTTGCCCCAGTAGTTGGGCCGCGAGATGCCGCCGCGTTCGATGCGGCCGATGAACTTCGAGCCGTTGACGAACCGCGCGCCGTTTTCCGCCGCCGCGCACATCGCCGCCAGGTCGGCCGGATCGTCCTGTCCGTCGCCGTCGATGAACACCAGCGACGCCCCGCGCGCAACGGGAAACGCCTTGCGCAACGCCGCGCCCTTGCCCGCGTTGACGTCCATCGTCAGCAACTGAACGCCCTCGGTCGCCGCGGCGATTTGCGCGGTGCGGTCGGTCGAACCGTCGTCGACCACGATGAGCTGCGCGTCGGGCAACGCGGCGCGCACGCCGGCCAACACGCTTGCCAGCGCGCCCTCTTCGTTGTGGCAGGGAACCAGCACCGTGTAGCGCGTCATATTATGATCTCCATCCGCGCGGGTTCGCGCCGCCAACGCCACGCCTGCAGCGCAAAGATCGTCGCCCAGGAATTGCGGTGCGGCAGCCTCGTCGAGTATCGCACGCCGCCCGCCTCGTCGCCCAACGCCGCCAACCGCGTCAGCCCGGCGTCGATCGGCGCGGCATAACGCGCATCGTCGAGGCACTGCCAGATGCGCACCGCCTGCGCGATCGCATCGGCCGGATAATCGAAGTCGCCGCACGGCGGCCGCCAATTAGGCAGCGCTCCGTCAGGTTGCTGCAACCCGGCGAGGCGGTCGGCGGCCTCGATCAGCAACGGCGCGTACGGTTCGCGCTGCGCCGGCGCGAGCGTCAGCAGGCCTTCGAGCGCGTAGCAATGCGCGTGCAGATAAACCTTCGTGCGCGCCTGATCGACGTGAAAAAAGCCGTCGCGGAAAAAGCGGTCGACGAACAATTCGACCAACCGCGGCAATTCATCGCCCAGCGCGTCGGCCAACGGCGCCAGACACTTGAGCAAGTGCGGGCTGAACGAGGCCGACCAATGACCGCCCGCCGCTTCCGGCGGCCAGACGCTCGCGCGCGTCTTCAACCAGGACACCGCCGTTCGCTTCAACCGCTCCAGCGGCGCGGCCGGCGCGTCGGCGGCGAACGTTTCCCGCCAGGCCTGTAACGCCCGCAGGCAGATCACCGTGTCGAACAAATAGGTCTGCCCGTCGCGCCCGAACCCGGCGCCGTCGCCCAAGGTGCGCAGCAGCGCCCGGGCGATGCGTTCGGCGTGCGCCGCCGGCCACGTCCACGCCTCGTCGCGCCGCCACAGGCACAACAGGTACAGCAAATAGCCCGACGCTTCCGGATAGACGAACGCCGGGCGTTCCCCGTCGAGCCAGGCGTACAACAAACCGTCGGGCGTGCGGATCGTCCCGGCCAACAGCCAGGCCAGGTGACGCGCCTCCGCCGCCGACAGACCGGCCTCGGCCGTCAATTGTTCCTGCAGAGCGGCGGGTGTTTCTTCCGGCGCGCTTTTCGAATTTCCGACTTTCAACTCAACCTCGAAGCAGACTGCGCAGACTCAACCGGGCCGTGCGGAAAAATCCCCGCCAACCGCCGTTGCGCACCGCCGCGCCGACGATGCGTCCTATCGTTCGCGGACGCAAGAAAAACGCCCGCAGTAAATTTCGCTGCCACCACAACATCCGCTCGCGCGAAAAGAGCGGATGCGCCGGCGGCGGATCGACCAGAAACACGTACCGCCGCCAATCGTCCGGCAACTCAACGCCCCGCTCGGCGTACAGCCGTGCCAGGCGCGTGCCCGGATACGGCGTGCAAAACGACACCTGCAAATAATCCGGATCCGCTTGCCAGATCAACTCCCGCGTGCGTTGCAGCGAGCGCTCGGTTTCCGCCGGAGAAAAAAGCATAACGAACGCCATGGAGTCAAGTTTGGCCTCGCGCGTCCAGCGGAAGGCGTCGAGCACCTGTCGCGGCTCGATGCCCTTTTGCAAAAACGCCAGCACGTCCGGATCGCCCGACTCGAGGCCGTACTCGACCTTGAAACAACCGGCGCGCCGCATCAGGCGCAGCAATTCCGGATCGACTTTATCCACGCGCGTCAGGCAAAACCAGCGCGTGCGCGTCGGCGCGGCGAGCAGCGCTTCGCACAAGCGCACCACCCACTCCCGCTCGCTGGTGAACGTATCGTCGATGAAGCCGAACACGCGCGTGCCGTAGCGGGCGCGGCATTCGTCCATCTCCGCGACGATGCTCCGCGGATCGCGCAGGCGCAGACGGCGGCCGAAGGCGAGCCCGACGCTGCAGTAGATGCAGTTTTGCGGACAGCCGCGCGTGCCGACCATGGTGGTGAACCGGTCGCCGTCCGGACTGCGGTAGCGGTGCATGGGCAACAGATGCCGCGCGGGCAAAGGCAGCGCGTCCAGGTCCTCGACCAGGGCCGCGTCGGGCGTGGACGCCGGGCGGCCGTTCTCGTCGCGAAACGAAACGCCCGGGAAATCGCGCCACGCCCGGCCCTCCGCCCACCCCTTGAGCAGCTCGGCCAGGCGCTGGTCGGCTTCGCCGCGCACGATGAGATCCAACGCGGGGAACTTCTCCAACGTCGGCGCGGGGAGGATCGTCGGATGAATGCCGCCCATCATCGTCAACGTTTCCGGCAATTGCCGGCGCACGCTTTCGCACAGCGCGCCCGCCTGATCGACCGTCGGCGTCACCGCCGTCAAGCCGACCACCTGCGGCGCGGCGTGCACGATCCGCGCGACGGTCTGCTCGTCGCTCAGGCGCTCGGCGTTGGCGTCGAGAATCGTCACGGCAATGCCGCATCGTTCCAGACCGGCGGCGAGATAGGCCAGGCCCAGCGGCGGGCCGATCGTCGTCTGCGCCACGCGGCTGATGCGCTGCGCGTAGTGCGGCGCGACAAGCAGAACCCGAATCTCGCCGGTGTGCGCGTTCATTCTCCCCCGACTCTATGCTAGGATGTTTGCACCAAAGTAGATGGTACACTCAATTAATTCAAGCAAAGTCGGCGCGGCGAACGCGGCCGGGCCGAGACGGAGGATCGACCGCCCGTGTCTTGGCTGTTGCCGGTGAGTGCGCCGTTGTTGTTCGTCCTGCCCGGACTGCTGCCCGCGCGCGTGCTGACCGGCCGGCTCCTGTCGTGGCGAACGCTCGCCTGGGCCGTATTTTTCAGCGTTTTGCTGCTGCCCGTGTTCAGCTTCGGCCTGGCGATGGCGCTGCATGTTTCGGTCGGCCCCGCGTTGGTTTACCCGCTGGCCGCCGCACTGGGTCTGGCCGGCGTGCTGTGCCCGCGCCGATTCTGTTCGGGTCGCGACTCATGACAACGTTGGGGATCAACGACGGACACGACGCCGGCGCGTGCCTGCTCGACGCCGGGCGGATCGTCGCCGCCGTCAGCGAGGAACGATTGACCGGGCGCAAACGGCAGGCCGGTTTTCCCCGCGCGGCGATTCGCTATTGCCTGCGCGAAGCGGGCCTCGACGCGCACGACGTGCGCCGGGTGTTGGTCGCCGAACGCAGCGGCCGCGCGCTGCATCGCCTGCTGGATCGCCGCTATCGCCGAACCGACCCGTGCCTGCCGATGAACCGCCGCGCCAATCGCCTGAGCATGATCTGGCAAAACGCCGTGGCGCAACGGCCGCCGTTGGCCGCGATGGAACAACGATTGTCGATTTGCGCCTTGCGCCGGAGCCTGCGCGAAGCGGGCATTTTCGTTGCGCCGGAATTGATCGACCATCATCGGGCTCACGCGCTGGGCGCGGCCTGTTGTTCCGGCTTCGCCGACGCGCTGGTCGTCACGATGGACGCGTTCGGCGACGGCCGCAGCGCGACCGTGTGGCAGTGGCGCGAATCGGCGCTCACGCCGCTACGGGCGACCGCGTATCCGCACAGCCTGGCGCTGCTGTACGGCCTGACGACCGCGCACCTGGGGTTCGTCGAGGGCGACGAAGGCAAAACCGCCGGGCTGGCCGCGCTGGGAAATCCCGAAGCGACCGAGCCGATCTTCGCCGCGCTGCTCATGGACGCAGACGAGGAAATCCGCTTTCGCCGCTTTCCTTCCTACGCCCGGCTGCACTACGCCTTGGCCGGATTTTCCGCCGCAGACGTCGCCGCCGGTTTGCAGCAATGCCTCGAACGGCGCGTCGCACGGTTCGTTTCCCACTGGCTCGCCCGTAGCGGCGCGCGCCGGTTGTGCCTGGCCGGCGGTTTGTTCGCCAACGTGAAACTCAACCAGGTCACGGCCGAAAGCGGCGCGGTCGACGACCTGTTCGTGTTCGCGCACATGGGCGACGGCGGCCTGTGCGTGGGCGCGGCGCTGGCCGGGGACGAGCCGTTGCCGCACGCGGCGCTCTTCGATCCGTTTTTAGGGCCCGCCGCGCGGGAGTTGACCGCCGCCGACGCCCAACGATCTGACTCGCACCTGCTGCCGTTGGATGATGCGACTTGTGAATTGCTGGCCGAGTTGCTCGCACGCGGCGAAGCGATCGGACTGGTCAACGGCCGCCTGGAATTCGGTCCGCGCGCGCTGGGCCATCGGTCGATTTTGTTTTCCGCGCAGCATCCGGCCACGGCGCAACAGGTGAGCGAGATGCTGGGCCGGCCCGCGATCATGCCCTTCGCGCCGGTCGTGCGCGCCGCCGAGATCGGCGATACGACCGCGAATCCTTTGTGGACCGCGCTGCGGTTCATGACCGCGACCGTCACCGCGCGCGCCGGTCTGGCCGAGCGCTTTCCCGTCGCCGTGCACGCCGACGGCAGCATGCGCCTGCAAACGGTCGACGCCGAAGGGGCGCCGCAACTCGAGCGTCTGCTGCGCGCGTACGGACGGCGCGTGCAGCCGGGTTTGTTGATCAACACCAGCTTCAACCGGCACACCGCGCCGATCGTCGCCGACACGGAAGCGGCGGTGGAACTGTATCGGCAGACGCCGCTGGCCGCGCTGGTCGGCGGCGCGACGTGTCTGGTCAAACACGGGCGGGAGGCGCAATGAAAAAAGCGCTGCCCGTGCTGCTGACCGTCGCGATTTTCGTGTTTTACTTTTTCCATTTCGTCGGCATCGGCGTGGATTACTGGGACACCTACATCGCCGCGCCGGCCACCTTCATCGCCGGACAACCGGCGGTGTTCGTCGATCAGCGGGGCCAGGCGAAATACGCCACCGCGCCGCGTCGCGGGCTGCCCGCCGATCTGGTCGACAAACAGACCTTCGGCATCGTTTCGCAGGACCAGCGCATCGGCGCGGGGGTGACCTTCGCGATCGCCTACCTGGCCTGGGGCGTGCTGGGCTTTCGCCTGTTGTACGCCGGGTTCGGCGCGATGACGTTCCTGCTTTCCTTCGCCGTCGGCCGTCGCTTGTGGCCGCGCCGGGAAGCGGCGGTGGGCTTGGGTCTGCTCGTCGCGCTCAATCCGCTGATGCTGGCGATGGACCGGCTCAACGCCAACTTCATCGCCGTGCCGATTCTCATGGGCCTGCTCGCGCTGCTGTTGGAAAAGCCGTCGCGGTGGTTGCTGGCCGGGCTCGTCTACGGCGCGCTGGGCGGCATCCGCAACGAGGCGATCGTGCTGGCGCCCGCGCTGGCGCTGTACGCCCTGCCCACGCGCGAAGGGCGGCGCGGGTTGGCGCTGATGGCCGCCGGCGCCGTGCCGACGATCGCGCCCTACCTGGCGTGGAACAAATTCGCTTTCGGCAAGTGTCTCATTCATTCGTCGCAGTACGACTCGTTCGTCGGCTTCCGGCCGGAGTTCGCGCATCGTCTGTTCGGTTGGCAGTTCAAAATCAACGGGCTGTTCAATTGGCCGTTTCACGATCACCTGGTGCGCACGCCGCATTATCCGTTCCCCACGTACTGGACGCTGCCGCTGGTGCTGATCCTCTGTTTCGGCGCCGCGTTGAGCGCCGCGATGATCGTCGGGTGGATCGCCCAATGGCGCGCCGACCGCCGCCTGAGCGGCCTGCTGACCGGCTGGATCGTCTGCGGCCTGGGCCTGTTTCTGTTCCAGGAGAATTGGGAGGAGCCCAAAACCACCTTCGCCGCGCTGGTCATCGGCCCGCTGGCGGTGCTGGCGGTGCGGGGCGTGGCGTGGCTCGTCGAAGGAGCGCGCGACAAACGCCGGTGGCTCGTCTTCGCCGGCGCGTTGCTGATCGTGGAGGGTTTCGTGTTCAGCGCGCGGCTGTTGGACGTGCCGGTCGACGAGCGCTGGTACGAGCGCTTCCCCAAGGCGAAGGTCGAAGCGGCGACGATCGGCTGCCTGAGCGACGAGCAGCGGCGCGAGTGGATGTTCTTCCACACCGACGAGTGCGCCGCCGAACTGGCCGAACAACGGCGCAAGCTCACCGGCGGCGCGCTCTGGCCGCGCCTGTACTATCCGCTGCCCCGGCCCGAGGTCGACCTACGCGCCGAATGGCTGCGACGCGAGCCGCCCATCTTCGATGTCTGGGATCACATTTACGGTTACTGACGAGTGCGTCTCACCCGGGTGAGCACGTCGCCCATGTACTTCACCTGAAAACGCAGCAGCGGCCGGTAGCGCGGGGCGAAAATCGCCGCCAGGGCGGTCCAGCCAAGGAAGAACAGGTGCGCGCCGATCAACAACGGCGCCCCGATCGCCCGCGGCAACGGGAGACGTTTCGTCACGCGATCGTCCGGTTCGTTCATGTCTGCCCCTCGCCGGATTGCGTCAGCCATTCGCGTCCCCGAGCCAGTTTTTCGTCGAAAAACCGCGCGACCGCCTCTTGCTCGTGCACGGGCGGCGTGCCGCATAACAACAACGGCAGATAATACAACTCGCCGGGCCGGCACTTGGGTTGAATGCCGAGAAAACGATCGCCGAGGCGCACGCCCAGGCGCAGGCCGAGGCGGCGCAACTCGCGAATCGACTCCGCGCGCGATTGCTCGTACACCGGCTGAAAATATTCGATGCCGAACTCCCGATAAAACGCGCCCACGCGCTCCAGGCTCAGCGGCATTTGCTCGACCATCTCGCCGGTCGCCGACGACGATCCGTCCGCCACGCGCCGGACGCCCGTTTCGCGGCAATAGCGCACCGTGTGCAAATGCATCGCCAGCTTGCAGCCCAGGCACCAGACGAATCCCGAACCATAGCGCGCGTAATTATCCGCGAGCCGATCGACCACCAGTTCTTCGAAGAGTTCCCGCACGGAAACGATGGCGTGGGAAAAGCGCCCCGGGAACATCCGCGACAGTTCGGCGACGCGGCGGCGCGTGCGCGCCAGATGATAGTGCCCGTACCCGTTGCCGTAGGTGAGCAGGTCGACCCGTGCGAAATCGGCGGCCAGACGAACGGCGGCCAGCGTGGAATCCACGCCGCCGGAAAACAGCAGAACCGTTCGTTTCGGATCGGACGAAGTCATTTTTCTCCGTTTCGCGGATCGGCCATCGCCTGGTCTGCTAACGTTTATCCGCGTATTTCATCGAAATATCAAGGTGTGTTATCAAACGATGCGGGGCGGTGCCGCGACTGAACGAACTTCTTGCCCTGGTAGAGTTATTTTCTTAATGATACGGATGATCGGCAAAACCGTCGAAAAATAGCAGAACGCACATTTGAGAGGTTGCGATTTCGTAAATAAATATTATAAAAAATATAATCAAGCGATCATTTAGAAGTTCCGATAAAATATGTGGTTCCGGATGGGGAGGGTATATTGAAAATCGAACAATTTTGTATCGATTCTTCGGGGCATTGGCTTCCCGAATCGACCGACACTTTGGGTTCGCAAGCCCAGTTGGTGTTGGTTTTCGGCGGCACGCCACTCATCAAACAAGAAGCGAATATTCAGCAAATTCATGAGCGATATCCGAACGCTATCATCGGCGGTTGCTCCACCGCCGGGGAAATCTGCAACACCCAGGTCAACGACGACTCGATGGTCGTCACCGCTGTTTACTTCGAACACACCCGCGTGCAAAGCGCTTTTGTCGAAATTCACAACATCGAAAGCAGCCATCAGGCCGGGAGCGAACTGGCCCGCCTGTTGGACCATCAGGACCTGGCCCACGTTTTTGTTCTCTCCGACGGCCTGCTGATCAACGGCAGCGACCTGGTCGGCGGTCTGGTGGAGGAACTGCCGCCCCACGTGACCGTCACCGGCGGCTTGTCCGGCGACGGACCGCGTTTTCAGGAAACGTGGGTCGTGCGCGGCGCCAAGGCCGAACAACACATCGTCAGCGCCGTGGGTTTTTACGGCGACCGGTTGGAAGTCGGCTACGGTTCGCTCGGCGGTTGGGACCCCTTCGGACCGGAGCGGATCATCACCCGTTCGAAGGGGAACATCCTCTACGAACTGGGGGGGAAATCGGCGCTGGAATTGTACAAGCGCTACCTCGGCGATCATGCCAAGGGGTTGCCGGCCGCGGGCCTGCGCTTCCCGCTGAGCATCCGCACCGGCGAGCCGGGCAGCGGCGTGGTGCGCACCATCCTCTCGGTCAACGAGGACGACCAAAGCATGATCTTCGCCGGCGACGTGCCGGAAGGCGCTTACGCGCGCTTCATGAAGGCCAACTACGACCGGCTCATCGACGGGGCGATGGGCGCGGCGAAAACGAGTCTGTCCAATTTCGGGGTCACCTCTCCGGAACTGGCGATCCTGATCAGTTGCGTCGGCCGGAAAATGGTTCTGGCGCAACGCGTGGAAGAAGAAGTTGAGGGTGTGCGGGAGATCCTGGGTGAGCATGTGAAAATGACCGGCTTTTACTCCTATGGTGAAATCTCGCCGTTTGCGCCGGAAGCGAAATGCGAACTGCACAATCAGACGATGACGATTACCATTCTCGGGGAAAAGTAGTTGACGGTTTCCAATTTTCATAACCTGCTGCGCCGGCAAATAAAACGGCACATGCCCGATTTGATTGCGCTCCCCGACGAGTGCCATTCGTTTTTGCAGGCGGTCAACGACGCGTATCATCAATTCGACGACGACCGCAACATGCTCGAACGGTCGCTGGAATTGAGCTCCCAGGAATTGTTGGAAGCCAACTCGGAACTGCGAGCGATTTTCCAGGCCATGCCCGATCTACTGCTGCGGTTGGACGAGCACGGGATCATTCTCGACTTCAAAGGAGGCCGCGCCGAGGATTTTTTCAACGTACCGAAACAAATTATCGGCAAGAGCGTTTTCGCCGTGCCGGATTTCGAGGTGTCGCAAAAATTTCGCGACGCCATCGCCAAGGTCCTGGATACCAAATCCATCGCCAGCATTGAATATTCGTTGACCCGGAGAGGGCAGACCAACCATTATGAAGCGCGCTTGCTGCCCCTGCCCAACAATCAGATCGTCGCCATCATCCAGAACATCAACACGCACAAGCAGGCCGAATGGGAAAAGAGCGCTCAGTTGGAGCGGGTCAAACGACAGCAGGCGGCCATCGTGCAACTGGCGACCAGCGAGTCGCTGGGATCCGGCGAGTTGCAGGAAGCGTTTCGAACGATCACCGAAACCACCGCCGACGCGCTGCATATCGACCGCGTGGGCATCTGGCTGTTCAACCCGGAACGCAGCGAAATTTGCTGCCACGATCTTTTTTACCGCGCCGACCGCAGCCATCGGGAAGGCATCGTGCAGCAGGTCGCCGATTTTCCCCGCTACTTCGAAACGCTGGTGAAAAGCCGAGTGATCGACGCCACGGACTGCCGCAACGATCCGCGCACCGACGAATTCACCGATCATTATTACATCCCCTTCGGCATCACCTCGCTGCTGGACGCGACCATCCGCATTCGCGGCGACGTGGTGGGCGTCATCTGCCACGAGCACATCGGTGAACCGCGGCGTTTCTGGCAGGACGAGGTCGCCTTCACCGGCCAGGTGGCCGACCAGGTGGCGCAGGCGATGCTGGCCGCCGAACGCAAAAAAGCCAAAGAGGAAAGAAGCCGCCTGCAGGAACAGCTTTACCAATCGCAAAAAATGGAGGCGATCGGGCGGCTGGCCGGCGGCGTGGCGCACGACTTCAACAACATTCTCACCGCCATCCGCGGATTTTCAGATCTGCTGCTGTACAAACTGGACGACAGCAATCCGCTGCGCAAGGACGTCAACCAGATCGTCTACGCGGCCGACACCGCCGCTTCGCTGACCGCGCAGTTGCTGGCCTTCTCGCGCAAGCAGGTGATCTCCCCCAAGGTGCTCAACCTCAACGAGGTCATCGCCGGATCGCAGAAGATGTTGCAGCGCATCATCGGCGAGAACATTCACTTCACCTACGAACCGGGAAACGATCTGTGGTTCACCAAGGCCGACCCGGGGCAATTGAACCAGGCGTTGATCAATCTGGTGGTCAATGCGCGACAGGCGATGGAGGACGTCGGCCGGCTGTCGTTGTCCTCGCACAACGTCACCGTCGGCGAGCAGCGCTGCCAATCGTGCTCCTCGGTGTTCAACGGCGATTTCGTCGTCGTCGAGGTAAGCGACACCGGTTCGGGCATGAGCGATGAAACCGTGCAGATGATTTTCGAGCCCTTTTTCACTTCCAAGCCGATCGAAAAAGGCACCGGCCTGGGCCTGGCCACGGTGCACGGCATCGTCCATCAATGCGGCGGGCACATCGAAGTCGTCTCCCAACTCGGCGTCGGCACGACCTTCCGCCTCTTCTTCCCCAAAATGGAGCAGCCCGCCGTCGAGCCGGAGAAAAAGGAGAACGGCAAATCGCCCACCGGCAACGAAACCATCCTGCTCGTCGAAGATCAGGATATCGTCCGCCGCCTGACCAAACGCCTGCTGACCATGCACGGCTACCACGTGCTCGAGGCCAGCGACGGCCCCGAGGCGCTGTACATCTGCAACGGCTATCCGGAAAAAATCCACCTACTGCTGACCGACGTCATTATGCCCAAAATGAACGGGCACGACCTGTCGGTTCATTTGAAGAAAATCCTGCCGGACCTCGACGTGATTTTCATGTCCGGTTACACCGAAGACACCATCGGCGTGCACGGCGTGCTGGAGGAAGGCATCAACTTCCTGCAAAAGCCCTTCCAGGGCGAAGACCTCGCGCGCAAGGTGCGCGACGTGCTCGATCATCGTTCGTCCTAAGCGCCCGCGCATATTCCCCCTGACAATATCTTGTTGCGTTACACCATTTTCCTGACATCCGAATTGGGACACCCGGAGCCGACAAGCCCCGCAGGGGCGATTGGTCAGTAGCGAAGGGCGAAGCCCGGGAATTCGCGGCCTGTCCGGATCATCAAACCCCTGACAAGGGGTGAAGGAATCTTTGATAAGCCATTCTGCCGGCGGCGAGCATCACCGTCACCCCTTTGGGGTTTGGTGAAATTTGCTCCATCTGACGCCAGGGCTAAAAGAGACTGTCGATAAATGCGCCGACAGGCGACAAACAGCCCCGTCAGGGGCGACAGAGGGTAGCCCGGTGCGTGAGGCCCCATTTCCCCCAAGCCCCGTCAGGGGCGGCGGACGCACTCTCATATAAAACGAGAAAATCGACAGTCTCTAAAAGCCCTTCGCTATTGACCTGCGCCCTACGGGCTTGAAGATCCCACACCGCAATCAATATTAAAATAGGGCGCACGGAAGTCGGGTGTACCGATTCCCCCTGACGATATCTTGAAGATTGTGTTACACCATTTTTATCGGCGATAACGACGGATGGGGAGTCGCGATGAAACTGCTGATCGTCAGCCCCGCGCAAAAACAGAACGACGGCACGCCGCTGCGCGTGAAGAAGGCCTTTCTCATTCCGCTCTCGGTGTACCTGCTGGCGGGCCTGACGCCGCGCGAATGGGACATCCGCCTGATCAACGACTACACCGACGACATCCCCTTCGACGAGCATTTCGATCTGGTGGGCATCACCGCCACCACGCTGCATTCGGCGCGCGGCTACGAGATCGCCGAACGCTTCCGCCAACGCGGCACGAAAGTGGTGATGGGCGGATTTCATCCGACGCTGTTTCCGCAGGAAGCGCAGGAGCGCTGCGACGCGATCGTCTGCGGCGAGGCGGAACTGGTGTGGCCACAGGTGCTCGACGACGCGCTGAACGACCGGTTGCAGAAGGTTTACCGCGCCGACCGCTTCTGCGATCTGGTCGACCAGCCGGTGCCGCGCTACGACCTGATCGACCAGAGCAAGTACATCAACAACGTGTTCGCGGTCGAGTATTCGCGCGGCTGCCCCTACAATTGCGAGTACTGCTCGGTCACGCAATTTTACGGCAACAAGTACCGCTTCCGCCCGCCGGCCGAGGTCGTGCGCGACATCCGGGCCAGCAAGCAACGGTTCATCGGCTTCGTCGACGACAACATCGCCGGCATTCTGCCCAAGTCGGCCGAGTTGTTCGAGGCGCTTGTTCCACAGAAAATTTTCTGGATGAGCCAGGTGTCCATTCGCCTCGCCGACGACGAACGCGTACTCGCCTTGTCGGCGCGCTCCGGTTTCCGCTACGCGATCATCGGCCTGGAAACGCTGGATCCGCGCAACCTCGCCGAGGTCGGCAAAAAGAACGTCAACCACGTCGAAGAGTACGTGGCCAAAACCAAGCTGTTCAAGAAACACGGCATCACCGTGTGCGCCAATCTGATGTTCGGTTTCGACCACGACACGCCGGAGACCTTCGACAAAACGTACCACTTCCTGGTGAAGAACCGCTTCATCCCCAATCCGTACATCATCACGCCCTACCCCGGCACGCGCCTGCACGAGCGCATGAAGGCCGACGGGCGCGTGTTGCACCACGACTATTGGAAGTACACGTCGTACCAGACGGTCTTTGCCCCGAAGCACTTCACGCCCGAGCAGTTGAACGCGCTGTTTTTGAAATTTTACGGCGACAGTTTTTCGCTGGGCAATTCCCTCAAGCGCTTCTTCCACATGCTGCGCTTCAAGTTCGGCTTCGGCCAGTTCATGACGCAACTGGCGCTGCTGATCAACAGTCTGGTCGTGCGCAAAAACGTGAAGAAGGGCATTCTGCCGTATTATTGAGGCGCGCTCACCAGGTCGTCGGCCAGCGTCCGCGCACGGCCCGCCCGACGTTCAACCCGACGATCAGCGCCGCGAGGCGGATCGCGAAGTCTTCCTTGAAGTTGCTCCAGCGCATCGTCGGCAGCGTCCGCCGCCAGTTGTTCTGGAAGTTGAACATCCGCTGCGCCAGCTTGAAGTACAACTCGTTCTGTTTTTCCGGCGACCAGTTTTTCGGCTGAAACACCGTCTCGTACGAGGTGTAGCGGTTCCAGTCGTAGGTGAGGATGCGCCCCTGCTCGTGCATGCGGTCGTAGAGCTTGGTGCCGGGGATCGGCGTGAGGATGTACAAAAACGGAATGAGCTTGTTGCGCTCCAGAAACCGCGCCGTCTCTTCGTAATGCTCCTCGGTCTCCGTGTCGAAACCGAACATCATGTTCGCCCCGACCATCACCCCGCGCTTCTGAAACTCGCGGATGCGGCGCTCGAACTCGGCCACCTGGTTGATGTTGCGGTGCACCTCGGCCAGCGCCTCGGGGTGAATCGACTCCACACCGATCCAGCAGAAGCGCAGTCCGCTTTTTACCGCCAGGTCCAACAGCTCCGGATCGTCCGCCAGGTACATCGTCGATTGCGCCATCCAGCGCACGTCGAGTTTGCACAGCTCGGTAAACAGCTCGCGCGCATGCTCGCGGTTGCCGCTGATGTTGTCGTCGACGAAAGCCAGGTAGCGGCTGCCGGTCGCCTTGGCGTCGCGCACCACGTCGCCGATCGGCCGCAGGCGATGCTGCCCGCCGTGAAACTGCGTGACCGCGCAATAGTCGCAGCGATGCGGACAACCGCGCGACGACTCGATGGGATACACCTCGACCTTGTACAGCTTCTGGTCGATCAGATCGTAGCGCGGCCGCGCCAACTGCGTCAGGTCGGGATGCCGCTCGGCCACGTATCGTTCCTGCAACGTACCGGCCAGAAAATCGTCGAGCACCTGCGGCCACACCTCGTCGGATTCGCCCATGACCAGCGCGTCGCAATGCGGCGCCACTTCCTCGGGCATCGCCGTCGCGTGGAAACCGCCCATGACCACCTTCGTGCCGCGCCGCCGAAACGCATCGCCGATTTCGTACGCGCGCCGCGTCGTCGCGATCAACGTGGTCACCGCCACCAGATCCGCGTCCAGCCGCGTCGGATCGGCCGCCTCGACGTAGTCGTTGACGATGCGCACGTCCCAATCCTTTTCCTTGGCGTAACCGGCCAGCAGCGGCAGATTGAGATTCAGACAAACCGACGCTTTGTTGCGCCGCACCGGCAAGCCCTCGCGGTCGTATTGCGTGGGCAGAATCAGCAGAAGCTTCTTCTTCATTTTTCAAACTCCGATACGCAAAGAATCATCGCCATTCCGCATTATCAACATCCGCAGCCGTCGTCGTCGTCATCGTCGTCATCGTCGTCGTCCGCCTCGTCGTCGTCATCATCCGCTTCATCGTCGTCGATCGTATCGTCATCGGTCGTGTCGTCATCGGTCGTATCGTCATCCGTCGTGTCGTCGTCGGTTGTGTCATCGTCGACCGGCGGCATGGCGAACAGGTCGGCGAAGTCGTGCCAGTACTCGGTCTGCAACGGGGCGGGGCCGCTGTCGTCGGCGGTTTTCAGCGCCAGCCGCATGGTGTCGGGCGCCATGATCGACGATTGTTGCGAAGTGAAGATATCCGAATCCAGTTGCAGTTGTTCGAGGTAGTCCCACAGGTTGACGAAGCTCAGCGAGCGCGCGTATTCCTCGTTGATCAACTGCGTCGCCTTCGCCAGCCGCTCGTACGCCGCGTCGCCCGGTTGCGGCGCGGGCATCAGCATGTACTCGTAATTGAGCGTGACCAGCACGTCCGGCGCGAGATTCGCATCGTCCTCGACGTAGCGCATGGCCCGCGTTTCGTTGTTGATCTCCAGCGCGGCGGTCGGCGGATCGCTGCGGTCGCTGGGCCCGAACACCTGGTAGATCGACGCGGAAAAGTGATTAACTCCCACAAAATAATCGAAGTAGTCGTCGATCGTGTCTTCCTGGTCGCCGTTGAAATCGCGCGTCGCCAGCGCCTTGCGCGCCAGCCACGGCCCGGGCTCGGGCAGCGGATCGAGGTTCATTTCCTCGACCGGAATGATGTAGCGCCCCTTGTTGATCACCACGCCGATGCCCGCCGCGTTCATTCCGGCCACCACGCCCGGCGAGCCCGCGAACGACAACGAAACGAACGGCATCTGGTTCGGATCGTCGGGCGTATAGGCGATGATGATCGAGCTTTTGCCGGCCAGCCACGGATCCTCTTCCTCTTTGGCGTAGTCGGTGTTGTGCGCGACGACCAGCGCGCCGTTGAGTTCCGGCACGTCGTCGGTCACGCTGTCAAAGCCGATCACCGTGGCGCAAAACAGGCTGTTGAGGTCGGCCAGACCGAACAAGGTGAGCAGATCGTCGCGGTCGAAATCGCGTTCCAAAACCTCGACGTACGGATCCACGCCCGCGTCGATCATCCCGTCGTACATGCCCTGCAGTTCGTCGAGCAGTTCCGGCTCGAAATAGAAGTGCGTCGTGATGAACCAGCGCGCCCAGCGGTACAGCCACGGCCCCGCGCCCTCCGGCGGGAAGGTGTAGACGGTCATCATCGCCATGATTTCCGGCCCGAGAAAATAACCGTGCGCGTAGCCCATTTCGTAGTTGTCGCCCCACACGTGCAGCACGCGTTGGCCGTTGTCGTCGTACAGCATGCCGTTGACCGCGAAGGCGCAAACGGGAAAAGTGAGCAGAACGAGAAGCGCGATTAACTGTAAGGCGTGTCGTTGCATGATCGTCCACCATCGTCGGTTGCGCTTTCATCATAATGTCGCCGGCAACAAGGGTCAATTACTTATTTTAGTTTTCCATTTTCGTCTGGCGGCCCGGCGGGCATTTGGCGTATGGTGAAAAACACCTTGGCGCGGGATGACGAATCGTGAATCAAAAACCCAAACTGCTGCTGATCGAACCTTCGCGGCTGGACGCCGTACAGCAACCGGTGCGCATCGCCCGCGAAGGCATGCGCACCCTCACCCTGCCCTACCTGGCCGGCCTCACGCCGCCGGAGTGGGACGTGCAAATTCAGATCGACGCGCTGCACCCGGTCACCGGCGAAGAAGCCGCCGACCTGGTCGCGCTGACCGTGCTTACCCAGCGCGCGCCGCGGGCCTACCAGGTGGCCGATCGTTTCCGCGCGCGCGGCGTGCCGGTCGTGCTGGGCGGCGTGCACGTAACGCTCAATCCCGCCGAAGCCGCCGCGCACGCCGACGCCATCGTCATCGGCGAGGCCGACGATCTGTGGCCGCAAATCCTGCGCGACGCGCAAGCCGGCGTGCTGCAATCGCGTTATCGTGCCGACGCGCTGCATTGCCTGGAAAACCTCGCCGCGCCGCGTTTCGATCTGATCACCAACAACAAGTACTTCACGCTGCTGCGCCCGGTGCAGACCACGCGCGGCTGCCCGCACCGCTGCGATTTTTGCACGGTCACCAGCATCTACGGGCACAGCTACCGCCATCGCCCGGTGGCCGAAGTAATCGAGGACATCAAAGCCATTCGCCGCACGAGCCGCTACGTGTTTTTCGTCGACGACAACCTGGCCGCCGACGCCGAGTACGCCGCCGCGCTGTTCGAGGCGATGATTCCGCTCAAGGTGTCCTGGTCGGCGCAGTTGAATCTGCAATTCGCCGAAAACGAAAAGCTGCTCGCCCTCGCCGCGCGCAGCGGTTTTCAGATGGCCGTGTGCGGCATCGAGAACGTCAGCGAACAAAACCTGGCCTCGGTGCACAAGGCGCACGTCAACAAGCCCGCGCGCTACGGCGAACTGATCGCGCGCTACCGCCGCGCCGGCGTGCTCGTGCTGGCGGGGATGATCGTCGGGTTCGACACCGACACCGAAGCGACCGTCGCCGAGAACGTCGCGTTCATGCGGCGCGAAAAAATTCCGATGATCTCGTTGTACATCCTCACGCCGTTCCCCGGCACGCCGCTGTTCGCGCGGCTGGACGCCGAAGGCCGCCTGCTTACGCGCGAATGGTCGCGCTACGACAGCTACACCTGCGTGTATCGCCCGGCGCACATGACGCCCGAGCGGCTGACCGAATTGTTCTGGGATGCCTATCGGCAGATCACCACCGTGCCCGCGGTGCTGCGCCGTTTTTCGCCGCCGCCGTTGCCGCGCTGCCGTTCGTTCTTCCCCGACCTGACGGCGATCAGCCTCGTTTTCGCCAACAACCTGCTGCTGTTTCGCCGCGACGTGCGCCGGCAATTGCCGCCGCAGGTGTGATCAATCGGCGCTGGTCAGCGCGCCGTACAGCCACGCGCCGACCAGGGGCAGCCGGCCCGCCGCCAGCACCGCCTCCAACAGATACCCGCGTTCGAGCAGCGCCGACATTTTCAGATGCTTCAACAAACGCGGCAGAAATTCCTCGCGCCAACGCGCGTCGTAGGCCGCCAGGCCGCCGCTTTGCAGACACTCCGCCGCGATCCGCGCGCCCCACATCGCGTACAAAATTCCCTCGCCGGTGAACGGATCGACGTGCCCGGCCGCGTCGCCGATCACGCACCAATCGTCGCCGCCCAGCTTCGCCGCGAACGCCGCTTCACTCGACGCCTGCGGCAGCAGCCAACCGCGAATCGACGGCGAATGCCCCGGCGCCTGCTCGTTTATCAGCCGTTGCAGCAGCACTCGCCAATCGCCCTTGCGCGCGTCGGGCATGCCCACGCCCAGCGACGATTTTTCCTTGCGGTTGAAGATCCAGGCGTAGCCGCGCCGGTCGCCGAAAAATTGCAGCAACGCCGAGGGCGGATCGAGCCGCTCGACCAACGCATGCGCGCCGAAGGCCAGGTGCGCGCGGGGGATCGGTCCCAGCAGTGCACGCCGCACCGGCGAAAACACGCCGTCCGCGCCGATCAACGTTTTGGCCCGCACCGCACCCGCGCTCGTCGTCACGCGCCAGCCGTCGGCTTGCTTTTCGACCGCCAACACCTTTTGCGCCTCGTGCCGCGCGCCCGCGTCCACCGCCCGCGCCAGCAGTTGCGCGTCGAGAATCGCGCGGTCGATGGCGAAGGTGTTGCCGCCGCCCTCAACGACCGTGACGCGTCCGGCGGGACTGACCAGCCGCAGGCGCGTGCCGGATTTCCCCAGCGCCGCCAGTTCGTCGAGTTCGGGGAACATCGTTCGCGCGCGCGCGCTGATGCCGCCGCCGCAGGGTTTTTCGCGCGGATGGCTGTGATCGAACACAACGACGTTCGCGCCGGCCTGCGCCAGGCGATGCGCGACGGTCGCTCCGGCCGGACCGGCCCCGACGATCGCGGCGTCGAACATCCGCTCAGTCATCGGTGCGTCCCTTGTGCGCCAGCCCGCCCGGTTTGAAATTGCGCCAGAAATGCAGCAGCACCCAGCCCACCGGGCCGATCGCGCCCACGGCCACGCCGTGCCACAGCACGCCGGTCAACGCGCACACGACAAAACCGGGGATGAGCGGCAGGTAGATGAAATTGTTCGTCAGCCCCTCGCGCCAACTGAACGCGCCGCTTTGTCGTTCCGGCCGATACGCCGTGCAGCGCCAGCCCAAACGCGGCACGTTGTCGATGAAGCGCCGGTACGGCTCGCCGAGTTGCGCCAGCAGCCGCTCCTGCTCGAAGGCGATGATGCGCGGATAGATCAACGCCAGCAGCAGCCAGACGAGGATCGTCCCCGGCCACGGCACGACCAGCCCCATGCCCGCCAGCGTGAGGATGTCCGAGAGGTAGATCGGATTGCGCACGTGGCCGTAAGGTCCGGCGGTGAGCAGTTCGTCGTCGCGCACGTGCACCGACATCATCCGCGCGCCGCCCAGGATGCCGCCGGCCCAGATGCGCAGGACGCCGCTGAGCAGATTGAGCAAGGCGAGCAGCAGGTACGCGCCGCGCACGATCGTCTCTTCGGGACCGACCAACCGCGCGCAGGCGCGCACCGCGTGCACCGGCGTGAAGAGGAAAAACACGAAGCCGACGCCGCCGATCAGCGAGGCCAGCTCGACGCGCCGCCGGAAGTACCAGGGTTCGGGACGTGGCGTGACGGCGCTCATGGCGGGTAATCCAGGCCGAGGCGATGGTTGTGGCGAAAGCCGATGTTCAGCGCGGTTTGCGTCGCCCAGGTGATGAAATCGAAGTAGCGCCGGTTGCCCAGCGAGCGCGCGGCAATCGCGCGCCGCGAGTAAAACGTACGCCGACACCAATCCAGGCCGTCGGCCAGTTCCTGCGCCGTCATACGCGCCGGGCGAAAAACCACGTGGTTGCAGTCGTAGTGCTCCCAGTCGCGGTCGATGATCCGCCCCTCTTGCTCCAGACGCGCAAACAACGCGGTGCCGGGCATCGGCGTGACCGCGGCGATCTGCGCGACGTCCAGCCGCATCTTGCGCGCGGCCTCGATGGTCGCGGCGAACACGTCGGGCGTGTCGTGATCGAAACCGAACATCAGCCCGCCTTCGACGAAGATGCCGTAGCGGTGAAAATTCTCGATCGCCTCGGTGTAGCGCTCGATGGGATTGTGGCGCTTGTCGGCCTCGGCCAGCGAATCGACCACCACGCTTTCCAGGCCGACGAACACCGCGCTGACCTTCGCGTCGCGCGCGGCGGCGAGCACCTCCTCGTCGAAAGCCATGTCCACCGTGCCCTGAATGCCGGTGTACCTGCGCAGCGGCGCGAGCGCGCGCAGGGCCTGCAAACAATAGTCGCGATCGGCGTAGAGGTTGTCGTCGGCGACCATCAGATGTTTGCGCCGCAGCGTGGGGAATTCGGCGACCACTTCGGCGATCGGCCGCCGGTGATACTTGCCGGTGAAAAACGCGTTGACCGAACAAAAGCGGCAGCGGTGAATGCAGCCGCGCGAAAACTGCACCATGTCCAGCGGCGGATAGCGACGGTTGGTGAAGATGTCGCGCCGCGCGGCCGGCACGAGAATTTCCGCACCGCACTCGCCGCCGTCGTATTGCGGTTGCAGCCGCCCGGCCTGCAGATCGCGGCACACCCGCGGCCACGCGGTTTCGCCCTGGCCGGTGACGATCGCGTCGGCGTGTTGCCGCGCCTCGTCGGGCAGAAAGGTCGGGTGCATGCCGCCGAGAATTACCGGGATGCCGCGCTCGCGGACGATTTGCGCGATCGCGTAACTGCGCGGCGCCAGCGCGGTGAGCGTGCTGATCGCCACCGCGTCGGTTTGATGCGTTGCCGGGTCCCACAGGTCGACGAACTCGTCGATCGCCTCGACCTCGATGTCGGCCGGCGTCGCGCCCGCGATGGTCGCGAGGCCCAGCTTGTAATAATGGAAAAACGGCGTGCCGACCGGCTTGCGCCCGCGACGGCGCGAGACGTCGGTGGCCGGCGCGACGAGGGTGATCTTCACCGCGACTCCTTCGCCGGCACGGCGTGCACGGCCGCAGCCAACGCGCCGACCGTCGCGGCGATGTCCGCGCAATGTTCGATCGCCGAACCGGTGACCACGATGTCCGCCCCGGCCGCCACCGCCGCGCCTACTTTGTCCGCGTCGGTCAATCCGCCGCCGACGATCAACGGCGCGTCGATCGCCTCGGCCACGGTGCGGATCATCTCGGGCGGCACCGGGTGTTCGCTGCCCGAGCCGGCGTTGAGGTAGATCGTCTCGAAGCCGTAGGCGGCCGCGGCCGTCGCGTAGCCCAACGCGGTGAACAGGTCGTGCGGTTTGACCAACTCGGCCTTGCCGACCCGCCCGGCCGTGCCGCCCGGCTCGACGCTTATCATGCCGCAGCCGATCGGCTCGAGCCCAAGCTTGGGCAAAAACGGCGCGGCGCGCATTTGCTCGCGAATGAGGTAGCGCACGTCGTTGCTGTTGAGCAGCGATAAAAACAGCACCGCGTCGGCCAGCGGCGCCATGCTCGTATCGGCGCTGGAGGGGAAAAGAATCAGCGGCGGGCGCGCGTCGTCGGTGAAATTCTCGGCGAGCGTTTCGATCATGATCCGCGTGAACTGCTCGACCATCTTGCGGTCCACGCCGGTCGAACCGCCCAGGAAAAAGCCGTCGGTGCCCGCGTGCGCCGCGCCGAGCACAATGTCGGCCAGCGCGTCGAGCGGATGGCAACACGGATCGAAACTGGTGAAGTGCAGCCGGTGGTTCGTCCGGGAACCGCGGAACAATTCGCCGATGCGGCCTCGCGCCATAAACCCTCCCTCGTTTGTCCTCGACCATATCATAAGCAGGGGAAAATCAGTAGGCAAATAACCGCAAAAACGATTTCGCCGTCAGGCGTCGGGCGTAGCGGCGGAATTTTGCAGGCGGTCGGTCAGACCCAGGCGCTCGACGACCCGGCGCCACTCGGGCGGGCCGAGCACGTAATCGCAGGTGTTCAGGTCGCGCGTGGGAGCGGCCCAGCGGATTTTCGGATCCATCGTGCCCAGGCGAAACAGCGACTTGCCGTCGACAAGCACCTCCAGTTGCGGGCCGACGTAAAAATGGCCGGCGTACCGCGCGTAGGACGTCCAGGCGGGCGTGGCGAAGGTCAGCTCGCCGAGGCGTCGCCGGACGACGACCTTGCCCGAGGTTTTTTGCAGCGTGAGTTGATCCAGGTCGATTTCCAGGCGCAGATCCCTGCGGCGCAGGCGCTTGGTGCCGTAGACGACCGCGCCGACGATCATGGCGAACGCGCCGATGAGCGTCACCGCGTAGGCGACCGCGTCCGAGCCGGACAATTTGCGCAGCAGCATCGCCAGCCCGACGAGCGCGTAAATGCCGACGAAAAAACCGACGAAAAACGGCCACCACGTTTTGAAGCCGGAGACCGACTGGTTCAGCGTCAGGCGCAAGGGGGCGCGATCGCCGGCGGACCAGGCGTCGGTCGGTTCGTCGGGCAGCTCGAGCATCTTCGCTTCCTTCAATTGCTCGAGGAACCGCATCGCGTCCGCTTTTTTCTCCAGGTAAAAATCGCACTCCTCGGCCAGCAGCGGACCGTATTGGTTTTCGGCGCACAAAACATCTTTGAGACCCAGGATGAACCGCTTGCCGGCGGCGTCGCTCAGCGCCAGGGCGACGCCCAGCGTGCCCGCGTACGAGTGCGACCATTTACCCGGACGCGCCGGCCGGTCGGGCAGCGTGTACTCGCGACCCTCGATGACGAACCGGTCGCCGGTCCACAGCAACTCGCGTCGGCGGGGCGTGATCTGCCGAAAGAAGAAAACGAAGTTGAGCGCAACCAGAAAAAACAGCGCGGGCGTGAACCATCCCGCCGCGCGGATGTCGTCGTAGGTTTTGTCGAGGCGCGCGCTTTGTTCCTCGTCGAGCAGACCGACGCCGGGCAGCACCGCTGGGGCGAGGAAGGCGAGGTAGATCACGCCGAACACGGCGATCATCGTAAAAAACCACGCCATGCTCCGCCGGGTCACGACGGGAAAGCGGTCGCGTTGTTCACTCATTGTCCCACCCCTCTTGCTGCCCTTCTTTTATAACGCGGGCCGACGCGGCGCGGTCAACTTAAAACCCCGCATCGCCCGCCAGGATTCGCCGACCATGTGCGTACGGTTTGATGATGATAATCCGCCGGGGTGTTGCCGGCCCCGGCGGTGAAGATGCGGACAAAACGGTGGACTAGAACTCGTCCCAATAGCGGCGCTGACCGGTTTCGAAATTCAGGTCCAGGCGGTGACCGTTGAACTCGATGATCGTCCGGTTCGTGCCGAATTCCTGCTGCGCGTAATCGTTGTCGAAGCGCTTGTACGGCCCCAGGTCGACCTCCACGCCATCGACGGTCATCGGGCCGGTCATACCCACCACGACCGTTCCCTGGCTCGGCGAAGCGAAGGTGACCTGATCGCCCACGGTGATCGTCGCGTTCTCCAGGTCGGTCATGAAGTCGGCGAAGGTGCCGTGCTCGCTGTCGCCCAGTTCGACGATCCACACGTTGGCGCGCCCGTCGGCGATCGCCTCGTAGGCGTCCTCGGGCGGATCGACCGCGAAGGTCGTCTCGTTTTCGGACCACAGGCCGACGTAGCCTTCGCCCTTGCGTCCGAACAGCCAGTGGCCGGACTGATACGCCTCGTCGAACTCGTAGCGCGGGAAGTACGCGTGCGTGTAATCGACCAACAGGAACTCTTCGAGGATCGGAATCGACACGCGCTCATACTGAATGACGCCCACGTTCTCGTGGAACGTCGCGCGCGGCGACCAACCGCCCGTCCACGGTCCGGCCATCGAATCGTCGTTGAAGCCGCCCGGGTACGAGGTGTAGACAAAGGCGTCCTCGTCGATCGTCGCCTGCCACATCATCGTCTGCGCCATCCACATGCCCGAAATGTAATCCTGCGCGCCGCTGAGCTGATAATGAGGCGTGCGATAGGTGTAGGTGGACATCGACTGCAGCGCCGGGCCCGCCGCCATTTCCGGAATCAAGCCGGTGAGGAACGGCACCAGCGGGCTGCCCACGAAGATGCGCAGGAATTGGATGTCCTCCCACAGGAAGCCGCCCCACATGTCGAACTCGTCGACCATCAGCAGCGTGCCTCCGGCGACCTCCGGCGCGGCATAGCCGGTCATGCCCCACCAGAACATGATATCGTCCCAGTCCTCGTAGCCGATGCCGTAGTCCGGACCGTCGGCGAGGTCGATCGAGTCGCGCTGTTTGTGCACGGTCGCCTGCTCGGCGTCGGCGGCGATCTCCTCGAGAACCGCCGGCGGCGCGTAACTGCTGGTGACCAGGTGCACGGCGGAGAAATTGTCGCGGTCGCTGTATTCGCCCAGGCCGGTCATCACCCACACCGCTTCGGTGATCGAATCGTTCAGCCCTTCCAGGATCTTGCTTTCATACGTGCGCCCGTGCGGCACCGCGAACAGACCTTTGTAATAATTGTTGGCGAATTCGAAGATCATGAAGTCCAGCACCATCGAGGCCTTGATGCGGATTTCCTCGTTCTCGGCGAAGTCGACCAGGTTGATCAGCGGCGGCAGGTCCTCGTTGAAATAGACGTTGCTGTGCCATTCCGAAAAACCGAACATCCCGCGGAAATTCAGCCAGCGCAGAATCTTGGGCGTCGCGTGGTCGATGTGGTCCTGACCGGACATGCCGCTGTTGGGGAAGGTTTCGCCCTGGTAAAGCTGCCCGGCCAGCAATTCGGCGGTGTGGAAGAGGATCTGATGGTTTTCCGACCACCAGCACATGCCGTCCTCGCCCGGTTCGTCGAGCCAGTACTTGAAATTGAGCACCGCCTGGCGCATCTGCTCCAGCGTTTCGGCGCTGAAGTTCGGATGATCCTGCTGCAGGTAGAGCAGGCGCAGCATCGTGTTCATATTGAAGTCGGCGCAGTCCTCGCGGTTGTTGATCTTCTCGCAGGAATCGTCGATGCGCCCTTCGTTGAACTCGGTCGAATCGTTGACCAGCAAACACACCTGGCCGTTCCAGCCGCTGTTTTCGGGCGTGTTGTTGTCGATGCAATGCTGCAGGTATTCCGCCTTGCGCGACAAATAGCCCGCCGTCGGCTCGATCGCGTCGCCGGGGTCGGAGTCGTCGTCGACCGTATCGTCGTCGAGCGTATCGTCGTCATCGTCGAGCGTGTCGTCGTCCGTCGTGTCGTCGTCGGACGTGTCGTCGTCGGGCGATGCCGAATCGTCGTCATCGTCGGTCGCGTCGTTGTCGTCGTTGTCGTCGTCATCGTCGCCGCAGGCGATCATTAATGAGAGCGCCAGCAGCAGGCAAAAGATGATTTTAATCCAGCGATCCATAGGGCACCTCCAGGCGAAACATTATGCATGAAACCCGCGCAAATTGCATCCGGTTGTCTCTCCGGCCGGCCATGGTAAAATAAACGGGTTCAAGCGGGGAGAACCAAATGAAATGCAGGCTATTTTTACTGACGATGGCAATCGTCGGGGTGTCGGTGTTTGCGCTCGCGGCCGCCGAACCGACGTTTTTCGGCGAACAGGACGCCGACAAAACGCAATCGCTGGCCGTGGGGCAGGAGGCGATTCTCAGCCTCGAGATGGCCGGCGGCACCGGCTACGTCTGGCAGATCAAAATCGCCGACGAGTCGATCGTGGCCATGACCAAAAAGGAAACCCAGGTCGGCAACCCGATGCTCATGGGCGGGCCGGTCAAAATGCTCTTCTTCCTCAAAGCGAAAACCAAGGGCAAAACCACCCTCGACGCCTGGCTCGCGCGCCCCTGGAAGGAAGACGAGAAGCTCAAACAGTTCACCTATACGATCGAGGTGAAGTGAAGGGGGCCGACATTTTCAATAAGGAAAGCCGCGCTTCGCACGACGTTAATTGATTCCTGGATCCCCGGGCCACGCCCGAGGATGACGGAAAAGAATGTCATTTCCGCGCAGGCGGAAATCCAGGACCAGCAAATACCCTTCCTGACCTTTTCAAAACCCGGCCCTGGCGCGCGTACGCCAAGCGCGGTAGCATACGCCGACTTTGCTTCGGAGGAACGACATGAGGTTCGCCCGCGTTTGGCTTGTTTCGGTTGCGCTCGTCTTTGCTTTCGGCCTGCTCGCCTGCAGCGGCGAACCGCTGCAATTCAGCGAGGCCGACGCCGGCATGACGCAATTTCTGCGCGACGGTCAGAAGGCGATCCTCACCCTCGAATTGTCCACCGACAGCGACTTCGTTTGGCAGATCGACATCGAGGACGAAACGATCGTCGAGGTCGTCGACAAGGATCTCCAGATGGAAAGCAACGATCTCGCGGGCGGCACGATGAAGCGTATCTACACCTTCAAGGCGCGCAACAGCGGCAAAACGACCGTCACCGCCATCCTCGTGCGCCCCACGGAATTGACCAAACCCGAGCGCACCGTCACCTTCAATCTCGAAGTGCTGTAAGCGACCGCGTCCGTCGCGCCGGGCGCCGGTTATTGCCATAATTTTATTATCCCAATTGCCGCGACAAGTTTTTGCGGATTAAAACCGCAAAACGCTCTCCATAGTTGATTTCGCCAATTGAATGATCTATAAAATCCAGGGGGGAACACCGCAACCAACATCAATAATAGGAGGGATGATTCATGGCGAAGCACCTATTGATATCCGACCCGCATTTCGGCGGACCGGAATGCTCGCTGGTCGACGCGAACCTGCGCCGGAATGTATACCAATTCTGGAAGGATCGGGAACCGTTCGATAAAGTTATTCTATTGGGCGATTTCATCGACGTCAATTACGCTTCGTTTACCGAAGCCATCTTCGGCGGTCGCTCCGACGAGGGAACGCCGCACTATGCCTTCGCCGCCTGGCTCGACGAATTTTTCGGCGAAGGGAAGATCGGCGTCACCGAGATGGCCTACCTGCCGGGGAATCACGACTACAAGGTGTGGGACCTGCTGGCGACCGAAAAGAACTTCATGAAGCCCCTCGCCCAAGGCGGTGAAGCATTCAAAAAGTCGAACTTGCTGTTCGAGGATCGCTTCGACGATTCGTTCTTCGAAGGCGTGGTGCCGCCGACGCTCCGCAAAAAGTTTTACATCAAGTATCCCGACATCGAATTCGAGGTCAAAGGCAAAACCGTACTGGCCACCCACGGGCATTACCTGTGCCGCATCCAGACCATGGGCGCGACCATGCCGAAGATGGAGGCCAAGTACGACGATCCGGAAACCGCCCGCCGCAAGTTTTTCCAAAGCACTGCCCGCTACCAGACCGTCGCCAACGCTTTTTCCTATCAAAAGGAATGGCGGACGAAGCTGTTCAGCGTCATCAACGGCTTCGAAAGTTTCTGGGATTTCGTCACCGGCAAAGAAGGCCTGCGCGACCGGCCGATCGACGACCATCAATTGCGGGCGATGGAAGAATACCTGGATCTTTATCGCGGCAAGAAGCCGGACGTTTTCGTCTTCGGCCACACGCACGTGCCCGGGCGCGCCGACACCGGCTCGTCCGAATTCGACTACCGGCGCCTGATTCCCGAAAAGAACATCCACGTGTGGAACACGGGACATTTTCTGACCAAGGACGATTGTCACGGCAGCTTCATCATCGTCGACGACCGGGCCGACGAGGGAAACGAAATCCAACTGTTCGTCGTCGATGAACACGGAACCGTCAAACCATACCAAAACGGAGGGGTGTCATGAGTGCGAAAAAAATAGCCGACCGCGCGCCGACGGCTTTTTCCGAGCGGGTGGTCGTCGACGAGGTGTTCGACGACGGCACGGTGCGCCTGTTGCGCGCCAAGCGCAAAGCGAACAAGAAAAAATCGCTGGCTCTCGACAATTGGCTCGATGAAACGATCGACGTAATGGAAGCCTGGCGGGTCGAAGCGTTCGTCGGTTTTCTTGCGCCGCGCAAGCTGCGCGAGGGCGACGTGTTCTACCTGGTCGACGGCCGGGTGCTGAACGACGACTACAAACCCATCAGCCGCAAAAAGGCGTACCAGGAACACCTGCTGATGGAATGGGACGCCGGTCGCGAGTTCGCACGCGAGGAAATCAAACACGAAGTACGGATGCTCAGCGTGAAACACGCCGAAAGCGGGACCAAGACCGATGAACGGACGATCACCCAGTTGGTCGACCGATCGTTCACCGGCTCCCGGTTGAGAAAGGAGTAGCGTCATGGCCAAATCCACCCAAGACAAAATCAAGGAGTGTCTGACGTCCGAGGCGCTGTGCCTGATCACGCTCAACGTCGGCGACGGCGATTCGTTGGTCGTGCGTTTCCCGCCCGCCCACAGCGAAAGCAAAAACGGCGGCGCCAAGAAAATCATCGGGGCGGTGATCGATTGCAACAACGCGGACAAGACCATCGACGCGTTGCGGAAATTGAAAATCGACGAGCTGGCCTTCGTGTGCGCCACGCATCCGCACGCCGATCACACGATCGGCCTCAAGGGCGTCATCCAGTGGTGCCTGCAAAATAACGTGAAAATTCATCAGTTCTGGGACAGCGGTTTCCGGCACGTGTCCAAAATCCACTACGATCTGATCAAGCTGCTCAACGAAAACAGCGAGATCAAATTCGTTCGTCCGACCAGCGGCTACGAAACGATCATCAACATGGTGCGCGTGCAGGTGCTCTCGCCCTCGATCCTGCTGAAAAATCGTTACGACACCTTCGGCACCAACATCAACAACGCCTCGATCGTCATCAAGCTGGAGTACCCGACCACCGACATCGCCGAGCCCTTCGGCAAAAAGCCGACCCAGAAGGATCTCGAAGAGAAAAACATCTCGGGCTACAACCCGTTGAAGCAAAACACGATCATCCTGGGCGGCGATGCCCAGTTCGACGCGTGGGCCCGCGTGACCGAGGAGTTTCCCGAATTGGTCAAGACGAGCAATCGCGGGCAACTGATCGATCCCGACGCGATGACCTATCGCCCGCTGCGTTGTCAGGTGCTCAAGGTGCCGCACCACATGAGCAAGCACGGCATTTCATTGGAGGTGCTGGAGACGATCAAGCCGGGCGCCGCGCTGGCCTCGTGCGCCGACAAGTCCAAACACGGCTTCCCGCATCAGATCACGGTGCTGGCCGCCGAGGACATCAAGAAGAAAGTGTATTACACCGGGCACCACCAAGCCGACTTGCGCTCGGGTACGCTGGTGACCGTGGTCAAGGGCGACGGCGGCAAACCGAAGATTTTCGCCCTGGGCGAGCCCGCCGCGAGCCCCGCGCCGCTGCTGTAGAAATTGCGCAATAACGGCGACACTAACGGTCGGGGTGTCGCGGTCGGCCGCTTTCACGTTCGGCTTCCAACGATGAAAGCGCTTGATAACGTTGCATTCAATAACTATGATCGGTTTTTGCAGCCGAAGATATGACTCTCCGGAATCATACGTGCACAGTGCCGGTGTCGGTATTTCAATGAGGAGAATTGTCGAGTAAATGGCAAACAACAAAAAAGACGTATGGAAAAAGTTGGCCACCAATCCGATCGGATTTGCGCGCAACGCGTTGCGCAAATTGATCGTGGACCCGGCCAAATACAAGACGGGAGAGGATTACCAGGCCGAAATGTACTGGCGCGACCGCTTCGTCAAACACGGCATGTCCTTGGCGGGCCCGGGAGATGAAGGCTTGAAGGAAGAAGAAAACCGCCGGATGTACCAGGAAGCCGCCGATCGTCTTTTCGCGATCATCGCCGAAAACGGCATCGACCTGCCGACGGCGCGCGTCCTGGAAATCGGCTGCGGCAACGGATTCTTCTCCGGGTTGTTGTACGATCGCGGTGTGCGCAGTTATTTGGGCTTGGACATCACCGACGTTCTCTTCGACGAGTTCCGTTCGCGGTGGCCGGAATTCCGCTACGAGAAAGCGGACATCACCGAGCAGGCGCCGGACGGATCGTTCGACCTGGTGATCATGATCGACGTCATCCAGCACATTGTGGTGCAGGAAAAACTGCGGCAGGCCTTCGCCCATATAAAAAACAGTCTCGCCGCGGGCGGCGCGTTTTTGGTGTCGCCGATCAGAACCGAATCCAAAAAACATCTCTTCTATGTCCACTGGTGGACCATCGACGATCTGAAAAACGAATTTACGGATTTTCGTTTCGAGGAACTGGAGCCGTTCCGTTATTCCCATCTGGCGGTGATCAAGAAAAACCCAAGAAATTAGGGAGAAATTAGGGACGAGAAATTAGGGACAGTATATTCTTTTCGCCCCTTGATATTTTCATTATTCTTTATAGAATATTCTTATGGCACGTATGGCGCGCGTCGTGGCCGTAGGATGGCCGCATCATATCACCCAGCGAGGAAACCGTCGGATGACGACGTTTTTTTCCGCGCAGGATTATCTCGATTACCTGACCTTGTCCGCTACTTGGTTCGCAAAAGCCGGCGTTGAAGTGTGGGCCTATTGCCTGATGCCCAACCATGTTCATTTGATTGCCGTACCCCAAGACGAGCAAAGTTTGCGGCGTGGCATTGGTGAGGCGCATCGTCGCTTCAGTCTGCAAATCAACGCCCGCGAGGGTTGGCGCGGCCATCTTTGGCAGGAACGTTTCCATTCGTTTCCGATGGATGAGCATCACCTGCTCGCCGCCGCGCGATACATCGAGCAAAATCCGGTGCGCGCCGGTCTGGCGGAAACTCCGTGGCAATACCGCTGGAGCAGCGCCCGCGCTCATCTTGAGGCGACCGACGATGCGTTGGTCAAAGTGCGGCCGCTCCTGGAACTGGCGCCGGATTGGCGTGAGTTCATCACGCATCAACCAAGCAATAACGACATGGAAAACATTCGAAAACATATGATGACGGGTCATCCCTGGGGCGCACCGGCGTTCATAGAACGATTGGAAAACATTGCCGGCAGGCCTTTGATGCCCCTTAAACGTGGAAGAAAAAGAAAAGATCAAAATTAAATTAGTATACTGTCCCTAATTTAATTTCTTAGCTTCACCAGCACGTGCTTGCGGAAGGCCGGATTGATGTCCGGGTCGGCCAGCTCTTTGGCCAGGCTGCGCTGGTAGCGGTCGAGGATCGACAAGACGAGCTCGGCGCGGTCGCCGTCGGCTTCGCGCACCCAAACCTCGAGTTCGTCGCGTTTGGCCGCGGGCAGACTCGGGCGACCCTCGACGGTCTCAAGCAACGCGCCCAGCGCGGCGATGTCGGCCGGCGCCAGCGGCATCGGCGCGGGCGTGCGGCCCAGCAGGTCGTGGCAGCGGAAGGTGTTGAACAGCACGCGGTACGACAGCTCGGCGACCTGGTCGATGTTCGCGCGCGACAAAAACAGGTGGCTGACGAACTCGGGCGTGAAGCCCAGCTTGTCGTGCATCAGCTCGACCAGCGCCTCGACGGCGTCCAGTTGCGTTTCGGCCCGGCGCACCTGCGCCAGCTCGTTCCAGACCTCCTCCTTGCCCTCGACCATCCGCGCCGGATGGGGCTGCAGCAGGCCGAGCGCGAGGTCGCGTTCCGGGCCGTCCAGCAGCAACTGCTCGGGCGTCTGGCCGTCGACCGCCGCGCGGCTCGGCAGCGAACGCACGCGCCGCGCCATTTGCACCACCAACGTGCGGCCGATCTTATGGATGTCCAGCGCGCGATGGCGGATCAGCGTCAGGCGCGCGGTGGGCAAGTCGTCGCCGGCGAGGTACTGCAGGCCGATGTTCACCAGCCCGTCGGTCGTCGCCACCAGCCGCCGCACCTTTTCCAGATCGATGAACGACACCTGGTGCGCCACCACGGCCATGTTGGCCAGTTCCATCACCTCCAGCGCGATGCCGTCGCGTTCGGGGAAATCCTCCGCCAGCAGCCGACGCAACAGGCTGTCGGTGTGCTCGTAGCGTGTGAGGAACCGTTCGCTGCCGACCTTGCCGCCCGGCTCGTCGGCCAGCGGCGGCGACGCGGTTTTGCGCGGCGGCGTAAAGGTCTTCAGATCGACCGTGGTCATGATCTCCAGCGCGCTGTAGTAATCGGGAATCGTGCGCAGGTCCATGCGCTCGCGGCGCTGGCGGTAGGCCAGTTCCTCGACCTCGGAACCCGTCTCCCAGTAGACCGCTTCGAGCAGGTAGTAAAAGAAATCGAAGTCGTGTTTGTAGATGCGCATCAACAGCGCGTTGACCATCTTCCCGTGTTCTTCGCGGCAGGTGAACTCGACCAGGTAGCGCCGGTCGGGGGTGAGGAACACCGGGCCGTCGACCGGGATGTCGTCTTCCGGATTCTCGATCTTGTGCACGACCACGTGCTCGCCGAAAAACACGACCAGCGTCGCCAGGTCCATCGCGCGCAGGTTCTGCATGAAGGCCTCGTCGGCCAGCTCGTTGAGCAGCAGCATCCAGGTGCGCGCCTTGGATTGGTTGAGCCGGTCCTTGTCCCAACAGTCGATGTCGATGAAGCCCTGCACCTGCTCGGGCGTAGCCAGCTCCAGCAGCGCCAGCGCGTCCTCCGCGCCGATTTCGTGCAGCATGAGGTAGGCTTCCTGCACCGGCAGCAGCGCGACGATCGCGGCGGGATCGGGATGTTCCAGGATCAGCGCCAGCGCGTCCTCGGCCGATTGTCCGGCCAGCAGTTGCACGCCGTCCTCCGGCGCGGCCGTCGCCATCGCCGCCAGACGATCCTGTTTGCTCAGATTCTCGTTCATGCTCCACCTTCGTTTGTCGGGGGCCGGATTGTACAAGCCCGCGCGGCCGCCCGCCAGCTTCTTTTATCATCGCGCGTCTTCGCCTTGACGGGCAAGGGCCGGACCGCTAGCTTGAGGATACTCTTCCATGGGAGTCGAATATGCGCGGTTTTTTTGCGGCCAACCACGTGGCGGTGTTCGGCGTATCCACGCGGGAAGGCAACCTGGGCCAACGCATCGTCAACAATCTGTTGAAGTTCGCCTATCGCGGACGCATCAGCCTGATCGGCCGTAGCGGCGGCGCGATCGCCGGGCACCCGATCGTCCCCTCGCTCGCTGAGTGCCGGGGGCAGATCGACCTGGCGGTGGTGCTCACCCCGGCGCAGACGATCCCCGCGATTTTCCGCGAATGCGCCGCCCACGGCGTCAAACGGATCATCGTCGAATCCGGCGGCTTCAACGAACTGGGCGACCAGGGCGCGCAACTGGCCGAGGAGATCAAGCGCATCGCGGCCGAAAACGACATCCGCTTCATCGGCCCCAACGGCATCGGCGTGGTCGATCGTCGCACCGGCCTGGCCGTGCCCTTCCCCGTCATGCCCATGCCGCCGATCGGCCCGGTGAGCATCATCACGCAGTCGGGCGGCGTCGGCCTGCTCTACGCCAATCACCTCGAGGAAGAAGGCATCGGCATGAGCCGCTTCGCCTCGATGGGCAACAAGCTCAACGTCGACGAAAACGACCTGATCCCCGAAATGGCCTGCGACGACGCCACGCGCCTCACGCTGGCCTACCTCGAGTCGATCCCCGACGGCCGCCGCCTGTTCGAAACCCTGCGCGCCTGCCCCAAGCCGGTGGTCGTGCACAAATCCAACACCAGCACGGCCAGCGCGGGCATCGCCGGTTCGCACACCGCCGCGCTGATGAACGACGACGCGGTCGTCACCGCCGCCCTGCGCCAGGCCGGCGCGGTCCGGGCGGAAAAATTCGGCGACACGGTCAACGCGATCAAGGCCTTCCTGCTGCCGCCGATGCGCGGCAACGAGGTGGTCGTGGTCAGCCGCAGCGGCGGCCACGCGATCATCGCCGCCGACAAATGCGCCGAGGCGGGCATGCGCTTCGCCCGGCTGCCGCAGAGTTTTTACGAAGAGGTGCGCCGGCACGTGCGCGCCGACGTGATCAAGCTCAGCAACCCGCTGGACCTGGGCGACCTCTTCGAGATCGAGGCCTACCTGAACATCATGGATTCGGTCATGGCCCAACCGCAGGTCGACGCGGTCATCTTCCTGTTCGTTTACCTGTCGGCCTACGATCCGCGCGTGCCCGAGCGCATCGTCGACCGCGCGCGCCAGTTGACCGAAAAGTACGATCGGCCCATGGCCCTGGTGCTCTACACCTGGCCGCACGAACTGACGCGGATGAAGAAATACACGCAGTTCCCGATTTTCGAAACGGCCGAGGAAGCCGTCGCCGCGCTGGCCGCCTGCCGCGACCATCACCGCTTCCATCAGACCGCGCCCAAGCGCACCCCGCGCGTAAAACTCGACGCGTCCGCCGAGGCGCTGCTGGCCGACAAACCGCGCGGCGCGTTTTTACGGCAGGACGAATGCTTCGCCCTGGCCGATTGCTACGGCATGCCGCATCCGCCGATCGCCTTCGCCGCGAACGAAAAACAGGCGGTCGCCGCCGCCGCGGCCTGGGGCGATGCGCCGGTCGCGCTGAAGGTGGAAAGCCCCGAGGCGACGCACAAGACCGACGTCGAGGGCATTTTGCTCAACAAGCGCGGCGCGAAGGAAATCCGCGCGGCGTTCCGGCAGCTCAAGAAAAACCTCGCCAAGCACATGCCCGACGCGACTTTTGCCGGCGCGTTGCTCATGCCCATGGCCGCGCCGGGACTCGAGTTCATCGCCGGCGTCAAGCGCGATCCGAGCTTCGGCCCGGTCGTGCTGCTGGGTTGGGGCGGCACGGCGGCCGAGGCGATGGAGAAAGTCAGCCTGCGCCTGGCCCCGTTGACGCTCACCGAGGCGCGCCAGATGATCGACGAACTGCCCGGCCAGAAGCTGCTCGACGGCTTCCGCGGCCGGCCGGGCATCGACCGCAAGGCGCTGGCGCAATTGCTTGTGCGCCTGGGCCAAATGGCGCAGCATCCGGCGATCGCCGAAATCGACCTCAACCCGGTGCGCGCCTATCCCGATCGCGCATTGTTGTTGGACGCGCGGGTGAAGCTGCGTTGATCCGCTACGTCGCCCGCCGTCTGCTGTTTCTCGCGCCGACCGTCTTCGGCGTGGTGACGCTCGTGTTTTTCTTCATCCATCTGATCCCCGGCGATCCGGTCGAGGTGATGCTCGGCGAAACGGCGGAAGCCGCCGACAAGGAAGCGCTGCGCGACAACCTGGGCCTCAACGATCCACTGCCCGCGCAGTACGGCAATTTCCTCGGCGGCCTGGCGCGCGGCAACCTGGGCGATAGTTTCTTCTACCGCAAGCCGGTGCGCGAGGTGCTGCTGGAGCGCCTCGGGCCGACCGTCGAACTCTCGCTGGCCGCGATGCTCATCGCGCTGTTGATCGCCATTCCCATCGGCGTGCTCGCGGCGGTCAAACAGTACGGCGCCTTCGACAACGTCTCGATGTTCGTCGCGCTCGTCGGCGTCTCGATGCCCAACTTCTGGCTCGGGCCGCTGCTGATTTGGCTGTTCTCGCTGCACATCGAATGGTTTCCCGTCGGCGGCAAGGAGGGTTTGCTCTCGCTGGTGCTCCCGGCGATCACGCTGGGCACGGCGCTGGCCGCGATCCTCTCGCGCATGACCCGCGCCAGCGTGTTGGAAATTCTCAACGAGGATTTCGTGCGCACCGCCCGCGCCAAGGGCCTGCCCGAGCGCACGGTGTTGTTCAAGCACGTGCTGCGCAACGCGCTGATTCCCGTGGTGACGATCGCCGGGCTGCAACTGGGCGCGCTGTTGTCGGGCGCGGTGATCACCGAGAACGTCTTCGCCTGGCCGGGCCTGGGCACGCTGTTCATCGAGGCGCTGCAAAGCCGCGACTACCCGGTCGTGCAGGGTTGCGTGCTGTTTTTCAGCCTCGGCTACGTGGTGGTCAACCTGCTGGTCGATCTGCTGTACGCGGCGGTCGATCCGCGCATCCGCCTGGGGACGCAATGAGGTCGCCGGTCGCCGTCATCGGGCTGGTCTTGTTGGCGCTGATCGCCGTATGCGCGATCTTCGGTCCGTGGCTGGCTCCGCACGATCCCGACGCGCAGGATCTGGATCATCCGTGCGCCGGTCCGTCGGGCGCGCATTGGCTGGGGCAGGACGAACTGGGACGCGACCTGGCCTCGCGGCTGATCGTCGGGGCGCGCGCGTCGGCGCTGGTCGGTTTGATCGTCGTGTCGATCTCGGTGTGCGTCGGCGTGCTGATCGGCCTGCTGGCCGGCTACCTGGGCGGCGCGGTCGATCAACTGGTGATGCGCGTGGTCGACATCCTGCTGGCCTTCCCCGGCATCCTGCTGGCCATCGCCGTCGCGGGCATCCTCGGGCCGAGCCTGTTCAACATCATCCTCGCCCTGTCGATCCTGGGTTGGACCGGCTTCGCGCGCCTGGTGCGCGGGCAGGTGCTCTCGTTGCGCGAGCGCGAGTTCGTGCTGGCGGCCAAGGCCTACGGGGCGAGCCCGGCGCGCATCATGTGGAAACACGTGCTGCCCAACGTGTTGGCCCCGGTGGTGGTGCAGGCGACCTTCGGCATGGCCGGGGTGATCCTCGCCGAAGCCAGCCTGTCGTTTCTCGGCCTGGGCCCACAGGACATTCCCACCTGGGGGGCGATGCTCAACAGCGGCGTCGATTTCCTGCTGTTCGCGCCGCACCTGTCGCTGATCCCCGGGGTGGCGATCATGCTGACCGTGCTGGCCTTCAACTTCCTCGGCGACGCCCTGCGCGACCGCTTCGATCCCCGTGCGCAACCGTGGTTGTGACGGCCCATCCCTTTTTTGTTCCCCCTGGAAATAATTTTTCTTGACTTTGGTTTGCGGCGATCTACGATACCAACAATTTGCGGCGGCAAAATGCGCCGTGAGGCGAGGAGGGAAACGGTCTTGCCGGATCTTGACGAACCATCATCGCGACGACCCAAGCGGGTCGCGGTCATCCACAACATCGACTTCGAAGGCCAAGGAACGCCGACGAGCGGACCGGGCCTTTTTTCCTTGGCCGCCGACGCCGAGGTCGCGCGCACCGCGCGGCACATCGCCGACATGCTCGAAGACGCGGGGCTGGAAACCGTCCTGCTGCAGGTGAACGATTCGCTGGCCGGCCTGCTGCCCCGCCTGCGCGAGGAGCGCATCGACGTCGTGTTCAACCTCGTCGAAACGCTGGGCGGCGAAGCGGCGCGCGAGGCCGAGCTGCCCATGATGCTCGAAGCGGCGGGCATCCCCTTTACCGGCAACGGTGCGGCGGCGCTGCAACTGGCGCACGCCAAGGATCGCAGCAAGCAACTGCTGGCCGCCCATCGCCTGCCCACGCCGCGGGGCATCTGCGTGCGCAGCCCGCGCGACCTGCCCCGCGACGCGGCCGGCCTGCCGCCGTTTCCGCTGTTCATCAAACCGGCGCGGGTCGACGCCTCGATCGGCATCGGGCAGCAATCGCTGGTCCGTGACCGCGACGAGTTGAAAAGGCAGGCGACCTGGCTGCATCGCCACGTGCCCGGGCCGATGCTCATCGAGGAGTACCTGCCGGGGCCGGAAATCAACGTGGCGATCTTCCCCAATCCGTTCACCGGACGGGCGGTGCCCACGATCATCGATTTCAGTGCGTGCCCGCCGGAGCTGGTCCCGATCGTCACCTACGACTGCAAGTGGCTGCCTGAGAGCCCGGAGTACGCCGCCCGGTCCACGCCCTGCGTCGACCAACTGGCGCCCGAACTGCGCCGCGACGTGCTACGCATCGCCCGCGCCGCGTTCCTGGTCGTGGGCGGCGCCAGCTACGGCCGCGTCGATCTGCGGCTGGACCGCGACGGCCGCCCGAAGATCATGGACATCAATCCCAACCCCGACCTGGACCACGAAGCCGGATTGTCGGTCGCCGCCAATTCGGTGGGCTTGGATTATCAAACGCTGTTGTTGCAAATCACCGACGATGCACTAAGGAAACAAGCCGATGTATCTGCGTCCTATCTTGCCAAAAGATCGCGAGCCTTTGGCCGCTTTGCTGCGGCGTATTGACAACTTCACCGCCGAAGAGGTGGAGGTCGCGCTCGAACTGATCGACGAGGCGATCGCCCGCCCCGAATCCGGCTACCGCTGCCTGGTCGCCCTGGGCCTGGGCGGCGAGGATGAAACGCTGCTGGGCTACACCTGCTTCGGCCAGACCCCGATGACCGAAAGCACTTACGATCTGTATTGGATCGTCGTGGACGCCGCGCACCGCGACAAGGGCATCGGCCATCACCTGCTGCAGGCGCTGTACGAAACCCTCGCGCACCTGGGCGCGCGCCTGATCCGCGTGGAAACCTCGTCGATGGAGTCCTACCGCGGCTCGCTGCGCTTCTACGAAAAAGAGGGGTTCACCACCGCCGGGCGCATCCCCTCGTTTTACAAGGACGGCGACGACCTGATCGTCATGTACTACCTGCTGCCCGCGTAGCGCGTCCGCACCGTTGCCGCTCCTCCTTGAGCTCGCGGTCGATCGTGACTATGGTGTAATCACACAATCGTAATCCGTGAAAAGGGAGGAACCATGATCGCCGTCACCGGAGCATCCGGAAAGCTGGGCCGCCTGGTCATCGAAGGACTCTTGGAGAAAATCGCGCCCGAAAAAATCGTCGCCGTCGTGCGCAATCCCGAAAAGGTCAAGGACTTCGCCGCGCGCGGCGTGCAGGTGCGCCACGGCGATTATTCGTCGCCCGAAACGCTGCCGCCCGCTCTGGCCGGGGTCGAGCGTCTGCTGCTGATTTCCTCCAGCGAAGTCGGCCGGCGCGCGGCGCAACACGGCGCGGTCGTCGACGCCGCCAAAGGGGCGAACGTCAAGTTGATCGCCTACACGAGCATCCTGCGCGCGGACACCAGCGCCCTGCTGCTGGCCGGCGAGCACAAGGCGACCGAAAAGATGATTCGCGCGACCGGACTGCCCTTCGCGTTTTTGCGCAACGGCTGGTACATCGAGAATTACACCGAAAACCTGGCGCCCGTGTTGACGCATGGCGCGCTGCCGGGCGCATCGGGTGACGGACGCGTTGCGGCGGCTACCCGCGCCGATTTCGCCGCGGCGGCGGTCGCCGTGCTCACCGGCGAGAATCACGAGAATAAAATCTACGAACTCGCCGGCGACCAGGGATTCTCGATGAGCGAATTCGTCGCGGCGGTGTCGGCCTGGGCCGGCAAACCGATTGTCTATCAGGAGCTGCCGCCGGAGGTTTACAAGCAGATGCTCGTCGGGGCCGGGCTGCCCGAGCCGTTCGCGGCCATTCTGGTCGACGCGAGCGCCGGCGTCGCCAAGGGCGAACTCGACAGCGACCGGCGCGACCTGCACGACCTGCTCGGCCGCGACACGCAAACGCTCGCCGACGTGCTGGCGGCGCTGCCCAAGCCCTGATGGGCCACCAATCTAATTAAGGGACACCATACTTAATTATCTTCTCTAATTAAGGGACACCATACTTAATTATTTTGCACTTATTTTACTCTCGCCCCTGTTTTTTGCCGTAAGGCACCGTCCGAACTTTTCCTGATAAAATGGACGAATCGTTCGCTGCCGATTTGCCGCCCAGCACGTTTGTGTTTATAAAACTAGCCAACTTTACTCACTATTAATGGTCCGATGATAAACTGAGCAAGGTCAAACAATGGCTTGACGCTAACCGGACGGTCGCCTAGTACGTCGATATACGCGAAGGCGCTATCCCGGCGGCATGCTGAGGCATTAGCACCAAACCGGCGCGAACCGAACTGAATTCCACGTATCGCGCTGTGACAAACAAGTGAGGATAATCCTTAAAAAGCGAGAAATGCTGCTCTTAAAGCATAAGTGATTATTTTTATTATATAATGACATATTTATATATTTCGTAAATAATTAAGTATGGTGTCCCTTAAATAAAGATGTCTGCATTTTGTCCTTGACCAAAGGCGCTCGTGCGTTCAGATTACGCGTCCAATTGGGAAAGGACGACCATGAGCGCCGATCAGCCCGCGCGGATGCCCGAAAAAATCCGCAACATCGCCATCATCGCCCACGTGGATCACGGCAAGACCACGTTGGTGGATAAAATGCTCGCGCAGTCCGGCAGCTTCCGGCGCGGCGAGGGCAACATCGAACAGGCGCTGGATTCGGGCGAACTCGAACGCGAGCGCGGCATCACCATTTTGTCCAAGTGCACCTCGCTGGATTACGACGAGTTGCACATCAACGTGGTGGACACCCCCGGCCACGCCGATTTCGGCGGCGAGGTCGAGCGCGTGATGCGCATGGTCGATTCCGTGCTGCTGCTGGTCGACGCCTTCGAGGGGCCGATGCCGCAAACGCGGTTCGTCACCAAAAAGGCGCTGGCGCGCGGCCTACGACCGATCGTGGTGATCAACAAGATCGACCGCCCCGGCTGCGATCCGCACGCCGCCGCCGACGCGGTGCTCGACCTGTTCATCTCGCTGGACGCCACCGAGGAGCAGTGCGATTTTCCTCTCGTCTACGCCTCGGCCAAGCTGGGCTACGCGGTGAACGATCTGCGCGACGAGCCGGTCGACCTCGCGCCGCTGTTCGCCGCCATCCGCGACCATGCGCCGCCGCCGGTGGTCGACCGCGACGACGTGCCCGCGCTGCAGGTGATCACCTTCAACCACGACGAATACCTGGGCAGCATGGCCATCGGCCGCGTGGAATCGGGCGTCTTCTGCCCCGGCGACCGCGCGTTGCTGGTGCACCGCGACGGCGGGCGCGACGTGTTTCGCATCGCCAACGTCCTGGGCTTTCGCGGGCTGCACCGCTTCGAGATGGACAAGGCCGTCGCCGGCGATATCGTCGCGCTGACCGGCATGGCCGAGTTGAACGTCGGCGAGACGATCACCTCGGTCGACAATCCCAAGGTGCTGCCGCTGCTGGAGGTCGACGCCCCGACGGTCAGCATGACCTTCATGGCCAACACCTCGCCCACCGTGGGCAAGGAAGGCAAGTTCGTCACCAGCGCCAAGCTGCGCGAGCGGCTGGAGCGCGAAATGAAATCCAACGTCTCACTGCGCATTGCGCCGACCGACACGACCGACGCCTTCGTCGTCAGCGGACGCGGCGAGCTGCATCTGTCGGTGCTGATCGAAACGATGCGCCGCGAGGGCTACGAGTTCATGGTCTCGCGCCCCAAGGTCGTGCTGCGCGAGGAAAACGGCCGGTCGCTCGAACCCTACGAGATCGTCATCGTCGACGTCGAAACGCCGCACGCCGGGCCGGTCATCGAGTCGCTGGGCCAACGCTTCGGGCGCATCACCAACCTGCGCGAGGTGGGCATGGGCCGCTCGCGCATCGAGTTCGTCATCCCCACGCGCGGACTGATCGGCTACCGCGCCAAATTCCTCACCCTGACCCACGGCACCGGCGTGCTCAACGCGGTCTTCCACGAATACGCCGCCTGGGCCGGGGAAATCAAAGACCGGACGAACGGCGCGCTGATCGTCCTCGAACCGTGCACGACGGTCACCTTCGCCTTGTGGAAGCTCGAAGACCGCGGCGTGTTTTTCGTCGGGCCGGGCGAGAAGGTCTACGCCGGGCAGGTCATCGGCGCGCACACGCGCGGCAACGATCTGGTGATCAACCCGGGTCGCGCCAAGAAACTGACCAACATCCGCGCGGCGGGCAGCGACGAAAAGAACTTCCTCAAACCGCATCGCGTGCTGACCATCGAAGAGGCGATCGAGTTCATCAACGACGACGAGCTGGTCGAATTCACGCCGCAATCGATCCGCCTGCGCAAACGCATCCTCGATCACAACGACCGCAAAAAGGCCGAGTACGTAGTCAACGGTTGAGCGCTCGATCTTTGTGGTTTGCCCCGCGCGAAAAATCCCGTAATGATAGACGCCGCAATTTCGGAGGACGTTCCGTTGGTCCAGAGGCGTCGCGCCATCGACAAGCTGATCGCCGCCAAGCCAGCCATGCCGCCGCTGAGCAAGCTGTACGTCGAGCCGACGGCGCACTGTAACCTCACCTGCCGCACCTGCATCCGCAACAGTTGGACCGAACCGCCCGGCGAAATGGACATGGCCGTGTTCGCGAACCTGCTGGACGGCATGCGCCGCGCGTCGACGCTGCACACGGTCGCTTTCTGGGGCTTCGGCGAGCCGCTGCTGCATCCGCGCATCGCCGAGATGGTCGCGGCGGTCAGGCAACTGGGCCTGAACACCGAGATGATCACCAACGGCTTGCTGCTGGACGAAGCGCGCGCGACGGCGCTGACCGAAGCGGGGCTGGACACCCTGGTCGTTTCCGTCGACGGCGCACAGGGCGCGATGCTCGGCGAGATCCGGCCCGGGGCCGACCTGGGAGCCATCGACCGCAACGTCATGCGGCTCATGTCGTTGCCGCGCCGGCCGAAGCTGGGCCTCGAGTTCGTCGCCATGCGGCGCAATCTCGCCGAGCTGCCGCACCTGCCGGAATTGGCGCGGCGCTGGGGCGCCGAGTTCATCATCGTGTCGAACCTGCTGCCGCCCACCGCCGAAATGAAAAACGAAATCCTCTACTGGCTGGCGTCGCAGAGCCTGTCGCCGAGCACCCGCCACGGCGCGAATCCGGAAATCCGCCTCGCGGCCATCGACACCCGGCCTGATCAGGCCGAGCCGATCCGCGCGGTCGCCCCGGACGTCTCCGGTCGCCCCTGGCCGCCGTCGATGGACAACGGGCTGGCCGGCAGTTGCCCCTTCGTCGAGGAGGGCGCGGCGACGATCGGTTGGGACGGCGCGGTCGGCCCGTGCATCGCGCTGATGCACTCGCACACCTGCTACGTGCTCGATCGGAAAAAATCGATCCGCCGCTACGCGGTCGGCAACATCGCCGAGCGGGACCTGAGCGACATCTGGAACGATCCGGGGTTCGTCGCCTTCCGCCGGCGGGTGCTCGATTTCGAGTTCTCGCCCTGCGTCAGTTGCGGCGGCTGCGAGATGGCCGAAGCCAACGAGGAAGACTGCTTCGGCAACCCCTTCCCCACCTGCGGCGATTGCCTGTGGGCCAAGGGCGTGCTGTTGTGCCCGTGAACACGCCGATTTGAATCAAAAAAAAGTTCTTCTTAACTTGCATTTAAATCGCGCCGATGCAAATTGGTAGATGAAACGAGCAGGATTGCATCCGCAGCAAACAACCAAATAGAAAATAACGACTCGTTGGAGAAAATATGACCTCCGCCGATGGAAATCTGTTTTTAATCATGGGAACGATCTGCGTTTTCGGCGCAGCTTTCGTCGTCTTCGTCTTTTATCTGCTCTTCCGTTGGAAGATCATCACCAAAATCGCCATCGGCACGATGATGCCCGTGGTCGTGGTCGCGTACTGTCCCCCTTTTAGCAAGACAGAATTAGGCGGCTTTTAGGGAGAGGTGCGCCGCTTCGACCTCGCACGGCGTCCGGTAGTCGATCGCCGAGTGGATCCGTTGTTCGTTGTACCAATGCACGTAGTGGTCGATCGCCTCGTGCGCCTCGGCCCAGGTGTCGTAACTGTTGGGCCAGATTTCCTCCTCCTTGATTGTGCGGATGACCCGCTCGACATAGGCGTTATCGTCGGGCGCGTTGTAGCCGGTGTACTGGCCGCGCACGCCGGCCTGCGCCAGGAATTCCACGAAGCGCTTCGAGCACGGTTGCGCGCCGTTGTCGCTACGTAGCGTCAGCCGCGCCGCTTGTTCCTTGTTCACGATCCCCTGCGCCTCCAGCGCCTGGCGCAGCGCGCTGACCCATTCGCCGGCGCGGCAGCGGCGATCCAGCGTCCAGCCGACGATTTTACGGCTGAAGCAGTCGATCACCACGATCAGGTAAAGCGGCGATAGATCGCTGAGCACAAAGCTCGTCATGTCAATCTGCCAACCGCGATTGGGTGCGTCCGGGCGCATCCTCTCGACGTGCCGGGGACGGCCCGGCTTGAAGCGCAATTTCGGCTGCGCCAGCCCCTGCTCGCGCATGATCCGCGCGACGGTCTTGCGGTTGATCGTCAGGCCGAAACGCCTTCGCAAAAGGGCCCGAATGCGCCGATGGCCGTATTTCTCGTGCCGTCTTTCCTCGCACAACGAGCGGATTTTTTGCCGTAAGACAGCGTCGGCCGACACCGGGCGGGAGCGCGTTTGAGGCGTCTTGTCCCGCGCCGGTCCGAGCCAGCGACCCAGCGTCGCGACCGGATGATCCAGCGCGCGGGCCACGCGGCGCAGGCTGCAATTTTGTTGCTGCATCGCCATGGCCGAGTCCCTCAAAGTTTCGTTTTTTTTAGCTGGCGAATGGCCAGGGCCTGGTCGCCCGCCAACTGTTCGAGCTCGCCGATGCGCTTTTCCAGCACGGCGACCCGCGGATTCTCCAGACCGACCGGACGCGCGATGCCCGCGCGCAGCAGGTCGAGGGCGCGGTCGCGCAGCTTGTAGGCGTAGGTGCTGCTGATTTGCCACTTGCGGCAGATCTCCGCGTGCGAGAGCTTGCCGGCAATCAGGT
>Ga0116164_10000016_pt1 | contig 178008 bp, 141 predicted proteins | sample AD_UKC109_MetaG_FD_89888 | JGI IMG/M metagenome (GOLD analysis project Ga0116164, IMG submission 89888) | Active sludge microbial communities of municipal wastewater-treating anaerobic digesters from Hong Kong - AD_UKC109_MetaG | ecosystem: Engineered > Bioreactor > Anaerobic > Digestate... | reverse complement strand
CGCCCGCGATCGTCTCGACACCGCGCTGGCCACCGGCAGCCGGCCGTTGACGCAGCCGGCGGCGAACGGCGAGGGCAATTTCGCCGTCTCGCTGGGCGTGTACGAGAGCATGGCCGAGGCCGAGCAGGCGGCGCAGAAGTACATGGCGGCCGGGCATAAAATCAATTACATTTTGCAGGGAACCCGTTGCGAACTTTTGGTGGGAAGATTCGACTCCGAGCCGGCGGCTCGGCTTTTCGCGCAGGAATTGGCGAAGAAATACAATGTTTCCGCGGTGCCCAAACGCATCCCGTAGTCGGTTGTGTGGAGCGTCACGAGTGTGGAGGAGGTAGCGATGCAACAACTGGTTGAATGCGTACCCAATATCAGCGAAGGCCGCGACAAGGAGAAAATCAATCACGTCGCCGAGGCGATCAAACGCACCGGCGTGACCTTGCTTAGCGTGGAGCCCGAAGCCACGTACAACCGCACGGTGATCACGATGGTCGGTTCATCCGAGGCGGTCGTCGACGGCGCGTTCGCCTGCGTGCGCGCGGCCTGCGCGGTCATCGACATGCGCCACCACGAGGGCGAGCATCCGCGCATGGGCGCGGCGGACGTCGTGCCGTTCATTCCGGTGTCGGGCGTGACCATGGCCGATTGCGCCCAGTTGGCGCGCAAGCTGGGCCGGCGCGTGGGCGATCAGATCGGCATTCCGGTCTATCTGTACGGCGAGGCGGCGCGCAAAGCGGACCGGCAGAACCTCGCCGAGGTGCGCAAGGGACAGTACGAAAAACTGTCCGAGAAACTGGAGGACCGCAATTGGGCGCCCGACTTCGGCCCGGCGAAATTCGTGCCCGAGTCCGGCGCGTGCATCATCGGCGCGCGGCAGTTTTTGATCGCCTACAACGTCAACCTGGACAGCGAGGATGTGGGGCTGGCCAACCGGATCGCCAAGACGATTCGCACCAGCGGCTACAAGGACGGCGACAAGAAAATCCCCGGCCTGTTTCCGGCGGTCAAAGGCATGGGCTTCGCGCTGGAAACCGAAACGCGCAAGCTGGCGCAGGTGAGCATGAACCTGGTCGATTTCACGCAGACCAACATGCACGCGGTGTACGACAAGGTGGTCGAGATGGCCGCCGAGCAGGGCGTCAAGGTGACCGGTTCGGAGATCGTCGGGCTGGTGCCGCTCGCGGCGTTCCTCGCGGCCGGACGGCATTACGGCGGCGCGGACCTCGACGACAAAGCGGCGGTGGCCGCGGCGGTGGAGGGCCTCGGCCTGGCCGATCTGGCGCCCTTCGAGCCGACGGACAAAATCCTGGAATATCTAATCGAGAAGAACAAGAACGGATGAAACCATGGCGGAAAAACTCATTGCGATGAAGGTGAATGAATTTGTCGATCTGCTCGCGTCCGACGCGCCCGCGCCGGGCGGGGGATCGGTGGCCGCGCTGGCCGGCGCGCAGGCGGCGGGCCTGATGTCCATGGTCTGTCGCTTGACGGTCGGCAAAAAGAAATACGCCGAGGTCGAAGAGCAGATCAACGCCGGCTTGACCGAATTGGAAAAACTGCGTGCGCAACTGACCGAGCTGGTCGACGCCGACACCGAAGCCTACAACGCCTTCGGCGCGGCGATGGCGCTGCCCAAGGAGACCGACGAGGAAAAAGCCGCTCGCAAGCAGGCCATGCGCGAAGCTTCCAAGCTCGCCACGCAAGTGCCCGCCAAGACGATGGCCGCCGCGTTGGCCGTCGCGCGGCTGATCCGTCGCCTGCATCCGATCGCCAATAAAAACTGCCTGTCGGACATGGGCACGGCGATGATGATGGCCCAGTGCGCGGTGATGGGCGCGGCGATGAACGTGTTGATCAACCTGCCGGGCACCGGCGACGAATCGTTCAACGGAAAATTCGCCGCCCAGGCGGCCGCCGCGCGCGAGGAGATCGCCAAGATCGCCGACGACACAGTCGGTCAAATTATGGTTGCGCTGGCCGAATGAGGCGTCCCTTTCGGCTTTTCTTGACCGATGCACTCTGCTACTGTGAATCAAACCAGTTGAGCGGGTGAAAAACGTGCGCGTAAAATCGATTTGGGCGACCGTCCTGGATTACTTTACCGATCCGCAGGGCCGGATGTCGTTCATCATTTCCTACGGCATTCGCGTGGTGACGTTCTTTGTCGTCGTCGCGATCCTGCTGTTCATGCATCATCCGAGCTGGAAAATCGTCCATTATTGGTTCTTTATTCCGGTGCTGGCCGCCATCGCCGCCGCCTACGTCATCCTGCTGTTGCTGTACATTCTGTGGAAAGATCCGCGGCAGACGGCGTTGGCCATGTCGGTTTTCGACATCATCGCGCTGACGTTTCTGGTGACCTTCACCGGCGGCATGTTCAGCCCGTTCATCGTGTTGTTTCTGTTTCACCTGTCGGGCACGACGCTCTTCGGCAGCCTGCGCCGCATTTTGGCGATCGTGGTCGGCGGCTTTTTCATGGTGCTGCTGCAACTCACCTTGTGGCTGACCGGCGCGGCCAAGTGGCTGCCGGTTTTCGAAGGCAACTTCGTTTACGACGTCACCCACGGCCGGCAAATGGCCGTGTTGATGGTGATTCTGCTGTTCTTCATCGTCTACACGCTGATCGTCAACCTGCGCCTGAGCCGGCAGATGCACGATTACGACGAGTTTCTGCAGGAACGCGACAACCGGCTGCTGGCCGCCAATCGCGAACTGACGCGCTCGTTTTACGACCTCGAGTCGCTGACCGACCGCGTGCGCGCCACCGGTGATTCCGAGCGCGCGTCGATGCAGCGCCTGATGCTCGCCGAACGCGCCGCTCGCGCCGGCAAGCTGACCGCGGGCATCATCAACGACATGACCGATCCGATAACGTCGATTCTGACCGAAGCGGAAATGTACATCATCAAACCCGACAGCCGTCCCGAGCGCATCCGCGAGATCATGCAGCGCATCCTGGGCAACGCGCAGATGCTCGGCAAGCTGATGGAAAACCTGCGGCTGCTCACGCGGCAGCCGACCGAGAAAATTTACAGCGGCGTGGACATTGCCGATGTGGTGCACCGCTGCCTGTCGTTGCTCGAGCCCGAGCGCAAGCGCCTGGGCGTGATCGTCAACGCCTACCTGGAAAAGGACGCGCCCAAGGTGCAGGGCGTGCAAAGCCAGCTTGAACAACTGGTGATCAACCTGCTGACCAATTCTTTCAACGCGTGCAAATCGCCGGGCGGACACGTCACCGTCCGCTCGACGCGCAAGAAGGAAATGATGGTGCTGGAATTCGAGGACGACGGCGTCGGCATCGCGCCGGAAAATCTGGAGCGCGTGTTCGAGCCGTTTTTCTCGACGCAAAAGGAACGCAACGCGGCCGGCCTGGGCTTGTTCACCGCCCAGACGATCGTCGACGAACACGGCGGGAAAATCTCCATTCGCTCCGAACCCGGCGTGCTGACGATCTTCACCGTCGAACTGCCGATCGCCGCCTGACGAACCCGGCGACCGTCGCGATCGCCGCAACCCGAACCCGGATTTTCACATGGCCAAACTGACGCTCGACGAGAAACTGACGCGTTTGCAAAACGACAATCGCTTCATGGAAAACGTGCGCGCGCTGAAAAAAATTCCCGCCGCGCCCGGCGAGTTCGCGCCGTTCCCCGCATGGCTTCGCCCGGAACTGCAACGCGTGCTGAGCGCGCGGGGCATCACGCAACTCTACAGCCACCAGGCGCGGGCGGTCGACGCGGTGCGCGCCGGTCGCGATGTGGTGCTCATGACGCCCACCGCCAGCGGCAAAACGCTGTGCTACAACCTGCCGGTGCTCCAGCGCATTCTGGAGGAGCCCGACACGCGCGCGCTGTACATGTTTCCCACCAAGGCGCTGGCGCAGGATCAGATGCACGAGGTGCACGGCCTGATCGGCGACCTGGGCGCGGATGTGAAAACCTTTACCTACGACGGCGACACCCCGCAGGACGCGCGGCAGGCAATCCGCAAGCAGGGCCACGTGGTGGTGACCAATCCGGACATGCTGCACGCGGGCATTTTGCCGCACCACACCAAGTGGCAGAAGCTGTTCGCCAACCTGCGTTTCGTGGTGATCGACGAACTGCACGTCTACCGCGGCGTGTTCGGCTCGCACCTGACCAACGTGCTGCGCCGCCTGGTGCGCGTGTGCCGCTTCTACAACGCCGATCCGGTGTTCGTCTGCTGCTCGGCGACGGTGGCCAATCCGCGGGAGCACGCCGAGCGCCTGCTGGAGCGACCGGTGGAGCTGATCGACAAAAGCGGCGCGCCGACGGCGAAGAAAACGTTCATCCTCTACAACCCGCCGATCGTCAACCGCGAGCTGGGCATCCGCCAGTCGGCGATGACGCCCGCGCGGCACCTGGCCAGCGATCTGATCGCCAACCAGATTCAGACCATCGTGTTCACCACCAGCCGACTGAACGTCGAAATTCTAACAAAATATCTTAAGGATCGCTTCCGCAAAGGCAAGCCGGTCGACACGCAATACGTGACCGGCTATCGCGGCGGCTACCTGCCCAAGCTGCGGCGGCAGATCGAACGCGGCCTGCGCGAGCGCGAGGTGATGGGCGTGGTTTCGACCAACGCGCTGGAGTTGGGCATCGACATCGGCGACCTGTCGGCGTGCATCATGGTCGGCTATCCGGGGTCGATCGCCAGCACGTGGCAGCAGGCCGGACGCGCGGGGCGGCGCAGCGGGCACAGCCTGGCGATGCTCGTCGCGCGCAGCAATCCGATGGACCAGTTCCTGGTTGAAAACCCGGAGTACTTTTTCTCGCGCTCGCCCGAGCACTGCCGCGTCAATCCGGACAACCTGCTGATCCTGCTGCACCACATCAAAAGCGCGGCCTTCGAGCTTCCTTTCGAGAAAGGCGAAAAATTCGGCGGCGAGGATCTCGTCGAGCTGCTCAACTACCTCGAGGAAAAAGGCGTGCTGCACCGGGTCGAGGATCGTTGGCATTGGGCGGCGGAAAGCTACCCGGCCGACGAGGTCAGCCTGCGCACGATCAACCCCGAGAACATCGTGGTCGTCGACACGACCGACGCGGGCGACCACAAGGTCATCGCCGAGGTCGACTGGGACAGCGCCTTCACCACCGTGCACGACGACGCGATCTACATGGTCGAATCGCAGCAGTACCACGTCGACAAGCTCGACCTCGAACGCCAGAAGGCCTACGTGCGCAAGGTCGACGTCGATTACTACACCGACGCGATGACCTATACGAATGTGCGCGTCATCGACAATTTCGCCGAGCGCCGCACCGGCAAAATCATCGTCGAGCACGGCGAGGTGCAGGTCGTGCGCAAGGTCGTCGGCTACAAAAAGATCAAATTCTACACGGTCGAGAACATCGGCTTCGGCGAGGTGAACCTGCCGGAAAAGGACATGCACACCACCAGCTACTGGTTCACCGTGCCCAAGGATCGGCTCGAAACGCTGCCCTACACGCAGGCCGAGATCATCGACGGCCTCAGCGGCCTGGGGTATATTCTGCATCACTTGGCGGCGATGCTGCTCATGGCCGACCAGCGCGACGTCGATCGCGCCCTGGGCGACAAGAGCGGCGAATGGTTCGTGCATCACGGCATCGGCGGCCGCAAGATCGTCTCGGGCAATGCCGAGGAAAGCGAGACGGTCAAGGTCGACGCCTTCGACCCGACGCTGTTCATCTTCGACGCCTACCCGGGCGGCATCGGCTTTTCCGATCTGCTGTTCACGATGCACGATACGTTGCTGGCCCGCGCGCGCGATTTGATCCGCGCCTGCCCGTGCCAACACGGCTGTCCCAGTTGCGTCGGGCCGACGCTGGAGGTCGGCGCCAAGGCCAAAGAAGTCGCCGCCGCGATGATCGATCTGATTGCGGGTTGAAGGTGAGCGTAACCGACCGACTCAAACGCCTGACCGGCGAGACCAAACCGCAAGCGTCCGCCGAGGACCAAAAGCGCGCGCAACTCGACGATCTGCGCCGCCGCATCGAATCGATCCTCGAGCGCCGTCCCGGCCAAACGACCCCGCCGTCATCCGAACCGCGCCGCCAGCCGATCGAGCTGATGGCCGTGGCGCGCGGCGAGGAGATCGTCAACCGTTTCGGCAAATTTTTCGTCGCCCACGATTGCGTCGAGCAGGGCGCGTTTTACGGCCGCAACCGCGTTCGCGAACTGGCCGCGTTGAACATGGACGCGGCGGCGGTGCTCGCCGGCGATCCGCGCCTGGCCGCGTTGGCCCACGGCGACGCGCTGTACCTGGACACCGAAACGACCGGCCTGGCCGGCGGTACGGGCACGTTGGCGTTTCTGGTCGGCGTGGGGTGGTACGACGAAACGGGCTTCGTCACGCAACGCCTGTTCGCGCGTGATTTCACCGAGGAACCCGCGATGCTCGCGCACCTGGCCGAACTCGCCCGCGCGAAGAAATGGCTGGTCACCTTCAACGGCAAAACCTTCGACGTGGGCCTGCTGGCCGCGCGCTTCACGATGAACCGGATGGACGATCCGCTCAGCGCGCTGCCGCATCTGGACCTGCTGCATCCGGCGCGGCGGCTGCTGGGTCATCGACTGGAAAACGCGCGGCTGGTCACGCTCGAAGAACAGACGCTGGGTCTGCGCCGCGAGGGCGACATCCCCGGCAGCGAGATTCCGCAACGCTACTTCGACTGGCTGCGCTATCGCGACGCGCGGCTGGTCGCCGACATCCTCGAGCACAACCGGCTGGACGTGATATCCATGGCGATGCTCGCGCTGCACATGACGCGGCTGCTGGCCGAGGGCGCGCAGGCGCAGGACGCGGAACCGGCCGACGTGCTGGCCGCCGCGCGCTTGCATGTCGAGCGCGGCGACGCCGAACAGGCACGGTGTCTGCTCGAGGCCCTGGCCGCCGGCGAGAACGCGCACGTGGCCGGGCACGCCCGCCGTTTGCTCTCGCTCGTCCACAAGCGCGCCGAGCGTTGGGACGAGGCCGTGCAACTGTGGGAGGCGCTGCTGGCCGCCGACGCGGGCGATTTGTTCGCGGGCGTCGAACTGGCCAAGTTTTGCGAGCACCGGGCGAAGGATCATGCGCGCGCCGCCGCGCTGGTCGAGCGGTTGCTTGACGATCCGCGCCACGACGAGCCGGAAACACGCGCCGCCTTGCGCCATCGCCTCGACCGCCTGCGCCGCCGGGGCGCCGACAAATGAAATAATCCGATCTTGCCCCCATCGGGCCAAGCCTGTTAGAGTGCTTGGCGCATATCAGACGATAAAGGAATCGGCTCATGTTGGATCTTAATTTCGTGTTGCAGAACCTGGACGAAGTAGCCAAAAACGCCGCCGACCGCAACGTCGCCATCGATTTGAGCGACCTGCGGGAGTTGGCCGAAACGCGCCGCGCGAAGGTCACCGAGGCCGACGATCTGCGCCGCCGCGCCAATGAAATCGCCAACTCGATGAAGGGCAAGATGGAGCCCGACCAGCGGCAGGAACTGATCGCCGAGGGGCGCGAGCTCAAGGGGCGCATCGCCGCGGCCGAAGCGGCGACCAAGGACGTGGAAAGCGCGCTCAACGACGTGCTGCGCACGATCCCCAACATGACGCATCCGGATTCGCCGATCGGCAAGACCGAGGAAGAAAACCGCGAACTGCGCCGGGTGGGCGAGCCGCGCCAGTTCGATTTCACGCCGAAGGATCACGTCGAGCTCGGCCAGGCCCTGGACATCATCGACTTCGAAAAGGGCACCAAGGTTGCCGGCGCGAATTTCTATTTCCTCAAGGGTGACGCGGTGCTGCTGGAAATGGCCATGGTGCGCTACGCGCTGGAAGTGCTGATGGGCGAGGGTTTCGTGCCGCACATCACGCCCGATCTGGCGCGCCCGGCGATTTTAGAGGGCATCGGCTTCAATCCGCGCGGCGAGGAAACGCAGATCTACTCGATCGCCAACCAGGATCTCGCGCTGATCGCCACGGCGGAAATCACGCTGGGCGGCATGCTGGCCAACGAGATGATCGACGAGAAGGAACTGCCGATGCTGCTGGGCGGCGTCAGTCACTGCTTCCGCACCGAAGCGGGCGCCTACGGTCGCACCAGCCGCGGGTTGTACCGCGTGCATCAGTTCACCAAGGTCGAGATGTTCGCCTACACGACGCCCGAGCAGTCCGCGGCGATCCACGACAAGATGCTCGCCGTCGAGGAGCGGCTGTTCAGCGACTTCGAAGTGCCCTACCGCGTGGTGGATATCTGCACCGGCGATCTGGGCGCGCCGGCCTATCGCAAGTTCGACATCGAAGCCTGGATGCCCGGGCGCGGCGAATGCGGCGAGTACGGCGAGGTGACCTCGACCAGCAACTGCACCGATTATCAGGCGCGGCGCTTGAACATCCGCACCAAGATCGGCGGCGGTAAACCGGTGTTCGTGCACACGCTCAACGGCACGGCGGTCGCGGTCAGCCGGGCGATCATCGCCGTGCTGGAAAACCATCAGCAGGCCGACGGCACGGTGCGCGTGCCGGCCAAGCTCGTTCCTTACATGGGCAAAGAGGTGATCGCGCGGCGTTAGCATGAAGAAACTGAAGCTCATTATCAGCGATCTGCATCTGAGCGCCGGGGCGCACATGGCCGACGGCAGTCGCAACCTGTTGGAAGATTTCTTCGACGACGACATCCTCATCGAGTTCATCGAACATCACGGCGGACCGGTCTACGCCGACCATCAGGTCGAACTGGTGGTCAACGGCGATTTTTTCAACCTACTGCTGGACGTGGAAGACGGCCCGCACGAGCGCATCACCGAAGAAGTGGCCGTGCGGCAGATGCGGCGCATTATCGAAGGCCACGCGGCGGTGTTCGACGCGCTCAAGGCTTTTTGCGCGCAGGCGAAAAACCGGTTGATCCTGATCGTGGGCAACCACGACGCCGCGCTGCTGTTCCCCCGCGTGCAGGAGGAAATCCACCGCCGGCTCGACAAGCCGATCCGCTTCGAGCAGGCGTACGTGATCGACGACATCTTCGTCACCCACGGGCATCAGTACGAGTTCATCCACAGCTTCGACATGAACAACTTCACGCGGCGCGACAACGACGGCGTGCCCATGCTCAAACTGCCGTGGGGCAGTCTGTTCATCATTCAGTTTCTCAATCCGATGAAGCTGCACCGGCATTACATCGACAAGGTGATGCCGTTCCGCTACTACCTGCGCTGGGCGTTCTGGAACGACAACCGCTTTTTCTGGCGGCTGGCCGGCGGGATTTTCCGGTTCTGGATGGGCAACCGCCTTTCGCGCGACCGTTACCGGCGGCGGGAGTTCCGCCTGTCGCCGCAGCGCATCGCCAACGCGATGAACCACAAGCCGCTGTTCAAAACCGCGTCGGACATTCTGTCGAAAACGCGCTACCGCTCGGTCGTGTTCAGCCACAGCCACAAGATCGATTACCGCAAGGTGGGCGAGCACGGCGAGTATTACAACACCGGTTCGTGGTCGAACATCGTCAGCCTCGACGTGGCCAACCTCGGCAAGTCGCACCTGCGGCCGTACATTCAGATTCGCTATGAAAACGAGACGCCGCACATGAGCCTGCAGAACTGGATCGGCTCGTACAAGCTGCACCGCGAGATTATTCCGTAAAGACGATTTTTCCTCGGCGGAAGGGCAGATGCAGGCGCAAGGCCGTCGGCGCGTTCGTGCGCGCCCAGCGCGGATCGACCGCCAACGGCAGCGCGTAGTCGTGCGGGCGGTCGTCGTCGAGCACGTCGAACATGGCGCGGTGCTCGCGCCCCTCGTCGTCGCGCCAAACCAGCGCGGCTTCCTTGAACGCGGCCGGATCCTCGGTCGTCAGCCGGAAACGCAAACGCGGCGTGTTGGGCGGCTCAGCGGGCGCGATCAGCTCCGCGTCGATCGGACCGTCCGTCCATTGCAAACCGCCGGATACGCTTTGTACGTGCGGCGGCACGCGGCCGGAAAACGCAAGCGCGGTCGGATCGTCGGTCAGTGACGAACGTTGCTCCCACGCACCGCGCGTGAGGTCGGTCGCGTCGCTCAGCGCGGCGGACGGCTGCCAACGCGCCACGCGCACGCCCGCGCGCCAGGTCGCATCGCGCCACGGCAGATTTTCTCCCTCGGTGCGCCAGAAGTTGTCGCCGACCAGCAGCAGACGTTTATCGGCGAAGGCGCGTTGCGGCAGGAAGAGTTGATCGACGTGGTCGTAATACAAACGAATGCCGCGCGCCTGCGTGGGCAGGTCTTCGAAGAGAATCGTGTGCGCGCGGGCGGGGTCGATGTCGCGCGTGGCGGCGCGGACGATTTTTTCCACCGTTTGCGAGGCGCCGTGATGCGCGGCGAGGTTGACGAGCAACAGCGGCGCGCCCAGGGCCAGGAAAACGCCGACGGCCGCGAATTTCAACCGCCGCCAAAGCGGCGTGACCGGTGTGTGTCCTTCGCCGAAGGTCGATTCGCCGAGCCACCAGGCGAAGCCCACCGAGGGCAGGTAGAGCATGTAGCCGGCGTTCAGGTGCGGGCCGAGGTAGAGAAACGGGGCCATCGGCAGCGCGGCCAGCACGCCGAAGACGACGCCCCGCCAGGCATCGAGGCGGCCGCGACGCAAAAACAGGTAGAACAAAAACACGCCGGCGGCGATCAGCAGCGGCACTTGCAGCGCGTCGGCCCAACCGGCGGGCAGGGCGGCGCGGTTGAGCGGCGCGAACAACGTGCGCGGCACGTGGCGAAACAGGTTGCCCACAATCACGCCGGGCAGCGGATCGTGCAGGCGCGCGGGGCCGCCCAGGCCGCCCAGGAGCATCATTCGCGCGACGAGCACGGCGGCGACCGGCGAGCCGGTGGCCAGCAGGCCGACGATCGTTCGTTTCAGCGGCGGACGTTGCGCGGAAAAAAATATCAGGGTCGCGTAGAGCGGCGGCGCGACGAAGGCGATCTCCTTGCTCAGACAGGCCGCGAGCGTCCAGAGCGTCGCCCAGACGAGCGACCGGCCGCGTCCTTCCCGCACATAGCGCGCGAAGCTCAACGCGCCGCCGAGCACAAACACCGTGGCGACCAGATCGAAGCGCGCGCTGAGCCAATGCAGCGTGCCCGCGTGCGCCGGGTGCACAAAGAAAAGCAGCGCGGTCAGCAGCGCCGCGCGTTGGTTGATCAGCCGCCGCGCGAGCGCGAACAGCAGGGTCGTGGCCAGCGCGTGCAGCAGCAGGATCGTCAGCCGGTGCGGCCACGTCGCGTAGCCGAAGAGCGTCGCCGCCGGCACGACGGTCAGTTTGCCCAGCGGCCGCCAGTAGACGCCGACGTCGGGCATGAGCAGGAATTTCAGCTTGGCGGTCGAGTCGAGTTGCGCGGCGAACAGCAGCGGATTGTCGTCGACGATCGGCCCGTCGGCGAGCGTCCAGCCCAACAGCGGCAGGGTCAGCAGAAACGCGAACAGGAAAAAAAGCGGCCAGGCGATCTCGCGCCGGCGGGCGGTCATCGCACCAGCGAGCCGATCCGGGTGAGCTGTCCCGGCGGCCAGGAGAAGTAGATGACCATCGCCTTGCCCTTGATCAGCTCGAAGGGCACAAAGCCCCAGTAGCGGCTGTCGTTGGAATGATCGCGGTTGTCGCCCATGCAGAAGTAATGGCCGGGCGGCACCTTCTTGGCGGTGTCGCCGAAGCGCAGCGTGTCTTTGTCGTAAAGCACCTGGTGCTTGTTGCCGCCGATGTCCTCGATGAAAGTTCGCTGGTCTGGTTGAAGCGCGCCGGATCCTCATAACGGTACAGCCCCGCCTTTTCCTTGGGCACCGGCTCGCCGTTGATGAACAGTTCGTTGCCGCGCGCCTCGATCGTGTCGCCGGGCAGGCCGATCACCCGCTTGATGTAATCCTTGGACGTGTCCTTCGGAAACTTGAAGACGATCACGTCGCCGCGTTGCGGTTTGCCGAAGATGTCGATTTTCTTGTCGGAGAAGGGGATCGGCAGGCCGAAGACGAACTTGTTGACCAGGATGTGGTCGCCGACGTACAGCGTGGGGATCATGCTGCCCGAGGGAATTTTGAACGCCTGCACGATGAAAGTGCGGATGAACATCGCCAGCACCAGCGCGACGAGAATGGCCTCGGTGTATTCGAGCACCACGCTGTGCCGCCAGATGGGCACGTGCTGATCGACGTTGTGTTTGACCGCGCGCGTATGCTTGAGAATTTTATCGAAATCGTCGCCGGCCATCGCTTCGCGCAGGTGCGCCAGGTGCTCTTCCAGCTTCCCCCGCTCCATGGCCTGCGGATGCTGACTCAATTCCTTTTCGGCGCGCCGGAGCTGCTTGGCGGCTTCTTTGCGCAGTTTGGCGAGTTTGCGCGCAACGAACATTCTCTCATATCCTCCCGCGACGGTGCGGTTGAAGGATTACCGGAATCGCTAGGGAGCAAAGCGGATCCCGCGTGGCGAAGTGCTGACACTATTGGTTCTTTCGCCCGGGTTGTCAACCGAGAGCGGCCGGACGATTTGCGCATTCGCCGTCGCTGTGTACAATGTCTGCCTGACATTGAAGGCGCATAAAACGGGCGGCCGATGAAAACACTTTCGATTTACATTAAAATGATCGTCTACTTTCTGGCGATCAGTCTGTTGCCTATGGTGGCGCTCAGTTTTCTGGCTTATTACCAGGTCAACGAGGTCATCCGCAACGACAACCGCGGCATGCTGCGCATGGTGGCCGTGGACAGCGCCTACAAAATCGAAAGCGAACTCTACCAGCGCATGGTGGAGGTCAATGCCTGGTCGTTGCTGCCGCAAACCGGCCGATCGTTACGCACCGGCCACGCCACGCCGACCAACGAACTGTTCGACAGCCTCATCGCCGCCTACCCGATGTACGATCTGCTGGTGCTCGTCGACGCGCGCCGGCGTGTCGTTGCGGTCAATCAACGGTCGCATGCGGGCCGCAAACTGCCGCTGGAAAAGCTGATCGGCACCACGTTGTCGGACGGTCCCTGGTTCGCCAAGGCGGCCGAGAAGGGCATTTACCTGTCCGGCTTTTTGCACAGCCCGGAAATTCAACAATTCTACGGCACCAAAGGGGAAACACAGAACATCTCGGTGCCGGTCAAAAACGCGGACGGACGCGTTCAGGGCTATCTGATCGCCTACCTCAATTGGGCGTACATGCAGGATATGCTCGATGTCGTCCAGGCTTCGTTGACCGACCTTTACGCCGCCATGGTGTTCATGATCGAGTACGACACGCACAAGCTCATCGGCCATCGCGACGTCAATTTGTACGGCGAGCAGTACATTTATGAAATCGATCTGGCCAGCCAGGTGGAAAAGGCCCACGCCGGCACCTTCGAATACAACTGGCCGGTGCTCAAGACGATCGGTTACGCCCACGTGCGTTTGCGCGACCAACGCATCTCGTTGCCCTGGCTGGTGTGCGTCGAAGTGCCCAACGACGTGATCTACGTGCAGTCGAAGTTCATGCGCGACGTCTATCTGTTCATGACGCTGGGCGCGGCGTTTTTAATCGTGATCATCGTGTACTTCATCGCCCGGCGTTTTTCCGAGCCGATCCTCAAGCTGGTCGAGGGCGCGCAGCAGATCGCCGCGGGCAACATCGACATCGAGATGACCGTGGACAGCGTCGACGAAATCGGCATTCTGGCCAACGCCTTCAACCAGATGCTCGACGCCCTGCGCGAGCGCGACGAGCGGTTGCAGACGACCAACCTCAAGCTCGAGGAGGCCAACCGCCTCAAGAGCGAATTTCTGGCCAACATGAGCCACGAGCTGCGCACGCCGATGAACTCGATCATCGGCTTCACCTCGCTGGTGCTGCAACGCGCCGGCGACAAGCTGCCCGAGCTGCATCAGCAGAACCTGGCGAAGGTGCGCAAAAACGCGCTGCATCTGCTCAAGTTGCTCAACTCGATTCTCGACCTGTCCAAAATCGAGGCCGGCGGAATGGACGTGACGGTCGATCATTTTTCCCTGCGCGCGATGATCGAAAACTGCGTGTCGACCATCGCGCCGCTGGCCGAGGAACGCCGCCTGGAAACGACCGTCGACGTTCCGCCCGACGATCTGAAGCTGTTCCAGGATATGCAGAAGCTGCAACAGATCCTGCTCAATTTGCTGGGCAACGCGGTGAAGTTCACCGAGAAGGGGTACATCCGCGTCGGTTTCGTGCGCTCCGAGGACAGCGGGTTGGGCCAGCTGGCGCACGAAAGCAAAGGCGGCTGGGTGCGCATCTGGGTGGAGGACTCGGGCATCGGCCTGGAGGACAAGGATCTGGAGACGATCTTCTCCGAATTCCGGCAGGTGGACGGATCGCCGACCCGGCGCTACGGCGGCAGCGGTTTAGGCTTGGCTATTTCCAAGAAGTTGGTAAAGTTGCTGGGTGGTGATATTACCGTGAAGAGCGAACCGGGATTTGGTTCCACGTTTACCATTGTGATTCCGGTGCGTCATGAGTCGGCTACCCCGCTGGTGCGGGAGGAGACCGGACACGAATTGCCCGGCTTCAAAGGTGCGGCAAAGGAGGCGGGGTCTATCCGCACGTCCGGCGGATCCGAGGACGGAGAGGGAGAAAAGCGATGATGCGCAAGATCCTGGTGATCGAAGACGTGGAAGACAATCGCGAGTTGCTGGTGCAGTATTTCGAGGATCGCTTCGAAATCTACGAAGCCGAAGACGGTCGCCAGGGGTTGGAAATGGCCGAACGCATCCGCCCCGATCTGATTCTGCTCGATCTGTCGCTGCCCGTGCTCGACGGCTGGCAGACCGCCGCGGCGATGAAGGCCGATGCGCGCCTGCGCGATATTCCGGTGATCGCCATCACCGCCCACGCGATGGTCGGCGACGAGGAGCGGGCGCTGGAAGCGGGTTGCGACGCGTATCTGAGCAAGCCGATCGATTTTTCGGAACTGGAAAAAACCGTAAGTAAGGTGTTGGGTGAATAGTGAGAGCTGAGGCAAAAGTACACAAGATTCTGGTCGTCGACGACAATCCCGACAATGTGGACCTGCTGACGCAGTATTTGTCCGGCCTGGATTACGAAATCATTCCGGCCTACGACGGGCAGGAAGCGCTGCTGAGCGTCGAACGCGAAGACGTCGATCTGATCCTGCTGGACGTCATGCTGCCCGGCATGAGCGGCTTCGAAGTCTGCCGTCGGCTCAAGGCGAACGAGGGCACCGATTTCATTCCCATCGTGCTGGTCACGGTACGCGACGATACGCGCTCCAAGCTCGAGGGATTCGCCGCCGGGGCCGACGATTACATCACTAAACCCTTCGATATCGAGGAACTTTCCGCGCGCGTCAAAAGCCTGCTGCGCATCAAAACGCTGCAGGACCAACTGCGCGAAGCCAACGCGAATCTTGCCGAAATGTCGGTGACCGACGGGCTGACCGGCATTTACAATCACCGGCATTTCATCGAGCGGCTGGAGGGCGAAACGGCCCGCGCCATGCGCCATCAGCGGCCGCTGGCGGTGATCATGCTCGATGTCGATCACTTCAAACAGGTCAACGACCGGCACGGGCATTTGTTCGGCGATTTCGTGCTGGTCAAACTGGGCAAGCTGATGAGTTCCATCGCCCGGGCGGGCGATCTGGTGGCGCGCTACGGCGGCGAGGAGTTCGTCGTACTGGTCACCGAGACCGACGGCGCGGCGATGCTCGCCGAGCGCATTCGCCAGGGCGTGGAGCAAGCCGAATTCGAAAACGACGGCCACCGGGCCGATATCCGCATTTCCGCCGGTGTTTGTCAGGCGCTGCCGGGCTCGGTGGAAAACGGCAATGAACTGCTACGCATTGCCGATGAAGCGTTGTACGAAGCCAAGCAATCGGGCCGCAACCGCGTGGTCGTGCGGATCAAGCAAATAAACGAGTAGGCGTAGGTTTGGGGGAAAGATGAGCGCCAGTCCCACGGTGTTGGTGGTGGAAGACAATCAGGATGTGCGCGAGATCATCACCGAGTTTCTCAGCGCTTATGGATTTACCGTTATCAGTGCGGACGACGGCAAGGAAGGGCTCGACCTGTTCAACAAAAAGAGCCCCGATTTCGTCCTGGCCGACGTGCTGCTGCCGCGCACCAACGGTTTTCAGTTGTGCCAGACGATCAAGACCGGTCCGCGTCCGGTGCCGGTGATCCTGATGAGCGCGTTGTACAAAAGCCGCAACCTGCAACAGGAAGGCAAGGTCAAATACGGCGCGGACGATTACCTGATCAAACCGCTGGATCTGATGGACCTCGCGCGGCGCATTTGCAGGCTGCTGGGTATCGAGCGCCCCGAACCGCCGGACATGCCGCCGCCCGAGCCGGTGGTCACCGAAACCGACGTGCAGCCCGACGTGGGCCTGGCCGTCGACGACGAGGGCGACCTGGAGCGCACGCCCGTCGAGCAGGTGATCGGTTGGCTGTTCCAGCAGCAAAGCACCGGCCGTCTGGCGATCGACTCCTACGGCATCGTGCGCACGATGTACATCAAAGAGGGGTTGCCGATCTTCGTGCAATCGGCCGTGCGCGAGGAGGGCTTCGCGCATTTGCTGCTCGACGACGGGAAGGTGACCGCCGAACAACTGGCCGAGGCGGAACTCAAGGCGCGCACGACCAAGGCCATGCTCGGCAAGGTGCTGGTCGACAACCAAGCGATCGGCAAAGCCGATTTGGCGCAGTATCTGATCAAGGAGGTCGACACGCGCTTGATGCACATTCTGCAATTGCCCGCCGGCAAATACACGTTCACCGAGGATACGTCGTTCCTCGAAAAAATCCGCCGTCCCGAGCTGGATATCTTCAACCACGTTTATCACGCCATCCGGCTCTACGCGCCCGACGAACGCCTGCGCGAACGCTTCGCCCCGCGGTTGAACCGCCGCGTGCTCAAAAACGAGGAACTGCTGGCCTACGCCGGTCGCTTCAACTGGGAAGATGACCACCTGGACGCGTTCATTCTCATCGACGGCGCGCGGACCATCGCCAAATTGATCGAGGAAACCGGGCAAACGGCCGAGGTTATCCGGCAACTTCTGTATACGCTTGAGGTTTTCGGCATCGTTCGTTTTCAATGACGCTTGACGAACCTCCGATTCGTGCACTATTGTCTTTTTTACTTTCATCTAGGCGTATACTCACATTTTTCTGAAGTTCAATTATCCTTTTGCCGCTAGAGGAGCGTGCCATGACTGACAATCCCTATTATGTGGACGAATCACGCCCGTGGTTCTCGAAAGAAGCTGGCTGGCCGGATGAAGTGCCCAAGAATCACGTCTTTGAAAAAGTGACCCTCGGTCAGATGCTGGAGAAATCCGCCAAGGAATTTCCCTCCCTCAATGCGATTTGGTTCCTCGACAGTTACATGACGTTTGCCGAACTCGACGACAAGGTGAATCGGCTGGCGACGGCGCTGGCCAAGCTCGGCATGAAGAAGGGCGACGTGCTCGCGCTGCTGTTGCCCAACAGTTTTCAGTATGTCATCGGTTATTACGCCTGCATGAAATTGGGATTGATCCTCACCGGCGTCAATCCGACCTACAAACCCGGCGAGGTCAAGCATCAGCTCAAACTGACCGGCGCCAAGGCGATCATCGTGCTGGACGTGCTCTACGAGCCGACCGTCGCGCCGATCGTCAACGACACCGACCTCAAACACGTCATCGTCACCAACGTCACCGACCTCAAGGCCCTCTCGGGCTTCAAACGCTGGCTGGGCAAGAAAATGGGCAAGATCCCCTTCGCGCCCGCGCCGGCCGGTTCGTTGAATTTCATGGATCTGCTCAAGACCGAACCGAACGTGCCCCAGGTCGATCTGTCGGCCGACGATATCGCCGTGTACATCATGACCGGCGGCACCACCGGCGTGCCCAAGGCGGCGGTGTTGTCGCATTTCAATTGCGTGTCCAACGCGACGCAAAGCCGCCTGTGGCTCTGGAAAACCGAGCCGGGCGCGATGGCCATCGGCGTGCTGCCGTTGTTCCACAGCTTTGCGATGACTTGCGTGATGAACATCTGCGTCAACTTCGGCGGCACGATGATGCTCTTCCCGCGGCCGCCGGCGACCAAGGAACTGGTCGAGACGATCATGAACATCACGCCGCCGCAGGGCAGCATGTACGTGGGCGCTGAGGTGCTCTTCAAGCGTCTGGCCGAGTGGCCGGAAGTCAACAACTACGACCTGGCCGGCAAGATCGTGCTGTGCGTGTCCGGCGCGGGCCCGCTGCACCGGCCGGTGCAGGAAGCGTTCGAGAAGGTCACCGGCGCGCGGTTGGTCGAAGGGTACGGCTTGTCCGAATCCTCGCCGGTCGTTTCCGCCGGGCCGTTCTGGGGCAACCGCAAGATCGGCACGATCGGTCTGCCGTTCCCGGGCACCGAGTGGAAGATCGTCGATCCGGTCGATCCGGCGAAAGAATTGCCGCAGGGCGAAGCAGGCGAACTGGCCGTGGCCGGTCCGCAGGTGATGATGTGCTATCTGAACAACGAAGAGGAATCGGCCGAGACGGTCGTTGCGCTGCCCGACGGCAAGAAGTGGCTGCTGACCGGCGACATCGGCCGGATGGACGAGCACGGCCGCGTGAACATCGAGGACCGCAAGAAGCAGCTCATCAAGTACAAGGGCTACAGCGTGTTCCCGACCGAGATCGAAACGATGATGATGCAGCACGAGGCGGTCAACGAAGCGGCCGTCGCCGGTCTGCCCGATCCGGATTCCGGCGAGATCATCAAAGCCTGGTGCGTGATCAACGAATCGTTCAAGAGCAAGATCACCGAGCAGGAACTGATGGAGTGGGCGAAGAACAACTTCACCCATTACAAGGTGCCGCGTTACATCGAGTTCATCGACGAACTGCCCAAGACGATCGTCGGCAAGGTCATGCGCCGCACGCTGCAGGAAGCCGATCCCATTTACAAGAAATACAAGGGCGCGTAACGCCCGTTGTTGACGGACCGAAAGGGGCTCCGGCGAAAGTCGGAGCCTTTTTTATTGTTGAAAATCCACGGCACACGTCTGTTTTGTCATCTCGACCGGAGCGTCCCTGTCCGCCAAAGCCCAAATTCTACGAAGCTTTAGCGAAGTAGAATGGCGAAGGCGGAAGCGGAGTGGAGAGATCCCGCTCAATGAAAAGGGATTCCTCCAATCGACATGCCGGTGGCATGTCTCCGTCGGAATGACACATTTCGTGTGAATCGGTTTTATTGCTCTTCGAGAATCCGCGCGGCGACCAGCAGGCCGGAAATGTTGTGCTGGTTGTAGTCGATGCGGATGCGGTTGGATACCGGCGAGTGACGGAAGGCGCCCAGGCCGCGCTCGACGTTCGGATACAGGTGCGCGAACTCGGGTCGGATGATCCGCTCGACCTGGAACCGCGCGGCCAGCGCGATCGTGCGCTTGATCGCCGTCGTGTCGCGCCCGGCGCGTTGGGCCAGCAGATAGGCCGAGGTCAGCCCTTCCATGCGCGCGCCGGCCGGGGTTACCGCCGGCGGGTAGGGGAAGTAGCCGCCGCGATAATCGGGGTAGAGAATTTCCCAGTCCTTGTCGAACTGATCGTTGACCATGCTGTCGGCCAGCTTCAGGCAATAGTCGGCGTAGTCCTTCTGCGGGCGCACACGGTGCAGTTCGTCCAGCGCGATCATCAACCACGCGTCGGGTGGAATGGTCAGCTCCAGGCCGATGATCCGCCAGCGTTCGTGAATCAGGTATTGCGCCGACTTGGCGACGCACTCGACGTAGCGCGGATCGGGGTTGTGCGCGTAGAAACGCATCAGGCCGAGCATCGCCTCGCCCGGGTAATAAATGCTGCGCCGCCGTTTGGCCTTCTTGCCCTTGTGCGGCCAGTAACTGAGGAACGAGCCGTCTTCCTGCAGGCTGCGCATGATGTGATTGGCCAGGTTCTTGCCCAGGCGCAGGTCGTCCTCGCTGTGGCTGATCGTCAGTCGCTCGGACAAGGCGATGAGCATCAGGCCCGTGCCGCCGAGTTTGATCACTTTGTTTTCCACCGGGTAGGCGTAGATCGTGTCGCCGTCGCGCTCGAACTCCAGTTGCTTGCGCAGCCAGATCCACGCCCGGTCGGAGACGTCGCGATAGCGATCGACGCCGGTGGCCAGGTGCAGTTGGTACAGCGAGTAACAGGTGCCCGCGTGGCGCAGCAGGTTGTAGTTTTTGTTGTACTTGTCGCGGCCGACGTTGCCCTCGTACAAAAATTTGTTGTTGTCTTGCAGCAGCGCGCACAGGTAATCGCCGCCGAGTTTGCAGCCTTCGCGGATGGCCTCCGAGTCGATGTCCGGGAGGATCGTCGAGGCGCGGTAGAGGCGCACGACCGTGTTGTTTTCGCCCTCGGTGAACGACTCGGTCGGGGCGAGGAATGCGCCGCCCTTGGGCGACTTGCCGAGCATCCGTACGCCCTTCTTGCGCTTGAGCGCCTTCACCACGCTTTTGAGCGGCAGGCCGTTCACGTGCATGGCGATGTCGGAAAAGGCGTAGCCTTTGCCTTCGTCGGCCACGACCACCGCGTACAGTCCGCGCGCGTAGCCCAGACCTTTTTCGCGCAGGCCGGTCGACCACATCCGTTTGGGTTCGCGCAGCAGGGAGACCGAAAGCTTGCAAGATTGTTCGCCGATCTGCTTGCCGTAACGGGAAGCCATTTCCTCGGCCGCGCGTTGCACGGCGTTGGCCGCGTCGTTATCGAAAACGCCGGTGGAGTATTTATTGCCGTCGGCCATGTGCGCGGTGACGATCGCGCCCGCGACCTTCACTTGCGGCGCCTGCAAATGAAAATAACCGGTCAACGGCCCGCGGGCGATTTGCAGCAGGCGCAGCGCCTGATCGTCGTCGACCAGCCGCGGCAAATCCGGATCGCCGCACGCCGTCAGCGACGCCGTGAGCAACAGCAACAAAACCAGGCGAATTACAACAGACCGCCAAGCGTGATGCGCCAATGCAAACCTCCCGAATCGTCTCGATCGCGGAACCCATAACCGAACCCGGCATTGAAGCGGACAGAATAATAATAGGACAGCACGGTGTCCAGCGAGAAGTCGACGCCGGCGGAGGGGTACAGCTCGTCCTCGGTCAGCCGCTCGTCGCGGTTGACGGCAAAGCCGACGTCGTAAAACGGACCGGCGTTGATCGTCTGCAAAAACAACGGCCAGGTCCACAAGCCGCGATTGACGCGGGCCAGCGGAAAATTCCATTCCAGGCTGCCGGTGGCGGCCAGATCGCCCCGCGCGGCGATCGAATAACCACGTAGCGACAACAGATCGCCGAAGGTGCCGCCGTCGAGCAGATCGCCCGACTGGAAGGTGCCGATGCGGAAGCTGCGCTGGCCCCAGACGTCGCCGAAGCCCGCGCCGCCGTTGACCCGCAACGCCAGCGAATGGTTGTCCAACGGCAGCGGGACGAACTGCGTGGCGCTCGCGGTGAGAAGCTGCTGCCGGATGGCGCTGCCCAACAGCGGATCGAAAAAGATGACCTGTGCGCCCATGCGCGCGCCTTCGATGCCGCTGATCGAATGCAGGAAGCTGCGCACGTCGTCGTAGCTCCAACCCAGGCGCACGCCCGACCAATACCCGGTGAACGGGATATCGTCGTTGCCCTCCGGCACGTCCGTCCAATCCATGCGTTGGATGCCCAGGTAGCCCATGTACGCGCCGTTGCGCAGCGTGAGCGGCAGGCTCACGGTCAGCGAACCGCCGATGCGCCGCTCGTAATAGCGCATCGGATCGCCGTCCTCGTCATCGATGATCTTGCCGTGGCCGTGCACGCTGTGCGCCACGCCGAAATAGAAGTTCGGCGTCAGCGCCGTGTAGCCGTAACTGACGCCGGCGTTGACGAAATGCTTGTTCACCGCGTAATTCGCGCCCGCCGCCCAGCCGTGGTTGCCCAACACGTCCGAACCGCCGGTGCTTGCCCCCAGCCAGATTTCATCGCTGCCGAAGCCCAGGTCGGGCATCCAGTAGTGCGGCCAGATGGTGCGCCAGGGCGAATAATCGTCGGTCGGCGGATCGAGTTGTCGCGCCAGATCGTGCAGTCGGCGCGAAATCGACCCCATGACGATCCCCGGTGCGGCGATGGACTCGCGCTCCACGGGCACGAACGACGCGGGATCCAGCGGCGTCCAATACACGTCGAAACCGCCGCCGTTGTAATCGATGTACGCCAGGCGCGTACCGCTGGGGTCGATCGCCGCTTGAAACGCACCGCCCAAAACGTTGGTCACGCGGTAAAGCTTGTCGGTCTGCAGATCCAGCGCGTAGATGTTGTAAATGCCCGTGCGCCCCGAGGTGAAATACAAATAGCGGCCGGTGGGATCGAAGGCCGGATCGATGTCGCGTTCGGGATCGGCGGTGAGACGGCGGAACGTTTTGCTCGTCAGGTCGAAGGCGAAAATGTCGCGGTTGCCGTCGTCGTGCCAGACCGACACGGCCAGCCATTTGCCGCCGGGATGCACGGCCAGCCGCGCGAAATTCACGTAATCGTCGAAGTCGCCGAAGTCGGTCAGGTGCGTGAACGTATTGTCGGCGGCGTGGTAGTAACTCAACCGGCTGCGTCCGCCCTCGTGCGTGACGCAAACGACGTCCTCGCTGCCGGGCGCCGCGGCCACCTCGTTGGCGCGCGCGAAACGCGTCAGGCGCTTGCCGCGCCAATCGCCGGGATGGTAGCGCCACAGGTCATTGAAGCCCAGCCAGCGGTTGGCCGGTTCGTTGTTGGCGTAGACGATATCGCCGCCGGCGGTGACCGCGTAGCCGCGAATGCCGCGCGTTTTGACCACCGTGCGGCTGCGTCGCGCTTTGTTGCGGATGTCCAGGCGGCGGATTTGCGGACTGCGCGTGCCGATCGACTCGGCGAACAACAGCGTGTGTTCGTCCAGCCACGTCGGTTGGCTGTGATCGTAGCCCTCGTCGGTCAGCCGGATGGACGCGGTCAGTCCCTCCTTGGCCAGTTCGTCGCGTTGAGCCTCGAAGGCGCGTTTGAGGTTGATCGTCCAGGCGTCGTACAGGTCGGTCAGTTGGTAGCCGAAGATCACCCGCGAATCGTGGTTGTGCAGGTACGGCCAGATCTGGCCGCTGTGTTTGATGTTGTAATCGGCCAGCGCCTCTTCGCCGAAGCGTTGGGCGAGGTGCTCGTGGAACATGCCGCCGAAGATGTACGAACCGCCGCCGGACGGCCAATCGGTGTTGCGCGAGGCGATCTTGTCGATCGTCGGCCAGTTGTCGTCAAGCGCGGCCATGCGCAGCATCATCCACGAGAACGGCGAGCGCCCGCGTCCGCGCGTACCCAGCGCGGTTTCCTCGTGCACGGCGATGCCCTCGATCATGAAGAAGGGATACACGTGCCCGAGGTTCTGCACGCGCCCGAAGACGGTGCGGATCGCCGCGGGAATGGCCCGGTTGGCGTCGGTGTGCACCGCGTGCGTCATTTCGTGGGTGATGAGCATGCGCAGGTAATCGTCGTAATAGTCCAGGCGATCTTCCGGATGCGGCGGGGCGAGGTACAGGACCATCAACTGCATCGGTTCGATGCTCGAATAGCCGTTGGCGTCGTCGGTGCGGTCGAGCAGGACGATGTCGAAGGGCGTGTCCGGCGTCCATTTCAGGCGTTTGGTCAGCGTGGCGAAAGCCTCTTCGGCGATCACCGCCGTTTTCAGCGCCTCGAAGCGCCGTTCCTGTGGATAGGTGATGCGGAAATGATCGGTGTGCAGCGTGAGAAACGTTTCATCCGGGTGAATTTGCCACGCGAAAGCGCCGGTCGACGCCGTCAGCGTCACCGCCGCGCAAATCAGAAAGAGCAGCCACTTTTTAATAATTTGCATCCGATCCATTGTTCATAAGATTTAACATTGATGACTTATTCAAGCAAGAAAGGATACCAAAAAGGCAAGAAGATCCTGTCGATTTTTTGACGAAATGTATCTTTTGTCCCATTGCGCCTGGGGGTGAGCGTGGCATAATACGGAGGCAAATAGCGTAAAAACAGGGAGTTGGTGTGTTTCGGGACGCCGTGGCACACGGTTTGCTTACTCATTTCGCCGGATTGGTGGGCGCGGACGATACGGTCGGCGATCCGGCGGCTTCCGGAAAGGATGTTCGATGAGCCAGGATGCGCTGCGCTTCAAGGTTCGTTGTCCGCATTGCGACAAGGTGTTTATCGTAACCGCCCCCGGTTCTTTGACAACCAAAGAGGCTCCGCAAGCGCCCGCACCGCCGCCGATCGAGGAGAAACCGCAGTTGGCGCCGCCGCCTCCGCCGCCCGAAGAGATCGAACTGGAAGAGGATTTCGACATGACGCCGGAGGAGGAGAATTTCCGGGAGCGCATCGTCAATTTGATCCTCGACAAGAAGTTCGAATTGCCGATGCTGCCGCACGTGGCCTTGAAGGTCATCCGGCTCACCGGCGACACGAACACCAACATGCAGGATCTGGCCAAGGTGATTTTGACCGACCAGACGATCGTGACCAAGATCATCCAGATTTCCAACAGCCCGGTGTACGCCGGCACGGTGGAAATCAAGAACATCAACCAGGCCCTGGTGCGACTGGGACAGACCGAAATCAAGAACATGATGCTGGCCATCAGCCTGCAAACGAAGATCTTCAAGAGCAAGATGTACGGCAATCTGGCCAGGAAATTCTGGGAGCGGTCGGTCGGCGTCGCCTTCGCCTCGCGCGTGATCGCCGGGGAACTCAAGGCGGACAAAGACGAAGCGTTCCTGTGCGGCCTGATGCACAACCTGGGCAAGATGATCACCGTCACCGTAATCGAAAACGCCCAACGCAAAATGGAGACGGACTTCAAGCCCTCGCGGTTGCTGGTGCTGAGCATTCTCAAGCAATTCCACAAGGATGTCGGCGAGCTGACCATCGACAAATGGTCGTTGCCGGCGACGGTGGCCAACACGATTCACTACATCGACCGCCTGGATGAAATCGAGGAAAACATGGTCGATGTGCCCATCGTGGCCCTGGCCGAAACGTTCTGCCGCGTGGCCGGCATCGGCGGCGAACATCCGGAGGATATCGACCTGTCGATGCTGCCGGCGACGCATTTGTTGAATTTGGGAGCGGATGCCTCTTTGGATTTGTACGATCGCTTTATCATGGTGTTTGAAAACGCCAGGAATGAATTCATTTACTAACGCGGCCGACGGGTCGCCTAAAGCGTAGGTAACAATCATGAAGAGGCTCGTGGGCCTGACGGCCCTGGCGCTCGTGCTGTTGATCGGCCTGGCCGGTTGTTCCAACCAGGTGATCCGCGTGCCGATCGATCCTTACGTCACCAGCGATTTTGCCAGCCGTCATATCCAGCGCGTGGCCGTGTTGCCGGTGGTCGTGCCCGACTATCTGCTCGGGCAAAGCGGCGAGACGATCAGCGTGGATCTGACCAACCAGTTCATGGTCGAAATGGCCAACCGGCGCTTGTACAGCCTGGTCGGCGGCGACGTGGTGCGCGACATTTTGGTCGACCAGTACAACAGTCCGCGCAACTGGCTGGAGACCGGCAACGTCGCCGGGGCGATCCGCATCGGGCGCGAATTGAAGGTCGAGGGCGTGATCTTCGGCCGCATCGTGCGCTACGTGCAATCCAACCTGACGCAGAGCGAGGTGGAAGTCGAATTCCAGCTCGTCGAGATCAGCTCGCTGGAAACCGTGTGGTCGGTGCGCGAGCAGATGATCGGCAAGGGCGGTTCGCCGACCTTCAGCGACACGGTCACCACGCCCACCAACCGCCGCCTATCGCAATCGGCGATCATCGGGGCCGCTGAGCGCATCGGGGAAATCCACAAGGCCGGCGGGCCGATCGAGGTGTCCACCATTTCCACCCGCCGCATCGCCGGTTACAGCCTGTTGTCGGTCGGCACGGTTACGGCGGTGACCGCCGGGTACTACTTCACCATGAGCCTGAACGCCTACAAGGATTACCAAAAGGCGGACTCCGCCGCGGACCTGAACCGGTACCAGAACGATACCGAGGAATACGATCGCATGTGGATGATTTTCGGCGGCGTCGGCGCGGCCTGTTTGGGCACGGGCGCGTATCTGCTGCTGACCGATCCCTCGCGGCAGTTCACCGCGGGCAACGAAAACAATGATAAAATGCAAGTGGCCGTTTGGCCGGCGGTAACGCCCGACGCGTACCTGCTGGGTCTTTCGGGCCGCTTCGAATAGGGGGAGCGACGATGCGCAGGATGGTCATCGTTTCGTTCATGGTGTTGCTGGCCGTGGTGTTGCTGGTGCAATGCGGACGCGATTTCACGCGCTATCCGTCGGGCAGCGGGGCGTCGGTGTCGCTGACGTCCGTCGAGCCGACCTCCGGCGCGAACGACCAGGAAATCAACATCGCCTTGCGGGGGACGAATTTTCGCGGCTCGCCGCGCATTCTGTTGGGCGCGGTGGATTGCACGAGCATCCAGATCGTTTCGGATAAACTGCTGACCGCGGTCATTCCGGCCGACACGCCGGCGAACGTGTACGACATCACCTATCTCACCGAAGCGCTGGAATCGGTGGTGTTGCCCGACTCGTTCACCGTGGTCGATCCGGGCGACATTTCCATTTTGTCGATCGACCCCAACGTCGGCCTGGACAACGACACGACCGCGGTGACCATCACCGGCGCCAATTTCCTCGACGGCGCAACGGTGGCGATCGGCGCGACGACGCTGGAATCGGTGACCGTCTCCAGCGTGACCACGATCAACGCGACGGTGCCTTCCGGTCTGACGCCGGGCACCTTCGACGTGGTGGTGACCAATTCCTCGGGCGGCAGCGCGACGCTGGTGGAAGGCTTCACCGTGCTCAGCTCGGCGCAATTGCAGATCACCGGGATCAATCCCAATCACGGTTCGACCGATGTGGACGTCGACGTGGCCATTACCGGCGCCAACTTCGACGATTCGATGACCGTGTTGATCGGTTACACCCTCGCCGATGACGTCGAGAGGATCACCTCGGATCTGCTGTATGCGACCGTGCCGGCGGGCATCACGCCGGGCGTGTACACCGTGCGGGTCATCAACAGCGACGACGAGTACGCGGAACTGACCGACGCCTATACGGTGGATGAAGCCGCCGACGATGACACGTCCGACGACGACACGACCGATGACGACACGTCCGACGACGATACGACCGATGACGATACGACCGACGATGACACGACCGACGACGACACGACCGACGACGATACGACCGACGACGACACTGTATAAAAACCGGTTCCTCGTCGTATGGGTAGCGACACTAATTAAAGAAAAGTATTAATTCTTTCCCGATAATTCTTTGAATTGTCTGGAAATTATATTTATTGACTTATGCCAAATTCTCGATGTAAGATTATCCTAAGATAATTCCGCTCCGGTAGCGAGGAGCGGGGTGTATCTGTGCAATGTTTGGTCGAATACGGAAATTAGACAAGAAGTTGACGATTTTTGCCGATAGAGGGTTGAGCGATCAGTCGCTGAGTGTCAAAATTTCGACAAGACCTCGCCGCTTTTGACGAGGTGCACGGCACAACCGGGCGAGGATCGCGGAGTGAAGGAACCGGAACTTCCGCCGATTGTCTCAAAATTGGGAGGAAAACAAGGAGTTTCAGGTTCCCGGCGCCGATTTCCGATGCGGAACCATCGTAAAATCGACAGGTTGTCGGTTGGCATACGCCTTGCTCTGGTAAGGACGGATTAACAGACAATCGATCTACAAAGGGGCTGTCTGTGGATATAGCAACTGTTATCGGCTTGTTGGCGGCTTTCGGTCTGGTTATCGGCTCGCTGGTCATCGGTGGAAACCCGGGCGCTTTCATCAATGTTCCCAGCATATTGATCGTTATCGGCGGCACCTTCGGCATTTTGTTCATCAACTGGCCGTTGAGCAACATTCTGAAAATAGGCGGCGTTATTCGCAACGCCTTTTTCTCCAGCCCGACCGATTACTCCGGCTTGACCGGCCGCTTGGTCGATTATTCGACCAAAGCCCGCAAAGAGGGCATTCTGGCCCTGGAAAGCGCCAGCGAAGGCGAATCCGACCAGTTCCTGCGCAAGGGCATTCAGATGGCCGTCGACGGCCTGGAGCCGCAGGTCATTCAATCGTTGCTGGACAAGGAAATCGAAAAACTCGAATCGCGTCACAAAGGCGGCGCCGATTTGTTTCAGGCGGCGGGCACGTTCGCCCCGGCCATGGGTCTGATCGGCACCCTGATCGGTCTGGTGCAGATGCTCCAGTCGATGGACGATCCGTCGTCGATCGGCCCCGCCATGGCCGTCGCGCTGCTGACTACCTTCTACGGCGCGATTATGGCGAACATCATCTTTTTGCCGATCGCCGGTAAACTGCGGACGCGCTCCGAGGAAGAGGTTGTATCCAAAGAGCTGATGCTGGAAGGCATTTTGTCGATCTCCGCGGGCGACAATCCGCGTATTCTGGAAGCGAAACTGCATGCGTTCCTCGAACCGAAGATGCGCAAGAGCAGCTTCAACTAATTCGGGGGAAGACCGGTGGCGAGGAAGAGCAAAGGAGAAGAGGCAAAAGGTGACGCCTTTACGGTAATGTTCACCTCTCTCTCCATGATTTTGCTGGCCTTCTTCATTTTGCTCAATTCCATGGCCACCATCGACAGCAAGAAAATCCGCAAAGCCCTGGGCAGTTTGACCTCGGTTTTTTCCGGCAGCGGGTCCGGCCCGTTGGTGCAGTTCGGCGACGACATCATAACCATCGGCGAGGAATTGGGGCTGCGGGCGGACGGCCCGGGCAAACTGGCCAAGAAGATCATCGACAAGCAACTGTCGGACGAGGGCGTTACCGAACAAGTGGTGTACGAAATCGACGGCGACGACGTGTTGCTCGTCTTTTCCGATCACATCTGCTTCGATTCGGGACAGGCGCATCTCAAGCCCATCATGGATAAAATTCTGGAAACGATCGCCGGCGTGATCGTGCATACGCGGGCGCCCACGGTCGTCGAGGGCCACACCGACAGCAATCCGATCAGCACGGCGATTTTTCCCAGCAACTGGGAGCTGTCCACCGCGCGGGCCGGCGCCGTGGCGCGGCATTTGATCGAAAAACTCAACATTGATCCCGACGAAATCAGTTGCGAAGGGCACGGCGAATTCAAGCCGGTCGCCGACAATGCCACGCCCGAGGGGCGGGCGGCGAACCGGCGCGTGGTCATTCGCTTCAAAGGCCTGGCCGCAGAGGAAAAGGGCAAGAAGAAAGACGACAAGAAAAACCCCGATCCGTTCAAGGATCTCGGATTGTAAAAGGCACACGAACGATGGCGCGCAAAAAAGCACAAGGCGGCGGAAGCGATCCCAACGCGTGGATGGTCACGTTTTCGGATCTGCTCACGCTGATGCTGACCTTTTTCGTGTTGTTGCTGACCATGTCCAGCCTCGATACGAAAAAGCTGAAGGAAGCCTTCGATTCGTTTCTGCAAATGGCGGGCACCGAGTCGATCACCGGTCCGCCGTCGCTGGCCAGCGACCAGGCGTCTCCGTACAACTTGTTGCGCAAGACGTTTATCAAAACCCTCGCCAGTTCCGGCAAGCTGGGCTCCGATCTCGTGGCGGTGCCGGACATGTCGAAAACGGGCGGTTTTCCGGGGATGAAACCGGTGGAGCAAACGCCGGAGGAAGCCTCGGAGGAAGAGGACAAAAACAAGGACGTCAATGAGGAGCCTCCGCCCGAGGAAATGCCGGGCATGGAGTTCATCGTTCAGGACAACCGATTGATCGTGCGTTTTCCGGCCAGCATCACCTTCGCTTCCGGTCGCGCGGACCTGCTGCCCAAGTTTAAGGAAGTGTTGGGCATCCTGGCCGATTCCATTGAAAAGAATAAAATGAAAGTGTTGGTCGAGGGGCATACGGACAATGTGCCGATCAACACGCTGCAATTCCCCAGCAACTGGGAATTGAGTCTGGCGCGCGGGGCGCGGGTGGCGCGGTTTTTGGTGGACGAATGCGGCATGCCGGCGGGGGATGTCGCCGCCGCGGGTTATGCGGACCGCCGTGCGATCGCGACCAACAAGACGCCGGAAGGGCGCGAAAAAAATCGTCGGGTGGATGTCATTCTGTCCGTGCCCGAGGAAAAGAAGCCCGACAAGAAGAAACCATAAACGTACAGGAGTGCAACGCCCATGACTGAACAGGAAACCAACGGACAGGTAGTGGAGAAGAAATCAAGTAAAAAAATGATCTTCATCATTGTCGGCGCCGTGGTCGTGATCGGGGCGGTGATCGGCATTCTATTTGCAACGGGTATTATCGGTGGCGGCGGCGATGAGGAAATCGATCCCAACGCCGCGGATCCGAACCAGGCGATCAAGCCGGCAAAACCCGTAAAAGCCATGCCGGCAGTGGCACTTGAGCCATTCGTGGTCAACCTGGCCGACACGGATCAAACGCGTTTTTTGAAAGTGACGATCGTCATTGAATTGACGGATGAGAAGTTGGTGGAGCAAGTGGAGCTGGTCAAGAACAACATCCGCGACGCGATCATCAACCTGTTGTCGAGCAAGACCTACATCCAGATTCGCAACAGCAAGGGCAAACTTCGCTTGAAACAGGAACTGACGCAACGGCTCAACGAGATCTTCCAAACCAACGCGGTCAATGACGTGCTGTTCACCGATTTCATCGTTTCATAAACGAGAGAGGCCATGGGTCAGGTACTTAGCCAAGACGAAGTGGATGCCCTGCTTAGTGCGGTAAGCACCGGGGAGTTGGAGTCCGCGATCGAGGACCGGGAGGCCGCGGGCGCGGCCGAGCAGGCGGTCAGCGAAATGCAGACGTCCGTCGAGGTCCGTCCCTACGACCTGACCAGTCAGGATCGCATCTTCCGCGGCAAGATGCCGATGCTCGAAGTGATTCACGAAAAGTTCTGCCGCGATTTTCGCAGTGCGCTTTCGATCGAATTGCGCCGCGTGGTCGATGTGGAAGTCGGCGATATCCGCCTGATCAAATTCAGCGAATTTCTCAACAGCCTGCCGCTGCCCACCTCGATCAACCTGTTCAAGATGGAGCCCTTCCGCGGCATGGGCGCGATGATCATCGAAAGCAACTTCACCTTCGTGTTGGTCAACATCTATCTGGGCGGTTCGGGCAAGGTGCGCTTCCGCGTGGAAGGACGCGACTTCACGTCGATCGAATTGAACATCGTGCGCAAGGTCGTCCTGCTGGCGTTGCAGGAGTTCCAAAAAGCGTGGGATCCGGTCGAGCCGGTGAACATCGGTTTTCAACGCACCGAGATCAACCCGCAGTTCGTGTCCATCGCGCACCCGACCGAGATCGTGCTGATCGTCGAGAGCAGCGTCGATGTCGAAGGCAACTCGGGCTTGATTCAGATCGTGTTGCCCTACGCGATGATCGAGCCGATCAAGGAAAAGTTGTCGTCCGGTTTCCTGGGCGAAGGCTCGTCGTACGACGACAAGCTGTGGCGCAATGTGTTCGAAGGCGCGGTGCGCGAGGCCGATATCGAATTGGTCATGCGCTACGGACAGGCGCAACTGACCATCGGCGAGTTGATCAGTCTGGAAGAGGGACAGGTACTGCAACTGGAAAAATTCAGCGACGAACCCATGGAGATCTTGGTGGAGGACGTGCTCAAGTACACGGCGGTTCCCGGTGTCGAGCGCGGATACAAAGCCGCGAAGATCCTCAAATCCGAATAAACAAGGGGAAGACCTATGTCGGATGATGACAACATCGTCACTCAAGATGAAATCGACAATTTGCTGGCCGAGATGAGCGAAGAGAGCGGCGAGCAAAAGAAGGTCAAAGAAAAAGAGGAAGAGCAAAAGGATCCCGCGATGGATCCCGCTGCCTGGGGTCTGTCCGAAGACGATTTGCAGGCCGAGCAGGAAGCGCCGGCCGCGCCGGCCGCAAAGACTCCGCCGCCGCCGAAAACGAAAGACGTCGAACTGCAGCAATTCGACCGCCAGGCGCCCAAGGTGCAGACGCCGCGGGCGTTGGATTTCGTGCTCGATATCCCCTTGATGATCACGGTGGAAGTGGGCCGCAACAAAATGACCATCGGTGATCTGCTCAACCTCGGCCCGGGCAGCATCGTCGAGTTGACCAAGATGGCCGGCGAACCGCTGGAAATCTTCGTCAACAACAAGTTGGTGGCGCGCGGCGAGGCGGTGATCGTCAATGAAAAGTTCGGTGTGCGTCTGACCGACGTTATCAGCAAAACCGAACGCATCGAGTCGCTCAAGTAGCGGGGGAGGCGAAGGATGCGCTGGCGTTTGACGATTCTTTTCCTGTTGGCCGGCCTGTTGGCGGCGGCGACGGTGTGGGCCGCCGAGCCGGTCATGCTCAAGAGCATGAACTTCATCGAGAACGTCGCGGCGTTGCCCGATCAACCCTGCGCCTTCATCGTGCAGGCGCAAAACCGCGCCGGGTACGACAGCGCGAAGGTGTATCGCAAGGGCGACGAAGTGCACGTCAATTTGTACAACACCTATGTGCACCCGCCGGTGCGCATTTTCAAAAAACTCGACAACGCCTGCGCCAAGCAGGTGGCGGTGCACCAGATCAACAAGCAGTTCGTGAAGATGATCATCACCCTCACGCCCGGTTACGACGGAACCAAGGCGCCGTCGTTCACCGAAACGGCGTCGGGGTTGGAAGTTTACGTCGGCGACAAACCGACGCCGGTCGCCGCGCCGGGCGAAGCGGCCGTGGGCCAACTGCCCGCGCCGATTCCGGAAGAAGCGCGCATCGATCTGGCCGCGCTGCTCAATCCCGAAGCGAACGCCGATAAGCAAGAGGCGAAAACCGAGGACGCGGCTCCGACCGCGACCGCCGCGCCGCTTGCCGGCGGGGGCGGCGTCGATTGGTCCGACGCGATCGTCAAGGTGATCGTCGCGCTGAGCGTGACGCTGGCGCTGGTGTTCATCCTGTTCGGTCTGGCCAAGCGGTTCCGTTTGCCGGCCCGCATCGGCGGCGGCAAGCAGGGGCTGATTCGCGTGGTGCAGACCGCGATGATCGATCTGAAGCATCGCATCGCGGTGGTCGACGTCGCCGGCGAATTGATCGTCGTGGCGCTGGCCGGCAACGAAATGAAGATGCTCACCAAGATCGAATCGCCGGAAGCGCGCGAACGGCTGCTGGGCACGATCCCGGTCGAGCCGGCGCCCAAAAGCGAGCCGGCCTTTGTCGCCGCGCCGAATACGTCCTTCGCCGAGGAAGTCGCCGCGCCGGAACCGGAGAACGTCGAGCCGGTCGCCGCGGCGGAAAACTTCGACCGGCATTTGCAGAATTATGTACGGCACAACCCGTCTGAGCATACGGTGGTTGAACACCGAACGCTGCGATCGATCAGCGAGCGCGTCAAGGAACTGAAGCGACTGTAACGAAAACGAAAGAAGAAGTTTAAAAAACGATGAGAGTTATCGGCATCATCGTCCTAGGGGTAGTTTTGCTCGGCGTCGCCGCTCCGGCGCTGGCGCAGCAGCAAAGCGCGCCCCTGGTCGTTCCGCAGGTGACCATCGGAGTCGGCCAGCCCGACTCGCCCGAGCAGGTCTCCACCGCGGTAAAAATTCTATTGCTGATAACCGTCCTGGCCCTGGTTCCCTCCTTTTTGGTGATGCTCACCAGCTTCACGCGCATCGTCGTCGTGCTCGGTTTCCTGCGCCAGGCGCTGGGCACCAACCAGACGCCGACCAACCAGATCGTCCTGGGCCTCGCGCTGTTTCTGACCGTCTTCATCATGGCGCCGGTGTGGACGCAGATTCACGAAAAGGCCGTCAAGCCGTACATGGCCGAGCAGATCGGCTACGAGGAAGCGTTCACCGAAGCGCTCGCACCGCTGCGTTCGTTCATGCTCAAGCAGACGCGCGAAAAGGACCTCGCGCTGTTCATGAAGGTCGCGCAACGGCCCAAGCCGCAGACCATTCAGGACGTGCCGACCTGGGTGATCGTGCCGGCGTTCGTGATCAGCGAACTGAAAACCGCCTTCATGATCGGCTTCATGATCTGGCTGCCGTTTTTGATCGTGGACATGGTCATCGCCTCGGTGCTCATGAGCATGGGCATGATGATGCTGCCGCCGATCATGATTTCGCTGCCGTTCAAACTGTTGATTTTCGTGCTCGCCGACGGCTGGTACCTGCTGATCGGCAGCCTGATCAAAAGTTTCTCGGTGTAGCAAGGAGGCAAGCGACCGCATGAACATGGAAATTGTCGCCAACATCGCCCAGCAGGCATTGATGACGGCCTGGAAGGTTTCCTTTCCGGTGTTGTTGTCGGGCCTGGTGGTCGGTTTGTTGGTCAGTATTTTTCAGGCGGTGACGCAGATCCACGAGATGACCCTCACGTTCATCCCGAAGATTCTGGTTGCCGTCGCCACCGTGGCCGTCTATTGGGACGACATGCTGCAAGCGATCGTCAGTTTCACCGTGCACATGTTTTCGCAATGGAACTCATTTTTGCCGTAGGACGAAAATGGCTTTGATCAACGTGCCACTTGATGCCGTGCAGCTTTACTTGCTGATCCTCATGCGCATCACCGGTTTGTTCATGACGCTGCCGGTGTTCGGCGCGGGGGGCATCAACCGCCTGGTGAAGGCGGGGTTGATCGCTTCGTTCACGCTGGCGGTGTTCACCACGATGACGCACAAGCCGGTCGAGCTGCCGAACTCGGGCCTGGGCTATCTGCTGTGGGCAACGAGTGAACTGATGTTCGGCATGGTCGCGGGTTTTCTGTCCCGCTGGGTGCTCGAGGCGGTGATCATCGGCGCGCAGCTCGTCGGTTTTCAGATGGGCTTCGCCATCGCCAACGTGGTCGATCCGGCGACGGGCACGTCGGTCAGCATGATCGCTTCGTTCGAATCGCAGGTCGCGTTGCTCGTGTTTCTGGCCAGCGGCGTGTACCGCCTGTTTCTGGAGGCGATCGCGGTCAGCTACCAGGTGGCGCCGTTGGGCGTATTCACCATTCAGGCCGGGTACTCGCAGTCGATCGTCGAGGTGATGGGCCAGGCGCTGAAAATGTCGATCACCTTCGCGGGCGCGCCGATCGTCGCGTTGCTGATCACCAAACTGGTGCTGGGCATCATGGCGCGCACGGTGCCGCAGATGAACGTGTTTATCGTCGGTTTCCCGCTGACCATCGGTGTGGGTTTTCTCGCCCTGGCGGCGATGACGCCCTACATGGTGCGCCAGGTGGAAATCGGTTTCGGCGAAGGCTTGCGCCAGATGATGGCGTTTATCAAAGCCGTGGGACCCTAACGAGGGAGTAACCGGTGGCGGAAGGCTCCGATCAGGAAAAAACCGAACCCGCAACTCCACGGAAGCGGGAGAAGGTTCGTGAGCAGGGGAACGTGGCGCAAAGCCGCGAGATCCCCAGCGCCGTCGTGTTGGCGGTGGCCATGATGGTCTTCACCATGGGCGCCGACTGGCACTGGCAGCGGATACTGGAACTGTTTCAGTATCCGTTCACGCTGATCGGCCAGTTCGAGGTCAACGCCGAAACCCTGCGCCCGGTGGTGGTCGAAATCGTCTTCCGCATGTTCCTGTTCATGATGCCGCTGATGATCGCGGTGCTGGTGATGGGCGTCACGTCCAACCTTGTGCAGGTGGGCATTCTCTACGCGCGCGAGGCGATGACCCCGCAGCTCAGCCGCCTCAATCCGATCAGCGGCGCGAAGAACATGATCTCGATCAAGAGCCTGGGCGAAGCGATCAAAAATATGTTCAAGGTCCTGATCCTCAGCGTCGTGGTCTGGACGGTCATGGACGATCGCTTCGAGGAACTGCTGAGCATGAACCGCCTCGACGCCCGGGATATCTTCGCCTACCTGATGTACCTGATGTACCAGATCATGCTGCGCACGACCATTTTGCTGGTCGTGTTGGGCATTCTCGATTACGCCTTTCAGCGCTGGCAATGGGAGCGACGCAACCGTATGACCAAGGACGAGGTCAAGGACGAATACAAACAGATGGAAGGCGATCCGAAAATCAAGGCGCGCATCCGGTCGATCCAGCGCGAGATCGCCATGCGCCGCATGATGGCCGAAGTGCCCAAGGCCGACGTGGTGATCACCAACCCCACGCACGTGGCGGTGGCGTTGCGCTACGACCGTTCGGCGTATCCGGCTCCGCGCGTGGTGGCCAAGGGGCGCGGGGTGATCGCCGCGAAGATCCGCGAGATCGCCTCGCTCAACGGCGTGCCGATCCTCGAACGCCCCGCCCTGGCGCGCGAACTGTATCGCCTGGTCAAACTCGAACAGGAAATTCCGCGCGCGTTGTATCAGGCGGTGGCCGAGATCCTGGCCTACGTCTACAACCTGAAAGAGAAACGGAGCGGATGAGATGGCGGAAATGTCGTCCAATCGTGTGCTGCCGGGCTTTTTGAAGAATACCGACATGGTGCTGGCCATCGGGCTGGTGGCCGTGCTGATCGTGATGATCGTGCCCATTCCGACCTTCATGATGGACATTTTGCTGACCATCTCCATCTTCCTGGGCTTGCTGATTCTGATGGTCGGCCTGTACATCGACCGGCCGCTGGATTTCTCGTCGTTTCCCTCGGTGCTGCTGATCGCCACGTTGTTCCGCCTGTCGCTGAACGTCGCGACCACGCGGTTGATTTTGCTGCACGGCAACGAGGGCACCGACGCGGCCGGGCGCGTCATCCAGGCGTTCGGACAGTTCGTGGTCGGCGGCAGCTACGTGGTCGGCCTGATCATCTTCATCGTGCTGGTGATCATCAACTTCCTGGTCATCACCAAGGGCGCCACGCGCATCGCCGAAGTCACCGCGCGCTTCACCCTGGACGCCATGCCCGGCAAGCAGATGGCCATTGACGCGGACCTCAACTCCGGCCTGATCGACGAGGACGGCGCGCGCGAACGCCGTTCGGCGATCGAACAGCAGGCCGACTTTTACGGCGCGATGGACGGCGCCGCCAAGTTCGTCCGCGGCGACGCGATCGCCGGCATCATCATCACGCTGGTCAACATCATCGGCGGTCTGACCATCGGCATCGCGCAAAAGGGCATGGACGCGGCCAACGCGGCCAGCACCTACACGCTGTTGTCGGTCGGCGACGGTCTGGTCAGCCAGATTCCCGCGCTGATCATTTCGACCTCCGCCGGTATCATCGTCACGCGCGCCAGCAGTCGCGCCGACCTGGCCGGCGAAATCGGCTGGCAGTTGCTGGGCAAAACCAAGGTCCTGTTCATCACCGCCAGCCTGTTGGCTTTCTTTGCGTTCATCCCCGGCCTGCCGTTCGCCCCGTTCATTCTGCTGGCCATCGTGGTCGCCTTCATCGGCATCCAGACCCGTAGCGCGCAGCAGAAGGCCGAAGAGGAACTGCCGGTGATCGAGGAAGCGCCGCCGGCGCCCGAATTGATCGAGGATTTCCTGACCATCGACCTGATCGAACTGGAGGTCGGTTACGGTCTGATCAACCTGGTCGACGCGGAGCAGGGCGGCGAGCTGCTCGACAAGATCCGCGCCTTGCGCAAACAGTACGCGCAACGCATGGGTGTGATCATTCCGCCGATCCACATTCGCGACAACCTGCAGCTCAAACCGGGTCAGTACAAGATCATGATCAAGGGCATCGAGGTCGGCGCGGGCGATCTGATGCCCGATCGCTTGCTGGCCATGGACCCGGGTACTGTTGACAAGCAGATCGACGGAATTCCGACGGTCGAGCCCGCTTTCGGCCTGCCGGCGGTCTGGATCCGGCGCCGCGAGCGCGAGCAGGCGCAGTTCGCCGGCTACACGGTCGTCGATCTGTCGACGGTCATAACGACGCATCTATCGGAAATCTTTAGACTTCATTCCTTCGAGCTGCTCGGCCGGCAGGAGGTCAGCCACCTGCTGGACAACCTCAAGAAAGAATATCCGAAGGTGGTGGAAGAGTTGGTCCCCAATTTGCTTAGCCTTGGTGTGGTGCAAAAAGTGCTGCGCAATTTGCTGCGCGAGGAGGTGGGCATCCGCGACCTGCTGACCGTGGTGGAAACCCTGGCCGATTACGCGACCATGACGCGCGATCCGGACGTACTGACCGAATACGTGCGCCAGGCGCTGGCCCGCAACATCACCTCGCACTTCATGGGCGAGGACAGTTCGATTCCGCTGATGACCCTCGACGGGCGGGTCGAGCAGAAGCTGGCCGATTCGGTGCAGCACACCGAGCAGGGATCGTATCTGGCGATCGACCCGGAACTGGCGCAGAAGATCGTCTCGTCGGCCGAGAAGATCGTCTCGCGGTTTAACGAGGCGGGGGCGCGGCCGGTGCTGCTGACCTCGCCGATCGTGCGCGGGCACCTGAAGCGGTTCCTCGATAAATTCGTGCCGGGCATCGCGGTGCTCAGCCATAACGAAATCGATCCGAGAGCGAAAATTTACTCTCTTGGCGCCTTAGGAGTGTAACCGATGCAAACCCGTAAGTTTGTCGTGGGCAACGTCAGCCAGGCCATCCAGGTGGTGAAAAAGGAAATGGGCGCGGACGCGATCATCCTCTCGATGCGCACGGTGCGTCAGCCCAACGGACCGTTCGGCACGCGCCAGATGCTGGAAGTCACCGCCTCGCTCGATCGCCCGATCGCCAAGCCGGAGAAAACCCTGCGCGCGGTGGTCGACGACAAGGCGCCGCCCGCCGGCGAGGCGCGCGAGGTCGAGCTGTCGCTGGCCGACGTGATGCGCGAGATGGGCGTGTTGCGGCGCCGGCTGGAGATCATGGAAGAGACGCTGGCGGAAAACTCGCTCGAACAGAAATTGTCGCAGGTGGCGACGAACATCGACGAGTTACAGCTTTCGATGCGCGAGGTGCTGTTGTCGCAGGATCGCCGCGAGCAAAACGACGAGTTGCTCTACAACGGCGATCTGGGCCGGCTGGTGCACGACCTGCGCCTGTCGGGCATCGGCGACGACCTGGTGCGCGATCTGCTCAAGGACACCATGCAGCGCCTGGGCAAGCGCAGCCTGTCGCCGGACGTCTACGGCGTCGATTACCTGGCGCAGTCGGTGATGGACCACGTGCGCATCGCTTCGCCCTTCGCGCCGGACGACGAACAGCGGATTCACATGATCGTCGGGCCGACCGGCGTGGGCAAAACCACGACCATCGCCAAGCTGGCCGCGCAGCAGGTGTTCGGCCTGGAGCGTTCGGCGGCGTTTCTGACCGTCGACACCTTCCGCGTCGGCGCGATCGACCAGTTGCGCACCTACGCGCGTATCCTGGACGTGCCGCTGGAGGTGTGCCTGAGCGACGTCGAGGTGGTCGAGGCCGTGCGCCGGCACGCCGACAAGGACGTGCTGTTTATCGACACCGCCGGCTCGAGCCAGAAGGACGCGGCGATGATCGGCGAACTGGCCAAGGTCTATCGCGCGGGCGTGCCGATGAACGTGCATTTGATCGTCTCGGCCGCCACCGACGGCCAGAACCTGCGCGACATCGTCGACCGCTACGGCGTCATGCCGTTGACCAGCCTGATCGTCTCCAAATTGGATGAGGCAACCCATTTCGGCAGCGTGTATAATCTGATGCACAACGCGCGGCTGCCGTACTCCTGCTTCACCGTGGGACAAAACGTGCCCGACGATATCGAGGACGCCACGCCCGAGCGGGTGGCCGATCTGCTGTTGTCAATTGCCGCCAAATGAACTAGAGAAGGGCGTAGATAAGTGGACCAGGCCGAATCCCTGCGCAAGAAGGCGAAAGAGCGTAAAAGCCAAATGGAACTGCAAGAAGAGCGCGTGAAATACGTCGAAGGCAACCCGGTGCTGGTGCTGGCGGTCACCTCCGGCAAAGGCGGCGTGGGCAAGACCAACGTTTGCGCCAACCTGGGCATCGCCTTGTCGCGCCTGGGTAAACGGGTGCTGATTTTCGATACCGATCTGGGTCTGGCCAACATCGACATCCTGCTGGGGCTCAAACCCGAGTTCAACATCAGCCATGTATTCAGCGGCGAAAAGCGGCTGGACGAGGTGATCGTCGAAGGTCCGGAAGGCTTGCTGATTCTGCCGGCCAGCAACGGCATCGAGGAAGTCACCACGCTCAGCGAAGCCACGCGCATGGATTTGCTGGCTCAGTTCGAGAACCTCGACCGGCAGATCGACATCATGTTGCTGGATACGGGCGCGGGCATCGGGACGAACGTGATGTACTTCAACGTGTCGGCCCAGTACATCCTGATCATCACCACCGCCGAACCGACCGCGATTACCGACGCTTATGCGATGATGAAAATATTGTCGACCAAGTACCAGGAAAAGCGCTTCCAATTGCTGGTCAATATGGTCGCCGATGAAAAAGAAGCGATGGGCGTGTATCGCCATCTCGCCCAGGTCGCCAACCGGTTCCTGGATATTTCCATCGATTTCTTTGGATTTATCCCCCGGGACCCGCACATTCCCGCTTCGGTTCGGCAGCAAAAAGCGGTTTTAACGGCTTTTCCGAATGCCCCATCTTCTAAGTTGTTTGAATCGCTCGCAAGCAGTATATTGTCTATGGAGATCCCCCGATCGCCGAAGGGGAATATCCAGTTTCTTTGGAGGCATGTACTGCGGGTAGGCTGAGGAGCGTTCGCTGCGCACCAGTACTAAAAAAGTTATCGCGGGTGTGGCCCTGTTGGCTTGTTTCCTGGCCGTGGTGTCGGGAATCGCCATGCAGGTGCCGCCGATTACCGTTTTCAAGCGCACGCTGATCGCGACCGGCTCATTCGCTGTGGCCGCTTTTCTGGGCGGCCTCATTTATGAGAAAATGTGGCGTAGATGACGGTTCCGGATATCAAAGACTACAAAGAGGCCAACGACAACGGCCGCACACAAATGCGGGATGATCTCATCCGGCATTACATGCCTTTGGTTAAACTGGTCGCCAACCGCATCATCCGCAAGCTGCCGCCGCAAATCGAACTCAACGATCTGATCAACGCCGGCGTCCTGGGCCTGATCGACGCGATCGACAAATTCGATCCCGCGCGCGACATCAAATTCGAAACCTATGCCGAGTTCCGCATCCGCGGCTCGATCCTCGACGAACTGCGCAGCCTCGACTGGGTGCCGCGCTCGGTGCGCCAGAAGATCCACGAGCTGCAAAAGGCCATCGATAAAATCGAGGGCCGTCACAAGCGCGAGGCTTCCGACCAGGAGCTGGCCGACGAACTGGGCGTACCGATTCAGGATTTCCACGAACTGGTGCAGCAAGCCAGCGGCGTGTCGCTGTTGTCCTTCGAAGACCTGGGCTACAACAAGGAGACCGGCCAGCGGCGCAACACGCTGGAATACTTCAAAGAGCCGCACAGCGAGAACATGATCACGCTGCTCAACCTCAAGGATGTGCGCGATATCATGGCGCAAAACATCGAAGCGCTGCCGAAAAACGAGCGTTTCGTGATCTCCATGTACTACTTCGACGAATTGACGATGAAGGAAATCGGTCTGGTGTTGGGCATTACTGAAAGCCGCGTGTCGCAAATTCATAACAAGGCGATATTACGGCTGAAAGCCAAGCTTCGTCGCCAGTTGCGCGAAGATGCCGAAGATTTGCTATAAACTATTCGTTCAGTTCTTCCGATGCAGTTAATGAAAGAGTTAATCTCTTTGGAATCGAGGCGTATATGCCCGAATTGAAAGCCGATGATACAATTTTGCTGGTAGACGATTTCACTACCATGCGCCGGATCATTCGGATACTATTGACTAAGAACGGTTTCGAAAACGTGATCGAAGCCGACGACGGGCATTCGGCGCTCGAGCGATTGAAAACCGGAGAGGTCAGGCTGGTCATCGCCGACCTTACCATGCCGCGGATGTCCGGGGCGGAGTTACTGGCGACGGTCAGGGAAAACGAACAATGGTCTTCCCTGCCGTTCCTGTTGATGATGACCGAGCAGGAGCGAACCGACGGCGGCGATCACTATGCGGATGCGCAAACGGGGGTGATCGTCAAACCGTTTACCAAAGAGATCCTGGCCCAACGGATCTCGACGTTATACGCCTGACGAACACGGAAGTTCGTAACGAAGGCAGGCCAGGGAAGGAGGGAGTCTCATGAGCCCGATTGGTGTCGCGAACACGATTGTCGGCGCCAGTGTCGTGGACAAAGTCCAGAACGCACAGCAATTGCAGGTCGACATTCAGCAGAAGCAGGCGGAAGCGGCGGCCGTGCGCGAGCAAAACCGCCAGCGCAATACGGTCAAGCAGACGCCCGACGGCGAAAAGGTGAAGATGCGCGAGCGCAACGATGAGCGCCGGCAGCGTCGTCGCAATCGGAAAGATGAAAACGAAGAACAGCAGGACGATCTGTTCGAGGAAGGCTCCGAAGTAAAACATATCAATATCAAGGTGTAGATGCCGGAGAAGATCACCTTCAAGGCCGGGACGCCTCAAGTCGCCGCCCGGCAATCCACACTTGTTCTCATCCCTCGTCGCGCACAAGTGTTGGCCAACCTGCAACAAGGCGAAAAGCTTTCCGTGCAGGTGCTGGAGAAGTTTGCCGACGGCAAGGTCATGCTCAAGATCAAGGGCGCGGCCGTCACCGCGCAGGCCAAAGGCGATTTCGCCGTGGGCGAGCAGGCGGAGGTGATGGTCGAGCGCAAGGGCAACGCGTTTGTTTTGCAGCGCGTCGACAAGCCGCAGGCCGAGTTGGAAGAAGCGTTGGTGCGCGTCGTGCGCGCGCGCCTGAGCGGCTTCGAAGATCGCTCGTTGGATATCCTCAACGTGCTCGACGGCAAGGCGGCCTCCGCGCTCAGCGAGGCCAAAGGCGGACTGGCCGGCCTGATCGCGCGCATGAACCTGCTGGCCAAACACCTGTTCGAGGCCGAGGGCGATTTTTCCAAAACGCTGGCCAATCTGTCGGTGCTGCTGGGCCTGTCGCCGGCGAGCGCGACCGACCGCATCAGCGAAGCGCTGGGGCGCAACCTGCCGGGTTTGTTGCAGCGCATTCTCGCGGCGGACAAGGGCGAATGGTCGCAACTGGTGCAGCAGTTCCCGCAATTGTCGACCGAGGATCTGGAGGCGCTCAACGCGCAGGCCGGCAAACTCAAGGAGCAGATCGGCCTGTTCCGCGCGCTCAACGGCCTGTTCGAATCGCGCAACCTGCCGCTGCATCTGAACGCACCGTTCGTCTTCCAGGGGCGGCCGATGCCCACCGAGTTGTGGGTGTACAAGCGCTACGACGCGCAAAAGCAGCGCAACGACGACAAGACGACCAGCGCGTACATCAAGGTGCGCATGTCGAACCTGGGCGAGGTCAAAGCGTTGATTATGGTCAGCGGCAAAAACGTGCGCGCTTCGATCTACACCGAGCGCACCGAAGTGGCCGACACCATTCAGGGCGCGCTGCCCGAGTTGGTCGAGCACCTCGAGGCCGGCGGGCTCAAGCCGCAGGTCGCCGTGGTCGACAACCTCGACGAAGCGCCGAAACAAAACCTGCATGAATTGCTCTACGGAACCGGCGAGCAGCATGCGTTGAATGTGAAGGCATGAAGGACGACACGCCGAAAAAAGACCGCAAGGTCGCCGCGGCCATCACCTACGACACCAAGAAGGATCGTGCGCCGCGCCTGACCGCCAAGGGCATGGGCGTGATCGCCGAGAAGATCATCGAAAAGGCGATCGCCGCCAACGTGCCGCTACGCGAGGATCCCGACCTGGCCAGCGCGTTGGCCAAGCTGCCGCTGGGCGACGAAATCCCGCCCGAGTTGTACCAGGCCGTCGCCGAGGTCCTGGCCTTCCTCTACAAACTCAACGGACGGATGAAAAATTAACGGTGCCGTTTGGCCTGAATTCGTTGGCAGGCGAAAATGTACTGATTGAGTTTCTGCTGTTCTTCCGAATTCATTTCCATCCAGCGCAGGCCGAGGTGAAACCGCTCGCCCTTGCCGCGGCGGATCGAACAGACCACGCCGGTCAACACCAGTTCGCCGAAGTTTTGCAACTCCAGATGAATGTTGCGGATCGTCGCGCCGATGCGGATGCCCGCCTCGCGGGGGAAGGACAGGTTCACACCTTCCTGGCTGATGTCCTCGACGCGCACCTTGCCGCCGGTGCGGTTCATGCCGATCATCGTGCAGTCGGCGCTGAGGGTGTCCATGGGCCGCACGCGGTAGGTGCGCCGGCGCTGATACAGCACGAGTTCGTCGGGCATCTCCACGACGAACTGGTCGCCCACCGTGCCTTTGCGGCCTTTGAATTGCGTGTGGAAGGAAAACTGGCCCTGTTGCCGCGTCAGCGTGAAGCAGATGTTCATCGCGGCCTGCTCGGGCAGGGCTTTCCAGTCGTTCGTTTCCTTGTAACCGGAAAGGAGCACTTCGGTGGTGAACACGTGCACGAAGTTGACAACCAGGTCGGTTTCGACGTCGCCCGAGCAAATCACCGCCTGGGTGCGTTCGTCGCAGGCGGTGCGCAACAGATCGAGCATCGCCGCGCCACGGTATAACGTTTCGGCTTGATCTTTAAAGTTGCTCATGACTCACTGAATAATTGATGAAAATTTTTCCATTAAGATACGTATCGGTCCGTTGCCCGCGACAAACAAGGGTTATTCGTGCCGCCGGCGCACCTTTTGCCACGATTCGGTGCCCAGGAAGCTTTCGTCGATGTCCCCGGCCATCTCGGTGAACATGCGCGTGGGCACGGTCAGGGTCAGCAGATTGGCCGGCACGTGGGGCCGCGCCGAAACGTCGAACATCCCCAGAATGGCGCGCTGGCGCTCGGCGGCGCCTTCGACGAGCGGTTCGGCCACCATCTGTCCGCAGCCGGCGGCGAAGCGGATGATCACGTTGCTGTCCTCGAGTTCGTTGCCGAAGTCGGCCAGAATCACCAGCGCGGAAAGGTGATCCGGCGGCGCGAAGAAAATCACCAGTTCCGGCTCGATGCCCTCGGGCAGCTCGGGCAGCGGCACGAAGCAGCAATAGCGCGCCGGCGCTTCGCGCAGAGGCTGGCGGCCGATTTTCACCCGCGCCAGGGCCGGCGTTTTGATGTACCGCTCGCCTTCCACCACGCCCTCGATGCCACAGGAAAGAAACTCGGCGAAATGCGGCATCGTCTGAAAGTTGAAACCCAGATAGCGTCCGGCGCCCGGGCAGCCGTAGGTCTCCGCGTCGAAGGCGACGCTCTTGCCTTGCGACGCCTGGTAGATCAGCCCCACGACGCACATGCCGCGCCCCACGCCCTTGTGTGTCAGCGCCCCGGCCGGCTTTTCGTCGGCGTAGTAGACGCCGATGGGTACGTTTTTCAAACCGATCGTTTCGATGAACTTTTGGGCCATGTCACCGTACGTGCGCATTTCGTTTTCCTTTCCACGCTCTATGGAAACAGTGAACGAGAGGCGGGGGCGTTTGTCAAACGGCTACTGCGTGCCGATCTGCCCCAGGTAGGCCGCGATCTCCTTGGCCTCGGCGTCGGAGATGATCGTCGTCTTCGCCTGCATCCGCGCGACGACCGGCAGCCAATCCTGTTCGGTTTTGTAGCGATCCAGCGACCGCATCACCGGGCCGATGGGATGACACGCGCCGCATTTTTGCACGAACGTGCGCTCGATGGGCGGCAGGTTTTCCGGCCAATCGCCGGCCGACGCCGTGGGGGCGGCGACCGTTTCCTTCACCGTCGCCGGGCGATCGTCGTCGTCCATTCCCAGTTCCTTACCGCCGATCATCGCGACCGTGACGAAGGCGACGACCAGCAACAACGTGCCCAGGAAAAACAAGTTGCCGGCAAATTTCTTATAACGATGAGCGATGATGATTTTTATGGCCAGCAACGCCGCGGCGGCCAGCGCCAGGGTCGCGTGCAACCAGGCGGCAATGCCGAACAGGTTCGCATGGGCGAAGCGTCCCAACATGCCGAAAAAGAGCAGCGCAAAAAGCAACGCGAACAAATAGCCGAACAGGCGATGCAGCCACAGCACGCGTTTTTTGTTTTCCGGTCCCTTCGGATTGCCGAGCACTTCGTACGCCAACAGCACCGCGATCAGCGCGAACACTACCATCGTTATTGCCAGAATCATGGTCACCATGCGGGGGATCCTCCTTTATTTTTTCACGAATCGGCGCTCAGTCGGGAAACGACATGCTGCCGCCGAAGTAACCCATGGCCATCACCAGCACCGGCGTGACGGCATAGAGCGCGACGAAGGCCACCGTCGCCGCGCCGCCGCCGGTCAGCACCTGCGGTTGCAGGAAATGCCACACCGATAAAACGGCGCCGATGGCGATCAAGACAAGTGCGCCGAAAATTTTAAACAGAATCGGCCCGGTCCGTTTCAGATCGTAGTACAGCCACCACGATTGAAAACCGGTGAGCACCGAGAACGGCGCGGTCACCGTGCCCAGCACCGCCAGGAAAAACGCGGTTTGCTCGAAGGCCGGATTTTTGAAAATCAGGTACAACAGCACGAAGAGAAAACCGCCCGTGAAAAAGGCGATCGGAAAATGCACCGCCACCGGGTGCGCGTGCCGTTTGACGATCGGGAATTTCGCGTACACCCAACTCAGCGGCCACGGATACGCGCGCTCCTCGACCTCCTGGTGGTACTCGCCGATCGGCTGAAATTTTTCGAACACTTCCGGCCCGTGCGGCGCGGCCTTCAACTCGACGGTCAGATCGTGGCCCGCTTCGTGGCGCATCATGTGCTTGCCGTTTTTCCAGCGCTTCGAGTCGCTCAGGTCGTAGACGCGTCCGTCGTGGGCGACGTAGGTTTTCTTGCCGTCCCGGCCGTTGTGCTCGGCGAGCTTTTCCCGATCGAACGAATCCATCTGTCCTCCGGCGGGTGTTCTTTTTCTTTATGTTTCTTGAAGATAATTACGGGGCTTTACCAAAGTCAAGCGATACGGGGAAAAACAGGTTTTTCCTTTACCGGTTTATCGCGGCAGCCCTCATCCCCAACCGTTCTGCCGTAAGGAGAAGGGAGCCAAGGTTGTCATTAATGTCGTCCTTGGTGGCACTGATACGCCGAACGCAGTGAGGCTTATCAGTGTTCTGCATGATTTTGAAAATCTCTCCACACAGCTTTCGCCAAGCGGCGAAAAGTGTGTGTGAGACTTATCAGTATTTGTTAAAACACTGATAAACTAGCTCGTTTCACTAGCTCGCGTATCAGTGCCACCAAACATGGGTCATTTTCGGTGGACACTCAACCAGCCCGGGGTGAGGGAAAAAGATGACGATATGCATAAGAAAAAAAATGATATTTGCCAATCCGCTCACGGCCAGGTCATTTTCACTTTGTCGGCCATGGCCTCGAACTGATACAGCAGCTTACGGTCGATCGCGCCGCCGGCGCGCCGGAAGCGCCGCCACTGCCAGTAAATGCGCGGCAGCGAGAGCATCAGCTTGCTCAGCAGCCACGGGTAGGACGGCAGGTTCCACACGAAGTCGATCATCGTTTTATGGAAGGTCGGGCAGACGGTCATTTGTGTGAACAGACGGTCGATGTTGCGCGGCGAGTACAGATACTTCGCGGCCCACGCGCCCCAACGCAGATGGCGGCCGAAGGCCTTGCGCCACGCCTGATCGTACTGCGCGCGCCGCTCGGCGAGAAACGCCTCGGCCAGCAACTCCGCCGACCAGACCGCATAAAGGATTCCCTCGCCGGTCAGCGTGTCGCAGAAACCGGCCGCGTCGCCGATCAACGCCCAATTCGGCCCGATGCGCGGCTCGCGATAGGCCGCCTTGTCCTTCATGTACGGCAGCAGCGCGCCTTGCATTGTGTTGTAGGGCCGCCGGCCCGGATAGTAGCGCGCGAGGAATCGCTCCAACGCCGGTTTGATCTGATGCCCGCGCTCCATCGCCCCGGCGCCGACGCACAAATATTTCCTTCGCGGGAAACTCCACACGTAGCCGGGGAAGGGCGTCACTTCCATCAGCACCGGATCGGCCGGGCCGCCTTCGTAGAACTGGACGATCGAGGTCAGCGTACGCTCGGCCGGCAGCGGTCCGAGAAAATACCGCCGCACCAGGCTGTGCACGCCGTCGGCGCCGACCACGAAGCTCGTGTAGAAATCCTCGTTGGCCGTCGCCAACCGCAGCTTGGAGCCCCAGGTTTCGACCTTTTCCACCGCGAGCGGATAGTGCACCGCGCCCGCCTCGACGGCCTTGGCGAGCATCAGCGCGGAAAGGTCCTTGCGGTCCACGATGTACAGCGGGTGCCCTTCGCTGACCACCCAGAAATGATTGCCCGGCGAAATCTGCAGACTGTGGCTGACCTCGTTGCGCGCCAGCGCGGCGTCGGTCAGCAGCGGAAAACGCGACCAGGCCTTGTGCGTGATGCCGCCGCCGCAGGGCTTTTCCCACGGGGCTTTGGGGTCGAACAAGGCGACCTTCACGCCCGCCGCAGCCAGACGGTACGCCAGGTAGGCGCCGGCCGGACCGGCCCCGATGATCGCCAGGTCGAATGGTTTGGTCGGTGACTGCATTGGGACTTGATGTAGCCTATCCCGCGGCAATAGACAAGACGATAACGCCGGGAACGAAGTCAAAAAACGCTAAAAGCGGATCCAATCGGGGCGCGGCGTGGTCAGCGCTACGCGCAACGTGACGCGATGGGCGTACAAATCCTGGGTGCCGCCGTCGGCCGTTTCGCCTTGTTGCTGCAGGTAGGAATAGGCCACGCCGGTGCCCAGCCAGTTGAAAACGAAGTAGTTGATGCCCGCGCCGGCGCGCCAGGCGTCGATGTCGGCGGCGGGCTGCAGGTAGTTGGTGTAACCGCCTTCCTGGACCGTCTGAAAGCGGCGCGTCCAGTTTTCTTCCACGTGCCCGGCGACGGTCTGGGTCAGCACCGCGCCGGCCAGCCCGTGCGCCGGGGCGACCGTGCGGTTGTAGGTCAGCGTCGAGCGCACGCGCCAGAAGAGCTTGGTCAGGTCGACGCGCTGGTACCAGTCGGGTTCGGTCAGTTGGTACACGTGGTTGATGTCCTGGCAGGGCATGATCACGCCGGAGCGGAACTCGAACGACAGCGAGGGCGTCGCTTGGTAGAACAAGCCCGCGCCGTAGATGTGCGTGTCGAAGTCGTTCTCGCCGTCCAGGTTCATGGGGAAGGACGGGTCCATCGCGTATTCGTCGTCCCACATGCTGCGCAGGAAATCGTAGTGCGGCGAAAACAGCGCGCGGTTGTAGTTGTAAAACACGAGGAAGCGATAGGCCGGCGACAACTGCCGGTTCCAGGTCAGGGCGAACTGATGCTCGACCGTATCGTTGAGGTTGTCCTCGCGGTATTCCGTGGTGCGGAAGCCGTAACCGGTTTCCAGGTTGGAGATGCGCGAGAAGACGATCTGCGAGCCGATGCCGATACGGTTGGCGATCGACTCGGTGCGCAGCGATTCGATGTCCTGCTGTTGCGCGCCGCCGAAGGGTCGGTCGCGCGGATCGGTGAAGAAGGTCAGTTCGTCCAGCAGCATCAGCCGCCAGCGCGGATTGACCCAGAACGCCCAGCCCAACCCGGCCTCGTAGTATTCAGGCATGCCGTCGTGTTCGTCGTATTCGAAATAGTGACGAAACGCGGCCGACGCGCCGATGAACGCCTCGGTGCGGTAGCTGTCGTAGCGCAGACGCAGACCGGGAATCGCCGTAATCGAGTAATCGGCGATTTTGTCTTCTTCGGCGTCCTCGGGGGTGAGCAGCAGGTTGTCGGTCCATTCGCCCATGAACACGAACGACGGCAGCAACGTAAAGCGGTTGGCCGCCTGCGCCGGGGCGACCGACGCGAGCAACACGGCGAACAAAAACGCGGCGAGGATCCGCTTGGTCACCGTTTCTCCTACGGAATGACGATGGTGTCGCCCGGCTGCAACGGCACGTCGGGCTGATCGCCGTCCACGATGTCGTTGTAATTCACTTTGATGCGCTGCGAGCCGCCCGCGACGTTGCGCAGGATGATGATCGCGCCGCGGTCGGCGAACTCGGTGAAGCCGCCGGCGAGGCTGATCGCCTGCACGAGCGTCGTGCGGCCGCTGATCGGGTAGGTTCCGGGATTGGTCACCATGCCCTGCACGAAGATCTTATAGCTGTTGACCTGCGCCACGATCACGGTCACTTCCGGATTGGAGATGTATTTGACGAACGCTTTTTCCAGCACGCCTTTCAGTTCGTCGGCGGTCATGCCCGCGGCGGGAATGTCGCCCAGCAGCGGCAACGTGATGCGCCCGTCGGGCCGCACCGGCACCTCGCGGGTCAGTTCGCTGTTTTTCCAGACGTTGATGCTCAGCACGTCACCCGGGCCGATGATGAATTCCTGACCGGACGCCTGCTGGTGCATCGGATAGCTGCTGACGTAGGGCGCCAGCGTGCCGCCGCGTTCCACCCAAACGCTGACCGCGGTCGGCGTCGCGGTGGATTCTCCGGGCTGCCAACTGACCGTGCCGTCCGGCGCGACAAACAACGTTTTGACCAATTCGTCGCCGGCGAAGTATTTGATCACCATGCGGTCGCCCACCGCGATGCGGCCGGAGACCGTCTGCTGGTCGGGCACGACCGTCGTACTCACGCCGCTGCACGCGGCGAACAATAGACTGATGCCGATCAGGATCAACAATGACTTACGCATCGAAGCGAACCCTCCCTAGGATTGGGGATTGGCCGGAGTCACCACCGAACGCGGCTTGGTCGGCTTGCCGTAATGGCCATAGCCGTATCCGTAACCGTAGCCGTAACCGTACTTGCCGCCGCGCGCGATCGCCAACCGCCCATCGATATCGTTAAGCACGATGCCCAACACCGGTTTTTGATACAGGTCGTTCAAGGCGCGCGCCACCACCTCGCGTGGCGTGGCGCGGGCTTTGATCGCCAAAATGACGCCGTCGACCATGTTGGCCAATTGCACCGTATCGGGAATCGGAATAATCGGCGGAGAATCGATGATCACGTAGTGGAACATGCCCCGGGCCTGATCGAGCATCGCTTCCATCTTCGGCCCGGTCAAAAGCGCGATGGGGTCCATGGGAATCTCGCCGGCCGGCATGACGTACAACCGCTCGAGCTCGTAGTGAAAAAACGCCTTGTTGAAGGGGCACTTGCCCTCCAGCACCTGGGCGAGACCGAGGTCCTTTTCAATGCCCAGCACCTTGTCGACCTTCGGCTGACGCAGGTCGGCGTCGATCAGCAGCACGCGCACGCCCGGTTCCTGAGCGATGGTCGCGGCCAGGTTGATGCTGGTGATCGTCTTGCCTTCCTGCGGCAGGCTGCTGGTCACGATCATCTGGCGCACGGAGTTGGCCTCGGCGATGCCGACCAGCTTGTTCCACATTACGTGGTAGTGGCGCACCGCGGCCGGATCGTCGCCGAGAATCGCCGGGATCATCTCTTTGTCGGTCTTGTGCGAAATGCGCACGATCTCGACGCGGTCGGGAAGGTCGACCACGGCGGGCAACGGCCGGCGCGACGCCGACAGCTTGCGCTTTTTGATCTTGCGCACCTTGCGGACCTTCTGCTCGACCTGCCGCCCGTCGGGCAACTGCACCAAACGCCGGACGATGCGCACTTCCTGGCGCTCCTCCGGCTCGTCGGGTTCGTATTCCCGCTCGACCGGAGCCGGTGCGGGCACGGCCGCCATCGGTTGCGCCGCGATCGGTTGCGCCGGCGCGGTGGCGGGCTGATAGGCGGCGGGCTGATAGGCGGCGGGCGCCGGGACCTCGTCGGGGATATCCTCGACCATCTCGTCGGTCGGGATCTCCATCAGGTCCTCGTAGGTCTCGCGGATGATTTCCTCGTCGATCGTCCGTTTCTTGCGCGACAGGCCGATGAGCATCGCGTTGTCGCAGATCGTGTTGATCAGACGCGGCAGGCCTTTCGAATAGCGGTAGATCAGGTCGATCGCTTCTTCACTGAAGATGTCCTGCCGATCGGCGCCGGCCTGCGTCAGGCGGTGATTGATGTAAGACTTGGTGTCTTTGTAGCTCAGCGCCTGGATTTCGGTGCGCAGGTTGATGCGCTGCTTGAGCTGCCGGAACTTGTGGCTGTTGAGAATGTGCTTCAACTCGGGCTGACCGACGAGGATGATCTGCAGCAGCTTGCTGGTGCGCGTTTCGAAGTTGGTCAGAAACACGACCTCGTTGAAGATCTCCTCGGTCAGGTTGTGCGCCTCGTCGAGAATCACGATCGTCTTTTTGCCTTCGTCCAGCCGCTTTTCGAGGTACTTGCGCAGCACCAGGGCCGTTTCGGCGCGGTCGGACGGTTTTTCCTCGATGCCGTAATCGGCGAACATGTAGCGATACAGGCTGATCGAATCGACGTGGGTGTCGAAAAGAATCGATATTTTCGCGTCTTCTTCCACCTGTGAGAGCAGGGTGTAGATCATCGTCGTTTTACCGACGCCGACCTCGCCGGTCACCACCATCAGGCATTTGCGCTCCTGGATGCCGTAGAGCATCTGCGCCAACGCCTCGTGGTGGCTGCTGGACATGAAGACGAATTCGGGGTCCGGCGTAATTGAAAAAGGAAGCTTTTTTAATCCGTAAAAATCCGTGTACAAGCGCGTCTCCCTACTCACCTGAAAAAGTACGTCGGTGGTACCATGCGCCCTATTGGATGTCAAGCATTCGGGGCGCAGAGACCGGACAAACAAAAAGTTCTTTTGTGTGTTATCGGTCAAACCCAATGAATTCATTATAGTTTACCATATTTTGCCGAAGAATGCACCATCGGATACAACATCTTGCCGAAAAAGTCTTTATGACACGGTAGCTTGTCGTTCGTGCTTCAAGCGATCCGTCAAGTTACGATCCTCAACTGCACTTATAGCCAATATAATTGATTTAATTGATTTTTCTCTTGCAAATTGCCTATGGATCGGCTAACAAATCACCAGTTGAGAGGTCTTGTTTAGCGGCGAACACACCTTGATCGATCTACCGATCGGGTCGGCTATTAGAGGACGTTGCATGATCAATCATGGCCGGGGGATTCTTGTTTGGTTGGGTGTGAGTGATCTGGCCAAAACGTGCGATTTCTACGCCGAGACGCTTGGCCTGGAAATGATGCACATGGACATGCAATCGGGCTGGGCCGAGTTCGTTCATCCCAACTGCCAAACCCGCATCGCCTTCGTGGAAACCGATCCCGATGAAATTCAGCCCTCCGGCGGCGCCTCGCTGGTCTTCGACGTGCCCGACCTCGAAGAGAGCATGAAGAAGCTGGAGAAGGCCGGCGTGCCGTTCCTCACCGGCATCATCAGCATGAACGGCCACTCCTTCGCCACCTTCATCGATCCGGACGGCAACAACCTCCAGTTGCGCGAATACCAGGACGAGTAAGCCGGGAGTTACGCGCCCGCCTTCTCTTTGAATAATCCTTTTCTCCTTGCAGTTGCCGCCCAAGAGCGATACGATTATTTCCCGAATCGGATTGTGGAGGTCGGCTGATGAAATCGAAATGGCTGGTGATTCTGTTTGTCCTTCTGTGTTGTCTGGCGGTCCCGTTTTTCGCTTGCGACGACGACGATGACGACAACGACGATTCCGTTGATGACGATCAAGCTGATGACGACGACGATGATACAGGCGATGACGACACGAGCGTTGACGATGACACTTCCGACGATGATACGGGAGACGATGACAGCATCGACGATGACACGGACGTCGATCATGCGCCGGTCATTACCGAGTACTACTGTGATCCGGACCCGCCCATATATAGCGAAGTCGAAGGCTACGGGATGGTTTGGCATACCAACGAGACTTTTTATCTATGTGATGAAGACAATGATTTGCTGCCGGACGGCAATCTTGTCCATGATATTGAGCAACCCTTCGAAGACGTTTTTTACCCGCTGACGATTTTTCACGATCCGCCGGAAACCGATCTGGCCAATGCCGGCGACTGTACGCAACCGGTTAAAATATTTCTTATCTTTTACACGCCGGAGGAACCGCCGAGCGGCGAACATTGCGCGGATTTCTACGTGGAGGACAGCGCCGGCAACCGGTCGGAAAAGGTTTCGCTGTGCTTCACCATGCCCTGAGTTCGGCAATAGATTCTCCGGACGCCGATCGAACGGAAGGAACGATCAGCCGACGTCCATGAAATACAAGGTGGATGCGGTGCGTAGGAAATTGGGCGACTAACGGTCGGTGCGTTTGGTCAGCGCGGCGAAAAACGGCAGCAGGCTCTTGCCGCGCTCGGTCCAGGTGTGCGTGGCGGCGAAGGCGGCCAGTTCCTTTTCCTTGGCGAGACGATACTCGCGATCCTCAACCAAGCGGCGCAACGCGGCGGCGAAGGATGCGGCCGACGGTTCGTGCACCAGCACCGCGCCGCGATCGTCGGGGAACAACTCGGTAAACACCGGCAGGCGCGGCACGACCGGAACGACGCCGGCGCGCGCATAATCGAACAGCTTCATCGGGCTGGTCACGTGGCGGTTGTAAAAACAATCCTCCAGCGGCACCGCCGCCGCGAAACAGTTCGCCAACGCGGCGGGCAGTTCGTTCGGTTCGCGCCAGCCGTCGAGCATGAGGCGTTCGCCGACGCCCATTTGCGAGGCCATCTGCGCCAGCGGCTCGTGATGTTGCCCCTGGCCGATCAACCGCAGACGCACCTCGGGCGGCAGCATGGTCAGCGCCTCGACGATCACCCCCACGCCCTTGTGCGGATGCAGACTGCCGATGTAGGCGATGTCGGTGGGGCGCTCGTTTTTCGCCGGCGCGTCGAGCGGATGCAGCGCGCTGCCCGCGGCGGCCACGCGCCCGTCGAGCCCGAACAACGGCGTGAGCATGTCGCTCAGCCCGGCGGTTAGGGCGATCGCGCCGTCGACGGCCATGAGCGTTTCGGCCTCGAGCGCCACGCGGCCTTCGTGCATCTTCAATTTTTTCGCGGGAAACAGCTTCAGCGCCTGCGGATCGTCCTGCCCGAGGGTGTAGACGTTGTGCAACTCGTAAACGATCTTCGCCTTGGTTTTGGCGAAGGCGAGGGCATGGGCGAGGCGCAGGTCGCGCACGAGCACCGCGTCGAAATTCCCCCCGCGCACCGCTTTGATCGCCTGCCGCCGAAAGCGCGCCGACCAGGTGCCGTGCAGCGGCCCGAGGCGGTATTCGCTGGGCGGCAGATACTGCAAACGAAAGGCCGGCGGCGCGGGTACGCCTAGATGGCGCAGGCGTTCGAACACGTCGCCCGAGCCGCGCGGCACGAGCAGCGTCACGTCGGCCCCCGCGCGCCCGAGGCCGTCGGCGGCCCCGCTGGTGAAGGCCACGCCGGCTTCATGCGCGAACAACGGTTGCGTGTGAATCAGCGCAAGGCGCAAACGTCTTTCCTTTCTTGATCGGAAAAGGATATCCTAGGCGACTGAATCGAATGGAGCAAGGATGAACGGACCGGTTACGTGTCACCTCGATCTGGCGCACGAATGGCGCGGCGGACAGCGACAGGTGTATTGGCTCGCCGCCGGGCTGGCCGAACGCGGTCTGCGCACGCTGGTGATCACCGGGCGCGATACGCCGCTCGCGCAGCGCCTGGCCGGCAAGGGCGTCCAGGTGCATCAAATCGGCTGGTGGGGCGAGTGGGATATTCTCGCCGCGCGCCGCATCGCCGCCATCGCGCAAAACGCCGGGGCGCGGATCCTCGCCGCGCACGCCAGTCATCCGCTGACGCTTGCGCTGTTGGCGAAAAAATTCGGCGCGCCGGTGAAGGTCGTCGGGCATCGGCGGGTCGACGTGCCGATCAAGCCGCACCGCTGGAAATACACCGCGCCCGACGCGATGATCGCGATCAGCGAGGTGATTCGCGACCTGCTGCGCCAGGCGGGCGTGGCCGAGGAAAAGCTGCACGTCGTCTCCAGCGGCGTGCCGGCGCACGCGGCCGACCCCGACGCCAAGGCGCGATTGGCCGCCGAGTTTGCTCTTCCCGTCGACGCGCCGTGGGTGGGCAACGTCGCCGATCTGGTCGAGCACAAAGGGCAGACGCACCTGTTGGCCGCGTGGCCGCAGGTCGTCGCGCGCCATCCGCGGGCGCGGTTGATCGTCATCGGCGAAGGGCCGCTGCGCGCTTCGTTGCGAAGCCGGGCCGAAGCATCGGGCGTCGCCGACAGCGTGCGGTTGATCGGCCGGCGCGACGACATCGCCGCGTGGTTCTCGTCCTTCGACGCCTTCGCCATGACCAGCGTCAGCGAGGGCCTGTGCACCTCGATTCTCGACGCGATGGCCGCGCGCGTGCCGGTGGTCGCCACCGCCGCCGGCGGCATTCCCGAACTGGTGCGCGACGGGGAAACCGGCCGTCTCGCGCCGTCGGGCGACAGCGAGGCGATCGCCCGCCACCTATTGGCCGTGCTGGACGATCCGTCCGCGCAAAAAGAAACGATCGAGCGCGCCTTCGCCATGGTGCGCGATCAACGCTCGGTGACCGCGATGATCGAAGGCACGTTGGCGGTGTACCGCGATTTGCTCAGGTGAGGTCGGAAGATTCGATGCGCATCTGCTTTCTTCAGGACAACGGCATCAACGAGTCGCTGGCGCTGTGCGACCTGTCGGCCTACCTGCGCGCGCTGGGACACGACACGCAACTGTTCATCGAGCGCGAGGAGCCGCGTTTGCTCGACGCCGTGCGCGCCTATGCGCCCTCGCTGATTCTCATAACGGCGAATATCTTGAATTCGGCCTGGACGCTGCCGATGGCCCGGCGCATCAAGCAGGCGTTTCCCGAGACCGTGCTGGCGCTGGCCGGCACGGCGGCCACGTTTTTGACCGAAGACCTGAGCCGCCAGGCGGCGGCCGACGTGCTGGTGTTGGGCGAGGCGGAGTATCCGCTCGACGCGATCACGGCCGACATTCAAGAGCACGGCCGGGTGTGCGTGCACGACAACCTCTGGGTGCGCGACGGCGACGACTGGGCGCGCGGCCGCTTCTTCAATCGCCTGACCGATCTGGACGCGTTGCCGCCCGCGCATCGGCAGTTGTATTACAAGTACGAGTTTATCCGCCGCATGCCGGCCAAGCGGTTTTTGTCGGGACGCGGCTGTCTGCACCAATGCGCCTACTGCTTCAACCCGGTGCTGCGCGCCAACAGCGACACGGGCGCGGGGCGGCCTTTCGTGCGCATGCGCCGGCCGGAATCGGTGCTCGCGGAAATCGACGACGTGCGTGCGCAGTCCGTGCTGCGCCACGTGCATTTTTCCGACGATCTGTTCCTGGCCTTTCCCGAATGGGTGGCCCGCTTCACCGAGTTGTATCGCCGCGAATGCCGCCTGCCGTTCACCATCAACTCCAGCGCCGATCTGATTACCGACGAAACGCTCGATCGTCTGGCCGCGGCCAACTGCCGGGCCGTGTGCATGGGGGTGGAGACCGGCGACGAACAAATCCGGACACGCCTGCTGCACAAGACGATCACCGACCGGCAACTCATCGAGGCGGCGCGGCGCATTCATCGCCACGGCATGAAGGTGGTGACCTACAACATGATCGCCTTGCCCGACGAGACGCCGGAGCAGGCGCTGAAAACCGCGGAAATGAACCACCGCATCCACGCCGATCTGACGCACGTCTACTTCGCTTTTCCCGTGCCCAAGACGCGCATGTATGAGGATGCCGTGCGGACGGGGCACTTGCGCGCCGACGAATCGACGTTGGCGCTGGAAAAGCGTTTCGTCAACGAACCGGGGCCGGCGTTCGCCTCGCCCCATAATGAAGAATTGTTGAAGGTGTACGATCTGTTTCTGGCCGTCGCGCGCTTCGGCCCGGCCCGACGCCTGGCGCGCCGTTTGCGCAAGCGATTGCCCGCGCCGTTGCGGCGGATCATCCGCGCCTGGTACATGATCAAGGCCGCGCGCATTTTCGGCATGCCGCTGTGGAGCGGTTATCTTTACTATCGGCACGTGGGCGACATCGGCCGGCGCACGACGATCTACCACACGCTGGTGTGATTATCCTGCCGGGCCGCGCCGGCGGACGAGGGCGGGACAAGACCGCGACGACAATTAAAATTCCGCGCGAAATATTAATACAAAAATAATACTTGAGAATGGGTGTCAATAAAAAGCTGACTCAGGGCGACGCCAATCCTTCATTAGGGATTTTTAAGCATATTGAACGGCTTCGATTTTTGCGAGAAAGCAAAAAATTTTTTTGTCACAGGGAAAACGATTTTTAACCGGGATTGTTAACTGCTGATAATACAACATATTTTTGCGTTATGATAACGAATCTCAATAAGGTTCCGCCCTTGAACATCCAGGCGGCCGGTGCTAAAAAACAATCACGTCAAAAAAGGGGGGAATTCCATGCCGCATATGGGCGCCAACGAACTCAAGCAATTGGGGATCGGCAAGAAGATTCGCGCCCTGCGCGAAGGCAAGGGATTGATGCTGGACGATCTGGCCGCGCGCGCCGGTTTGACCAAGGTGCTGCTGGGACAGATCGAGGAAGACGTGGTGCCGCCGACGGTGGCGACGCTGCTGAACCTGTCCAAGCTGCTGGACGTATCCATCGACTATTTCTTTACCGAGGATGAACATATCGGTCGCGTCGAGGTCACGCGGATCGACGAGCGCCTGACGGTGCATCATGATGATTTGCCCGACGCCGGGCAGGTGACCTACAACTACGAAAGCCTGGCCTATCGGCTGGCGAAAAAGCACATGGAGCCGTTCTACGTCGAGTTCGACTCGACCGAAGAGCCCTCGTCGCCCTTCACCCACGACGGCGAAGAGTTCATCTTCGTTATGGACGGGGAAATCGAAGTGGCGATCAACGGCGACACGTTTACCCTGCACAAAGGCGATTCGATTTATTTCTTCGCCAACGTGCCCCATACGATACGCGGCATTGGGCCGAACAAGCCCAAGGCGCTAATTGTACTGTATCCCTATAATCAGTAATCAGGCGGGGCCATCGGGCCCCGTAATTTTTTAAGCTCAACCACCACGGACACGAGACTGGAGGAACCATGCTGGAATTCAGGTTCCATGGCCGAGGAGGCCAAGGCGCGGTGATTGCAAGCAAGGTCATGGCTTGCGCGGTTTTCAAAGAAGGACGCTACGTGCAGAGTTTCCCCAAGTTCGGCGTCGAACGCCGGGGAGCTCCGGTCGAGGCGTTTCTCCGGATTGACGAAAACAAGATTCTGCTGCGCAACAACATCTACGAACCGGATCACATCATCGTCCTGGATCCGACGCTCATGGAGGCGATCGATCCGACCGCCGGCCTGCGTCCGGGCGGTTGGGTGCTGATCAACACCACCAAGAAACCGGCGGAGTTCACCGCGTTGAAGAATTTCAAGGTGGCGTGCGTCGACGCCTCGTCGATTGCGATCAAAAACCGGCTGGGCAGCGCGTCCAGCCCGATCGTCAATACGGCGATTCTCGGTGCGATGGCCAAGGTGATCGGTCTGGCCAAGATCGAATCGGTCTGCGAAGCGATCATGGAAGAAGCGCCGATCAAGCCCGAGGCCAATGCGCAGGCGGCCCGTGAAGCTTACGAACAAGTCGTTTTCGAAAAGGATTGAAGCGATGGCAGAGCACAAACCCATTGTCTTTTCCGGGGCCGGCGAGATGCCCGAACTGGTGGTGTCCGTCTCCACCATGTTGTGGAACAAGACCGGCAGTTGGCGTTACCTAAAACCCGCATACCTCGACAGTGTTCCGCCGTGCAACGAAGCCTGCCCGGCCGGCAACGACGTCGAAGGATTCATCCGGCTGATCGACGAAGGAAAAATCGCCGAAGCCTGGCGGTTGCTCAAACAGGAAAATCCGTTGCCGGCCGTGACCGGCCGCGTGTGTTTCCACCCCTGCGAGCAGGCGTGCAACCGCTGTCATTTGGATAAACCCACGGCCATTCAGGCGCTGGAGCGCTTCGCCGCCGACCACGCGCCGGCCGAGGAAGTCAAAGCGCTGCGGCCCAAATCGGGCAAGACCGTCGCGGTCATCGGCGCCGGTCCGGCGGGCCTGGCCGCGGCCTATCACCTGACCCGCATGGGCCACCAAGTGGAAATTTTCGACGCGCTGCCCAAGGCCGGCGGCCTGCTGCGCGTGGGCATTCCGGCCTACCGGCTGCCCGACGACGTGCTGGACAAGGAAATCGCGGCCATCGAGTCGATGGGCGTGAAAATCCACCTGGGCGCCAAGGTCGGGCAGGACGTGCCCTTTGCCAAGATGCTCGACTTCGACGCGGTGTTCGTCGCCACCGGCGTGCACGCCAACCGCGCGCTGGACATTCCCGGCGAAGACGCGCAGGGCGTCGTGCCCGGGCTGGCGCTGTTGACCAAGGTGGCGCTGGGCCAACCGGTCGAGGTCGGCATGCGCGTGGCGGTGATCGGCGGCGGCAACAGCGCGGTCGACGCGGCGCGCACGGCGATGCGCCTGGGCGCGGAAGTGACCATCTACTACCGTCGCACGCAGGTGGAAATGCCCGCCTTCGAGGAAGAGGTCGAGGACGCCGAAACCGAAGGCGTGAAGATGGAAATGCTCGTCGCGCCGGTGCGCATCCTGACCGAAGAGGGCAAGGTGTCGGGCATCGAGCTGCAGAAGATGGAATTGGGCGAGCCCGATGAATCGGGCCGTCGCCGTCCGGTGCCGGTCGCGGGCAGCGAGTTCATCGTGCCCTGCGACATGGTTTTGCCGGCCATCGGCGAAGTGGGCGATCTGTCGTTCCTGCCCGAGGACGTCAAACGCGAATGGGGCAAGATCAAGATCGACGATTTCGGTCTGACCAATCACCCGGGCGTGTTCGCCGGCGGTGACATCGCCAGCGCGCAGCAGAACGTGGCGCGGGCGATCGGCGACGGCAAACGCGGCGCGATCGCCATCGACCGCTACCTGCACGGCGAGACGGTCGAGGAAGTCGGCGGACGCGTGATCATCGGACAGCGCGGCAGCGTTTCGGTGGCGCAGTACCTGAAAGAGAAGGGCGCGCACGCCAAGAACATCGCCGCCGAAAAGGTGATCGCCTTCGAAGACCTGAACATGTGGCACTTCGACCCGATCGAGCGCGAGCCCATGCCGCGCCTCGGGCTGGAGCAGCGCCGGGCGACCTTCGCCGAAATCAACCTTGGGCTCAATGCCGAGCTGGCGCACGCCGCCGCCGAACGCTGCTTCCACTGCGGCGTGTGCACGATGTGCGACAACTGCTTCATGTTCTGCCCCGACGTTGCGGTCAGCCATCGCACCGACGGCGGCTACGGCTATGACATCGACTTCGATTATTGCAAAGGCTGCGGCATCTGCGTCAAAGAGTGCCCGCGCTCGGCAATGAAGATGGAAGAGGAGTAAATCATGAAGAAAGTCCTCATGGGAAATCATGCGGCGAGCTACGCGGCCATGCGCTGCAAGGTGAAAGTCGTCGCCGCATATCCGATTACTCCGCAGACGCAGATTGTCGAGGAACTCAGCGAGATGTGCGCCGACGGGCGGCTGGACGCGAAGTTCCTGAAAGTCGAATCCGAGCACTCCGCGCTGGCCAGCATCATCGCCGCGTCCAGTGCCGGCGTGCGCACCTTCACCGCGACCTCGGCCAACGGCCTGGCGCTGATGCACGAACTGCTGCACTGGGCGGCGGGCGCGCGTTTGCCGATCGTCATGGTCAACGTCAACCGCGCCATGGCGCCGGGTTGGTCGATCTGGTCGGACCAGACCGACTCGCTGTCGCAGCGCGACACCGGCTGGATTCAGATTTACGCCGAGGACAACCAGGAAGTGTTCGACTCGGTGGTGCAGGCCTTCAAGCTCGCCGAGCAGATCCGCCTGCCGGTGATGGTCTGCTACGACGCGTTCTTCCTGAGCCACACCTACGAGCCGGTGGACATTCCGGACGTCGATCTGGTCGACAAGTACCTACCGTCGTACGACCCGGAAATCTATCTGAATCCGAGCGACCCGCGCAGCTTCAACGCATTGGTCATGCCCGACCTGTACATGGAAATGCGCTACAAGATGCAGGAGGCGATGGATAAATCCAAAGACGTGGCGCGGGAAGTCGGGCGCGAGTACGGCGAGGTCTTCGGCCGCAGTTACGATCTGGTTGAGGCCGTCGATTGCGACGACGCCGAAACGGTGCTGATCACCACGTCGACCACCAGCAGCCCGGGCCGCGTCATCGTCAAGAAGCTGCGCGAGCAGGGCCGCAAGGTGGGCTTGCTCAAGCTGCGCTACTTCCGCCCGTTCCCGAACGAGGACATCTGCCGCGTGCTGGCGGGCAAGAAGCGCGCGGTGGTTATCGACCGCAACATCAGCTTCGGCAAGGGCGGCATCTGGGCCGATGAGATCCGCGGCGCGCTGACGCTCATCGAGGATCGTCCGGATGTGTACTGCTACATCACCGGCCTGGGCGGCCGCGACATCACGCCGCAGGTGATCGAGGAGATCATCGCGGACGCCGAGTCCAAAGAGAAGCCCGAGAGCCTGTTCTACTGGAAGGGGTTGAAGCCATGAGGGAAAATTATCCGCGTGAAGAACTCATGATGAGCGGCCATCTGGCCTGCCAGGGCTGCGGTGGTTCGGCCGCGATGAGACACGTGCTCAAGGCCATGGGCCCGGACACGGTCTGCATCGTTCCGGCCTGTTGCTGGACGATCATCAGCGGCAACTTTCCCTACAACACGCTGAAGGTGCCCATTTTGCACACGGCCTTCGAGACCGCCGGCGCGGCGGCTTCGGGCGTGCGCGCGGCGCTGGATATGAAGGGGCAGACCGAAACGCAGGTTATGGCGTTCGCCGGCGACGGCGGCACCTTCGACATCGGCCTGCAGAGCCTGTCGGGCGCGGCCGAGCGCAACGAGAACATCATCTATTTCTGCTACGACAACGAAGCGTACATGAACACCGGCATTCAGCGGTCGGGCGCGACGCCGGAAGGCGCCTGGACGACCACCACGCCGGAAAAGCATCCCAAGCGCGGGCCGAAAAAGAACATGGTGCAGATCCTCGCCGGGCATAAGGTGCCCTACGTGGCCACGGCCAACGTCGCTTTCCCGGAGGACCTGATCCGCAAGGTGCAGACGGCGAAGAAAATCTACGGCACCAAGTTCATCCACATTCTGTCGCCGTGTCCCCCGGGCTGGCGCATCAGCTCGGAGCAGTCGATCGAAGTGGCGCGCCTGGCGACCTACACCAAGGTCTTCCCGGTCTACGAGGTGTTCAACGGCGAGGAGTACCACATCAACGTGGATCCCAAGGAGATCCCGGTGGTCGAGTACCTCAAGTACCAGGGACGTTTCCGCCACCTGAAGCAGGACGAAGTGGACGAGATCCAAAAGCGCGTCGATTACGAATGGCGCATCCTGCTGGCCAAGTCGATGGAAGAGCGCTTCCGCGTGTAAAGCGAGTTAAATGAAAAACGGGTCGTCGGCATGTACCGGCGGCCCGTTTCGTTTAAGCGTCGCTTAGAATTTCGGATCGGCGAACAGTGCGGTGTAGGCGTCGATCATCCCCTGCGCGGTCTGGCCGCTGGGGCAGACCATCGAGTATTCGAAATACACGAACAGGTTGTTGAACATCTCCGGATACATCAGGTACCCCACCCAGTCCTGGCCGAGGTTGACGATCATCTTGTAATCGCCGGTCATCACGTCGCGCAGTTCCAGGCCGAGCTTGGGCACCACTTCGCCCGGCGCGGTGGCCAGCGTGAACGGTCCCATCCGCCAGGCGGAGATGATCGTGTCGGCGTACTCGCCCATTGCGGGCACATCGCGCGGAATCAGCCCCAGTTTGCCGACCAGCGTGAAGAACGGGTTCATGAACAGGAAGCTGCCGGTCTGATGCTTGATGCGGATCATCGGATTTTCGATTTCCACCCCGTCGTCCAGCAGCAGTTGCGCCGTGTCGGCCAGACCGCGCCCGACGCGCCAGGCGTCTTCCCACGTGCCCCACGCTTGACCGTCCGGACTGGGCTCGAAGGGCTGGTAGGTGTTTTGCGAGCGCACCGACGCGCCGATGTTGCCCTGCAGGAACATATTCACGCCGCCCAGGTCGCCGTCCATCGCTTCGTAATAACCGCCGACAAAATCGGCCGAAAGCAGCGTGTTTTCCGGCGGCAGAATCGTCGGGTGGCTGCCCCAGTTCATCATCGTGGCGATAACCTTGCCGGTCGTTTCCTCGTAAAGCCCCAGCACGGTCATCGTCGAATCGGTGATCGCATCGTCGTCCTTGTCCCACAGGAAGTTGAAGTGATAATTCGGCTCGAAGCCGGAGTTGGCCACCGCGAAGGCCGGGCGCAGATCGTCATAGGCCATCACGCCCGCGTCAACCGCGCCGCCCAGCAGCAGCTCCATGTACTCGGGCATGCGGCCCGAAATGGGCGGAATGATCACGCCCCACAACCCGACGGTGTCGGGCGTCTGGTGGCTGTGGCTGGCGCTGACGAACACCTGCTCGACCGCGAGGCCGGTTTGCGCGGCCACCTGATCGCGAATGCTCTGCACGTCGTCTTTGAGCAGGCCGACCGAATCCACCGCGATCTGGATGACCGTCTGGCCCACCGCGTCTTTGAGGGCGACGGCCGTGGCGTACAGCGGATCGTGCACGCCGGTCGACCAGCGGCACCAGCTCTGCAGCAGGAAGTACGTGCCGTAGCCGCCGAGCATCGTGTCGAAATCGGGCGTCACGTCGACTTTCGCGGCGCCGGCGTAAAGGGTGGGCGCGGTGTTGTCGTCATCGTCATCGTCGTCGATCGCGGTGTCGTCGTCGATCGCGTCGTCGTCGAGCGTATCGTCGTCGGCGGGCGCGCCATCGTCGTTGTCGTCGTCGTCATCGCCGCCGCACGCAAAAAATCCCACGGCCACCACCAACAGGAAAAAGCCGATCAACAATTGTGTTTTCATAAATTGCCGCCCTCTATGAATTCGGGACATCGTGTCTGGGGCGGGATTTTACCGATTTTCCGTTACCCTGTCCAACCTTGGATAGGAAGATAGGCTAACGGTCAAGTTATCCGCGATCCGGTTGCCTTTTATTGCGCGCACCCCGGGCTGCGTCCGACCCTCTCCCCCAGGAGAGGGGAAGAAACGGCAATCAAATCTCCCTTCTCCCCGTGGGAGAAGGGGCGGGGATGAGGGCTGCCGTTATGAAAACGCCACTTCCTCAAAAGAAAGTGGCGTTCGGTTTTCGAAAAGGATTGCGTTTAGTGCACGCCGTGCATCCACTTTTTGAGTTTCGGCGACAGCAACAACAACACGAACGCCGCGCCGCCGGCCGTGATGACCGGAATCGAGAAGAAGTACGCTTTGGTCATCGTGTCGTAGTTGCCGGCGAACAGGCCGCCGAACAGGTTGGCCAGGAAGTTCGCGCCGAACCAGGTGCCCATCATCAGCGAGGCGAACCGCGCCGGCGACAGCTTGGTGACCATCGACAGGCCGATCGGCGACAAGCACAGCTCGCCGGCCGTGTGCAGGAAGTACGCGGCCATCAGCCAGATCAACCCCACCTTGGCGTTGGTCTTGTCCACGATGCCGCCGGCCACGATCATCACCACGAAGCCGAAGGCCAACAGGCTCAGGCCGAGCACGAATTTGTGCGGTGTCGACAGGTCGCGATCCTTGCGCGCCAGGCGCGACCACACGCCCGAGAACATCGGAGCCAGCACCAGAATCAGGAACGGATTGACCGCCTGGAACCAACTGGTCGGGAATTCCCAATTCAGGAAGTGAATCATGCGATCGGTCGAGTGTTCGGCGAACAAGGTCAGCGAACTGCCCGCCTGCTCGAAGGACGCCCAGAAGAAAATCACGAAGAACGCCATGATGAAGATCACCGCGATGCGGTGTTTCTCTTCGGTGGTCAGCGGTTCCTGGTGATGGGCCTCGCCGCCGGATTTCGGTGCGTTCGCCGGATACAGGCCGGCGTCGCCGAGGAATTTCTTCTGCCCCCACATGTACATCAACAGGCCGGCGACCATGCCCACGCCGGCGGCGGCGAAGCCGTAATGCCAGCCGATTTTCTCGCCCAACGTGCCGCAAACCAGCGGCGAGAACATCGCGCCCAGGTTGATGCCCATGTAGAAAATGGTGAAACCGCCGTCGCGCCGCGAATCATTCTCATGGTAAAGCTGGCCGACGGTCGTGGAGATGTTCGGTTTGAAAAAGCCGTTGCCCAGGATCAGCAAAAGCAGCGCCGAATAGAAGAAAGGCAGCGGCTCGAAGGCCATCGTGAAATGCCCCAGCGCCATGAGCGTTCCGCCGATCAGGATGCACTTGCGCGCCCCCAGGTAGCGGTCAGCGAGGTAGCCGCCCAGCAGCGGCGTCAGGTAAACCAATCCAGTGTACCAGCCGTAGACCGATCCCGATTTTTCCGTGGAAAACAAAAGCTGCTTGGTCATATACAACACCAGCAGCGAGCGCATCCCGTAGTAGGAGAAGCGCTCCCACATTTCCACGCCGAACAGCAGGTACAATCCGCGCGGATGCCTTTTTTCGTTTACGATCGCTTCGGCCATGTGAGCCCCTTTCGCTCCGAGAGGATCGGATGTGCAAGTCCGCACTTTCTAAAATACGGGGGCGGCCCCGTCAACCGACAATCGAAATTAGTTTGTTATCCGTGTAGTTGCCGATCGCCGGCGTGTTTGGTTTATTCGCCGAACACGCGCCGGAAAATATGGTCCACGTGCCGCAACTGCACCTTGAAATCGAAGGCGTCGCGCACGGTTTGTTCGTCCAGTCGCTCCATGAGTTCCGCGTCGGCCAGCAGCGTCTGCAGAAAATCCGCGCCGTGCTCCCACACCTGCATCGCGTTGCGCTGCACCATTTTGTAAGCGTCCTCGCGCGACACGCCGCGGCGCGCCAGCGCCAGCAGCAGCGTCTGGCTGGCGTAGAGTCCGCCGGTTTTTTCCAGGTTCTTCATCATGTTGTCGGGGTAGACCAGCAGCTTGTCGACCACGCCGGTCAGGCGGCTGAGCGCGAAGTCGGCGGTGATCGTCGCGTCCGGACCGATCACGCGCTCGACCGAACTGTGACTGATGTCGCGCTCGTGCCACAGCGGCTGGTTTTCCAGCGCGGCCAACGCGTAGGAGCGCAGCAGGCGGCACAGCCCGCTGACGTTCTCCGACAGCACCGGGTTGCGCTTGTGCGGCATCGCCGACGAGCCCTTCTGCCCTTGGTGGAAGAACTCCTCGGCCTCGTACACCTCGGTGCGTTGCAGGTGACGGATTTCGACCGCGATCTTCTCCAACGTGCCGCCGAGCACGGCCAGCGCGGTGAAGAACGCGGCGTGACGGTCGCGCTGCACGATCTGGCTGGACGCCGGCGCCGGGGCGAGTCCCAAGGCGGCCAGGGCGTTTTCCTCGATCTGCGGCGGCAGATGGGCGAAGGTGCCGACCGCGCCGCTGATTTTGCCCACGCGTACGTCTTCGAGCGCGGCGAGCAGCCGGTTTTTGTTGCGCTGCATTTCATCGTACCAGATCGCCAGCTTGAGCCCGAAGGTGATCGGCTCGGCGTGGATGCCGTGGCTGCGGCCCATCTGCACGGTGTCTTTGTGTTCGTAGGCGCGGCGTTTGAGCACATCGAGCATTTTATCGATGTCGGCCAGCAGAATCGAACCCGCCTCGAGCAGTTGCATGTTGTACGCGGTGTCCAGCACATCGGAGCTGGTCATGCCCATGTGAATGAAGCGACTGGGCTCGCCCACGTATTCGGCGACGTTGGTCAGAAAGGCAATCACGTCGTGGCGCGTGACCGCTTCGATTTCCTCGACCCGCTTGGCGTCGAAGTCGGCCTTGGCCTTGATCGTCGCGACCGCTTCGGCGGGCACCAGCCCGGCTTCGGCCATCGCCTCCACCGCGGCCAACTCGACGTTGAGCCAGCAACGGTAGCGGTTGTTGTCGCTCCAGATGTCGGTCATTATTTTTCGCGAATACCGTGGAATCATGCCTCACTCCTCGTCCAGGTCGATCCAGTTGCCGATGCGGTGCTGCATGCCGACGCGCAAGTCGGTGGCGGCGCCCAGTTCGTCGAGCGTCGTGCGCATCAGCGAATAAGCCCGTTGCGGCGAATTGTTGTTTTCCGACAAATGCGCCAACAGAAGGTAGCGCAAGCCGCCGTGATGCACGTGGCGCACGACCTCGTTGGCCTCTTCATTTGACAAATGCCCCTGCGTGCCGCGAATGCGCCGCTGCAGCCACAACGGATAATGTCCGTTGCGCAGCATTTCGGGGCAATGGTTGCTTTCCAGAATCAGCGCGTCCACGTCGGTCATGCGCTGGATGACCAGCCGCGTGGCCTGTCCCAGGTCGGCCGCGAGGGCCAGACGATGCCCGTTGGCGCGAAAAACATAGCCCACCGGGTCGCTCGCGTCGTGGCTGATCGAAAACGAAGTGATGGTCAACGTGCCGATCGTCAAGGTGTCGCCGGCGGGGAAAACCTGCGCCAGATGGGCGTTTTCGCCGACGGGCTTGAGCTGCCCGCAGGGAGTGAACAGCGTGCCTTCGGTGGCGTAAACCGGCCAGTTGAAGCGTCGCGAAAGAATGCCCGCGCCGCGGATATGGTCGGAGTGTTCGTGGGTCAAAAGCAGCAGGTCGATGTCGGACGGATTGAGTCCGGCCTCCTGGATACGGCGTTCCATTTCGCGGCCGGACAGCCCGGCGTCGACCAGCACGGTCGTGTCGCCGGCGCGAACCAGATACCCGTTGCCTTTGCTGCCGCTGGCCAGTGAAACAAACTGCAATACACGCTCCTGTCGGTGGTGAACAACGCTAGCCGATTCGCCATTTTTCGTCCAGCCCGGCGCGGTTGCCGACAGGCGATTTTTACCGCCGGTTACGGTTTGGCGTATACGTATTCCAGCGCCATGGTCACCGCGTGCATCTGGTGCTGCGTAACGTCGATGCGCAGTTCGTGCTTGGTGTCGCCCGGGCGGAACGAACCGCTGCGTTTGGCGTTCATCACGCCGCCGACGGCCAGCGGATCGTCGGTCGGATTCTCCACCAGGAACCTGCACTGGTCGGCCAGCGGACCGCCGATCTGCCAGGCCGTCAGCTTGTACAGCGAACGGTCGATGACGTAGAGCAGGTCGACCATCGCCGCGACGTCGCCGCGATCCTGCGCGATGCGGTAGGAGCTGATCAGCCCTTCGAGCGCGTAGGCGTGGTTGCGGCCTTTGCGCAACGTCTTGTGCACGTGGATCATCCAGTTGCCCAGCGCCATCGTGATGTCGCCGTACAATTGGTAGTCCTTCCACTTGGCAAAATAATATTCGGTGAAGGCCATCGAGCCCCATTGGTAAAAGCCCTTGGTCCGCGCCGAGTCGCGGTCCTTGCGCCAGGCCCGCACGGTGTAGGTTTCCGCCATGTTCCGCGCCGCGCGTTCGATGGTCGGCACCAGCTTATCCATCTGCAGCAGCCGCGCCGCCTTGCACCAGGCCAGCAGCGTTTCCCCGTCGTAATAGGGGCTGGACGTGCTCGACTTACCCTGCGAGCCGACGAAGTACTCCTTGGCCACGTGGCCGTTGTCCAGTTGCATCCATTGCAGGAAAGCCAGATAGCCGTCGAGCTTTTCGCGCAACCGGGTCTCGTATTCCGGCTCGATCGGCTGCCCGGCGGTCAGGTACTCGACGATCGACAGCGCCACCAGCGCCACGGTGCCCGCGGCCGTTTTGCGGTCGCTTTTGTATTGCGGAAACAGCGTGTTGTCCGGCCCCGGCACGGTCGCGTCGAACCAGAATTTCAAGCCTTTGTCCAACGAATCCCTCAATTGCGCGGTCGGCCGATACTTGTAGCACAGCGCCACGCCCCACAGCGCGCCGGCCTGCCGCACCTGGCTGTCGCCCGGGAAGTACTTTTTTTCGATCCAATCGTACATGTAATTGAAGTTGCCCTCGGGCGTCTGGTTGATCACCAGGAAGTTTGCGCCCAGCTCGTAACTGTTTTCGAGAATCCCGCTGTTCATGCGCAGATCGACGTATTCGCTCGGGTCGGCCGGCAACCGCGTGCCGATCTCCTTGCGGATCGCCTTTTTACGCGGCGACCATTTCTGCTGCGCGCGGATCTTCTTGATGTCCTTGTCCAGGTTCACTTTCTTGTCCGTGCCCGCTTTGTCCTTTTTCTTCTCACATCCGCCGCAAACGAACGCGAACGCGAGGGTAAGCAGCAACACCCAAATCAAGGTCGTGCCGAGCAACCGTTTTTTCATCGTCGAACCCTTCCTGGTAAGGTGGAATTTGCCCGAGGAGCGGCAGCCACATTTGTTTTCATAGAACCTCGGGCAATGCAACCCCGCCCGCGAATGGCGATTGCGCTCCGCGAAGGTTCGGGGTAGTGTTGCGCTTCCGGTCGCTTGTGCGGAGCGAGAAATGTCCATTCGAATTCGACTGTTGTTATTGCTGCTGTTGCTGCTGGGGGCGGTGGGGTGCGACCGTTCGGAACCGATCAATGCGGCGACATGCCAGGCGTCACAAACCGACGCTTCGCCCCAATTCACTTCTTACGAAATTCTTCCCTATCGCGTGGAGGACGATCGCGACCTGGACGGCATCGTCGACAAGCGTGAGGAGATCGACGGCACCGACCCGGACGATCCGGCCAGCGCCCGCGCGTGGCACCCCGATGAAATCGGACCGTTCCCGCGCCTGGTCGCCGAAGCGGAACGTTGGGCGTTCGCGCGCGAGCAGGTGCAAAATTCCGTCGAGCCCTATCGCACCTATTTTGTGCGGGCGACCTCCGGGGCCGACGCCGTGCCGGCCGAGCCGAACGTCAGCGATTACGATCCGGACGCTTGCCTGTACAACGCGCGTTTGGCACGCAAGGCGGCGGTGCGCTTTTGGGCGCAGGGCAACGCCGCCGACGCGGCGAAGGCTTCGTCGCTGATTCGCAACACCGATCCCAACTTCGAAGTGTGGACCTACGACACGATGGATCACGGCGGCATCCTGGTCAGTCAGGCGCTGATCCTGTTGTGCCAGACCTACGAGATTCTCGCGGTGACCGACGGCTTTGGCGACGGCGAGGCCGAGCAGGCCGCCGCGACGATCAAGCAGCTCGCCGCGAGCATGTATCATTTTTACGTCGAGTTCATGCCGCTGTGGCTGATGGCCACGCGCAACAATCATACGATCAAGTTCTGGGCCGGCCTCGGTTACGTCGCGCTGACCTTCAACGACTGGGACCGCGCCGCCGAGTTGATCAACGGCGGGCTGACCGAAACGGTGTACTGGCAACTGGAAATTCAGAATTGCCCCGGCGTCGGTTGCTGCCCGGAAGGACCGAATTACCTGGCCTACAGCGCGATCAACTACCTGCCGTTTTTCCTGGCCTACAGCCGCTTCGCCGCCGGGCGCGTTTATCCGTACAAGACCTCCTGTGCGCATCACCTTTGGCCGTGGTGCGAACCGGAGATCGTCGAGATGGGCGATCCGCTCGACGATACGCGGTTTGTCGATCTGCACGAGTGGTGGCGGCGTCTGCGTCTGCCCGGCGGTTACGGACCGCCGCTGGACGATGCCAACCTGCATTGCTTCCCCCTGGGTGTAATTGCCGCGATGACCGGCGACGGACGCTACCAATGGGCGCACGAAAACGGCGCGCAGTGCGTGAATTTCACCGGCGACCTGAGTTGGGAGCAAATGCTGCTTGCGCCGGATGCGCCTGTCGCGCAGGAGCCCCCGGACGACGAATTGTTCTGGTCGTCGCCCGAAGCGGGGCAGGCCGTCGCCCGCAGCGGGTGGGAAGACGACGCGCGCTATCTGCTCGTCAACGCCGAGCACGGCAAGGCGCGCGTGCAGGGCATGGGCCACGAGCAGCCCGACGCGACCTCGTTTCAGTTGATCGCGCTGGGTGAGATGTTCCTGATCGACTCGGGGTACATCAGTTACGACGAACGGCATTACGTGGCCGGGCCGGAAAACCACAACCTGATTCTGGTCGACGGGCAGGGGCCGCCGCGCGGCTTTCAGGGGCTGGGCGCCGATGTCGACGCCTATCTGACCGAGGCGGAGCAGGACGGCGACGTGGCCTATTTCGTCGCGCAATCCGCCTGGGCCGGGGCGAGCTTCACGCGCTGGACGGGGCTGATCGCCGACGATTATTTCGTCGTCGCCGATTGGGTCGACGGCAACGGCGCGCACACCTACGACTGGCTCGGCCATACGCAGGCCGGCGGCACGACCAACGGTGAATTTCTCCCCGCCGACAACGGCGCGACGCTTATCCGTCCCAACGGCGACATGACCTTGGCGGTGGCCGCCGCGCCCGGCGGCGCCGTGTTGTCCGACTACGAGGACGAGCACGGCTACAGCCACGGCGGCATCCAGTTGCACCGCGTGTTGCGGGCACGGGCCGCGGCCGACGATCCGACGTTCCTGGCCGTGTTCGCGCCGCATTGGCCCGATGAACCGCAACCCGTGTTGCGCTCGCCGGACTGCGGCGACAGCGTGGCCGTGCATATCCTGGAAAAGAACGAGGTGATCGACGTGTGGGCGTCGGCGTTGCCGGGCGCCGACAACGAACTTTCACCCTCGGCCACCAACCTGCCGCGCATCGCCAGCGACGCCCAATTGTTCTGGGTGCGCCTGGACGCGGCGACGCTGACCGTGCTGCAAACGTGGCGGCGCGGCGGCACGTATCTCACCGTCGGCGATTGAACCGGAAAGGAAGAACGATGATCGATATCCGCTCCCTGACGCTCGCCCAGGTCGCCGCCGTTTGCGACCATACGTTTTTACAGCGCCCCGAATGCCTGCGCGGCACGGCAACCGATCCGTTGGCGGCGTACGAGCAAGCCATCGCCGCGTTCATCGAGGGCTTGCTGGCGCTGGATCCCGCGCCCTACGCGGTGTGCGTGCGCGCCGAGGAAGTCGCCCGGTTGCGTGCGGCTCTGAGCGCGGCCGGCAAGGAGCGGATCGTCATCGCCGCGGTCGTCGGCTTTCCGCTGGGTGATCAGGCGCCGCGCTATTTGAAGGTGTTGGAAACGCAGTTCGCGCTCTCGCAAGGCGCGCGGGAGATCGACACCGTGCTGCGTTGGCGCGCGCTGCAAAACGGCGAGGATGAAATCGTGCGTGCCGATATCGCCGCGGTGGTCGAGGTCGCGCATGCGCAGGACGCGCCGGTGAAGATCATTTTGGAAACCTGTGAATTGGACGACGAGCAAATCCGCCGCGCCTGCGCCATTTGCACGAAGGCGGGCGCGGATTTCGTCAAAACCAGCACCGGCTTCGGCAAGGGCGGGGCGACGGTTGCGGCGCTGACGGCGATGCGCGAATCCTTCGCCGGCGGCATCAAGATTTCCGGCGGCGTCAACGCGGACAATCTGCACGAGCTGTTGACCGCCGCGTACGGCGCGCAAATCGAAGCGCTCGATCCGCGCCGGATGCGCATCGGCGAAAGCTCGTTGCTCAAGTAGATCTACCAGGTCACTTCGTCGACAATTTGCTCCCACAACGCCCACGGCCAGCCCGAGGTCATCAGCGACGGATGATTGTGCCCCCAGGCAATGCCGCCGGTGCAGAAAAATGAGGCGTTGAGCAGGCCGGTCACGTGCGGAATGACCGTCGAGTTGCGGCAGATCGACATGTCGGCCATCGCGCGTTTGATCAGCAGGTCGAAGCCGTGCGTGACGGTCTCGCTTTTGAAAACGAACTCGATGCCCCGCGCGAAGCCCGGCACGCGTTTCAGGTAAAAGAGCGTTTGGTTGACCGGCTGCACCAGGCGATAGCGCCAGCCGCGATTTCCTTCCCGCAGCAGCCGGAGCGCGCTTTTCTCCACGCGCTCTTCCTCGACGTGCTCCCAGGCCGCGCAGTCCCAGCCGATGCGGTCGATCACCCGGCGCAGCGTTTCCGCCCCGGCGCGCACGATCGTCACGTCGGGCACGACGCCCTCGCGCAACGTATTGAGCGTGGTCAGGTAAATTCCCGCGATGGGATGTTCCAGGCGCGGCTCGATGCTTTGCCCGAATTCGCCGGTCGCCGGCTTCAAGCCCAGCGCCACCGGCGCCCAACCGCAGGTGGTCAGCGACGATGCGTCGAGCCAGCATTCGCCCAGACGCGGCGTTTCGTGGATCGCGCGGCAATAGCTGACGCCGCGATACGGTTGCAGCGAGTCGACCCAGGCCGGAGTTTCGGAAAAGATTTTCACCCCGATCGGCGCGATCGGCAGACGGATCGGTTCCATGCCGTTTCCTCCCAAGAGTCCGAGTAGGATAACCAAATTCCGGGCGCGGCGCAAAAGCGGTCGTTGACGCGGGAAAAGGCGGGATGTACCGTATCCGGGACAGAGCGTCTCTCGTCAACCAAGTGGGAATAATCAATCATGATCGTGATCGCCGACCGCATCAACGCGACAGCCCGGCCCGTGGCGCGAGCGCTGGCGGATCGTGAGGAAGAATTTCTGCGCCGCTTGATCAGGCGGCAGGTCGACGCCGGCTGCGATTATCTCGACCTGAACGTCGGTCGCCCGGGTGCGTCGGTCGAGACGATGATCGAGGACATGCAATGGCTGATCGACCTCGCGTTGGACGCGTGCATCAAACCCCTGTGCCTGGACAGCGGCTCGTGGCGCGTGCTGGCGGCGGGCGCGGCGCACCTGGCCGACCGGCGACCGCTGCTGCTCAATTCGATCAACGCGACCGCGCAGAGCCTCGCCAACGTGCTGCCGTTGGCCGTCGAGCATCAAGCTTCGTTAATCGCCATGGCCTGGAACGAACACGGCGTGCCCCCCACCGCGCGCGAACGGACCAAGGTGTGCGGACGCCTTGTCGATGCGCTGCTGAACGCGGGCGTGACCGCCCAACGCATGTTCATCGACGCGGTGGTGTTGCCGATCGCCTACGAGCCGCGGGCCGCGCGCGTGACGCTCGATACGCTGGAGTTGCTCAAGGAGGAATTTCCCGGCGTGCGCACGTTGATCGGCCTGGGCAACATCAGCTACGGACTGGCCGAACGTACGCCCATCGAGCAGGCGTTCGCCGCGGCCTGCGTGCAATGCGGCGTGGACGCCATGCTGCTGGATCCGCGCAACCGCGCGGTGCGCGACGTGATCGCGGCGGCCGAAACGCTCGCCGATTATCCGCAAAGTTTCTGATTCGTCACTTATCGCAGATCGCTTCGAGGGTGAGCGGCACGAGCAGGTCGCGCGTGGTGAGCGTCCATTCGGCCTTGTTGCCGTTGATCACCGTCGCGTTGCTCGTGTGAATGTCCTGGGGCATGGTTACGGTCACCTTCACCGCCACCGTGCCGGCCGCTTCGGGCGGACGATGCTCGGCGAACGCCAACTGCGGCAGGTTCATGCGAAACACGTAACGATCGCTTTCGCGTCCGGCGAACAGGTGCGGGCTTTCGGTCTTGTCCAGCCGCAGCGGTTCCTTGGTCGACAGGCGGTAGAGCAGCCGGCCGCGTTCGTCGCGTTGCGTTTCGACCGTCCAGTCCGGCGCGACGGTCGGCAGCGTCACCAGCGGCAGCGTGAGCAGGCTTTCCAACGGACGGTCGATGCGCTGATCGACGCGGTAGGTGACGGTCATGCGCGAACGCTTGGCGACGTCCACTTCGATCTCCAGCCGCACCAGATCGCCGAGGCTGTCCAGCGCGCGCCAGACGTCGCCGATGGTCGCGTGCGGACCGGCGGTCAGCGGCGTGGACGGCGTGGGGAACGACTCGTTGGCCGTGGCCGGTCGCGCCTGTTGATCCGGCGTCGCGCGCACGATGGAGGTCGCCGAGGCGGTCATTCCGTACAAATACAGATCGAGCAACCGCGCCTGCCAGATCGGAAACTCGCCGGTATCGACCTGCGAAGCGTCGGTCGCGCCGGTCTTGCCCGGCAGCGCTAGGCGCAGGCGGAAGCTGCCTTTGTAGTATTCCTCGACGACCTGCCGGCGCACGTGCAGAGGCTGGTTGGCGAAGATCGTGCCGGTCAGCGCGTAGATTTCCGTGGCCGGCTGCGCGGGAAAGACGAGCCTGGCCTCGTAGCGCGCCTGGTTGTCGTCGCCGGTCTTGTTCACCGTCAGTTGCGCGTTGCGCAGCGTAACTTCCTGGTCGCGGTTTTGCGCGACGGCCCAAAATTCGTTCAACTGTCGCGCGCTGTCGAAGGCGTAGCGGTAGCGCAGCACTTCCTGGTCGGCCTCGGTGAACGTCAAACGCTCGACCAGTTGAATGCCGTCGCGCTCGGCGAACAACTCGTCGAGATTCAAAAGAAGATCGCGGCGGGCGTCGGCCAGCGACTGGTTGCCCATCGCCGTGCCGATCACCGCGATGCGCGTGGGCACACGCGCCCAGACCGTGACGAAACCCGAGCCGTCTTCGAGGATCTTCACCTCGGCTTCCAGGTCGAAACAGCCGGCGCACAGCAGCGCGGCCAGCGCGATCAATAAATAAGCGAAGCGATGATATTTCATGCGCTCCAGCCTACTCGCGCCCGGAAAACGAGGCAAGTCTGTTGCCGTCGGGCGAGGCGATGTCTAGAATCCAAAGGATGAGCAACGAACCCACGACCAAACCGCAGCCCGGCGAGATCGGCGAGATCGTCGTCGAGTCGCTGGCGCCCAACGGCAAGGGGCAGGGGCGCGGCGAACGCGGCGAATGGAAGAAGTTCTCGTTTTTCGTCGACGGCGCCGCGCCGGGCGACCGTTTGCGCGTGCGCGTGACCAACGTGCGCAAGCGGTACGTCGAAGCCGACCTGGTGCAGATTCTCCTGGCGTCGCCGCAACGGGTCGTGCCGGTGTGTCCGTATTACGAGGAGTGCGGCGGCTGCCAGTTGATGCACCTGAACTATACCGCGCAGTTGCACGCCAAAACCGACAACCTGCGCTACATCCTGCGGCGCAACGGCTTCGACGGCGATTTGCCGACGGAGACGATCGGCTCGCCGCTCACCTTGCGCTATCGCCTGCGCGCGAAAATGTCGATCGCCGACGATCTGTCGCCCGCCTGGCAGCAACGGCGCTCGCACGCGCTGATCGCCGTGCAGATCTGTCCGCAGTTGCGCGACGAACTGGCCCGCGAGTTGTTCGCCGCCTGGCCGCGGCTCGTGGCCAATTTGCCGCCCAAACAGGCGCGCGAGCATCAGGTGAGCGCCGTGCTCGATCCGTCCGGCGAGACCGTCTTCATGAGCCTGCACCGGCGCGATGACGAGGCGTTCGGTCCGTGGTTCAAAGCGCGCGACAGCATCCTGACTCCGGTGGAAAATCCCGTCTGTACGATGACCGTGGGCGAGACGTTGCTGCACTTCGCGCCCGATTGTTTCGTGCAGGCCAACGAGGCGATCAACGCGCTGCTGGCGCCTCATGCGGTCGACGCGCTGGCGCCCGAGGCGGAAGACCGCGTGTTGGAGTTGTATGCGGGCGTCGGCAATTTTACGATGCCGCTGGCCGCGCGGGCCGCGTCGGTGACGGCGGTCGAATTTCCGCGCGCGGCGAATTTCGCCCGGCGCAACGCGAAGGGCGCCGAGTTGAATAACATCGAGTGGCTGCCGATGGACGCCACGCGGGCGTTGAAGACGCTCGACAAGGATCGCCAACGTTTCGACCTGGCGCTGGTCGATCCGCCGCGCACCGGCATGGGCGAGGCCAACGCGCGCCGGCTGGGTTCGCTGGGCGCGCGCCGCATCGTTTATGTTTCCTGCGAGCCGACCGCGTTGGTTAATGAAATGAAGGAGCTGGCGCAGTTCGGCTACCGGCTGACGGCGATCGCCGCGTTCGACATGTTTCCGCAAACGCCGCATGTCGAGGCGTGCGCGGTGTTGGAGTTGGGTTGATGTTCGGTCGTCTGCGCGATTTGCTGATCGAAGCGATCATTATTTTCGCGACGCTGCTGTGCGGCTCGATCGCCATCGTCGCTTCGTTTTTCGAAACGCGCGGTCGTGTCGCCGATGCGATGACCCGTCTGTTCGCGCGCACGGTCGCCATTGCCTGCGGGATGAAAATCGTGGCCGAGGGCGTCGAGCACATCGATCCGCAACAATCCTACGTGGTGGTCGCCAATCATCGCAGTCACCTGGATTCGGTGGCGTTGACGCTGACCTGTCCGGCGCCGTTGCGCATGCTGGCCAAGGAAGTTTTGTTTCGCGTGCCGCTGTTCGGCACGGCCATTCGCCGCATCGGGCACATTCCGGTGTATCGCGGCGAAAACGGCAACGACATGAACCAACTCGTGCTGGCTACGCGCGAACTGGTGCAGCGCAAGCACAGCCTGTGCGTGTACGCCGAAGGGGCGCGGCAGAAAACGCGGCGCATCGCCGAATTCAAGCGCGGCGCGTTCATCATCGCCCGGGCGAGCGGCCTGCCGATTCTGCCGGTGTCGATCACCGGGACCGAAGCTATCCTGCCGACCAAAACGCTGCACTTCACGCCGGGCACGGCGCACGTGCGTTTCCATCCGCCGATGCAGACCGAAACCAAGGACGTCGAAAAACTGCGCGCCAAGGCGCAAAAAACGATTACCGCGGGCTGTCGGGAATTGGATAAGCGCTAGAATTCGAAGTCGATCGAGCCTTTGCCTTCGCGCACAACTTCGGGTCGGCCGCTGGTGAAATCGAGGATCGTGCTCGGTTCGGGATAGATGTACCCGGCGTCGATGACGATATCCAGTTGGTGCCCGAAGATGTCCATGATGTCCTGCGGATCGGCCAGCAGTTCGCCGTCGGGCGTGGCGCAACTGGTCGAGACCATCGGCACGCCCAGTTCGTCGATGATCGCGCGGATGATGTTGTCGTCGGGGCAACGCAGACCGACTTCCTTGCGCGGCGTCTGCGTAATGCGCGGGGCGTTTTTCGTCGCCGGCAGAATGAACGTGTAAGGCCCGGGCAACAGCCGGCGCATGATGCGATAGGCGCGATCGTCCACCTGCGCGTATTCGGAAATCAGCGACAGGTCGGCGCACAGCAGCGACAGCGGGCGGTTGATCGCCTTGCGCTTCATGCGATAGAGCTGCTCGATGCCCTGCTTGTTGGTCAGATGCGCGCCCAGCGCGTAGGTCGTGTCGGTGGGGTGGGCGATGATCCCGCCTTTATGCAACACCTCGACCACGCGCGAAATCATTCGCTGCTGCGGATTTTCCGGGTGGATGCGCAATAACGTCGCCTGGGTCATGCTCCTCGCCTCACTTCAACGGCAGAAGCTTAGTGAATGCGCCGGTATGCGTCAATCAAGAAAATAAGAATGGCGGACGATCAAACGTCGTCGTCGTCGGTCGCGTCGTCGTCGGTAATGTCGTCGTCGTCGGACGTATCGTCGTCGGACGTGTCATCGTCGGCAGTGTCGTCGTCGACGGTGTCGTCATCGACCGGCGGACCGTCCTGACCGAGGTAAATCTGGCACACGGGCAGGTTGATCGCTTTTTCGGCATCCCAGATGTTGAGCGTGATTTCCGTCGGCTTGTCGACGATGTCACAATCGGAGACCGAAATGCGGGTTTTGAATTCGCCGGATTTTTCGTTGAACGGCCACGAGCATTTATTGTACGTCGAACCACCCGGGCAGGTGATCACCGGTTCGATCTTGCCGCTGGTGATGTTCTGGAAGATGAAGTCGCCCTGGACTTCGAAGCGCTCGCCGTTCTGGATTTCCAGATCCGTGCCGCGCACCAACGATACGGCGATCAGATTGCCTTCGTCGGTCGGATCGTAACAGTTGGCGTAGTACACCAGCTCGTCCAGCCCTTCGTCGGAAATGGGGCAGTTCCACTCGCCGGGATCGGCTGCATCGTCATCGGTGCCCGGCGGATCGATGTCGTCTTCCTCGGAATCTTCGCACGCGCCGATGATCACTAAAATGCCGGCGACGGCCAACAATAAAGTAAATACGAAAAATAACTTCAACTTCATGGCCCCGAAACCTCCGCGGGTGGCTGAACTCCTCCCCAGTAGACGCTAAGGATAGACAAAGGCGGGAGCAAGAGCAAGGGTTAATCGGAGCGGGGAGACGATCGCGGCAACTTCCTCGCGCCGAATTCGGCACGGTCAATGTCGCCGGCTTCGTAACTGGAGAATATCAGGTGCAAAAACTTCGCCGGTAAGAAGCCGAATCGACGGAACGACGGCGGCGTCGGGGCGTTGTCGACGGCGCGATGGAAAAAAACGGAAAAAAGTTAAAAAAGTTCCTTGCAAATCCCGGCGAGTTCTGGTTGAATGAGTGCTCATTCAGCTACCCTTTTGTGTTGATGGGGGTGCTTTGCCTATCACAGTTAGTTGTATACACCGGTCGATAAGACTGCCGGGACTGAGCGATGTCTCGCGCGGGTCGTTCTATAAAGTTATTTCCACACATAATGTTTTCACTCGAATTGTGAGTCTTGTTATCCACTTTCAAGGAGGAGTCAGCTGATGACTAGAACCATTAAGAAGGCTGCGGTGCTTGGCTCCGGAGTCATGGGGAGCGCCATTGCCGCTCATCTCGCCGGGTGCGGCATCCCGGTCGTGATGTTGGACATCGTGCCCTTCCCGAACATGCTGAGCGACGCAGAAAAAGAGAAGGTGGCCACGGACAAAAAAGTCCGCAATAAGCTGGCTGCCCAGAGCCTGCAGGCGGCGATGAAGTCGAAGATCCCGACCTTCTACAGCAAGAAGGATGCGGACCTGATCGAAATCGGCAACTTCGATGACGATTTCGAGAAGATCGGCGATGCGGACTGGATCATCGAAGTCGTCGTCGAACGCATGGACATCAAGAAGGCGATCCTGGCCAGAGTCGACAAGAACCGTAAGGCCGGCTCGCTGGTGACCACCAACACCTCCGGTTTGTCGGTGGTGGAGATGACCGAGGACTGCTCGGACGAAATGAAAGAGCACTTCATGGGCACGCACTTCTTCAACCCGGTGCGCTTCATGAAACTGCTGGAAGTCATTCCGCATCCGCAGACCAAGCCCGAACTGCTCACCTTCATGCGCGACTTCTGCTCGGAAACCCTGGGCAAGGGCGTGATCTTCGCCAAAGACACCCCGAACTTCGTCGCCAACCGCATCGGTGTGCACGGCATGATGTCGATCATGAACGCGATGGTCGAACTCGACTACACCATCGAAGAGATCGACGCGATCACCGGTCCGGCCATCGGCCACCCGAAGAGCGCTTCGTACAAGACCGCCGACCTGGTCGGTCTGGACACGCTGCATCACGTGGCGATGACGGTGTACAACCTGTGCGCCGACGACCCGTGCCGTGAGCAGTTCAAACCGCCCGAAATGCTCGACAAAATGATCGAGAACAAATGGCTTGGCAACAAGACCAGGGGCGGCTTCTACAAGAAAGAAGGCAAAAAGCGCCTCGTCCTCGACTGGAAGACCATGGAATACGTCGAGGTGCAGCGGCCGAAATTCGATTCCATCGAAAAGGCCAAGGGCGAAAAGGGCCTGGGCAACAAGATCAAAGCCCTGATCGCCGGCGACGACCGCGGCGCCAAGTTCGCCTGGAAACTGACGGCCGAAGGTCTGATCTACGCGGCCGGTCGCGTGCCGGAAATCTCCGACACGATCCTCGAAATCGACCACGGCATGCAGTGGGGCTTCAACTGGAAGCTCGGCCCGTTCCAGACCTGGGACGCGATCGGCGTGAAGGAAAGCGTCGAGCGCATGAAGGCCGACGGCTACGAAGTTCCGGCCCACGTGCTCAAAATGCTCGAGGGCGGCAACGAGACCTTCTACAAGAAGGAAGGCGGCAAGGAATATCAGTACGACCTGGTCAACCAGAAGTACATCGAGATTCCGAAAGACATGAAGGTCGTCATCCTGGCCGAAGACGCCAAGGGCGAGGTCTGGAAGAACGACGGCGCGACCATTTGGGACATCGGCGACGGCGCGATCTGCCTCGAGTTCCACACCAAGATGAACGCAATCGACAATGACGTCATCGACGGCGTCCACAAAATGGTGGATCTGCTCGAAGAAGGTCAGTTCGAAGCGGGCGTCGTGTCCAACCACGCCGACAATTTCTCGGTCGGCGCCAACGTGTTCATGATTCTGATGGCCATGAACAACGGTCAGGCCGAGATGGTCGAAAAACTGGCCTACGAGCTGCAGCGCGCCAACATGCGCATGAAGTATTGCTCGCGGCCGATCGTTACCGCTCCGGCCGGCATGGCGTTGGGCGGCGGTTGCGAAATCACCCTGCACGGCCAGAAGGTCGTCGCCGCGGCCGAAACCTACATCGGTTTGGTCGAAGTCGGCGTCGGCGTCATCCCGGCCGGCGGCGGCACCAAGGAAATGGTCCTGCGCACCACCGAAGGCATCGGACCGGCGACTCCGCCGATCCTGCCCTTCGCGCAGAAGGCGTTCGAGAACATCGCGATGGCCAAAGTCGCGGTGGGCATGAAGGACGCGGTGGACAACGGCATTCTGCGCAAGACCGACATCATGTGCCCCAATCGCGATCTGCTCATTTACCGCGCGAAAGAAGTGGCTTTGGGTATGCGCAAAGCCGGCTTCGATCCCGGCAAAGAGCGCACCGACATTCCGGTCGGCGGCGAAGCGACCAAAGCGGCCTTCATCGTCGCGGCCAAGGGTATGCGGGATTCCGGTTGGATCAGCGACCACGATGTGCTCATCGCCAGCAAAGTGGCGCACATCGTCGCCGGTGGCGATCGCTGGGAAGGCCAGACGATCAGCGAGTGGGAACTGCTCGACATGGAGCGCGAAGCGTTTATGAGCCTGCTGGGCGAGGAAAAGACCAAGGCCCGCATCGCCTACATGCTCCAGAACAACAAGCCGCTGCGTAACTAAGCCTTACAGGAGGATATAGAGATGAGAGAAGTTGTCATTGTTTCCGCTTGCCGGACTGCTGTAGGCAAGGCCAAGCGGGGCAGCTTGATTCATACGCGGCCTGACGACATGGCGGGCGTGGTTCTTGCCGAGGCGATTAAACGCGCCGGCATCGATCCGCTCGAAGTGCAGGACGTGATCATGGGTTGCGCGATGCCGGAAGGCGAGCAGGGCATGAACGTGGCGCGCCAGGCGGTTCATTGCGCCGACCTGCCGGATGAAATCCCGGCCATCACCATCAACCGGTACTGCTGCTCGGGCATGCAGTCGATGTGGATGCTCCAGTGCGACATCGCCTCGGGCATGATCGATTGCGGCGTGGCCGGCGGCACCGAGACCATGACCATGATCCCGATGGGCGGCAACAAAATCGTGCCGAACATCCGCATGGCCGAAAAGTATCACAAAGCCTATGTCGGCATGGGCCAGACCGCGGAAAACGTGGCCAAGAAGTACGGCGTCAACCGTGAAGACCAGGACAAATTCGGCCTCGAGTCGAACCTGAAAGCGGCCAAAGCCAATGCCGACGGCGTCTTCAAGTCGCAGATCGTTCCGCTGAACGCGAAAATCTACGACGGCAAAGGCAAAAAGAAAGAATTCGTTTTTGACGTCGACGAAGGCCCCCGCGGCGATTCGACCATCGAAGGCCTGAACAAATTGAGGCCCGCCTTCGCCAACCCGAAATCCACCTATCCCGGCACCGAGGGCATGGGCTCCGTCACCGCCGGCAACGCCTCGCAGATGAGCGACGGCGCCGCCGCGTTGGTGCTGATGACCAAGGAAAAGGCCGACGCCAAGGGCCTCAAGCCGATGGCGAAGATGCTCGGCTATCGCGTGGTCGGCTTCGATCCCGATTACATGGGCATCGGACCGGCGCTGGCGATTCCCGCGCTGATGGATTCGGTCAACAAGCTGCGCAAGGCCGACGGCGAAGCCGAACTGTCGCTCGACGACATCGGCGTCTTCGAACTCAACGAAGCCTTCGCCAGCCAGGCCATTTACTGCTGCCGCGAGCTCGGCATCGAAAATGACCCGCGCGTGAACCCCACCGGCGGCGCGATCGCCCTGGGCCACCCGCTGGGCTGCACCGGCGCCAAACTGTCCACGCAGATCATCTACTACATGATCGAAAACAACCTGAAATACGGTGTCGTTTCGATGTGTATCGGTGGCGGCATGGGCGCGGCCGGTCTGTTCGAGAACCTGCAGTACAAAGGCTGATTCAATAGCCGATCCGCAAGGCCGGGGCCGTAAGGCTCCGGCCTTTTTTTTTCGCGCGATTCCGCTACACTGCCGCCTATGAAAAATCGGCCGCTCGTCACCCACCGCGACCTGATGGATTTCGCCCGGACCCTCGGCCCGGACGAGTACGCCAACCGTCTCAATTATTTTCGCATTATGGAATACCCGCTGGCGCTGAACATGCTCGCCCTCGAACCGGGGCTCGACGTGCTCGAGGTCGGCGCGGGCTTCATTTCGCTGCCGCCGGTGTGGATGGCGGCGCGCGAGCGATGCAACGTCACCGCGGTGGATCGCAAACCGTTGACGACCGAGGCGATCGAGTACGTCAACGGCTTGTTGGCGCGCACCGACACGCCGGTCGAGCGGCTCAAACTCGTGTCGGCCGATGCGCAAAAGCTGCCCCTTGCCGACGATTCCTTCGATCGCATCGTGGCCATCAGCGCGCTGGAGCACCTCGATCCGTTCACCGACGCCCACGTCATGCGCGAATTGGGGCGGGTGCTCAAGCCCGGCGGTCTGCTCGTGTTTTCCGTGCCTTTCAACCTGGGCCGGCACGTGGAGTTGGAAACCTGGGGCGGCGAGGAGTACGAGCAGCGCCATTACACCGACGCCACCTTGCGCGAGCGGATGATTCACCCCAGCGGCTTGCATTTCGTGCAGGGCGTCGCCTTCGGCGAGATCGATCCGCAGGTCGGCTTCGATTACATCAAAGGCGACGCGGAGGAAAGACGCCGCCTGACCGAAATGGCCGGCGTGCAACCGGACAGATATTGGAGCGAACATTATCGGATCGAAAACGAAGAACAGTTCGTCGTTCACCGCGATTCGCTGCACCCCGGGGTGGTCAACGCGTGCGGCCTGATCGCCGTCAAGTTGCAAAAACGCGACCAGCCGTTGCCCACCAGCTATTTTCTTTACGATCCGGTGAAAAACTGGTTCGCCAACGATGAACTGACGCGCAATGAAAAAAATTCGCCCTATTGGCTGACCATTGATCGGGTGCGTGTGGAAAATTTCCTGGAAGCCCTGGCCGACACCTTCGATTCCGGCGAGTTCATGCGGGTGGTGATCGATTTCACCTGTCACGGCGAGGTGGTCGATCCCGCGTTTCGCATTCTGATTCACGATCAGTCCGACGAGATCGTCGCCGGGCTGCATCTGGCCCGCAGCGATTTGAAACTGGGCACGCTGACCGGCAACCATCGGTTGGCCGTGCGTTTCGGCATGCTCAATCTGGCGCGGGGAACTTACTACATTACCGTCGGCGCGTGGGATCGCGACCGACCCGATCCGATCCCGCCGGTGCCCTATGACCTGCATTACAAACGGTATAAAATCGACGTGCACGAGCACAAAAAGGGCATGGCCGGCGTGGCCTATCTGCCCTATGACATTCAATGGACGAAGCCGAAAGAAAACGAGTGAACGCCAACGCAAAAAGCGCAGAAAATCCAAAGAATACAGCGGATTTACGCTTTACCGCCGTCGGGGAATCGCGTAAAATTATAAGATTATGAGAAAGCGTATCCTCATCGTGACCTGTGAGCTGCTGCCCGTGCCGGGACAACCGGTGCGCGGCGGTGGTTTGCGCGTGTGGGGCTTGGGCGAGGGGTTGCGGGCGCACGGCCACGAAGTCATGTACGCGCTGCCCAAGGCGTCGGTAACCGACGATGTCAAGCTGCCCGACGCGTTGAAACATTATTTGTATGTGCCCGAGGGTCTCAACGAGCTCATTCTCGAAGTGATGCCCGATCTGCTGATCGTCGAGCAATGGGGCGTGGCCACGTTCATCGACGATCTGAAGATCCCGCTGATCATCGATCTGCACGGGCCGCTCTCGCTGGAAAACGCGTTCAAGCAAAGCGCCAATTTCCTCTCCGACGCGCTGACCAAAATCGAGGCGCTGGGCAAAGCCGATCTGCTGGTCTGCCCCGGCCAGTATCAGCGCAACTATTTTCTCACCTGGTTTTTGATGGCCGGCGCCGATCCGCTGCACGCGCCGATCGAGGTCGTGCCGGTCTCGCTCGACAAGAATCTGCCCGCGCATGAGTGGCCCGCCGCGCCGCGCTTCGTCTTCGGCGGCGTCACCTGGCCGTGGATCGATCCGTTCCCCGGTCTGGAAATGCTCGCCGAGCGCGTGGCCAAGGAAAAGGACGCCTCGCTGGAATTGTTCGTCGGCGCGCCCAAGCAGCGCTTCGATCACGCGCTGGATACGATCAACGTCGGCATCTTCCGCGACTACCGCGAACGGCTGAAGGACTACGCGAATACGCGGGTGCGCGAACTGATTCCCCGCGACGAACTGCTGGCCGCCTACGCGCGCGCCTCGGTCGCCTACGATCTGTACCAGCCCAATTCCGAGCGCCAGTTGGCTTTCACCACGCGCACGATCGAGTACCTGTGGTGCGGCCTGCCGGTGGTCTACGGCGATTACGGCGAACTGGCCAAACCGATCCGCGATTACGACGCCGGTTGGGTTGTCGCGCCCGACGACGAAAAAGCCGTCGCCGCGGCGCTCGACGAAATCTTCGGCGATCCGCAAGCCGTGCGGCGCAAGGGCGAGAACGCGCAGCGCCTGGCGCGCGAGCAATACACATGGGAACAGGCGATCAAACCGCTGCTGGCGTTCGTCGCCAATCCCGTGCTGCGCGACAAGAAAAGCTCGGTGCTCTCGGGTTTCCGCAATTACTTCCGCAAAGAAAGCCTGGTGCTGATCAACCAGGCCAAGGACGAAATCGAAAAGCTCAACAGAGAGTTGCGCCAGGCCATCGCCCGCGGCGACCAGGAACGGCGCGAGCGCGACAAGAAGATCGACGAGCTCTCCGAGGAAATCAAGGACCTCACGCGCCAGAACGATCAGGAACTGCGCAAGCAGGCCGAGCAGAACCGGCGCGAACTCGAAGGTAAGGAAAACGACCTGCGGCGCATGCAGGAAAAAATCGACTACGAGATCAAGGCGCGCGACGAGGAAATCAAACGCCTGCACACCGAGCGGCAACTCGCCGAGCAAAAGGCGCTCGAGGAAATCAAGCGCCTGACGCAGGATCGCGAGAAACTGCGCGAAACCCTCAGCGCCGACCTCAAGTCCGTTACCGAAAAGAAGGACGAGGAACTCAAGGAGCTCAAGCGCGAGCGCGAAAAGGAGCGCGACCGTCTGCAGGCGCGCGTCGATCAGTTGGTCGCCGAGTCGGAGGAGGAGAAGAAAAAATCCTCCGACGAAATCAAGACGCTCAACCGCGAAAAAGAGCAACTGCGCGAAACGCTCTCGGCGCAGATGAAAGCGGCCGTCGAGAAAAAGGACGACGAGCAGCGCCTGGCCAAAGAGGAGAGCGTCAAGGAACGCGACCGCCTCCAGGCGCGCGTCGACCAGTTGATCGCCGAGTTGGAGGACGAGAAGAAAAAGACCTCCGACGAGATCAAGACGCTCAACCGCGAAAAGGAGCAACTGCGCGAAACGCTCTCCGCCGAAACGCGCCACGCCGTCGAGAAAAAGGACGAGGAGTTCAAGGATCTCAAAAAGGAACAGCAGACCGAGCGCGACAAACTGCAAACGCGCATCGATGAACTCACGCGCCTGCTCGACGAGGAAAAGAAAAGCGCCTCCGAGGAAATTAAAACGCTCAACCGCGAGAAGGAAACCACGCGGCGCGAGCACGAGGAGCAGGTGCGGCTGCTCGTCGAAAAACACGAGCGCGAGCAGGAGAAGGCCACCGCCAAGGCCGAAACGGCGACCAAGGAACAGCAAACGAATTATCAGCGCGAACTGGACACCCGCGCCGCCGCCGAGCGCGAGTTGAATCAGGAATTGCGCCTGCTCAAACAGAAACTCGAAACCGCACAAACGTCGCATCAGGGCGTGCTCGACAAGCTGCGGGAAAAACACGAGGCCGCGCTCAAAGAGGCGCAAACCGAAACGCGCACGCAATTGGCCAAGCGCGACGAGCGCATCGAAACGCTGGCCGCCGCCGCCGACGAGGCGCGCGAAAAACTGCGCGAAGTGCAATCCGGTCAGGATGACAAGCTCGCCGCGATGGCCGCGCAGGTCGACGAGGCGCGCGAGGAAATGCGCAAACAGGTCGCCCAACGCGACGAGGAACTGGTCGAAGCCCGCCGCGCGCTCGCCGACGAAACCGAAAAGAGCGAATCGCAGTTGGCGCAAATGCGCGACCTGTTGTCGCAGCGACAAACGGCGCTCGCCGACCAAGAGCGCGACAAGGAAAAACTCGCCGCCGAATTGGCGCGCCTGGAAAATCAGATCGGCGACAAGCTCGCCGCGCTCGAAGCCCTCATCGGCGAGAAGGAACAGTACATCGCCCAGGCCGAACGACGCTTGGGGGAAATGGCCGACAAGACCGCCAAGCAGGCGCAACGCAATACGCATCTCGAACGGCAGTTGCAGCAGGCGCAAATCGACCTGGGCCGCACGACCCAGGCGCTGGGCGATCGCGTCGCCCAGGCCGACATGCTCTTGGGCGACCTCGACAAAATGCGTCCGGCGTTGCGCGACCTCGAAGGCGAAGTCGATTCCCTGCGCAAGCAAACCTCGTTGCAGCAGCGCCTGTTGGCCGATTTCGAAACCGACGAAAACTTGAAAGCCAAGCGCCGGCGCGGCAGACGTTCGTACCGCTGGCTGGTGCAGCTACCCCGTCTGGCCTATCTGTTCACCGTGAATCTGGCGACCAACGCCTACATCGAGAAGTGGCAGCACCGGACGGGCAAAAAAATATTTCCGGGGACGTAGATGAACATTCTGATGCTCCATCCGCACGACATCTACTCCAATTCGGAGCCATGGACCGTCCGCGTCACGTACCTGGCCTCCGAGTTTGTCAAACGCGGCCACAACGTGCGGCTGATTTATCATTTGCTCGATCCGCGCACCAACCTCGAAGAGGCCACCGCGCGCCAGGAATATCCGTTCACGACCATCCCCGTGCATCGCTACCAGTTCGCGCTGGTCGCCAAGATGCGCAGCACCGCGCAGTTCGCCGAATGGGCCGACGTCATCCATTTCCAGAAGTGTTTCCCGCAGGTGAGCGTGCCGGCGATCTGGGCCGCGTACCGCCTGGGCAAGCCGGTGCACTACGACTGGGACGACTGGGAATACGGCATTTACAATTACAATCCGATGAACAAGGTCGTCGGCTGGTCGATCAGAACGTTCGAGAAGTTGCTGCCCCGGCTGGTCGACACCGTCAGCGTCGCCTCCGAGGCGCTGCGCGAAATGGCGTTGAACCTGGGCGTGCCCGACCATCGCATTTTCGAAGCGCACGTCGGCGGCGACCTCGAGCGGTTCCGGCCCGACATCGACGGCGGCCGCGTGCGCCAACTGCACAACATCGACGGCCCGATGGTTTTGTACCTCGGCCAGTTGCACGGCGCGCAGTACCTCGAGCTGTTTTTGCAATCGGCCAAACGGCTGATCGACGAGGGCTCGCCCGCGACCTTCGTGGTGGTCGGCGGCGGCGAGCGCTTCGGCGAGCTGTTCCAGTTGACCGAGCACCTGGGCATCAGCCACCGCGTCGTATTCACCGGCGCGATCGACCATCACGAAATTCCGCAGTACATCAACGCCGCCGACGTGGCCGTCGCCTGTTTCGAGGACACGCCGCAAACGCGTTGCAAAAGCCCGCTGAAAATTTGCGAATACATGGCCAGCGGCGCGGCGATCGTTGCCAGCAACATGGGTGAGGTGCCGCGAATGATCGGCGACGCGGGCGTGATCGTCGCGCCGGGCAACGCCGAACAACTGGCCGCCGGCGTGGGCAAGCTGCTTGCCGACGACGACCTGCGCCGCCGTCTGGGCGCCAAAGCCCGCCTGCGCGCGGAAACAAAATACAACTGGGGCGTCACCGCCGAGAACCTGCTGGAGGCCTATGAACTGGGCCTGCATGAGCGCCGGTGGCTGTTCTGGCAGACCGATCCGAAAAAAAAAACGATCCCGCTGACCACGCCGCTGCCCCAACCCCGCGCGCTGCCGGTCGCTGAACCCAAGACCGAAGAACCTCCCGCGCCGCCGCCCGCCGCCCCGGAACCTCCGGCGGAAAAAGACGCGCCCGCGGTGCCGACCTACGCGGCGATGCCCGGCGAGCAAAAATCCTCCGCCGGCGACAACGGCGGACCCGGCTCGCGTTTGCGCGCCCCGGCGTTTCTCACCCGCGTGCGTTCGTTCATCGAGGGCAACCTCGACATCGTCGGCGTACTCGACGGCCGCGAAAGCTTCGTCGGTCCGCACACGGTGCAGATCGACCCGACGAACGTGTGCAACAACGATTGTCTCGCCTGCTGGTGCAACAGCCCGTTGCTGCTCGACAAGGCGCTGCCGTCGCCCAAGCGCGACGCCGTGCTGCCGCTGCCGATCATCATCCGGCTGCTCGACGACATGATCGAAATGGGCAGCAAGGAAGTGTACATCGCCGGCGGCGGCGAGCCCTTCTGCCATCCGGACATCCTGACGATCATCGCCGAGATCAAAAAACGCGGGCTGGTGTGCAACGTGAACACCAACTTCACGCTGATCGACGACGAGGTCGTGAAGTTCCTTGCCGACCAACGCGTCGACTACATGACCGTCTCGGTGTGGTCGGGCACGCCGGACGTGTACAGCCTGCTGCATCCGAACAAGACCGAGGAAACCTACGAGCAGATCAAGCGCAACCTGATGCGCCTCAACGAGATCAAGCACATGGTGCCGTTCATCAAGGTTTACCATGTGATCAACAATCTCAATTTTCACGAAATCAAAGAGATGGTCGATTTCGCGCTCGACACGAAAAGCGAATCGGTCGAGTTTACCGTGCTCGACACCATCCCCGGCCGCACCGACGTGCTGCTGATGAACGAAGAGCAACGCGCCTGGCTGCATCGCGAAGCGTTGCGCATCCGCGAGTGGATCGACAACGAGCATCCGCCGCGCCTGCACCTGTTCAAATACGATCAGTTCCTGCGGCGCATCGGCGGCAGCCACACGACCACCGGCGAGCACGACATGACGATCATCGATTCGATGCCCTGCACGGTTGGCTGGCAGTTCGCGCGCATCATGGCCGACGGCGACGTCAACGGCTGCCTCAAGGCGCACCGCATCCCGCTGGGCAACTTGCACGAAACGACGTTCAAGGAACTGTGGACCAGCGACATCCAGCGCGATTGGCGCGACAAAACCAACGTGCTGGCCAAGGAAGATCCGTGGTTTGCCAACATCGGCAACGATCCGCACGCGAAGATCGGCTGTTATAAATCCTGCGACGACCTGGGCCGCATCGAGCACCTGGTCGGCCGCTACCGCGCGATGTCCCCCACCGAACGCGCCGTGCTCAAGGGCGCGGCCTGGTGGCTTAAGTTCCGCGAAAAACAACTCGAAATGGGCGATTCGTGAACAAGTTCGTCTACCCCGACGATCGCGCCGGCCGCCGCTGGTCGGTGACGAATATTCCGCTCGTCGTCGAGCGTCCGCCCGATCTGTGCGCCGCCGTCGCCCGCCTGCTGACCGAGGGGCGCATCGTCGGTTGGTTTCAGGGCGGATCGGAATTCGGCCCGCGCGCGTTGGGGCAGCGCAGCATCCTGGCCGATCCGCGCGATCCGCGGATGCACCATCGCCTTAACGAGCAGGTCAAGCACCGGCAATGGTTTCGCCCTTACGCGCCGGCGGTGTTGCTCGAACATCTGAGCGAATGGTTCGACCTGGATGTGCCCAGCCCGCACATGCTGCTGGTCGCGCCGGTGCGCCCCGAGAAGGTGGATCTCATTCCGGCCATCGTGCACGTCGACGGCACCGCGCGCGTGCAGACCGTCGCGCCGGGTGACGGGCCGTACCGCGAGATCATCGAGCGTTTCCACGAACTGACCGGCGTGCCGGTGATTCTCAACACGAGCTTCAACGATCACGGCGAACCGATCGTCGAGACGCCGCTGGACGCGTATCAATGCTTCGCCACGACCGCGCTCGACGCGTTGGCCATCGGCCCGCTGCTGGTGCGCAAGGCGGTGGCCGATGCCTAAACCGTTGATCGTCATCGGGGCGGTGGTCAGCGATCACGACAGCAGCGTCGCCTTGCTGCGCGACGGCAAGCTGGTCGCGGCGATCAACGAGGAACGGTTGTGCCGCGCGCGCCGGGGCGATCCGCGCAACAGCGTGCGCCGCGCGCTCAACTACGTGCTGGCCGCGGCGGGCGTCACGCTGCACGACGTCGACCTGCTGGCCTGCGACACCACGTACTACTATCCGCCCGCCGGCCATCCGCCGATCGCGGTGTTCCCCGATTTCCCGTACCCGGAAAAAATCATTCAGTTCGATCATCACCTCGGCCACGTCGCCAGCGCGTTTTTGCCCAGTCCCTTCGACGAGGCGGCCGTGCTGTCGGTCGACGCTTCCGGCGGCATCGCGCCGCTCACGCGCGATCGCAGCCGCTGGGGCGTGATGGCGCACGAGGTCGCCTTTCGCGATCGCGGCTTCCTCGTCGCGCATCGTCACCCGACGGTCGAGGAACTGCTGCGCCAGGCGCCCGACGCCGAGGCGCGCAACTATCCGGCCGAAAGCCTAAGCCTCGCGCATTGCGTGCGCGGCGAGGTGCTCGTCGAGGTCGAAAACCTGATGGCCTCCGGATCGCTCGGTTATTTTTATGCGCTGTGCGGCCATTTTCTCGGCATGGAAGAAGGCAGCTTCATGGGTCTGTCCAGCCACGGCGGCCCCAGTGAGTTCGTGGGGCTCTTCGAACAGATTCTTCGCCTGGAAGACAACGGACGTTTGGCGATCGACCCGGAGTGGCTGCTGTTTTGGGCGGGCGATCGCGTGCTGGACGATCCGGTGTCGTTCCGGCGCATGTCGCCGCGCTGGTTTGAAGCTTTCGGGCAGCCGCGCGATCCGCACGGCGAGATCACGCAACGCGACAAGGATTTCGCCTGGGCCGCGCAGAAACGGCTGGAACAGGCGATGGTGCACGTCGGCCGTCATCTCTACGAAGTCACGCAAAGCCCGAATTTGTGCATTGCCGGCGGCGTCGGTCTCAACAGCGTCGCCAACCAGGTGGTGCTGCGCGAAACGCCGTTCGAGAACGTTTTCATTCAGCCCGCCGCCAGCGACGACGGCCTGGCGCTGGGTTACGCGTTGTTCGCCGATTACGTGCTGGCCGAGTTGCCGGCGCAAAAACGTTGGACGATGACCAGCGCCGCCACCGGCCGCGCCTACGACGAGCAAGAGATCGCCTCTTTCTTCGCTCATCTGCAGCGCGGCGAACTGGCGTTGGAATACTTCGCGGCGATTCCGTTCACCGAGGCGGTCGCGGCGATCTGGTCGGTCGACGGCGGGCCCGAACAACGCACACCGCTGCATTATGATGACGCCGCGCGCCGTTGGCGTTGCGTGTTGCCGGCGCCGGTGGGCGCGCGCGTCGAGTATCGTTTCGAGAGCGTCGGCGCGCCGATCGAAACCTATTGCTGGCGACCCGCGCCCGAGCAGCCGCGTTGCGACGTGCGGGCAACGCCGCCGCCGGAACAACCGCCGGTCGATCCGTTCAAAAAATTCCTCGACGATCACCGCGATCTGGCCGGCATCCTCGACGGCGAGCGCGCGTTCGTCGGTCCCGAGCACGTGGTCATCGATCCGACCAACCGCTGCAACAACAACTGTCTGCCCTGTTGGACGAAAAGTCCGCTGTTGGGCGAGGCCGGGCCGGAGCCCGAATGGCACCGCCAGCAGATGCCCGACGATATGCTGCTGGGTCTGATCGACGAACTGGCCGCGATGGGCGCCAAACGCGTGCGCTTCACCGGCGGCGGCGAGCCGCTGCTGCATCCGGCGATCTACGAGGCGGTCGAGGCGGTCAAGCGCCACGGCATGATCTGCGCCATGACCACCAATTTCGCGGCGATCAACGAACAGGGCGTGCGGCGGCTGGCGGCGCTGGGCGTCGACGAACTGACCGTCTCACTGTGGGCGGGCACGCCGACGACTTACAGCCGCGCGCATCCGAACAAAACCGAGGCGACCTTCGAGCGCATCGAGGCGCACCTGCGTTTGTTCAATTCGATAAAACCGCCGACCAGCGAGGTCATTCTGGCCAACGTGCTGTTCGCGATGAACTTCATGGAAACGCGCGAGATGCTCGACTTCGCGTTGCGCGCGGGTGCCGACGGCATGTACTTTACGCTGGTCGATTCGGTGCACCTTCGCCTCGACAGCCTGCTGATCACGCCGCCGCACCTGACGATCATGCGCGATCATCTCCAGCAGGTCGGCGAGCGCGTCGAAGGCCTGCGCGGGCAGGGGCGCGCCTTCCGCATCGACAACTGGGACGGCTTTTTGCGGCGGCTGGACTCGGTCGGCTTCGAACGCGGCGATTACGACATCGAGGCGGTCGAGGCGATCCCTTGCTACATGGGCTGGCATTTCATCCGCGTGCTGCCCGACGGCGACATCGCGCCGTGCTGTCGCGGCGTGGACAAGCCGATGGGCAACCTGCACCGCGCGTCGTTCAAGGAAATCTGGCACAGCGACAAATACCGCGAATTTCGCCGGTTGGCGCTCAACGAGTCGAAACGGCATCCGTACTTCCGGCCGATCGCCTGCCACCGCACCTGCGACAACCTGATGCACAACGAGATGATGCACGCGCGCCTGGCGCGGCTCACCGACGCCGAACGCAAACAGCTATTGCGCTACATCGTCGGCAAAAAGATCTGACCCTTATTTCTTTTTCTCTTGATAATCGCGAACGAAGCCGCAGTCGGGGTCCGGCGCACAGGCGTCGCCGGTTACGTGCTCGGCCACCACGTGGCAGCCGCCGTGACAGAGCTTAAGATAATCGCACGAGCGGCACGGTTCGGGCGCTTGCTCGTTCCAACGGCGGAAGACGCGAAAAACGTCGTCGTCGCTCCACCATTGGCCGACCGTGGAAGCATCGCGCTTATCGCCGCGCGCGAAACTGCACGGCGCGGGCACGCCGTCGGGCGTGACCGACATCAGCATGTTGCCGCCCAGGCAGCCGGTGACGCCGAGCAGATCGAGCTTTTGCGGATCGGGGCGATGCAGATAGATCATCGGGGCGAGCGAGCAATCGGCCAGCAAACGCACCTTGTGCTTTTTCATCAACTTCACGAGTCGCGGATAGAGGCTGTCGAGTTGTTCGTGCGTCGGCTTCATCTCGTCGTAATGTTCGCGCGCGCGGCCGGCCGGTTTGAAGCGCAGCAGCTCGATCTGTTTGACCTGGCGGCGCGCGGCGTAGGCGACCAGATCGTCGAGCCCGTCGGCGCTCTGGCGGCACACGACCGTGTTGAGTCCGACCTGACAACCCGCTTGCCGCAGCAGTTGCACGGCGTGATCCGCTTCGGCGAAACGATCGTAGCCGCGCACGGCTTTGTACAACTCGCCCACGCCGTCGATGGACACGTGCACCGCCGAAAAAATCCGGCAGCGCTTGGCGATGGCGGGCGTCAGATCGAAACCGTTGGTCGTCAAACTCGGCAGCAGACCGCGTGCGCGCGCGTACTCGGCGAGCTCGAAAAAGCCCTCCAGACCGAGGCTTTCGCCGCCGCCCAGGGCGAGATGAAACACGCGCATGTCGGCCAGCGCGTCGACGATCTCCCGCAGCTTTGTCGGCGACAGTTCGTCTTCCGGTTTGATCGTCGGCCCGTCCGCATCGGTGTAGCAGGCGCGACAGCCCGCGCCGCAGCGGTTGGTCGGTTGCAGGTGCACCTCGGTCGGCGCGCTGAGCAAATCGGTCTCGCGCGTCCACAACTCGCTGTCGGCGTAGCCGAGCGAACGCATGTAATCGCGATCGACCCAGACCAACGCCTGCGGACGCTCGAGCTGAAGGATGCCGCCGAAGGATTCGTAACGATAGCGGTGGGGCCTGGCCGGTTTCAGTTTTTCGGTTCCTGCTTGTTGCGTCGCAGCAGGCGCACCAGGGCGCTGATCGCCACGGTCAGCATGCTGATCGCCGCCGAAGCATAGATGATCACCTGCAGGTCGGCCCCGATCGACGAGGAGTTCGGGTTGACCCCCATGCGGATGCGCAGAATCTTGCCGCGTTTCTTCATGTTCACCTCACCCCCGACTATATATTGAAAGTCGCCTTGAGGGAATCGAGTAACACATTGAGCAAGTCGGTCAGGTAGAAAATCACGTACGTCAGCGTCAGTCCGACCAAGGCGCTGAAGGCGGAAAAGCGCTTCGCGTTAATCGTGCCGGGTTGCCGCGCGTAAATGTGCGCGGTGTTGCCCAGCAGCATCAGCGTCGCGCCGACCATCAGCCACAGCAGGCTTTGCCGCATGTACAGCGAGCGTTCCCAGACGTAGATCACACCGCCGGTCATCGGCACGAGCAACGCCAGCAATTCGGGCCACACGCGCAGCAGAACGCGCGGCGGCAGATTGCGCCAGGGCGTGAACACGGCGACGCGTACGATCCACGCGCCGACGATGATCAGCGAGAGCCAAAAGATGATCCACAGCGCCATGAATTGGTAGGTGATGCCCACGTAATAGTCGCTGATTTTTTTCGCTTCCTTATACCCCTTCATCGTCGCCAAGGCTTTGAACGCATCCGACGCCTGATGAAATTGGCGCAGCTCGATGAACGCATTGCCCAAACCCACCTGCGCCAGGAAGCCGTAACGCCCGTCGGGGAAGCGCTTGACCACGTCGCGGTAATAGGGCAGCGCCTCTTCGTTGATGTCCAGGCGCGCGTATTCCTCGGCGATCCAATACCCGACGCGATCGGCCAGGCGAAAATCCGGATACTGTTGGTAAAGATCCTTCATGCGCTTGAGCGCTTCATCGCTGCCGATTTGCGCGTACTGCCGCAGCACCTGCGTGTAGAGAAAATAGGGTTTGTCGCCCGTTTCGCGCCCGCGCGCCAACCGCCGCAGCGCGCCTTTGGCCCGCAGGGCGTTGCGCGAATCGGGAAAGCGTTCGATGACCTGCTCGTACATTTCCTGTGCGAGGTTGTATTCGCCCAGATAGCGCTCGGCGACTTCGCCCGCCTGATACAGCGCGTCGTCGGCCAGTTTGTCGTCCGGATGATTCTCGGCGAGGTCGCGCAGTTTATCGAAGGCCTGCCGCGCTTTCGTTGCGTCGCCCGAACGCGCGTCGCGCATTGCCTGGCTGTACTGCGACAACAGACTTTGCGCCGCCGCGGTTATCGGCAGCAACAGGAGCAGAATCAAAAATGCACGCCACGTTTTCATCGGCGTCGAGCGTAGAGCACCGGCGCCGGACGGTCAAGCAGCGCGGTTGATTTTCCGCCGCGATCTGTCGACGATAGGCGCATGTCCACGCCACGCCATCCATTGCCGGAAGCCCTGGGCGCTTGTTTGTCGCTTATCGTGCTGATCGCCGCGCTCAGCGCGTGGGGTGCGTCTTCGCCCGGCGGGCAAACGATCGCCGGGACGATCTTGCCGTTGGCGTTTTTCTGGCTGCCGATCGGCGTGACGTTCATGCGCGGACGCGACTTCGCCGCCTATGGTCTGACCTTGCGCGACTGGCCGCGCGGCCTGCGTTGGGCGTTGCTGACCGCATTGATCGTTTTGCCGCTGTACGCCGTCGGGCATGTCCTGTGGCAAAAGCACTTCGGGCATGCGCCGCACCTGCATCTGGGACGCGCGTTGATCGCCGTGTTTTTCCGGCACCTGTTGGTGGTGGCGTTGCCCGAGGAGCTTTTCTTTCGCGGCTACGTGCAAACCCTGCTGGGGCAGCGCCTGCGACGGCCGGCCCCGCGGTGGCTCGGCGAGCAATGGCCGGCGATCGTGGCGACCTCCTTGCTCTTCGCGCTGGCCCACCTGGCGGTCGATGGACAGCCGGCGCGCCTGGCCGTGTTTTTCCCCGCCTTATTGTTCGGCTGGTTGCGCGAGCGCACCGGTTCGCTGCTGGCCCCCGTGCTCGTGCACACCCTGGCCAATCTGACCGTTTTCGTTTTGGCGGGAAGCGTGTAGGCGCTCTAGCCGCGGAAGCCCTTCATGCGCAGGAAAACTTCCACGATGTCCGGATCGAACTGCGTGCTGGCGTTGCGCTTGATGATGTGCAGCGCGCGCGTTTCCTCCAGCGCGGTACGGTAGGAGCGGTCGGAGGTCATCGCGTCGTAGGCGTCGCACACGGTCATGATCCGCGAGCCGATCGGGATCTTCGTGCCGGCGATGTTGTCCGGATACCCACTGCCGTCGAAGAATTCGTGGTGATGGCGCACGATGCGCGAGATGCGCTTGAATTGCGGAATCTGCTCGACGATCTTCTGGCTGATCAGCGGGTGCGTTTTGATCAGTTCATATTCCTCGGCCGTAAGCTGGCCCTTCTTGTTGAGCACCGCCTCGGTGATGCCGATCTTGCCGATGTCGTGGAAGAGTCCGGCCAGCGAAATCTCCTCGCAGTCGGCGGCGGAAAAGCCCATCATTTGCGCCATGGCCACGGCGTTGTCAGCCACGCGGCGGCTATGGCCCTCGGTGTATTTGTCCTTGGCTTCCAGCGCGCTGACCAGCGAACGGATCGTCGAAATCAAGAGCTGCTGTTTTTCCTGGTTGCGCAAGTGCAGCGAAAGCGTCTGCTCTTTGATTTTCTTTTCCATGTTCATCTGCAACTCGCGGCTGCGTAGCGTCAGCTTGCGTTTCTCCAGCGCGCGACGCACCGACAGCAGCAGGTCGAAGGCGTGGAAGGGTTTGTAGATGAAATCGTAAACGCCGTTTTGCACGGCCTTGTTGGCCAGATCGGTATCGGTGCTCGTGGAAAGCAGAATGACGTCAATGCCGAATTCGGCGTTGTTGACGTAGCTGAGCAGCCCCAGGCCGGAGGAGCCGTTGATGTTCACGTCGCTGATGACCAGATCGATATTTTCCGTATCGAGAACTCGGATCGCCTGCTCGGTCGTGTAGGCCTCGAAGGGTACGCATCCGTCGACACCCAGGATGCTTTTAATGCTTTCGAGGATGTTTTTTTCGTCGTTGACGATCAGTATGTTGCACGCGGCCATGACGCTCCTTCGCCAATTCCCTCAACGTGAATTATAATCCGCCAATTCGATTATGCAACTTGAGCGGTTCCTCCGCAAGAAAATCCTCTAGTTACGGCATGTTGGCCTATCTGCCCAAATTCGCCCCGTCGATGGTTCAGCCCTCGATGCGACGAGACGACAACGCCATTCTATCGGCAGGTTGCGCCGAAATCGTGAATTTTTTTACGGAATTAATTTTTTGTGCGAGTACGTCGTTCGGTTCTTTCGGCTTGCCGTAGCTGACGATGCATGCCGCGGCGAACTCGACGTCGCCCGGTTCGTCGCCGCCCACGATCAACGCGGTCGGGCCCGGCCAGTCGGCCGGTTCCAGCAACCAGGCGCCGGTATGACTCAACTGCTCCAGTAGATGATTCTCCGCCTCGTTGCGGCTGACGATCACCTTGGCGCGCCCGTCGATGTCGATGTGCCGACCGACGGTCAGCAGTTCCAGATCGTCGTGCGCGACGACCGGTTTGATCGCCAGCAGGTGACGCAGGCGCGCGGCGTAGTTGGCGTCGGTCAGCAGACAGCCCCCGGCCGCGCCCGGCGGATCGACGATGTGCCACCGCCGCGCCAGCTCCTGTTGCGGTTTGCGACTGCGCCCGGTAATGGCCAGCAGCTTCTCGCGGTCGATCAGCCCCTCCTCCTCGGGGATCGTCGGAGGCAGCAGTTGCGCCGACAGCGGCCGCAGCAACCGGCCCTTGAGGCCGGAGTTGGTTTCGATGATCGCCAGCGTGTCGCGTCGTTGACTCATCGGCCGCTGACCGAGCACCTCGCCGGTGAACACGAAATCGTAGCCTTCGCTTTCCATGATCTCCCGCGCGAGCGCGAGCATGTGGATCTTGCAGTCGACGCACGGATTGAGTTGCTTGCCGTGGCCGTAGCGCGGCTGGCGGATCACCTCGACGAACGCGTCGCCCATCGGCACTTCGCGCAGCGGCACGTCGAGCACCTGCGCCCAGTGCGTCGCCGCGCCCGCCGCCGGTCCGGCCGTCATTGGACGAATGAACGGTGCGGTGAATTTCAGCGCCAGCACCTCGACGCCCAGTTCGAGCATCAACCGGGCCGCGAGAATCGAATCGAGTCCGCCCGACAACATGCCCAGCGCGCGCGCCCGTCGCGGTTCGTTCATCGTGCCTCCATCCGCACCACGTGCGCCGCCGCGATCAGGTCCGCGTCCCAGTTTGTGTGCGGGCTGCAAAGAACGATCTGCCGCGTTTGCGCCGCGGCGAGCATCAACTCGAGAAACCGTCGCCGGCGCGCGGCGTCGTAGCCGACCGCCGCGTCGTCGATCCACAGCGGCAGCGGATTGTCCGGGGCCAGCAGATCCAGCAACGCCAACCGTCCGGCGACCAGCAATTGATCGCCCGTGGCGGTCGAAAGCAATTCCAGCGGCAGCGCGCCGTCGGCGTCGGCCAGCGAAGGAGCCAAGTGCGCGTCGAGTTGCACCGCGCGCCGTTGCTCGCCGATCAGGTTGTCGAAGTGCGCCTGCGTGGCGTCGGTCAGGCGCGCCAGATCGTCGCCGAGGTAATTGTCCACCGCCGCTTCCAGCGTTTCGACGGCCGTCCACAACGCCTGCGCCTCGAGCTTCTTTTCGGTCAGTTCCTCCTCGACTTCCAACAAACGCTCGCGCATCGCCGTCGGATTTTCGATCGTCGCCCGGCGCTGCGCCAGTTGCTGATAGGCGAGGTCGCGTTCGCGCGCCGCGTTTTCCGCCGCCGACTCCAGCGCGTTGATGCGCGCGGCGAGGGTGCTGATGCGCTCGGACGTACTGTCGGCCAGATGCGGCGATTGCGCCAGCAATTCGTCCCGGTACAGGTGCAGCTCGGCGAGGTGACGATCCAGATGCCGCAACGTGTCGTTGAGATCGACCTCGGGCGGCAGCATGTCGATTTGCGCGTCGACGCGCTCGCTCTCCTTGCGCAACTCGCTCAGTTGCCGGGCCTCTTGCAGCACCTTCTCCAACTCTTCGCGCGTCAACCGGTCGAAACCGCTGCCCACGGTCAGTCGTTCGGCCTCGGCCAGCGCCTCGTCGCGGTCCGCCTCCAGGTCCTGCACGCGCCCTTGCAGAATCTTTTTGGTCGTCAGCACCCGTAGCAGCGATCGCAGCGCCAGCCCGAGCGGAATGCCGACCAGCGCGGCGGTCACGGTAATGATCGTCATCAAGTACCGCGGATACAGCCGGGCCAGCAGCGAACCGGTGGCGAGCATCGCCAGGCCGATGAGTATCATGCCCAGCCAAACGTAGGTCGACTTGCCGCGCGCTTGCGTTTGCATCAGGCGCAGCTTGGCGGCGCGGTCCTCCGCGATCACCAGCAGCGCCAGCCGTCGATGCAGCTTGGACAATCCTTCCTGGTCGATCGCCGCGAGCGTCGAATAGGCTTTGGCGTCCACCGTCAGCCCCGCCTTGTGCGCCTGCAATTTGAAGAGACGGTCGCGGTCGGCCTCGATGCGCTCGCGCTTTTCGGTCGCGTCGTCGATCCGCTGTTGCGCGTCGAGCCACAGACCGAGTTGATCGAGCTCGGCGTTGGCCTTGGTCAGTTCCTCTTCCACCGCCGCATATCGCTGAACGGCGGCGGCGTGCGCGTGCTCGGCCTGCGCCAGCAACGTGTGGGCCTGACCGGCGCGATCGAGCCGGTTTTTGAGTTCTTCGCTTTCCTGCGTGAGAATCTCGATCGGCCGTGCCTTGGTGCGCTTACGGCCCAGCGGATTTTCGCTGGTCAACGTGAAGTAGTGTTCCAGCAGATCGTCGCGCACCGCCTGATGGTCGTGCAGCACCTGGCCGTTGAGAATCTGGCGCACGCGCGCGGCCGTGTCGCCGCCCAGCAAGCGGCGCCCGCCGCCGTCGACCGCCAGCTCGAGCAATTCGAGGTCGGGCAGGCCGAACAGATCGCCGATCAGCTTGTGATAGGTCAGCACGTTCGCGCCGCGTCCGCGCGGACTGACTTTCGCCCCGAAGCGCTCGACCTTCGCGCCGTCTTCCAGGCGATAGACGCGCACCTGGTGCGAGGAGAAATCGCGGTCGATCAGCCACGAATCGCCGCCGCTGTCCACGCGCACCGCGGCGCCGAACACGCCGTGGTGCCCGCGCCGGTGCAGACGTTCGACGTCCGCGTCGCCCAACAGCGCGGCCAGTAACGCCCGCGTCAGCGTCGACTTGCCCGCCTCGTTGGGGCCCAGCAGCAGGTTGAGCCCCGGCGCGAACCGCACGCTGGCGGTCGTGAACGGACCGAGGTTTTCCACCGTGATGCCGCCGATGACGCTCATGTCCGTCGCTCCAGCGGATGACGATCGAAGGCGGCGAGCAGCGCCTGCAGCGCGCGCTTGAGCAACCGTCGCTCGTTGCCTTCGGGCGCCGCGTCCAGGCGCGCCAGCAACGCGCCGACCGCATGCCCGCGCACGGTCGGTTCGCCGGCGACCTGCCGCAACCACTCGCTGTGGCTCAGGTCGGTTTCGTCGACGAGCACCAAGTACGCGAATTTCGACGCGAGCCGCGCGGCCAGTTCCTCGCCGGCCAGCGGCTTGTCGAGCAGACCGCTCAGACGAAAGCGCGCGTACACGTCTTCGCCCGCGTGCGCCGCCAGCAGACGCACGATCGCTTCGTCATCCTCGGCCGCCGAAACGTCCAGGCGCAGATCGAGGCACTGACCGGCACCCAGGTCCAGCGGCGTGAGCTTCGTTTCGCCGTCGTCGATTTCCGCCAGATACGCCGTGCGCGGCCCCATCTCGCCGAAGCGCAACGCGGCGGGCGTGCCCGCGTAAGCGCCGATCAACCGCCCCTCGTATTGGATCGGTGCGGCGCCGTGGTAATGGCCCAGGGCGAGGTAATCCAACCGCAGCCGCGCCAGGTCGGCCGCGCGCACCGGAATGTCCTTGTGCGCGGCGGAAAAATAACTGCCGTGGATCAACGTCGCGTGCAACAGACCGACGTGCACGCCCTCGTGCTCGCGCCGGCGCAGGCTGTCGAGTTCCGCGCGCCGGCCCGGCACGGCGGTCAGCCCGTACAGCCACAGCGGTTCGTCTTCGGTTTCGACCAGCCGCGGCTCGTCGCACTGCGCCCGGTTGAACCACACGAGGTTGTCGTGCTCCCAGCAAACCGCACCGCCGCCGTGCGCCGTGTGATCGTGCGTGCCCGGCAGCGTGAACGCCGGAATGCCTTCGAGCTCGAGCGCGTCGAAAAGATCCTTGGCGGTTTCGCGCGCCTGCTCGTCGGGCCGCGTCGAATCGAACAGATCCCCCGCGATGAGCACCGCGTCGACCGACTGCTCGTCGGCGTGCTTGACGATCCGCTCCAACGCTCCGCGCTGATCCTCGCGCCGGCGCGCGGCCGCCTCGCCGAACGCGGCGAATGACGCGCCCAGGTGCCAGTCGGCGGTATGCAGCACGCGCACGGTCATGGTTCATCCTTGTGCAGCAGCACGAACACTTCGCGGTTGCCCTTCGCGCCGGTCACCGGCGAGGGGATCTGCCCCCGCGCGCTCAGCCCGGCCTCGCGGGCGTAGCCGAAGACGTTGTCCACGCACGCGGCGATCACCGCATCGTCTTTGACCAGTCCGCCTTTGCCCACCTGTTCGCGCCCGGCCTCGAACTGCGGCTTGACCAGCGCGACGACCGACGCCCCGGCGCGCAGGTGTTTGGCGACGACGGGCAGGATGAACTTGAGCGAAATGAAACTCACGTCGATCACCGCGCCGTCGAACAGCTCTCCATTGAAGAAGTCGTCGGGCAGATGCCGCACGTTGACGCGCTCACGGCAGGTCACGCGCGGATCGTTGCGCAGGCGCAGATCGAGCTGGCCGTAACCCACGTCCAGGCCGGTGACGTGCGCGGCGTCGCGCTGCAGCAGCAGGTCGGTGAAGCCGCCGGTCGACTGGCCGACGTCCAGCCACCGTTGTCCCGCCGGATCGACCGCGAACGCCTCCAGCGCGCCCAGCAGCTTGTCGCCGCCGCGGCTGGCGAAGCGGCGCTCGTCGCGCCTGAGACGGATCGCCGCGTCGACCGCCACCGCCGTGCCCGCCTTGGTGACCGGCCGGTCGTCGACGAGCACCTCGCCGGCCATGATCATCGCTTTGGCTTTCTCACGGCTGGGGGCGAGGTCGCGGGCGACCAGCAACATATCGAGGCGTTCTTTGCTCGGCATGGCGACTCAGCGGCGGTCCAGCAGGTCGCGCGCGACGGCGAGAATCCCTTCCCAATCGATGCCCACGCGGTGGCGCAACGTTTCCTGCGGACCATGTTCGATAAACCGGTCGGGCAAGCCGACCAGTCGCGTTTTCACTTCATCCAACCCTTTGTCGGCGAACAGTTCGAGCACCGCCGCGCCGAAGCCGCCCTGGCGCGCGTTTTCCTCGACGGTGATCACGCGCCCGGTTTTGCGCGCCCAGTGCACGAGCAGTTGCTCGTCCAGCGGCTTGACGAACCGCGCGTTGATCACGGCCGCCTCGATGCCCTCGTCGGCCAACGCCTGGGCCGCGCGCAGCGCCGGGACCACGCGGTTGCCGATGGCGATCAGCGTCAGGTCGTCGCCCTCGCGCACGACCACGCCGCGCCCGCGTTCGAGGATCGTCGGCGTCGCCGGCAGCGGCACGCCTTCGCCGTTGCCGCGCGGATAGCGCACCGCCACGGGCAGATCGTAGGCAAAGGCGCTGGCCAGCATGTCGACCAACTCGGCCTCGTTCGCCGGGGCCATGATCGTCAGGCGCGGAATGTGCCGCAGGTAACTGAGGTCGAACACGCCGTGGTGCGTCGGCCCGTCGTCGCCGACCAGCCCGCCGCGATCCAGCGCGAACACGACCGGCAGATTCTGCAGGCACACGTCGTGGACGATTTGGTCGTACGCGCGCTGCATGAACGTCGAGTAGATCGCCGCGATCGGCTTGTAGCCCGCGCGGGCCAGGCCCGAGGCGAAGGTGATCGCGTGCTGCTCGCTGATGCCCACGTCGTAGGAGCGGTCGGGAAATTCCGCCATGAACGCTTCCAGCCCGGTGCCGCCGGGCATGGCCGCGGTGATGCCCACGATGCGTTCGTCGTGCCGGGCGAGCTGGGTCAGTGCGTCGCCGAAGACCTTGGTGTACGACGGCGGCGCGCCGGTCGATTTTTTCGGCTCGCCGGTGGCCACGTCGAACTTGCCGATGCCGTGAAACGCCGACGGGTTGAACTCCGCCGGCCCGTAGCCCTTGCCCTTTTGCGTGATCAGGTGCACGAGCACCGGGTTGTCGCGCCGCATCACCGTGCGGAAGGCGTCGATCACCGCGTCGATGTCGTGACCGTCGATCGGCCCGATGTACTCGAAGCCCAACGCCTCGAACAAGAAGCCCGGCGCGAGGAAGCTCTTGACCGAATCCTCCATCCGCTTGCTGGCGCGGTAGGGATCCTCGCCGACGTTGGGCATCGTTTTGAGGAAGCCCTTGAGCCGTTTGCGGATTGCCTGGCCGGTCTGGCCGGCGAACTTGCGGCTGAGGTAGCCCGACATCGCGCCGACGTTGGGCGAAATCGACATTTCGTTGTCGTTGAGCACGATGATGAAATTGCGGTCCAGCCGCCCGGCCTGGTTGAGCCCCTCGTAGGCCAGCCCGGCGGTCATCGAGCCGTCGCCGATCACCGCGATCACCCGGCTGTCGGCGTCGCCGGCGAGGCGCTGCGCTTCGACCAGGCCCAGCGCGGAACTGATCGACGTGCCCGCGTGGCCGACGAAAAAATGGTCGTGCTCGCTTTCGTCGCAGCAGGGGAAGCCGCTCATCCCGTCGATCTGCCGCAGCGTCTTGAAGGCGTCGCGGCGCCCGGTCAGCAGCTTGTGCGCGTAAGCCTGATGCCCCACGTCCCAGACGATCTTGTCGCGCGGGCTTTCGAACACGTAGTGCAGCGCGATCGACAGTTCGACCGCCCCCAGGTTGCTGGCGAGGTGGCCGCCGGTTTGGCTGACGGTCTGCACGATTTCCGCGCGCAACTCCTCGGCCAGGCGGGGCAGGTCGTCGATGGAAAGTCGTTTCAGATCGGCGGGTGAGTCGATCGTCTCCAGCAGGCGGCTCAAATCTCCTCCTCGTCGGGTTCTCCCAGGTCGGCGGCGAAGGGCTTGCGCACCGGCGCTTCGCCCTCTTTGGCCAGGAGCACTTCGATTTTGCGTTCGGCGGCGTCGAGCACTTCCTGCAGTTGCTTGGACAAGGTTACGCCCTCCTCGAACGTGGCGACCGCTTCCTCCAGGGGCAGCTCGCCGGATTCGAGTTTGTCCACCAACTCTTCGAGCCGCGCCATGCGCGCTTCGAAGGATTCATCCGACTTCTTCACTTTTGTTTTCCCGGCCATGATTCTCCTCACCCGGCTCCCAACGAAAGAATCATTGTGACACCGCCGCCTTGCGCGGTCAACGATAGCGTGTTGACAGCGTCGCGACAGTCGGTTATATACAGCCTTCCGGAAAGCCGGTCAAAGGTTATCACAGGCCAGGAGAGAGAAAGATGGCTTCGAATACGAAAAAAACCGAAATGCGTCGTTTGCGGAAAACTCGCGCCTCCGGCAAAGCGCGCAAGCGGATCGCCCGCCGGGGCAGCACCCCCGCGTTCCCGATCCACAAAGACGCGGCCAAAGAAGCGTAAGCGCTCCGCCTTCGAGCGAAATTGTGAACCAGCCGTCCCGGTCCGTGCGGTCGGGGCGGTTTCGTTTAATTTAACGGAAGCAGCCGAGCTGACAGGCGGCGATTTTGATGTTCGCCCGCGTGGCCACATCGCCGATTTTCATCGTCGGTACGCCTAACTCTTCAGCCAGAGCCAACGCGACCTTGCAGGCGATGCGCCCGTCCTTCGCTTTCTCCAGAATCTTTTCTTTTATTTGTTCATCGCTCATCGTTGTCCTCCGCCAGAATCCGATAGAGTGATTTTTTATCCGCGCCGGTCAGCAACGCCGCCGCCGTGGCCGCTTGTTTGGTCTTGAGTCCCAACTCGCGCATCAGCGCCCGCGCGCCTTCGACCGCCGCCGCCTCGTCGGCCGCCCGCTCCTGGGGCAGACGCACGACCACGGTCACTTCGCCCTTGATGTCGCGCCCGGTGAAATGGTCGATGGCGTAAGAAAGAGGCCCGCGCACGGCCTCTTCATGCAGCTTGGTCATTTCGCGCAGCACGGCGCAGGGACGATCACCCAGTTCGGTGAGCAGTTCTTCGAGCGTCGCCAGCAGGCGGTTGGGCGATTCGTAGAGCACCAGCGTGCCGCCCAGGTAGCGCCAGGCGGCGAAACGCTCGCGGCGCGCGCCTTCTTTGCGCGGCAGGAAGCCCTCGAAGATGAACCGATCCGGCGGCAGGCCCGATAGCTGCAGGGCGAGCACGGCGGCGCAGGGGCCGGGCAGGGCCTCGACGGCCAGGTCGCGCTCCAGGCAGGCGTAGACCAGCTCGTAGCCCGGGTCGCTGACCAGCGGGCTGCCCGCGTCGCTGACCAGGCAGACGGTCTGTCCTTGCTCGATACGCTCGATGATCTGGCCGATGCGCTGCTTGATGTTGCCTTCGAAGAAGCTCAACTGCGGTTTGGATAAACCCAGGTGTTGCAGCAACCGGCCGGTGCGCCGGGTGTCCTCGGCCACGACCAGATCGGCCGCGCCCAGCGCCTCTTCGGCCCGATGCGTCAGATCGCCGAGGTTGCCGATCGGCGTGGCGGTTAGAATCAATTTTCCCGTTTTGCTCATGGGCCGGACGATAGCAGAACTTTGCGCGTTCGCAAAACGCAGAAAGACCCCGCCGACACGATGCGCAGCGGGGTCTTGAATGACGTGCTTATTCGACCGGGTAATCCAGGGTTCTCACGGCCCATTCGTCTTCGTAGAAGCTGGGTGTGATGAAGTGCATCGCGGTGCTGCCCAAGACGCCGAAATCGATTTCGACCGGAATCTGGCAATTCGGGTCGGGCGTGCCGGGATTGTCCAGATCGTACCAGTCGTAAGAAACGACCGTCGTATTGCCGTCCCATTCGCGGGAATAGAACTGCTGATCGGCCAGGTTGTACAGATCGCAGGCGCCGTAGCGGATGATCACGTTGTCGGTCGGTCCCGGCGGCAGTTCGTCGTCGCCGTACACCTTGAAGGCGAAAACGTTGACGTGCGGCACGTACCAGGCTTTGTTGCCGCCGCTGAGGTTCAACGTCATTTCGACGATCGTCTCGACCGCTTTGGCCCCTTCGTCGCGCTTTACGACCAGCGCGTACTGTCCTTCGCTCAGCCCTTCGATCTGATAGGTCAGGTCCTTCACGCAATTGCTGTCGCCGCCGCCGACGGTGTCCAGCTCGGTCACGGTGATCGTGCTGCCCGACACCGAAACCTCGCCGCCCAGGGTGAAGCCGGCGTTGACGTAAGCGAACAGGTCGCTGATCGACAGCACGCCGTTCTGCCAGGTCACTTCGACGATATCGGCCGGACTGGCGGTCGGGTCGTAACTGCCGTCATCGCTGCCGGCGATGCACCCGGTCTGATCCGGGTTGGTCAGCGTAACGTCGTCATCGTCGTCGTCATCATCATCGGTGGTGTCGTCGTCGCCGGTATCGTCATCGTCGTCATCGTCGGCGTCGTTGTCGTCGTCGTCATCGTCATCGTCGCCGCAGGCGAGGGCCAGGGAAAGCGTCAGCGCCAGCGCCAGCATGATCAACAGCCATTTGTATTTCATCGTGGATTTTCCTTTCCGTTGCATCCGCAAACAGCCTAAGGAGAATCGCCCGCGAAAGTCAAGCAGCGCGCACGGCTTGCTTTATCGCCGCGAAACGTCGTGCTACACTGCGCCCATGCGAAACACTATGTTGCGGTTTTGGTTCGGGATTTTTTGCCTGGTCGCGCTGGCGGGCTGCGGCTCGTCCAAGGCGCCGGCACCCTCGTTCGATTGGCGCGCGGCGGTGACCACCCTCAATTACAACGACGACGACCGCGACGAGGATCGCCGGCTGGCCGCCGTCATGCTCGGTGTGCACCGTCAAAGCGAAGCGACCGCCATGCTCATCGAGCATCTCGAACGCGATGCGGACCCGAAAGTCCGCGCCGCCTGCGCCTTCGCCCTGGGACGCATCGGCGGCGAGCAGGCCGTCGAGGCGCTGTTCAAATCGTTGCCCAATCCGTCTCCATTGGTACGGGGAGAAATCGTGCGCGCGCTGGACGGCCGCCTCAACGCCGAACGCGCCGCGCGTTTACTGGCCTTCGCGGAGAATTCCGACGGTGACACCCAGTTGCTGACCGCGCGCGTGCTGGCCGGAGCGGGTTTTGCCAAGGAAGCGAAAAGTCTGAAAGTCGATCCGGTCCGCATGGCCGTGGAAAACGAACCGCGCCGGTTGTACGTCGATGCAACGGCCGGCAACGACGCCGCGCCGGGCACCAGCGAGCAGCCGGTCGCGACGATCAAACAGGGGCTGGAGTTGCTCGGCCCGGGCGACACCTTGTACGTCGCCGGCAAGGCGAAAGAACCGTTGCGCGAAACGGTCGTCATCCCGGCGCGCCTGTCCGGTCTGCCGCAGCAACCCACGCGCCTGCTGGCCTGGCCCGGCAAGCCGCGGCCGGTGATTCAACCCACGCGCGAGTATGACGCTGCCGCGTTTCGCGCCGACGAAGAAGGCGGCTATCGTTTGACCGTCGACGAAACGGTGTACGGCGTGGCGATCATTCAAGGATCGCAGGTGCTCTCGCTGACCATGCCGGAGTTGGATGACGAGTACGCCGACGGCGTGTTCACCTATGACGAGCAAAGCAAGGAGTTGCGGCTGACCGTCAAACCCGATCGCGGCAAGTTCGCCGGCAAGGTGGAGGTCGCCTTCGCGCCCGACGGGATCGTGGTTGAGGGCGCGAACGACGTGCTGATCAGCGGTTTCGACGTGCTGTACGCCCCCGACTCGGGGTTGGACGCCGAGCACGCCTACCGCGTTTCGTTCATCGACTGTTCGGCGACGCACTGCCTGCGCCACGGCATCTTCACCTATTACGCGCCGCTGGCGACCATCGATTCGTGCCGCGCCGATTACTGCGTCTACCAGGGCATCAGCGTGCGCACCAGTCCGCAGACCGTCATCAGCCGCTGCCGCGCGACGCACAACCGTACGCACGGCATTTTGCTGCTCTACGACACCGACGACGCGGTGGTGCTCGCTTGCGAATCGCGGTTGAACTTCCGCCAACTGTCCTTCATTCAGGGCTCCGACTTCGGCCGGGTGATCAAGTGCCGTTTCGACCAGCCGGCCGCCGAAACGATCCATTACGAAACCGGCTCCCTTCCCGGATTGGTGGTGGAATGAGCCCGGGCCGGCGCGTCGCCGTTGCACTGGCGTTTTGCTTGTTGCTGGCCGGCGCGCTGTTCGTCTCGCGCTTTGCGCTGATGCTCACCAGCCCGCATGTGTACGACGACGAAGAAATCAAAACCGGTTCGATCGCCTACGCGATCATGCACGAACGCGTGCTGCCGCTGTGGGATTATCAGCCGGGCGATTACGAGGGCGGCACGTTCCTTTACGGTTTGTTGGCCGTGCCGTTCATGAAAATTTTCGGCGAGACGCGCCTGGCGCTCAAAATGCTGGCGCTGCTCACCGTGTTGCTCACGGCCTGCGCGGCGGTGGCGTATGCGCGCCGGTGCGCCGGATGGCCGGGCGCGGCGGCCGTCGCGGCGTTGTTCGTATTGCCCGCGCCGTACCTGGTGCAGATCGGGCTGATCCCCTGGGGCAACTACGCGGAAAACGCCATGCTGACGATGCTCGCGTTTTTCGTTACCGCGAAAATTCTCACCGCTGAAAGGACGCGTGCCTGGGCATTGTTGCTGTGGGGCGCGCTGTGCGGCCTGGGCGTGTACGTGCATTACGGTTTTCTGGTCACCGTCGCTTACCTTTTGTTTCTCTGGCTGTTGACGCGGCCGCATCTGCTGTTTTCCGCCCGCGGCGCGTGGTGGCTCGGCGGATTCGTCGCCGGCTTCGGTCCCTGGCTGGCGTACAACGCCACGCACCATTGGCGCGGCTTGATGCGTTTCGGGCAGGGCATGGCCGCGTCGTTGGATTTTGAGGAACGCCTTGCCTTGTCCGTCCGCAATTTTTTTCACCTCTGGACGATCGATGTGCCGGCCGGTCTGCATTTTTCGTTTTTTTCGCCGGGCTTCGTGCTCCCGCTGTCGTACGCGTATTATCTGTTGTTGTTCGGTTTGATCGTCGCGTTGATCGTTCTGCGCCGTCAGGACGCCCGCCGCATCGTTTCTACCCTGTGGCCGTGGGACGAGCGACCGCGCCCGGACGCCTCGTTCTGGCTGCTCGCGCCGTTGGGCTACGTCGTGTTGTACGCCGTCGTGTTCAGTTTTTCCGATTACGGTTTGTTTGCGCCGAACTGGGGCGTGAAGGATCCGGAAAGCCACGCGCACATTTTCGCCGTGTATCCGCTGTTGACGCTGACGGCGGGCCTGACCGTGGGCGCGGCGTGGACCACCTCATGGCGCAAGGCGACGATCGCGGCGGCGGGGGCGTTGGCGTTGCTGGGCGCGGCGGGGATGATCGCGCTGGCCGATAGTCCCGCCAAGGCGCGTGAACGCATGCGCGCCCCGGCCTATTCGATGATGGGTATGTATGCCGAAATGGGCTTCAAGTATTCCAACAATGAGGATGATCTGCTTCGCGTCAGCGAACGGATATCCGAAGCCAATCGTTATCATTTGCTGTTTGGCGCCGGGGCGCACCAAGGCGCCGGTGCGGTGAACGATCCGCAGGCGGCGGTGGCCAAGGGCTTCACGCAATCGGCGCGGTTAAGGCCGGCGTTCTGGATGGGCGCGGGGGCCGCGTACTATGCCGCTTTGACGATTCCCATGGAAACGAAAAACCGGGCGCTGGCCAAGATTGAAGAGCCGGCCGCCGCGTGGTTTTCCTTTGGCGCCTGTCTGGGAAGTTTGTGGGTCGGGTTGGATCATCCCGCCTGTCGCAACATCGATGAGCGGGCTGCCGGCTTGATGCTCATGGCCGGAGATCGGCCGGAACTGCGCGCACTGATCCAAAGCCGCCTGACCGAAATCCATCAGTTGAAGTAGTTAAACGAAGGGTTAGTCGACCGTATCGTCGTCGGTGGTGTCATCGTCGGTCGTGTCGTCGTCGGTGGCGTCGTCGTCGGCCGTGTCATCGTCGGCCGTATCGTCGTCGGCGGTGTCGTCATCGTCGTCGTCATCACCGCCGAATCCCTGGTAGGTGACATTCAGCGTCGCCGACTCGCTCAACGCCCCGCACACGTCCTCGATCGCGAACTGCAACGCATACGTGCCGTCGGCCATCGTCGGCAACGCGAGTTGCGTATTGGGCAGCGCGCAGCCGCTCGCCGCGGGCAGATGCGCCGACAACGGCCGCCAGTTCTGCCCCTCGATCGTCCACAGCGCGACGCCGTAGGCGAGGTTGCAATCCGCGTCCTGCATGGACAGTTGCACCTGCGCCTCGACCCCGGGCGTGACGACCGGCGTGGCGGTCTGCTCGCCGTTGATCACCCCCTGCACCAGCAGCGTCGGCGCGGCGTTGGCGTCCGGGCAATAGGATTCGCGCACCCAATCGAAGGTCAGCATGCCGCCGTCGGCGTCGGGAACAACCTTCAACGGCGCGTTGCTTTCCAGCGACACCAAATGCCCGCTGGTTTCGCCGGTTTCGTTCTGCCGGATGAAGCCGATCAGCGTGCCGTCGTCGTTGAGCCGGTGATCGTAGTTGAGCGTGTCGCCGCCGCCGGCGATCAGCGTGTTGGTTTCCTCGTCCAGATCCCACACGTAAATCTGGTTGTTGGAATTGTAATAGACGCGCCGCCCGTCGGCGCTCCAGCGCGGCTGCGTGCCGTTGGCGATGTAGGTCACCGGCTCGCCGTCGGCCTCGACGATCACCAGCAGGTTGTGCCGGTAGCCGTTGGCGTACTGCTCCAAGGTAATCGAAGCGGCCACCAGCGATCCGTCGGGCGTCCAGCGCGGGAAGAAATCGCCTTCCTCGGGCAGAGCGAAGTATTCCTCGGTGTCCTTGAACGGCGGATATTCCACCCAGACCTGGTTCGTGTCGTCCGCGTCGGCGACGACCAGCCCGTCGGCGGTCAGATAGGCCACCCGCGACAAATCGGGCGAATGCGCGCCGTAGCGGGCGATGTTGCTGAACAACACGCCGCCTTCGCCGGCGACCGTCGCTTCGTACAACAGCCCGTCGGCCGGATCGTTGTAGAAAAGCTTGCGCCCGTTGGCGGCCAGCAGGGCGTAGCGCGCCTCGACGATCGTCCGTGTGGCGTTGCCGTCGAACTCGCCGATCAGCACCTGCGCGCCCTGGTTGATGAACAGATATTCGTCGGTGTAGCCGGAGGTCTGCAACTCCAGCATCAGGTCGTTGTTCAGGTAGGTGACGTCGTTTTCCTTGATGTCCAGCAGGTAGGTGCCCGCGATGCCCTGCCACTTGCCGGAAAAGATCATCTTGGCGTCGATCACCGGCGCGGGCGAATCGTCGTCGTCGTCATCGTCGCCGTTGCCGCCGCGATCACAGTCGACGAGCAGGAGAAACGTCAGCGACAAAAGCAAGAAATACAGCAGCATCATCGTGGGGCGTCGAGACATTTTCCCTCCAGATAAACCTTGCCCGATTGTCGGGGCGTCGCGCGACGCTGTCAAGATTCGCCGCGATTTTACGCGTTGCGCGGATTAGGGCTCGGGTTTGTCGAGTACGTAATACCGCGGGCGCCGGTCGGCAAACAGATGATTGCGGTCGGTCATTTGTTTGTTCAGCGCGCGCTGCGGATCGATCTCGGCGACCAGAATTTCGTCGGCGTCGTCGGGCAGCCGCCGAAAGTCGCCGTTGGGCCAGACGATCTGACTGCGACCGGTGAACGTCAGCGGTTTGTCGCGCCGATTCTCCACCCCGCCGCGGTTGGTCGTGATCGCAAAGACCTTGTTTTCCAGGCACCGCGTGATCATCGCGTCCTGGCAAAACGGCAAAATCAAATTGGCCGGATGCAGCAGAATTTGCGCGCCCTGCAACGCCAGCGAACGCGCCGCCTCGGGGAACACCCAGTCGAAGCAGATCATCATGCCCACCTTCACGCCGCCGAGGTCGACGACGAAAAAGGGTTGCTCGCCCGGGTCCAGCACGTCCAGTTCGTCTTTGAACAGATGCACCTTGCGATACACCGCCAGCACCCCGTCGGGCCCGACCAGCGCGGCGGCGTTGTAGATCTTCTCGCCCGCGCGCTCGGGGAAGCCGTAGCAGATGATCGTCCCCGTTTCGCGCGCCAATTGCTGCAAATAGTGCGCGCTGGGACCGTCGGCCGGCTCGGACAATTCGCGCAGCTCGTCGCGATTGATGAACACGTAGCCGGTAAAGGCCAGCTCCGGCAGCACGGCCAGATCGACCTGGGCCCGGCGGATCATCCGCGCGGCGCGCTCCAGGTTGGTCTCGACGCGGCCGAACTCCGGCGTGAGTTGTATGGCGGCGACTTTCATGCCGAGCATGATGACCCGCCCGCCAATCTTGTGCAAGAGCCGAAACCAGGGATAATCCCTGGACCTATGTTTCACTCATTGCGTGAAGCCTCGGCCGGCGCTGACGCGCGTGGAATAAAGTCATTCTGAGGAGCGTTCCAACGCGACGAAGAATCTACGAATGCGTACGAGAGATCCTTGCCCATGTGCCACATCTTTGGCAAAGCCAAAGGTGTGTTGGTTCGACCTAGTGAAAAATCGGGTGCCGCGGTCTTGTCCCGTAGGAACATGGCTATGTTTGAATGTTGACGAACACAGCTTTCAAAACTGCGGCGCCCGGCCGGAGATAATCCCAGTCTTGTAACTGCAAATTTATTTTCCACAACTTATAACTTTGAACTTGTAACTCATAACTGTCCCTTGGCCTGTTGACCGCTGCACGGATGTTTGGCACCTTGCTGGAATGAAGAAAACATTTTTCGTCTTTTTAATATGTTCCATCCTCGCGACGGTCGCCGGCGTCGCCTGGTCGTGGAGTGCGGACAACGAATCCTGGCGCGCCGCTTTCCTGCAGGCCGAACGGGCCGCGGCGGATAAAAAATTCGATGCGGCGGCCCAGGAGTATGCGCGGGTGGCCGCCTCGTCCTGGCCCGCGGCCGATCTGGCCGCCGAACGCGCCCGGCAATTGGCGGAAAGCAAAAAGGACGCCGAGGGCGCGCTGGGGTGGGACAAATTCATCATCCGGCACTTCCCGCATAGTTGCTTTCGCCCGGCGGCGCTGTTGTCGGCCGCGCAAGAGCATCTGAAGCGCAACGATCCGCTGCCCGCCGTGCAGTGGCTCGATCAATTGCGGCGCGAGTATCCGACCTACAAGGAAAGCGAAACGCGCTACAAGCTCGGTGAGGCCTACGAGGCGGCCGGGCAGAAGAAAAAGGCGGTCGCCGCCTTCGCCGAGGTCGGCCTATGGCACATCGACAATTACGCCAACAAGGCCAACGCCAAGCTCGCGGCCTATCGCACGGCCGGTTGGACGATCAATCCGCCGCCGCCCGCCGCGATGTGGGCGAAGATTCTGACCAACATCGAGGAAAACAAACACTACACCGCCGGCGTGCTGGCCACCCGGTTCGCGCGGCTGTATCCGCAGTCGCCCGACGCCTTCCGCGCCAAGCTGGTGTACGCCGACACGCTCCGTGAACGCCGCAAACACAAGGATGCCAAGAATTATCTCGCGACGCTGGCCAAGGCGGCGCGCACCAAGGACGAACAACTGAGCGTTTCCCTGCGCCAGTTGCGCTACGGGAAAAACGTCACCTCCGCGAAAAAGCGCCAGGTGTACATGCAGGCGGTGAAATGGTCCGCCAAGCACGGCGTGCACGCCGACGGCGTCATGGGCATGCACAACCTCGAATGGGACGAGCGCAACTACGAGCAGGCCGCGTCCTGGGCGGAAAAGGCGCTGACCGAAAGCGCGCGGTTCCTGCTCGCGCCGGCGCAGGTGCGCTGGCGGGCCGGCTTCGCGCGGTATCTGGCGGGCGATTACGTCGCGGCCATAAAGCATTTCCAGGAATTTCTGCGCGAGCACCCGGATCATTCGCGCGCCGACGCCGCGTTGTACTGGCAGGGCCGGGCGCTGCTGGCGCTGCAAAAATCGGCCGACGCCAAGACGATTTTCACCCAGTGCGAGGCCAAGTGGCGCGGCACCTATTACGGCCTGCTGGCCGAGGTGCGTCTGCTGGACCTGGGCGTGCCGCCCTCGAAGTTCATGGTGTTTTCCGCCGACCTGGAAAACGACAAGGTGGTCGCCGAGACGATCGGCGTGCCGGTCATCCAGGCCGCGTGGCAGCAGGAAGGCGGCACCGGGCCGCACTTGGACAAAGGCGCGCGGGCGGCGATCGACCATTACGCGGAGAAGGGGCCCGACGCCGTGCGCGAAGTGTTTCGTTCCGTGCGCGAGATGATCGCGGTGGATTGCGGCGACGACGCGCTGACCGCGCTGGATTTCATTCGTGAGCGCGCCTACGCCACCGCCGACGGCGCGTATTTTCTCAGCGTGGCCTACGCGCTGGCGGGCGACAACCTGCGTTCGATCCGCGCGGCCAACGAAGCCTATTTCCATACGCTCGAAGGGCGCGTTCTCGATCCGGACAACCTGGTGCTGCAGCGCCGCTTTCCGATCGCCTACCGCGAGTTGATTTTCGCCACGGCGAAAAAGCACGGCCTTGATCCGTATTTCGTGCTGGCCGTGATCAAACAGGAGAGCGCGTTTCAGATCGCCGCGAAATCCTGGGTTGGCGCGCGCGGCCTGATGCAGGTCATGCCCGGCACCGGCGCGTACATCGCGCGCAAGCGCAAGATCAAAGGCTTCAGCACCAAGTCGTTGTTCAAGCCGGAGGTGTCGGTCGATTTCGGCTGCTGGCTGCTGGCCGACCTCAAGCAAAAAACCGACGGCGATCTGCCCGCGATGCTTTCGGGCTACAACGCCGGTTACGGGCGGCCGCTGCGTTGGTGGCCGCTGCACGACGGACGCTCCTACGACGAGTTGGTCGAGCTGATTCCCTTCGCCGAAACCGAGGGGTATGTGAAGGCGATCATGCGCAATTACGAGATGTACCTGCGCCTGTACAACGACCGCCGCGATCATCCGCCGCGGCCGAGTCTCTTTTATGGTTTGACCAAGCCGGTTAAACAGTTTACGGAGTGAACGGTTGTCAAACGAGCCGGCAAGCGTTATGTTCGGCAACCTGTTTTGTTGTTCACAGGGGTGAAAGATGTCCGAATCGGTACCGATGACCAAAGGCAGTTACGAAAAACTCAAGGCCCAATTGCAGCAGATGAAGACCGTCGAGCGCTATAAAATCTCCAAGGCGATCGAAGAGGCGCGCGGCCACGGCGACCTGTCGGAAAACGCCGAGTACGACGCCGCCAAGGACAAGCAGGGCATTCTCGAAGCGCGCATCAACATCCTGGAAGACAAGCTGGCCAACGCCGTGGTGATCGAACCGGCGTCGATCGACGACGACAAGGTCCGCTTCGGCGCGACCGTCACGCTGGTCAACATGGATACCGACGAGGAAAAAACCTACCAGATCGTCGGCGAGGACGAAGCCGACCTGAAGACCAGTAAAATCAGCATCAAATCGCCGCTGGCCCGCGTGCTGATCGGCAAGGGCGAAGAGGACTACGTCGAATTCGAAGCCCCGGGCGGCCGGCGCGAATTCGAGATCATCAAGGTCGAATACAAATAAGATCTAGCGGAACAGCCCCGGTTTCAATTCCTTCAATTTTTCCAGGTTGATGCGCGCCGGCTGAAAGGTGGGGTCGATGCGCAACGCCGCTTCGTACGCGTCCTTGGCCTCTTTGTACTTTTTCTGCGCCTTGTACAGCAGGCCGATGTTGTTGTAGGCGTCGCGGGCGGTCGGGGCGGACGGATCGATGTTGATCGTCTGTTTGTAGGCGTTGAGCGCTTCCTCGTCCTGGCCCAGGTTGTCCAGGCTCGTGGCCAGCAGCAACCACGCGCTGGAATTGGTCGGTTCCAGGCGGATGGTGATCTGAAATTGCGTGACCGCTTCCTGCAGTTCGGTCTGTCCCTCTTTCCAGGCGTTGTCGGCGGGCAGGACGCTGCTGCCGGCGCCGCGATTTTCAATCAGCAAACGGTTCTTTTGCGCCGCTTTGTACAGCAGGATGCGCCCGAGCAGGTATTGCGCTTCGGCGTTGCGGTTCTCCAGCGCGATCACCGTGCGCGCATGCCGCTCGGCGGCGGCCAGATCGCCCGCCTTGAAACGCTCGACGGCCAGATCGAAAAATTCCTTGGCGCTTTGCGGCTGATCGCCCGCCGGGGTCGCTTCGCCCGTTTGCGCGAAAGCCCACACGCAGGTAACCAGCACCAAAACGATCGTCCACAGAATGGTTCTCATCATCATGTCTCCACCGTCCGGACGCTAACAGGCCCGGCTATACGCGTCAATAACCGTGGCTTGGACACGCGCCCGGCTCGTGTCGTTCAAAAGATCCACGCGCCCAGGACCAGGAAAATCACGGCCAGCGAGGCGGCCGATCCGGCCAGCGACAGGCGGAACAACCGCGCGGCGCTGCGCAGTTCGCGAGGGTCGAGTTCCCCGGCGCACACCGCGTGCACGCTGGCGGCCATGTCGCGCGCGCTGGCTTCCAACAACGCCCGCCCTTCGGCTTCGCTCGCCAGCGCCGGACGGCCCACGTAGCCTTCGCGGCGTCCGCGCACGATCCACGCCAGGTCGTGCGCCCCGATGCCCAGCGAGCCCAGCAGCAACTCGCGGCGTTCGCCCGCGTCGGTGAAGCGGACGATCATCCGCCGCAAACCGCCGTGCAGCGCCTTGAGCCACCACGGCCAAACGGGCCGGATCTCCGGCAGCGTGCGGTAACACTCGCGCACCTGCGCCGGGTCGATCGCCAGCATCATCGAGGTTTCCATGCGTCCGGCGTGCAGGTCCCACATCAGGTCGGCGATGTCCTCGCCGGTCAGCGACACGCCCTCGCGCCGCACCTGTTCGGCATAACCGCCGAAGTACGCACGGCCGCACACGCGCGCGGCGGGCGCGACGGCCTGCACCGGCATCCCGGCCACGCGCCGTTTGTTCAGCCAGGCGCACACGTCGTCGAGCGCGCCGGTATGCGGCACCGCGCCGTGCACGGTCATCAGCGCGAAGCGGCGAAAGCCCTGTTTGAGGAACCGTTTCAAATACGCCTTGAGCGCGCGTCGCAATAGGGAGGAGGGCACCTTCACCGAACCGACGCCGCGGATCGTCGCGCCGCCCAGGTGCCAGGTGTCGTGCAGCCAGACGCGCACCTCGGGCATTTGCGCGGCCAAAAATTCCGCCACGCGCTCGGCTTGCACGCGGCTGATGACCGCGTCGGTGTCCAGCGGCAGGTGCGGACCGTGATTTTCCGGCGCGGCGATCGGCAGCAGCAGAATGTCGTCGCGTACCGCCGCTCCGCCCAGTTCCGCGCTCGTCGCGCGCCCGTAATGGTAATAGCCCCGGTTCATGCGCTGAAAGTAACCGCCTTCGTCCGCGTTGACAATACCCGCGCGCTTGGTCACCCTCGCAGGTGGAGGCGCCATGAGGAAACTTCACCTGCTGTGGTTGATCGTGTTGACGCTTTGGGCGACGGGTGCGGCCGCGTCCGTTCACGAAGCGCAGTACCGCGCGCACCCGCCGACGCTCCGTGCGCCGGCAGCGGCGTCGCCCGCGTCCTTCACGCCCGCCGCGAACGGCGACCGTTACGTGGTCGGCTACTATCCGCATTGGGCCGACGATTTCGCCGACATCCCCTTCGATCTGCTCGACGAGGTGATCTACTTCGGCGCGCAGGTCGAGCTCGACGGTTCGCTGAGCGAAATGAACGGCTGGCCGCCGGCCGATTTGATCGCCGCCGCGCACGACGAGGGCTGCCGGGTGACGCTGTGCCTGATCGACTTCTCCCCGAGCGAGCAGCGCGATCTGCTCAACAGCGCGAGCCGCCGCGCCGCGTTGATCGACAATCTCGTCGACGCCGTCGTCGAGGCCGGGGCGGACGGCGTGAACTTCGATTTCGAGGCGCTGCCGGTCGACGTGAAAAGCCAATTCGTCGCCCTGGTGCAGGATGCGGCGACGGCGCTGGCCGAACAGATCGACGCGCCCGCCGTTAGCGTCGCCACCCCGGCGATCGACTGGGCCGGCGCTTACGACTTCGACCAGCTAGCCGCGGCCGGGCGGTTGTTCGTCATGGCCTACGACTACCATTGGAGTTCCAGCGACCCGGGGCCGATCGCGCCGCTGTATGGCTCGGACCGCTGGGGCGACTACGCCTACGACTGGACGATCGACGATTACCGCGCCTACATCGCGCCCTACGGAACCGACCGCGTGATGCTCGGCTTGCCGCTGTACGGTTACGACTGGCCGTCGCTCGACGCTTCCGTGCCCGGCGAGGCGACCGGCGCGGCCGACGCCTGGACCATAGTCGGCGCGTGGGACTTTGCGGCGCAGCAGGGCGGCGGCGACTGGGACGATGCGTCGTCCACGCCGTACCTGATTTACCAGGACGGAGCGCAAACGCGGCAGTTGTGGTACGAGGACCTCGACTCGCTGGCCTTGAAAATCCAGTTCGCTATCGACGAGGAAGTGGGCGGCATCGGTTTTTGGGCGTTGACCTACGAGCGCGGCGACGAGGATTTCTGGCAGCTCATCGCCGACTATCGCGCCGGCGGCGACGTGGGCGACGACGATTTCTTTGACGACGACGATGACGACGATGGGTGCGGCTGTTAGTTCAGCGGATACCTGGCCGCGTACGCATTGAAACCTTCCGCGACGCGGTAGATGAATCCGTAGCCGTTGTCGGCCAGAATGTTCGCCGCCTTTACCGTCGTTTTCGGATCGTTGGACAGAATGTAGATGTTCGCGTCCTTGCGCACCTTCTCCAGATTGGTCGCCAGAATGTTCAGCGGCAGGTGCACCGCGCCCTCGATGAACTTCAGATCGTCCTGCATCGTCGACGCCTTGCGCACGTCGAGAATCACCGTGTCGGGCTTGCCGCGCGCGGCGTGAAATTCCTCCAGCGTGCAATCGCGAATCTGCGACGATTTGGCGCAGGCCGTCAGCATCAACAGCAACGACAAGCAGATGAGCGACACCGTGAGTTTCTTCATCGCTTTCCTCGTCAGGGCAGATCGACCGGCGCGAGCGTCATCACGCCGGCCACGTTGTCTTGGATGTCTTCGCGGTTTAAATAACCGGGGATCAGCTTGTTGGCGAGCCACAGCTCGTGCAGGTCGTGGTAATGCTCGGTCAGCGGCTGGCCCCAGTTGCCGCTGTCGAGCACAAACCACCCGTGGTGCGGCCGCGCCATGTCCACGACGTGCCGGAACACCGGGCCGCAGTTCGTGTCGTAATTGTTCGCGCCGATCGAGTAGAACGACGCCCACACCGTGTCGGTCCCGCCGCCGTGCGGATGCGGGCCGAGGTTCAGATCGCCCGCCAGCCGCGTATCGCCGCCCAGCGGATGACGGGCCGTCATCGTGTGCAGCGCGCCCCATTGCCACAGCGACGGGTCGGGCCCCAGCCGGCGCTGCAACTCGGCGTAGGCGGCCGACAATGCGCGGCGGTACGACAGTTCCCACGTTTCCTTTTGCTTGCTCTTCACCGAATCGTGCAGCGGGCTTTTCTTGTTCATCACGATCTCGGTGAGGATTCCGTGCGAAAATTGCGAGTGCGTCAGTTGGAAGAACAGGTCCTCGCCCATTTCGTCGGCCAGGACCACGCGTGTGAGATGATCCAACGCCACGTAGAACAACGCCGCGCCCGCGCTGTCGGCGTCGGCGACGTCGTTCCAACGCTCGAGCACCAACCGTGCGTCGGTCAGCGCCTCGTCGCCCTTGGCCGCCGCGATGAACAGCGGCTTGAGCCGCTTCGCCTGGCCGCTGAGCCGGTCGCCCTGAATGCGCGAAAAGTCGGCCACGTCCAGCCGCGCGCGCTCCTCGATCATCTCGCCGATGCGCGTGGCGCGGTCGCCGGGCACGAAGGAATCCGACCAGGGGTACGCATAAGCGCGCATGTCCATCGTCTCGTTGTTGGCCGTGACGATGAAGCCGCGTTTCGGGTTGCGCGCCTGCGGCAGGTCGGCGAACGGAATGAAGCCGATCCACCGCCCCTCGTCTTTCCAGGCGCGGGCGACGCGCGTGCCGTCGCCGCTGTTGCGCACCGGAATCAGTCCGGCCGCCACGTAGCCGATGTTGCCCGCGGTGTCGGCGCAGATCCAGTTCTGTCGCGGCGAACCCAGGTAGGACAGAGCCTGGAAAAACTCGTCGCAGGACCGCCCGCGGTTGAGTTGCCGCAGGGCGGTGATGTCGTCGCCGCGTCGGCCGGCGTACTCGCGGGCCAGTTCCTTGCGTTCTTTGAACGAGCCGGCCTGTTCCAGCCGCCAGAACAGATCGGGATCGTCGGCGAAGTCCATGCCCACCCAGCGCAGGCTCAGCACGTCGCGCGAACGGTCCGGGTTCACCAGGTCCGTCACCACCGGCCCGAAGCGGCTGACGCGCACGTTGATCTTCTCGGGCCGCAGGTGCGTGCCTTCCTTGACCTGCACGGTCTCTTCGCGGACGATGAAATCCTCCCACGTATCCTTATACAAATAACGTTCCGGGTGCAGCGGATCGACCTTGTGCAGGTACATGTCTTGCACGTCGGCCTGGCAGTTGGTCACCGCCCAGGCCACGCCGCGGTTGTGGCCGAGGATGACGAAGGGCACGCCGGGGAAGCTCGCGCCGATCGTGTCGTAGCCCGCGCCGGCCATGTGAATCAGATGGAAAAACGACGGCGCCAGGTGCGTCAGGTGCGGATCGTTGGCCAACAGCGGCTTGCCCGACAACGACCGCGAACCGTCGACCGTCCAGTTGTTGCTGGCCTCGATCGTGCTGCCGCCCCGGTTGCGCAGCAGCGCGTAGATCGTCTCGTTGCTTAGCTCCCCGTCCGCCAAGGGGGCCAGCGGCGCGCGGTTGAAACGCAGAGGAAACGTTTTGCGCTTCAACTTGTAGGCGGGCAGGATACGCGTGGATTGCATCGAGAACGGCGGCAGCAGCTTGTCGCCGCCGCCCGCGCCGGCCGTGTTGTCGGCCGCCGCGCGCATCAGTTCGAGCGGATAATTCGACGCCAGCCCCCACGAAATGAGCCGCGCCATGGCGATCGAATCCTTCACCTCCCACGGCGCCGGTTCGTAACCGAGCAGGCCGAATTCCACCGGCAGCGTGTCGGCGTGCTGCGCGATGTACGCGTTCACGCCCTGGGCGTACGCCTCGAATAGCGCCCGTTCCGCCGGCGGCAGCATCTCGGCGAAAATCTCCGCGTTGTGTTCGATGCCCAGGATGCGCATGCCCATGTCCTGCTCGACGCTCGTCTTGCCGCCCAGCGACATCACCGACTCTAGCGGAATGTCGCCGAGCACCTCGGCCAGCTTGCCTTCGATCAGCCGCCGGAACACGTCCATCTGGAAGAGACGATCCTGCGCGTGAATGTAGCCCATGGCGCGCATCAAGTCGGTTTCCGCGTTGGCGAAAATATGCGGAATCGCCCAACGATCGCGGATGACCTCCACCGGCTCGGTCAGGCCGGGCAGTTCGAACGCGCCGGCGATTTGCGGGCCTTGCGGATCGTGCCGGTAAGCCACCCAGGTCAACACGCCGGCGCAGGAGGTCAGCATGACGGTCAGCAGCGCCGCGGCGAAAAAACGCAACAGGTTCTTGCGCATGACAGGCTCCTCACGTGGGATAAATCGCCTCATGAAACCACAGCTTCCCGCGCCTGCCAACCCGTCCCGGGCTTGGTTTAATTTCACCCTCACCCCGGGCTTCGCCCGACCCTCTCCCCCGGGAGAGGGCAAGAGTGGACAACTCAGGCTCCCTTCTCCCTGTGGGAAAAGGGGCGCGGTTGAGGGCTGTCTTTTCCTATGCTCGTCGCTGTCACCTCCAGCCCCGCTTCCGCTGTTGCCGCCATGAAATGTGCGTGTTAGGATGCGCGCCCTGGACGAAATTCGGAGGAAATCATGATTCCGATGATCATCGATGCGGAAGAAAAGCAGGCGCGCGCATACGATATTTTCTCGCTGCTGCTCAAGGATCGCACGATCTTTCTGACCGGCGAGATCAACGATAAAAAGGCCGATCTGGTGGTCGCCCAGTTGCTGTTCCTGGAAACCCAGGACAAGCAAGCCGACATCTGGTTGTACATCAACAGCCCCGGCGGCGTGGTCACCGGCGGTCTGGCCATTTACGACACCATTCAGTACATCCAGCCCGACGTGGTCACCTGTTGCATCGGCCAGGCGGCGAGCATGGGCGCGCTGCTGCTGGCCGCCGGTACGGCGAAAAAGCGCTACGCGCTGCCCAACGCGCGCATCATGATCCATCAGCCGATGGGCGGCGCTTTCGGTCCGGCCAAGGAAATCGAAATTCAAACGCAGGAAATTCTGCGCCTGAAAAAGCGGCTGAACGAAATTCTCGTCCAGCACACCGGCAAGGACTACGACCAGATCGCCAAGGATACCGACCGCGACTTTTATTTGAGCGCGCCGGAAGCCAAAAAATATGGTTTAATCGACCGCGTGATTACCAAGCGGCCCCGCTGACGCCGCCGCAACGGTCGTCGGGCCGCAACGTCGCCCTACCAAACCACAAGAAGGAAGCCGGTCATGCCGCTGTTTGCCGAAGCGCGTCAACGTGTGTTGGCCCTGGACTATCAAGTCGAAACCGAAACGGTGCCGTCCTTCGCCGCCATGGGGCGCGCGCTGGGCAAGGCCGTCGCCGGTCTGCGCGTCGGGGCGCGGCTCAACGCCTCGAAGATGGGCCTGCTCGCCGCCGCGTGGGAGGATGAGCAGTACGTCGTTTGCAAGCAGACGACCGTCGGACTGGTGACTTTGGAAAGCGAAGATCCGGCCTTCGACGACGCGATGGAAAACGCGCTGCTCGCCGCGCATGGCCTGACCGTGGCGCGTTGCCAGTGCGCCGGACAACTGCCGTTGGACATGGGCGTGGTTCCCAGCGACGAGGAACTGCTGCGCGCCGCGTTCAACCGCGTCTTCACCGAAGCCGACGTGGTCGTCACGCTGGTTCCGTCAATCGAAAAATCCTGGCGCACGGCCAAGGACGTGTTCGCTGAAATGGGCGGCGAGATCATCTTCGATCAGGTGGCGCAGACGCCCGGCGGCGAGATGTGCTTCGGCCAATGCGACGACGGTTGGTGGTTCGCCATTCCCGCCGAGCCCGCCGCCGCGACCGTCTGCCTGGCGTTGTACGTGCTGCCGCTGGCTTGCAAGATGGCCGGGCATGTCGAATACGATCCGCCGCTGGTGCACGGTGCGTTTGCGGAGGATCGTCCACGCGAAGCCAAGGCGGCGCGCTTTGAGTTGGTCAAGGCGGTCTGGGAAGGCAGCCACTATCGTTGCGAACCGTTGACCTGGGCCGAGATGGCGGGCGATTCGCGCCCCGGCTGGCATGAGGGACTGGCCTTCCTGCCGCCCGGCGACGAACCGTTGCCCGCCGGCCAATCCACCCTGGTGTTTCTGCTGGAGTAGGCTGTGGCGCGCCTGATCATCATCGGTCTGGACGGTGCGGAACCCTCGCTGGCGTTCCCCTGGGCTCGCGCGGGGCTTCTACCCAATCTGCAATGGATGATCGAGCGCGGCGCGTGGGGTGACCTGCGCTCGACGCTGCATCCGCTGACGCCCCAGGCGTGGACGAGCCTGATCACCGGGGTGAATCCGGGCCGGCACGGCATCTTCGATTTCGGCAAACGCGCGACCGGCGGCTACGAGGTCGAGCTGACCACCTCGGCCGATCGGGCCGCGCCCGCGTTCTGGCAGTTCGCGCCGGAGGGCGCGCGCCTGGGCGTGGCCAACGTGCCGCTGAGCTGGCCGCCCGCGCCGCTGCCGGGCTTCATCGTCACCGGCATGCACACGCCGCGCATCGAGCAGGGTGTCTGGCCGCCGGAAATTTTAAGCGACCTGGGCGGCGATTATCCGATCGACGTGATGGCCCATTGGTACGACACGCCCGAGGAATTTCTCGCCCGCGTCTTCGCCATGCACGACGCGCACCACGGCGCGTTCCTGCGCCTGTTCGATCATCAGGCCCCCGATCTTTCCCTGTTCGTCTACGTGCTGGCCGATCGCCTGCAGCATGCGTTGTGGCGCGAAATGACCGCCGAGCATCGCGCGGATCCGACGGCGCATGACGATCTGGGCGGCGCGATTTTCGCGGGCTACCGCGCGTTGGACGACGCGCTGGGCGCCTGGCGCGAACGCTTGGAGCCCGACGATCATCTGCTGGTGGTCAGCGATCACGGCTTTGGCGAACTGCGCCGCGACGTGTATCTCAACCGTGTGCTGCTCGACGCCGGGCTGCTGCGTTTCGATCCGGCGAAGGTGCGCGCCTTCGTGCCGCCCGCGCCGCCGAGCGACGGCGATCCGCGCCATAGCTGGATGCACCGCCGTCTGCCCGCGGTCGAGGAACTGCCCGCCAACGACGAACTGCTCGCGCGCGGTCTGTGCGATCCGCGCCGGCTGACCTTCGCGACCGTCGATTGGCGCAAAACGATGGCCTATTCGCGCGGCCTGTTCGGCAACGTCTGGCTCAACCGCGCCGGCCGCGAACCGGACGGCATCGTCATCGGCCATCAAATCACCGAAGTGACCGCCTGGGTGAAAGAGGCGCTGCTGGCCGTGACCGATCCCGACGACGGCCGGCCGGTGGTCGATGCGGTCGTGCGCAAGGAGGAGATCTACCACGGTGATTGTCTGCCGCAGGCGCCGGACCTGCTGGTGATCATGCGCGACTATGCGTACATCACGCGCGGCGCGACCGAGTTCTGGGGCCGTCAACCGGTCGGACCGCCCGCCGTCAATCACAGCGGCAACCACCGCCTGCACGGCGTGCTGCTGGCGGCGGGACCGAAAATCCAGCCCGGGGAAATCGCCGGGGCGAACATCATGGACGTCGTGCCGTCCGCGTTTCATCTGCTGAATTGGCCGGTGCCCAACGACCTGGACGGTCACGTTTTAACCGCGATGTGCGCGGCCGATTATCGGGCCGTGGCCTTCGGGCCGCCCGCGCCCGCGCTCGTGCGCGATCCGCGCGCGTACGCCGACGCCGAGCGGGGCAAGGTGATCGAGCGGCTCAAGGCGTTGGGGTATCTGGGATAGGCGGATGGATCTGCCGCGCGCCCGCCGGCGGCACGGCTTGCGGATCGGGCTTCAGGTTGCTGTTCACCCAATACCAACCGTCGCGATTGATCAGTTGGCTGAGATTCTGCCAATGACCATCCCGCAATAGCCCCAGTGTGACGAACTGCGCCGGTCGTTGTGGATAATCCGGCAGGTGCAGCAACAGCAGATCGGGCCAGCCGAGCACGGCGTCGGCCTGTTGCAGCGCCTCGTCGCCGTCGACCGTGTAGGTCATCTTCAGCACGGTGATGTTCCAATCGCGCTTGGCCAATTCCACCGCCAGGCCCGCATCCATGGGCGCCATGCCTTCGGCTTCGAGAAGCAAAACGCGTTGCGTCTTTCGGGCTTCGGTTTCAAAACTGCTGGCCAGGAGGTTGGCGGTAAACCAGCCGCTGACGCCGAGGCGGTTTAGCTGCATGACGCCGCGCTCCGACAGCGACCAATGGTGCAACGGCTGGAACGGCAGCGCGAGCAGGTTGTCCAGCGTGGACGGCTTGCGGTCGAAATGCGCGGGCGTGAAACTCAGATAGCCGTAACTGAACAGACAGAACGCGACGATGAACGTCAGCAAGCCGTTCGCGGCCCAACGGCCGGTGCGCGCAAGGCTTTGCCGTTCGCCGAACAGACCCACCGCGGCGACGATCGGCGCGAGCGGCGCCCACGGCAGCGTCAGGCGGGAGATCTGCGGCTCGGCCGAGGAAAAATAGAGATAAGCGAGACAGAAGCAGCCGGCGAAGGCGAGCAGCATCATGCCGTACCGCCGGCGCAAGTGAGTGCGAATGATCGTCCGCAGCAAGCCGGCCGCCGCCAGCAGCAAGGGAATGGCCCCGATCTGCTTGTGCCACATGATGCGCAGGTAATTGCCGGTCAGGCGCAGGTCGGTGAAGGATTCGGGCAGCTCGTTCGCCTGGCGATTGAGCGCGTAACTGCGGACAAAAAAGAACAGGTACCACGGCGCGGCGAAAATCAGCACCGGCAGCGCGGCGACCAGCAGATTGATCAGCATCCGTTTGTGCTGGCGGTTTTTGCGCCAGGCGACCGCCAGTGCGATCGCCGTCGGCGCGGCCATGAACACCACGAACGCTTGTTTGCTCAGCAGACCGAAGGCGCAGGCGAAACCGAAGGCGAGGCTCATGCCGCGTCGTTGAAAATGGTCGGTGTGCACCAGCGCGGCCAGCGACAGCCAGACGGCCGCCGTCAACGGCATCGCGTGCATGAAAGCCCGCGCCTGGCCGAACACGCCGGGCAGGGCGGCGGTCATCAGCACGGCCAGCAGCGGTACGATGTCGCTTTCGCCCGACGCCGTCCGGCGCACGAATTGAAAAACGCCAAGCAGCAAGAGCACAAAATACAGTTGGTGCAACACGAGCACGATGTCCGGATCCGGCCAGAGTGGATACGCCGTGAGCAGCCAGCCGGCGAGCATGCGCATCAGCGGCGGACGAAACGCGTGGTTGGGCAGGACGAACGGATGGAATCCGTCTTCGGCAAACAGCGCGTTGCGATAGTCCACGGCGTTGCCGTAATACCCCGCCGCGTCCATGACGATCGGCGAGCGATCGACGGCCAGCACCGCGAGATTCGCCGTGACAAAACCCGTCGCGATCAGAATGAAAATCGCGATGGTCGATCGGGAAAGCGGGTGGTCCTTGCTTTTCATGCTCACATCGTCGGTTGCGGAATCGACCAATTATGAGCGGTTGCGCGGATAAAAAAAGGGCGCGAATGAACGCGCCCTTGTTGGTGCGGATTAGCGGAGATCAGCAACCGCAGCCGTCATCGTCATCGTCATCGTCGTCATCGTCATCGTCGTCGGTGAGGTCGTCGTCGTCGCCGGTGTCGTCGTCGCCGGTGTCGTCATCGTCGCCGGTGTCGTCGTCATCGGCGTTGGTGTCGTCGTCATCGTCGTCGCCGCCGCCGTCGGTGAAGGTGATCGCGCCGATGAACGGTTTCACGTTGTGGCCCGTGACGGTCAGGGTCAAGGTCAGCCCTTCGCTGACCGGCTCGATCAGGTCGATGCTGATCTTGCCGTCGGCGCCGGTGTAGCCCGAGCCGTACAGCACGTCGTCTTTCGCCAGACCGATCATCAGGTATTCCTGACCCGGTACGGTGACGCTCACCGCGGAGGTCGAGGTCGGCAGTTCGCTTTCATAGACCGGCGCGATCGTCGCCGCCTGCGCGGTGTAAACGAACGATTCGGGGTCGCCGAACAGGTTGTACATTTCGTAGTACAGTTTGGTCCGGCCGCCGCCCGCGTAGTGTTCGTACAGCTTGAGCAGACCGAAGTCGGTGATGCCCGACACCCAGGGAATCGCCGGGCGCGTTTCGTCGTCGCCGCGGGTCAGGCCGTAGAACTCGCCTTTTTCCAGAATGTCATCCTCGTCCCAATAGGTCGACTCGGAAGCGCCCCAGAACGCCAGCGCGCCGTTGGGCACGCGCTGCCAGGTTTCGGCGAAGCATTCGGGCAGCGTGTAGGTGCCGGTGACGCAGGCGTGCGAGAAGACCAGCGGATAGGTCGTGTTGGTCAGGGCGCGCACCTGCGCCTGGCTGACCGGCGGACCGTCGGCCCAACTGGTGTTCGAGCCATGGCCCGAGTAAGCGTGAACGGTCGGGCCGGTGTTGATCGCATCCAGCGCCTGCTGCGTCGTGCCGCCGTGCATGTAGTAGACCTTGGTGCAGGTGAAGCCCAGCGGCTCGAGCAGGTTGGCGCACACCGCGTTGTGCGTACCTTCGGAAATGTTGAAGTTGTCGCGGCTGGCCATGAAGGTCGCGTGGGTCATCCAGGAGTTGTCCGCGACGTTCCACTCGTTTTTCTCATGGGTCAGCAACTTGCCGATGATCGTGTTGAGGTGATCCTCGTTGCGCACCGACAGACGGCCGACGCCCAGGTCGGGCATGTAGTCGGCGCCGCTGACCGCGCCGTAGTACAGGTCGGTGGCCGCGCCGGTCGTGCCGCTGCCGTGCGTGACCAGGTTGGTGTCGCCGATCAGCAGCACGTAGCTGGGCGGAATGGCCCAGTTGTTGTACGCGTCGGTGATGTAGTTGATGATCGCCTGCGAGGTCGCGCCGGTCTCGTCGGTGCCCGCCGTGACCACGTTCCAGCCGCGCTGCGTTTTCCACTCGACCAGTTCCTGCACCGCCGCCATGTTGAACGCTTCGGGGCGGCTGATGATCAGGTAGGTCGAGGGCACGAAGTGCGGATAGATCTTCTCGCCGAAGGTGCCGGCGTTGAGCGCAATGTTGTTGACCATCGCGTAGCTGCGCGGGTCGACGTAACGCTCTTCCATGGCCAGCGTTTCGGCCATGTCGCCGTCGACGAATTCGACGTCGATGTTCAGGTGGCGGGCCACCAGCAGCGTTTCCTCGGCCGGCACGTAGTTGACCGGGCGAAGCTGCAGCGTGACCAGGCGGTAGCCGCGCAGCATGCCGTCGCCGACCACCTGCGCCGCTTCAGCGAACATCGGACGATCCACGGTGTAGGCGGCCGCGTCGACGGTGAAGATCGCCGCTTCGCGCGCGCCGGGGATCTTGGGAACCGACGGCTGAATCGGCATCACCCGCGCCGCGCCGGTGAACGTCGAAACCGGCAGTTGTTCGTATTCGCCGCTCACGGTCAGACGCACGTCGGCGCCCAACGGCACGCGCACCATCCGGTTGATCACCGGCAGCGCCGGCTGACCGATTTCCCCGGAGACTCCCTCTTCGGGCAGGGCGATTTTAACGTAGCCCGGTTCGGGCTCGGTGAATTCGAAGCCGGACAGATCGACCTGAATGGTCAGCCCGTTTTCGTCGGCCTGACCGACCGTCAACGCCACCGGATTGATCTCGGCCGTTTCGATGCCGAACCAAGCCGCGTGGGCGGAACATACGCCCAACAGCAGAATGGTCAGGGTGAGTAAAATTGTGCGACGCATGCGGTTCTCCTTCCAGTAGGGCCTGCGGTGTTTATCTGGTAACGAACGATTCAATCGAATCAATTACATTTTAAAGCGACGTATTATAGGGAGCGATGAAAACAATAGTCAAGGAAGCGAAAAATGTGCCGATACAATTAAATACAAGCGGCGTTACTGCGGCGTTGGTGAGTCGAGGGAAGACTTGGAAGCTCAATCTCCTTTGGAGCATCACTTCCGGTTCCTTGCCACGGCGTCGGCGGTTGCCGCTGTCTTTTTATCCCTTCCGTAATCCTTCCATTATATGCAGTATAGGGTTGAGCCGATCCGCGGTTTCATGTTTACTTACGGCCAACGGGTAAAGTGGAGGTTTTTCGGTGAAAAGGTACGGAACAAGTTTCCTGGTGATAATTCTGGCGGTTACTTTCCTGTGGACGGGATGCGCCAAGCAAACGGCGAACCAAATGCCGGTCGACGAAGCCGGTTCGCCGATTCTCGTCGATCTGGCCGGTCAATTTCAGATCAGCAAGGCCTACTTCGATATGGCGCTGGACCGCGTGCCGATCATCTTCCAAGGCCAATTTCAGGACGCCGCCGGCAAGCGCGAATACCTGGAGCGCCTGGTGGTCGAGGGGGTTTTCTACCTCGAAGGCAAACGCCGCAAGTTCTACCGTAAAAAGGAATACCAGCACACGCTGGATCTGCGCCTGTACGCCGGCGTGCTCGACGAGCTGCGCAAGGATATGGAAAGCAAGATCACGGTCACCGAAGAAGAAGTGCGGGCCGAGTACGAACATTCGATCCGTAAAGATCGCGAAAAGCGCACCTACGAAAACTTCCACGACGCCATCGAACGCGGGCTGGTGCAAAAGCGCCTGAAACAGCAGTACGAAGACAAAAAAGAGGAACTGCTCAAGGAATGGAAGGTCGTCTTCCATTACGATCTGCTCGAGCGCATGGATCCGGCGACCACTCCGCAGGATCAACTGCCCAAGCTCGAAGACGTGCTGGCCGACGGCGAAAATTACCGCTATACGGTCGGGCAGTTGCTCAAGCGCATCGACCAGGCTCCCGAGGAGGCCAAAGAAAAGCTGCGCCAGAACAAGAATCCCAACAAGATGCTCGATTTCGTCGTTCGTGAGGACGTGCTGTTCACCTACGCCGTGCGCCAGGGATTGGACAAAACCGCTTCCTACGCCATGCGCAAGCAGATCATGGAAGTAGCCACCCTGAGCCTGATCACCCGCCACGAGGTCATCAGCAACGACATCGTCGCGACCATCGAAGAGGGTAAAAAGGTGTACGAGGAGAATCCGGCCCTGTTCACGCGCGGCACTTCGTCGATCCCCTGGGAAGAGGCGAAGGATCGGGCGATGGCCGAGGCGACCGCGCGCAAAAAGCTCGAAGCGGGACGCACGTTGGCCAAATCGCTGATGCGTCACCGTTACCCGACCACCTATTACGAGGCGAATATCGAAAAGTACTTCAACTAAAGGACGGCCATGAACGCGGTTTCCATCCTGATGCTGCTGGCCGGGCTGGCGGCGCTCAACATTGTGATGTGGATCGTGATCATGTCCGTCATCCGCAAACGGCATCCGCTGCCGCCGGCGATGGCCGACCCGGATCCGTCAGCGCGGGCCGATGAGGTTTTTCCCGGCTATTATCTGGAAACGCACAACCTCGACAACGACGCGGAAAGCGGCCGTTTTCGCGGGTGGGGCTTGCTGGCGCGAGGCAACGGCGGCCTGTATTTCACCGCCAAGGGATTGCATTTTCAGCGGCGCGGCACGAAGCGCCCCTTGCTGATTCCCACCCGGGGATTGCGGGCGGTGAACGTGGTGGTGTCCACCCGGATGCGCATTCGCGGCAAGCTGTCGTGCGAGGTCGATTGGGAATTGGCCGGGCGGCGCCTGCGGTCGATTTTCGTGATCGTCGGCGGGGTCAGCTACACCCGGCGCGCGGCCAAGTGGATTCAGGATCATCTGACCGACGTGCGCGTCTCGCTGCCGCCCTCGCTGCCTAACGCGTAGCCTGCGCCAGCAGCGCCCAGGTCAGCGCCAGCGCCCGTCGCAGCGCGTCGGTCGTCAGGCGCAGGAACTCGCGTCCCTCGTCGGTGTCCGCCATCATCGCCAACGTCCGGCGGTATTGCTCTTCCCGATAAATCACCGTTTCGCGCGCCTGCAACTCGGGGCCGAGCAGCGGCTTGGTCAATGCGAAAAAATCGCCCTGGCGGCGGATCGTCTCACGCGCGACGCCGCGCAGGTCCAGCACGACCGCGCCGGCTTCCCGCTCGTTGGGCAGCAGCTTGTCGGCGGTCAGCAAACGCGCGGCCGGTTCCTCTGCGCGCCGCCATTGGGCCAGCAGATTGGCCGCGAGGCTTTCGAAAGCGAAGTGGTAATTGGTGGTCGTTTCGGTCGTCCCGTTGATCGGCGAGCCCCAATCGTAATAGCTCCATGGCGCCTGGGTCGTGTGGAACGGCTGCGCCAGATCCTGCAGATAGTGCAGGGCGCGCGCCAGGTGCCGCCAGCCCCAATAGGCGTCGCCGCGCGCAAAGGCCCGGCGGGAACGCTCGATGAAGTGCGCGAAACGCGTCGGCGCCTCGCCCTGGTCCAGGAACGGCTTGGGCGCGTGCCAGGTGCCGCGCGGATAAAACATGTGGCGCATGCCCTGCGTGCCGCCCATCAGCCTGGCGATGATCCCGCCGTTGAGGTTGCGGTCCATGCCCCAGTCGGGCTCGTCGCTGTACCAGGCGAGAATTTCCGCCGCGCCGGCCGTCGCGCCGATCGCCGCTCCGCGATAGCCCAGGCGCGGGCTTTCCAGGTCGTAAAAAACGTACCGTCCGTCCGGCTCGGCCTGCGTGGGATCGGGATTGACGTAGTCCGGGCGATACTCCGGATTGAGCGAATCGTCGCTTTCGCCGTACGCCGTGACGACCACCGGCAAGTCGCGCAAGCCGGCGGCCAACTCCCGCGCGGCCGGGGAGTCCGCCTGCGCCATGGCTGCCAACGCCAGACGGGTCAGCGTCTCATGCCGCGCCCAGGCATGGGCGGTGGACGTACTCACGAGCAGAGCAAGAATAGCGACGGTCGAAAAAAGGGCGATTTTTTTCATGGAATCATCATACCCGGCGAGCGCCGGACGGCAAAGGGCGATCACTGCGGCGGTGGCACGACGGGGATGCCGATCACGCCCGCGTCCAGAATTTCCACGCGGTATCCGGCTTGTTTCAGCCCGAAGGCGATCGTTTGCAGGTGCCGCCCGTGTTGACGTTCGGCCTCGAACGCCTTGCCGGCGTACCAGGCACGTCCCACGGGCGGGGCGGCGTCGGCCACTTCCACGAAGACGGCCTCGCCCGGCGTCGGCGGTTTGCCGTGAAAATATGGCTCCACCGAAACGGGCACGCCGACCATCCGCCAGTCGTACTCCCATGCCGTTAATGTTGCGGGATTTTTTAATACCAAACGAATCTTCCGCACCGCTTCGGATGGCGGCGCCGAGTCGATGAACCGCTTGGCTTGCGTCAGGCAGAAATGCGGCGGATTGGCCTGCAACAGCACGAACTGGCCGATCATGAGTCTGACCTGCACAACCGTCACCAGGAGCGGGAGCAAAATCAGGAAAATCACCCACGGCAAACGATGCAGCCACGCCGGACCAAGCAGCACGGCGAGCCAGACGGCGATGAACAGCGCCCAACCGATGGCAAGACTGTGCGCGAAATACGCGATGGCCTTGAACAACGGGGTGTTGGTTTGGATGGTGAATCGGTCATTCCAGAAGTACCCGAACCAGTCGAAGTCGACCAGGTGGGGAATCGTCGCATCCGGATCCGCAAAGGCCGGATGGCCGCGGTCGATATGGTAGAGAATAAATCGTTGCCCGCGCACCAACGGCGTCAGATACGGCAGCCTGGGCAGCCGGTCTCCCGGCCAGAACCATTCGAACAGCATGTAATCGGCGCGGTATTGTTGCGCGGCGTCGCGAAAATCGTGCTGATCGCCCAACGGCAGCAGCGCGGTTTTTCGATGCATCAGGTAGTGCGGCGACCAAAAGGGCACCGTCAGCAACGTGGCGTCCGGCGGCGTGTTGCGGCGCACCCAATGGCTGATTTCGGCCAATTCCGCGAAGTCGTGGCGCGCGGAAGATCCGGCCAGTCGCATCGTATTCATCGCCAGATTCGGGCCGGCCTCCAGAAGCAGGAACACCAAAAACAGCCGCCCCGGGGAGATCAGCCGCCAACGTTTGGCGCACGTGTCCGCCCCGAAAAAGGCGAGCATCGCGGCCATCGCGGCCTGCGGAAACAGGTACCGGTCCTCGTAGGCGATACGCAGCGAAAATACCGCCACGCCGACCAGAATGATCAGCAACATCAACCGGATGCGGCGGTCCCACAATCCGCGGATAAAGCCGAGAATCGCAAAGGGAAGCAGAGAAAAGGTGATGATTCCCGCCAAGCCGGGGTATGAACTGATCTTCGAATTGAATCCGAATAGGGTAATGATGCCGACGTTGCGCGCGATCAATTTCGCCCGTCGTCTCCAGACCGGCGTTGTGTTGTCGGCCGGCGGGGACGGTTTCCGGTTGTACTCCAGATGGGTCAGGGTGCCCACTTGATGGACGTGCTCCATCATATCCGGATCGGCCGTTAAAATGGACGATTGCGGCAACGAGCCCAGACCGAATTCGGATAACGCCGAGGCCCGCGCGATAAAAAACGGCGCGACGACGGTTGCGGTCAGCAACAGAAACAACCAGAAGCGCGAGCGCCGAAGTTGGTCTCGCTCGCTCAGGCAAACCCAGAGCAACACGGCGACGACGGCGACCATGCCGGTGAGCCGGGTAGCGGTCATCAGACCGGCGAACAATCCGACGCTCAGCCACCGATGCCGCAAGGCCATGGACAGCGTCACCAGCATCAGGTCGAAAAACAGGAAATTCGGCTGGCCGGCGTCTTCGACGAAGGCGATGTAGACAATGCGCGGCAACAGCATGACCGCCAGCGCGGCGAAAAAGGCCGCCCGCTTGTCGAATAGCGCCACGGCGAAAAGATACGCCAGCGGGCCGAGGAAAAAGAACGACAGCAAGCCGGGAAGGAGGAAAACCCACACCGAATCGCCGAGCAGCGCCTGCACGGGGATCATCAGCGCCGTCCAGAGCGTGACGCGATCCGCCGCCGGTTGCGGCACGTTGCGATTGGTCGACAGATAGCCGGGCGAGGGGAGCATCTCATGCTCGAGCCGGCCGGTTTCCAGATAGGTCCGCGCCAGTCCCGCATACTCGTAGGCGTCGGCGTCGGTGGGTGGCGCAAGGAGTAAATTGAACGCGCCGAAGATCGTCAGGAGCAGCGAAACGACGATCACGATCGACAGGTTCCGGTCGTGCTCGCGCAACGGAGCCAGGAACGGCGGGAGCGGTTCCATGTCGATTTCTTTGACCAGGTTTCTAAGCATCCCGCTTCCCAGCATCAGTCGAAGGGTGTTGGAATATCGGAAAAATCCCATCGTACTAGACATTTATGGGATGTCAAGTTTTGCCGGGGCGTGCGCAAACAACAAGGGCTTGCCCTGCCGGCAAGGACAAGCCCCCGTGCTTGCATAAAGGGCGAACTTCGCATTCACTCCTTGCCGTTACCGCCCAGCGTGCTGGCGAGGAACGCATCATAAGCGCCCATGTCGAAATTGCCGTGGCCCGAAAGGTTGAACAAAATCACCTTTGCTTGACCTTCCTCGCGGGCGCGTTCGGCTTCGACGATCGCCGCTTTGATCGCATGGGCCGACTCCGGCGCGGGGATGATGCCCTCGGTGCGCGCGAACAGCATCGCGGCGGGGAAGATGTCGTCCTGCCCGTAAGCGACGGCCTCGATCAGCTTCTCGTGCAGCAGTTGGCTGACCAGCGGGGCCGCGCCGTGGTAGCGCAATCCGCCCGCGTGGATCGCCGGCGGCACGAAATCGTGGCCGAGGGTGTACATCTTCATCAGCGGCGTGAAGCCGGCCGTGTCGCCCAGGTCATAGCGGTACTCGCCCTTGGTCAGCGTGGGGCAGGACACCGGCTCGGCCGCGACGGCCCGCACCGGTTTGCCCGCGGCCTTGTCGCGCAGGAAGGGGAAAGCCAGACCCGCGAAGTTCGAGCCGCCGCCGTGACAGCCGATGACCACGTCCGGATACTCGCCCGCCATTTTCATCTGCCGCAGCGCTTCCTGCCCGATGACCGTCTGGTGCAGCAGCACGTGGTTGAGCACCGAACCCAGCGCGTACTTGGCCTTGTTGTCGTGCAGCGCCTCTTCGACCGCCTCGGAGATGGCGATGCCCAGGCTGCCCGGCGAATCGGGCGTCTTGGCCAGAATCGCCCGGCCCGACTCCGTGCGCTCCGACGGACTGGGATGGATCGTCGCCCCGTAGGTCTGCACCATCGACTTGCGATAGGGTTTCTGCTGATAGCTGATTTTCACCATATACACGAGCACTTCGATATCGAAAAACGTGCCGGCCAGCGACAACGCCGATCCCCATTGGCCCGCGCCGGTTTCGGTCACCAGCTTGTGGATGCCCTCGCGCACGTTGAAATACGCCTGGGCGATGGCCGTGTTGGGCTTGTGGCTGCCGGCGGGCGACACGCCCTCGTTTTTGTAATAGATATGCGCCGGAGTGTTCAGCGCCCGCTCCAGTCGGTGGGCGCGGATCAGCGGCGTCGGCCGAAACAGGCTGTAGGCCTCGCGCACCGGCTCGGGAATGGGAATTTCGCTTTGCCCGCTCACTTCCTGCTCGATCAAGCCCATGGGGAAGATCGCCGCGAGCTTGCCGGGGTCCAGCGGCTCGCGCGTGGCCGGATCCAGCGGCGGCGGCGGGGGCGAAGGCAGGTCGGGGATGATGTTGTAGTAGTTTTTCGGCAGTTGACTTTCGTCCAGTAGGTATTTGGTTTGTTTCATTGTGTCTTTCTCCAAAAAAAAAGCCCCCCGCTTTCACGGGGGGCGCTGTTTGGTTCGATTGTCCGGTCGAGATTACATCAGTTCCACCCGCCTATATGGAGGTGTGGCGCCACCAATTGCCGTTGGCGGAAAAAGAAAGCGAGCAGTGACGTTCGATGCAATCCATACGTTAATGGATAACAGATTTTTCTCCGGATGCAAGCAAAAACATTTTCACCTTTGCAATCAACTGGTTGGGAGTGAAAATGGCGGATCGATTGCTCGCCGGACTCCAATTTTCGAGGGGAAAATCGCTAAAATCGGCGTTCGGAAAATGTGAAGGCGACGCTTGGGAATGGTGCTTGTCGTTGACTTATCGCCCGCGTCGTATATTCTCTGCTTTATGATTTCGTACAGGATGTTGTGGCTGCTTGGCGCAGCTTGCACCATAATATTGTTGTTGTACCCAGCCGCCGGATGGGCCGGGCCGAACCAGGTGTTCGAGGAATACGGGGTCGGGCCGCGCGACAAGGCGATGGGCAACGCGTTCACCGGTCTGGCCGACGATTATTCGGCGGCGTTTTACAATCCGGCGGGCTATGCCTTTACCGACGGGCACCATTTCCATTTCGGCTATCACGGCATGTACCCGAACACCTACATCAAGTTCGATCCGGACAACGGATACAATCTGGGCAAAGGGCCGAGCACCGATCTGTTCCTCTTCGGTTTGTCGTCGGACCTGGATTTCTCCACGTTGCTCAATCCGTGGATCTCCGAGCATTTCGGACTGGGCATGGCCCTGGGCGTGGGCAAATACTTCAAATCCTTCACGCTCTACACCGATCCCAACGCGCCGTACATGTTCCGCTATTCCGACCGACCGGTGTCGCTGCTGAGCTTGTACGCGGGCTTCGGCCTGAAGATGTTCGAGTGGTTCAGCGTCGGCGGCAGCATGGTCGCCGCGCCGTCGGAAACCTACACCGACGTCATCGCCCGCACGAAAATCTACGTGCCCTCGATGAAAAGTGAAACCAAGCAGGGCATGGGTACGCGCGCCTGGAGCAAACTCGAGCCGGCGCTGGGCGTGCTGTTTCGCCTGCCGTTTTTCGAGCGGATCGACACGTTGCAGATCGGCCTGAGCTGGCGCGACGAGGTGATCACCTTCGACGGTTCGGGCGAGGTGACCACGGTCACGCAGATCGTTTTCGAGGAATCCGGTCAGACGCTCAACGTGCCGATGACCACTATGGAGCTGCACCAGTTGACCGGATATTCGCCGATGTGCACGACCCTGGGCGTGGCCTGGAAGCCGACGCCCGACATCGCCGTGGTCGTCGACGGCATCTGGAAAAAGTGGTCGGACTGGCTCGACGGCGACGAGAACATTCCGCATCCGCGCTTCAAGGACACCTACCAGGTGCGCACCGGCTACGAGCAGCGCTTCGACATCGAATGGGCCTTCGTCGAAGAGGTGGCCGCGCGCGGCGGGTATTACTACGAGCCGTCGCCCGTGCCGGACATGAACGGTCCGATGAACATCCTGGATCCGAACAAGCACGTGACCAGCGTGGGCACGGGTTTCACCTTCCACGATCCGATCAACCTGGTGCTGTCGCCGATTTCCTTCGACATGGCTTACCAGGTGCATTGGCTGGTGCGGCAGCATTTGGAAAACGATGACGATCCGGTGTATCCGCCGTTGGATGCGGGTGGCCAAGTGCACACCTTCGCGGCTACACTGGAGTTTCAGTTGTAGGAGGATTCGCATGCGATGGGTTACCCTGACCGTATCGCTGTTGATGATGGTCGCGCTGCTCGGTTGCGGCGCGGGCGAAAAACCGGAGTACGTCGAAGTGCCCTCGGGCGACCCGATGCCGCCGGCGGGCACCGGCGAACCGATTCAGGATGCGCCGGAGGACGATGACGCCCAAGGGTGCGGCGAGATGCCGCCGTTGCCCGCGCAGTTGAAGTCGCGCGAGTTGCTCGACGAAGAGCCCCAGGGCGACGATCCGCCGCATCCCTTCGAATGGGCGCCGCTGGAGGACGGTCCGCCGCCCGCCGAGAGCAAAGACGTGCCGTTGGGCGCGGCGTTGCTCGCTCCGTTGTTTTTGGCCATCGCGTTGCGACGTAAGGATTGATCGTCATCGTTTGAACCGGTGGAGGGAGCGGTGCGTCGACGACTTCCCCTGCTCATCTTGCTGCTCTTGCTGACGCCGCTGACGGCGTGGGCGGGCACGATTGCCGGCACGGTGATCGGCGAAGATGCCGGTCCGGTGGGCTTCGTCAAGGTCGAGGTCGCCGGCACGGACCGTCAAGCCGTCACCGGGGAGGACGGTCGCTTTAACATCGCCGATCTGCCCGCCGGCAAGTACACGTTGCGCATCAACACCGAGGGCTTCCAAACGAGCAACACGCCGGTGACCGTGCCGGCCGACGGCGAGGTTGCGGTGACGATCACCCTCAAGTTCGAGGTGTTTTACGAGGGCGACGAACTGGTCGTTACCGACCGTGCGCCGGTCGACGAATCGACGCAGACCAGCGCGCATCATTTCACCCGCGACGAAATCGCCGACAACGCCGGCGCCTTCGAGGACATCACCAAGGCGATTCAAACACTGCCGGGCATCGTTTCGAACACCGACTTCACCAGCGACATGTACGTGCGCGGCTCGAATCCGTGGGAAAACCTGATCGTCATCGACAATCAACTGCTGGCCAATCCGTATCACTTCGGCGTCGGCTTGTCGGTGGTCAACACCGAGTTGATCGATAGCTTCACCTTTTATGCGGCGGGCTTCCCGGCGCAGTACCCCTTCGCCACCGGCAGCGTGCTCGACGTCAAATACAAAGACGGCAACCGCGACCACTCCGACGGCGAAATCAGCCTCTCGATGCTTTCCGGCTCGATGCGCGGCAGCGGCCCGCTGGGCAAAAAAGCCACCTGGGTCTTTTCCGCGCGGCGCAGCTATTACGATTACATGCTGCGGCTGCTCGACTGGACCGACGTGCCCATTCCCGTGTTTTCCGACGTGTTCGGCCGCCTGAGCTTCGAGCCCGACAGCAAGCATCGCTTTCTCGCCTTTCTCATGCGCAGCGAGGACGGCGCCAAGGCCGCGCTCGAGGAAAACCCGAGCAACGTCGACGAAGGCGACGCCTTCTATCGGCAGATCACCCAGGTATACGGCCTGGATTGGTCGTTCATGCCGCTGGAATGGTTGCTGCTCAATACCGTCGTCAGCTACCAGATTCTCAACGTCGACGCCACGCTGACCTCGGCCACCGAAAACATGTACGGCCACGCGCAGGCGAACGGGTTTTACGTCAACGAGGACGTGATGTTCGACCTCGGGCGCAACGTGTTCAAGATCGGCGGCGTGTACTCGCGCATCGACATGACGTTGCGCAGCGCCTTCCCGATTTCGCAGTACGTGGCCGGCGCGCGTTTCGCCAACGAGCAGGACACCTTCGATATCGAGTTCGACGAGATCGATCCCATCGAGGTCTACGGCTTCTACGCGCAGCACGAGGCGGAAATCATTCCCAACCGTCTGCGCTCGAACGTCGGCGCGCGCCTCGACCATTACATGGCCACCGCCGACGGCTGGGTGGCCAGTCCGCGCGTGAGCATGGCGACGAACCTGGCCAAGGAAACGATCCTCAAACTGGCCTGGGGCCTGTACTACATTCCGCCGTTCAACTTCCTGGCCACCGACGAGGAACTGGGCAATCCGCGCCTGCGCCCCGAGCGCCAGACGCACTACGTGATCGGCCTGGAGCAGGGCCTCGGCGAGCACATGATGTTGCGCGTCGAGTCGTTCTACAAGGAGTTCGACGACCTGCAGGTGATGAAGCTCCAGGGGCGGGAACTGAGCCTTACCGAAACCTTCAACCTGCTGTTGCAGGACGAGCTGCCCGACATCAACTACACCAACAGCGGCTACGGCAAGGCCTACGGGCTCGAAGTGTTCTTCCAGAAGAAAATGGCCGACTGGTGGGACGGCTGGCTGGCCTACACGCTTTCCGAGGTGCAGTACAACGACGGCCTGGGCATGTACGGTTGGTATTATCCGGCGCAGGATCAGCGGCACACGCTCTCGCTGGTCGCCAACTTCCGGCCGCTGGACGATTGGGTGTTTTCCTCCAGCTTCCGCCTGGCTTCAGGCAAGCCCTATACGCCGGTCAACGATTGGATCGAGCGAAACCCCGGCACCTTCCTGCGTTACTGGGAAGCGCAGGCGGGACGCCTGAACTCCGCGCGCTATCCGCTGTACCACAAGCTCGACGTACGCGTGGAACGCACGTGGCATCCGCACCAGCGCATCGACCTGGTGGGCTTCTTCGAAATCTACAACGTTTACAACGCGCGCAATCTTTACGGCTACTGGTACGAGAATGAAGAGGGGTTGGACAAGCCCAAGCGCCAGACGATCTACCAGTTGCCGTTCCTGCCGTACCTGGGCATCAAGGCTCAGTTCTTGTAACGCTCGCCTTGGGCGCGCACGGCCGCGGCCCGCTCGGTCTTCCCGGCCGCTTCCAGGATGATCGCCAGATTGTGGTAGTGCCGCCAGTCGCTCGGCGCGACTTTGATCGCGCGTTCGTAAAGCTCGGTCGCGGTCTTGAAGTTGCCGCCGGCGGCCAGTTGGTTGGCCCAATGCACCATCGCCACGTCGTCACGCGGATTGGCCAGCAGCGCGCGTCGGTAGGCGTACGTCGCCCCGGCGAAGTCCGCGCGCCGGCCCAGCGCCTGCGCCAGGTTATCGAAGTATACGCTGTAGTCCTCGGCCACGATCCGCGTGTGATGATCGCGCGCCAGCGTGGCGTCGGTGATCGACGCGGTCTGGTAATAGCGCCAGACCCGTGCGGGATCGAAATCGACGTCGTCCGTCGCCCGCCACCAGGTGAGTGCGCCCTCGTGCCGCGTGCGTGTTTGCGCCTTGAGCGTGGCGAAGCGCTGTTGCGTGGCCTCCGGCGTAACGGTGTCGAAAACGAAAGCCGGCGGCGGCCCGGGTTTTTCCAGCAGATTGGCCAGGGTCGAAAGAAACAGCGCATCAGCCTCGGGCAGGTCGGTGTATTCCGGCCGCACACCGATCGCGGCGAAGGGCAACCGCGGACCGAACATGCGCACCACCCAGTCGCTCGCGAAGCCGCCGCGCGGAATGACGATCACGTCGGGGCGGCGCTTCTCGACCATCTGCAGGTACCACAGCGGAAAGAGGTTGTTGTCGCCGCCCACGAACAGCGCGTAACCGCTCGTGGGATGACTCAGCGTGTTTTGCCACGCCTCGTAGGCGACCCAGTTGCCGCTTTGGTCGTTGGCCCGCGCGTGGCGCATAACCGGCCACGCGGCGAGAATCGCCAGGCCGAGAAACGCGAGCTGCCGTCCCCACACGGGCGACAGGTGCGCGACGACCTTGTTCTGCACTTCGCTCAGCAGCCAGGCAAAACCGACGATCAGCACCAGGTACGAGGAAATCAGATAGCGCCGCACCTGATATTGCTCGTCGACGCCGATGTAATTGATGCGCAGCGCGACGTTCACGACGATCAGCAGCAGCAGGCCGATCAGCAGCGACGGACGCCGGTAGCCCAGCAGCGCCAGACCGGCCAGCGCCAACGCGAAAATCACCGGCCCGGCCTCGTCGATCATGCTCCAACCGATGATGCCCAGCATGTTCACCTTCGCGCCCCAGTCCGGGTTGAGCATCTTGCCGCTGTATTGTTTTTGCAGCAGCGCGTCCAGCAGGCGCGGCAGCGTGTTCGGCTCGCCCCAGTTGAGCACCGGGTCGGTCGCCGCGCGCAGCGGAATGTACAGGTACGCCGACACGCCCAGGCCGATCATCGTCACGGCCAGCACGATGTCGCGCCGACTCACGTGCTCGCGATTGGCGACCATCAGCGCCAGCGGCGCCGCGCCCACGACCAGCAGAATCTCGTGGTTGGCCATACCCAGGCCGTAGAGGAAAAACGCGCTGAGCAGAAAACGGCGGTCGTTGGTCGCCTGCCAGCGCAGCGCAAGGTAGACGATCAGCGCGGCGAAAAACGTGTTGAGCGGATAGGCGCGGATCTTCAGCGACTGCTCCCACAGCGTGTAGGTGCCGGCGAAGGCCAGCGCGGCGACCACGGCGATCAACCGTTTGCCGGTCAGCTCCACCAGCATCCGGTAGGTCATCCACACCGCCAGCGCGCCGAAAAAAGCGCTCAACAGATTGCCGCGCCACGCGGCGTTGGCCAGCGGCAGTTGCGCAAAGAGGTGTCCGAGCATCGCCAGCAGCGGATACCCCGGCACGTGCGGCACCGCGAACATCGTCGCGCCGACGGTCAGTTCGCCCGAATCGCCCAGGTGCAGCGTGGGCAGCATCGTCGCCAGATACAACGCGAAGGGCCCGGCGAAAACCAGTAGATCGGGCAGGCGGCGCTTCAATCGTCTCTCCGAATCTGAAGCGCGACCCAGGCCCAGATGCCGAAGATGATCAGCGCGAAAATCGAGACCAGCTTGGCGAAGGTGCGCAGCAGCGTGTCTTTGAAGCGGATGTCGATCGCGTGCCGGCCCGGGCCGACGACCAGCACCATGCGGCCCGTTTCCGGCTCCGCGAGCAGCTCGGTGGGAATGCCGTCGACCGTCGCCTGCCAGCCGGGGAAATAGAATTGGTTGAAGACCAGCTTTTCAGTGTAGATGGTTTTTACCTCGGCACGAATGTAGGGATAACCATAAGCGGCCGAGAGGATGGTCGTTTGTGAATCTTCGGTCACCAGCGGCTGCTCGGGCATGCGCTGCGGCGGTTTGGTGCAGCCGATGGGCAGGTAATCGTCACGCGCCGTGCTGGTCACGCCCAGTTGCCGCATCAGGCCGGGGCTGAGGAAAAGGTCCGGGCGCACCAGGCGCTTGTCGTGCTGCGCCAGCGCCGCCTGATCGCGGTTGGTGAAAACCATCGCGTTGTGTTGCGTATCGTGAAACACGTAGCGGACCGTCAGGTAGCCCGCCGACGACGCCAGCGCCGCCAAGGCGATGCCCACCGCGATCCACGGCCGCACGCGTTCGTTGAACACCGCCGGCAGCACGGCGATCAGCACCGCGCCGAAGGCCGTCGCCGGCAGCAGAAAACGCCAGGGGAACTGCACGAAGGGCAGCAGCGGCAGATGTTCCCACAGTAGGCGCGTCAGCGGCTGGGTCATCAGCAGGAAGATCGCCGTCGCCCCGAAGAAAAACCACGTCGCGCGAAACCGCACCGCGTCGTTACGCAACTTGGTGAACATCAGCGCCGCCGGCGCGAGCACCACGCCCAACCACAGCAACTCGCCGAACATGAAGCCCATCTCGTCGTTCGGGCCCGGCGCGCTGCCGCCGAAGCCCCATTTGCGTAAAAACAACTGCGCCGGATACAGGAAGTGATTGTGGAAATCGAAAAATCCGCCGGTCAGGTTTTCCAGCGAGCCGACCGTGTTTTTCTCGGCAATGGCCGGCAGCCAGAAAAACGCGGCCAGCGCCATGCCCAGCGCCAGCGCGCCCCAGGTGCGGATCAGCGCGCGCGAGTTTTCCGCGACCAGCAATGCGAGCAGAAAATAAAACGGCGCGGTGACCAGCGCGGTGATGTTGTGCGCGCAGGTCAGCCCCGCCAGTCCCAGCGCGGCCAGCAGCGGTCCGAAGCTCGAGGTGTCGCGCGCCGAACGCCACACGCCCAGCAGCGTCAGCGGCACGAAGGCGAAGCAGGAAAACTCGGCGATGCCCGCGCGCACGTACACGTCCACCAGCAGGTAGGGTGCGACGCTGTAGACGGCCGCGGCGGCCAGCGCGCCGTCGGGATCGATCACCTCGCTGACCAGCCGGAACATCGCCCACGCGGCCAGCAGCCAGAACAGCAGGTACGTCAGCTTGAGCGCCCACAACGCGTCCAGGCCGATCAGGCGGAACATCTCGATCGCGTAGTAGGTGAGCGGCGCGTAAAAATTGAAAATCGGACTGCCGTATCCGAAATAGAAATCCATGATCCAGCGCGGCGTGAAATCGCCGTGCACCACCGCTTGATGAAAGGCCTGCGCGCGCGAAAGATCCACGTAGGCGCTGTGTCCCGCGTGTTGGTAGGGGGCCAGCAGCGGCTGCGCGGCGATGAGCAGAATCATCGCGATCAGCAGGACGAACAGCACGCGCTTCATGGCTCGTCGCCTTTTTGGAAGGTCGGGTCGATGGCCAGCATGCGTTGCAGCGCCGCGTCGCCCTCGGCCTCGCGGCCCGACAGATAATACGCGCGGGCGAGGTAATACAGCGTCCAGGGATCGGCGTGCACGGCCGCCGACCGTGCGAACTCGTCCGCGGCCCGCGGGTAGGCTTGCTGCGCCATGAAGTACTCGCCTTTCACTCGATGCAACACGCTCTCTTCCGTCGTCGCCAGCAAGGGCGAAGCCCCCGCGTAAAACACGCAGGCCAGGGCGAGGGTCGCCCCCAGGCCGCGATGAAACCGCCGGTCGGGTTTTTCGTGGTTCTTTTCAGCATACCATAAAATGACCAGCCACAACGCGACGACCAGCGCGAGCATCAGCCAAAATCCACCGCGCACCGACAAACCGAAGGCCTGCGCCGCGCCGATATTCTCACGCAGCAGCGGCAGCGCGAATTCCCACAGCGGGTTGGCGATGCGGCCGGGCATCGCCGGCGCGACGGTCACGCCGATCGCCGCCAGCAGGCTCGAGCCGACGGCCAGCCCGGCGAAAATGCCGCGCCCGTAAGCGCCGGTCAGCGACGCCAGCCACGCCGCCGCGACGATCAGCGGTCCGATCAGCAACGCCAGCCGTTGCGGCCCGAAACCCGCTTCGTCGACCACCCCCGCGCGCCCGGCGACGACCGTCGTCAGCGCCAGGAACATCCCCGCCAACAGCAATCCCTCGCGCCGCCGGTGACGAATCATCAGGATCATGCCGATCAGCCCGACGTGCAGCACGGGGCTCCAAAAGAACATACCCTTGGCCGGGCGGATCAACAGTTGTTCGAACGTCGCCGCCGTCGGTGCGCTCCAGGCGAACAGGCCGGCGGGCAGCGGCTCGCCGAAGACGATCAGGTTGTGCGGCGCGACGATTGCGGCGGGCAGCAGCAAACTTGTCGCGACGAACGTCGAGACGCGCACGGCGTGTCGTTCGACGGAAACGAAGTACGCCAGCGCCGGCAGCGCGAGCGCGACGACGGCATAATCGAAGACGATCGCCAGGCCGAAACACAGCCCGCTTTGCGCCGCCGTTTTCAACGACGGTTGCCGCCGGTAATCGATCAGCAGCAGCACGCCGATGAGCACCAGCGCGGCGGCGAAACCGGGGCCGCTGAGCGAGGTGAACGACGCCCAGGCGAAGGTGCTCACGCAAAACGCGCCCACGGCGATCAACCGCAGGCCGTCGTTGACGCCCCAGGCGGGCAGCAGGCGAAAGAGCATCACGCCCGCGATCAGCACCAGCAAGGTGAGGGTGAGCATCCGCGCCAGATGACGTTGGCGCACCGCATCGGCCGTGAGCAATCGCGCCACGGCGATCACCGGCATCGTCGTGAGCGTGACGCCCGGCGCCTGATCGACGCATACGTTGAAACTGGTGTTGGACGCGGAAGTGAAAGGCGCGCCCGGATCGTCGGCGGCCGGCAGGACCAGCAGAAAAAACAAGAGCGCGAGAATCGGGATGGACAGCACCGCTTCCCGTTCGGCCATCGATTCCTCCCCCTGATCGTCGACGGTTTCCAGCGAACCCTGTTATTGCTTGTGTGTCAAGATGATTACGTGCATGATTTTACCATGCTTTACACATTCGTCCATTTGGCCCGCGCCGGGCTGATTATCGCGCCGGTTGTCGTCGCCGCCGTGGCCATCGCGCGCTTGACGATCGCCCGCCGCGATCCGGTGCTGCGCGCGACGACGGGCTTGCTGGGCGCGTTCGTTTTCGTCGCGTTGATCGTCGGCGCGTTGGGCTTGGCCGGATGGATGAATTTCGCGGCGCTGACCGTCGCCTTGTGGATCGCGGCGTCGGCGCTTGTCGCCGTGGTGAAAATTTTCGCGCCCGCTACGCAGGACGGCGAGCCGTGGCCCGCCGCGCCCCGTGGCCTGCTTGCCTTCACGTTGTTCGCGACGACGATCGCGGTGGGGATGTTCGCGGCGCGCGCGGCGTATCCGGCGCTGGACTACGACGCGCTGACCTATCATCTGCATTTTCCGGCCCAGTGGCTGCGCGCGGGGCGCATCTTCTTAATGGATACGCCTTTCGGCGACGCCGCGCCCGCGTACGCGCCGGCGCACGGCGAGTTGTGGTACGCGTGGCTGATGGCCCCGTTCGTCGGCGCGACGCCCGGCGAGTTCGCCTTCAAGCTGGCGGGGCTGGATGCGCTGGCCAAGATCGGCCAGTTTCCGTTCCTGGTGTTGGCGGCGTTGAGCCTGCTGCTGTTGTCGCGGCGGTTGGGACGCGGCGAATGGACGACCTACCTGCCGGCGCTGACCTTCGCGCTCGTGCCCTGGGCCTTCGTGCAGGCGGCGGGGGCGAACGTCGATTTGATGTTGGCCGCGTGTCTGCTGGCGGCGCTGGCCTTGGCGATCGAATACGCGCACGAACCGCGCTTTTCCTACGCGGCGCTGGCCGGCGCGGCGTTGGGGATGGCGGCGGGCGTGAAGTTTCTGGCGCTGGCCTACGCGCCGTTGATCGCGCTGCCGTCGCTGGCGCTGTTGTGGAAACACGGACGCGCGCGGGCGGTGCTCGCCTGGGCGCTGCCGCTGCTGGCGTGCGGCGCGCCGTGGTACTTGCGCAACTGGATCGTCGCGGGCAATCCGCTGTTTCCGGCGGAATTTTTGTGGTTTGCCGGAGCCTACGGACGCGCGGCGATGCTGGCCAGCCCGTTTCACGCGCCGAACCTGCCCGCCGCATTGGCGGTGACGATGCAGGCCTACGGCGTGTGGTTCGTGCCGTTGGGCGTGGGCGGGATGATCGTCGGATTGTCGTTCCTGCGTCGGCGGGGGGCGTGGCGCGCGGTGGGTTGGATCGCCCCGGCGGCGTTGCTGTGGCATTTCCTGTTCGTTCCCTACAGCTCGCAGGATCGGTTTTTGCTCTGGGTCGTCGGTCTGTCATTGCTGCCGTTGGCCCGCTGGCCGATCGGCCGCCGCAACGCGGGCCTGCTCGTTGCGCTGCTCACACCGGTGATCGGCCTGATGCTCGTCGGGCCGGGCCGCGCGTTTCACATCGGCCTGCTGCCGGTGGCCGCGTCGGGCTGGCTGCAGCCGGCGGGCTGGATGGCGTTGCTCGTCGTGTTGCTGGGCATGGGCGTGCCCGCGTTTTTACTGCGCCGCTATTCCGCGCGCGGCTGGTATTGGGCGGCCCTGTTGCTGTTGGGCGCGACGATCGCCCTGTGGCCCGCGCAGATCGACCGGGGCGCGTACATGCGCGCGGGCGGCGGCGTGCTGCGCGAGATGCCGCTGACCGGCTACGCGCATTTGTGGCGGCTGCGACCCAAGGCGGTCGCCTACGCCGGGCGCAACCGGCCGTACTACCTGGCCGGGCGGGGCGGCGTCACGCGCGTGACCTACGTGAACGTTGACGGTCGCCGCGCGGCGCGCCTGCACGATTACGTGCGCGAGGCGGCGGCGCGGAGCGAGCTTGATCCGATGCGGGAAAAGGACAATTGGCGGCGGCGCGCACCGGATTACGCGGCCTGGCGCAACGCCCTGCTGGCGGAAAAAATCGAGTACCTCGTCGTCGAACGGCTGGCGCGCGAGGAGCGCGATTACCTGCGCCACGACGAGGGTGGTTTCCCGCTCGAACGCATCTGGGCCCGCGCGCATCCGGAGGATTTCCAGTTGATCGAATTGGACCCCCAGGGCCTGGAATTGTATCTGGTTATCGCGGTAAAACCTTAAGTTGCATCCCCCGCCACGTTTGTTATCATCCATCACCCTTTGACGGGTGATTTTGTCAGCGGCGGAAAGGTAAATGAGCGGAGGAACGAAGCCAAAATTCCGGACGCCCATGCGCGTTCTGTTGATCGTCGCGGTGTTGGTCAACGCCGTTTACGGTGTGCTGCGCCTGCTCGGCGCGCCCAGTCTGGTGCTGGAGTACCTGGGCTTTTTCCTCGTCGTGGCCTGGGTGATGGGCTTGCTGCTGCGCCGATGGAAAACCGCCTGGCCGGCCTACGTCACCGCCGCGTTGTACGTGTTCATGTTTCCGCATCTGGGGCTGGGCTTTTTGGGCTTCGTATGTTTCGTGCCGCTGCTGGACGCGGTGCTGGCCACCGACGACCGCAAGCGCGTGATGCGCCTGGGGTGGGTCGCCGGGCTGGTCGGGCTGACCGGCAAGCTGTACTGGATCGTCTATACGATCTCCTATTTCTCGCCGATCCCCGCGGCGGCCGCCGTGCTGATCCTGCTGCTGATGACCTCGTTCATCGCGCTGTCGTGGCTGGCCGCGTTCGTCACGACGCACTGGGCGGTGAAAACGCGCGGTTTGCCGCTGTGGTTGGTCTTCCCGGTGGCCTGGACCTTCTGGGACTGGAGCTGGACCTGGATCCTCGGCGGATTTCCCTGGGAACTTTTGGGCTGCGCCGCGTTTCATATTCCATTGTTGAATCAGACATTCGATCTGGTGGGCGAACACGGCCTGGGCTGGCTGCTGGCCTTCGGCAACGTTGTGTTTTTCCACTTGTGGCAATTTGCACGCAAGAAAGCGCCGTTCCCCAAGTGGCGGACGGCCGTGCTGGTCGCGCTGGTCGCGGCGGGGATGATCTACGGCGCGGTGCGCACCGGGCAGATCGAGCGGATCATGGCCCGGGGCGAAACGGTGACCGTCGGTCTGTTGCAGGGCAACGTCGACCAGTCGATCAAGTGGAAGCCCGACCATCGGGAACGGATCATGGACGAATACGAGGACATGGCGGTGCACGTGGCCGAGCAGGGCGCGGAGTTGATCGTCTTCCCGGAAACGGCGATCGCTCGGCGGCAGCGGCGCTGGCTGCATCTGCACCCGGAGATCGCGCGTTATGCCGAGGTGACCGAGCACTATGTGCTGGCCGGCGTGCCGGTGAAGGATAAGCGCAAGAATCGCGAAGATCCGCGCGGACCCTATACGAGCCACAACAGCGCGGTGCTCGTTTCGCCCGAGGGCGAGGACATCGCCTGGTACGACAAAAACCGCCTGGTGCCCTTCGGCGAGTACATCCCGAAAAAGCACTGGCTGCAGCGGCTGGCCGGGCAGGAGATTCGCGGGACGCTCAATTTCGAGCCGAGCGGCATCTACAAATTGATGCCGCTGCCCAAGGCGCCGTTCTCGGTGTTCATCTGCTACGAGGCGGTGTACCCGACGACGGTCCGGCGCCTGACGAACCTCGGGGCGAAGTTCCTGGTGACGATCACCAACGACGCCTGGTTCGGCAAAACGTCGGCGCCTTATCAGCACTGGGACCAGGTGGCCATGCGCGCGATCGAGAACCGGCGCTACGTGGCCCGCGCGGCGAACACGGGCATCAGCGGCATCATCGATCCGCTGGGCCGGACGATAAAAGCGACCGATATCTACGTGCCCGCGACGTACGTGGGGACGGTCAAAACGCTGGACATCCGCACGGTATATGCCACAATCGGCGATGTCGCCGCGTACGTGGCTGCGGTGATTTACGCGGGAATTCTGGTGTTTCTCGCGATCGGCAACGTGCGACGACGTAAGGAAAAAACCAAATGATCGAAGACCACAAAGAACACGTCACCCAGGCTCGGAAATTGTTCGACGAGCTGCGGGGGTATCTTTGATTTAGCCGAAAAGCAGGCGCGACTGGCCGAGTTGGAGGCGCAGATCGCGGTCGACGGCTTCTGGAACGACAACGAAGCGGCCAAACCGATCCTCAAGGAAAAAAGCGACGTCGAGGGCGAGCTGGAAACCTGGCGCGTGCTCGAAGACATGGTCGAGGACGTCGAGGTGACCCTCGAACTCGCCCTGGAAAGCCAGGACGAGGAGCTGGCCGCCGAACTGCCGCCCAAACTCAAGGCGCTGGAAGCCAAACTGCAGGATCAACGCCTGGAAATGCTGTTTTCCGACGAGGCCGATCCCGCCGACGCGATTCTGGAAATTCACTCCGGCGCGGGCGGCACCGAGGCGTCGGACTGGGCCGATATTCTGCTGCGCATGTACCTGCGCTGGGCCGAGCGGCGCGGCTTCGAAACCGAGTTGATCGACCATCAGCCCGGCGAGGAAGCGGGCATCAAAGGCGCGACGGTGGAGATTCACGGCAAGAACGCCTTCGGCATGCTCAAGGCCGAAAGCGGCATCCACCGCCTGGTGCGCATCAGCCCCTTCGATGCGGCCAAGCGCCGGCACACCAGCTTCGCCAGCGTGTTCGTCTATCCGGACATCGAGGACACCATCGAGATCGAGATCGACGAAAAGGACATCCGGGTGGACACGTTCCGCTCCAGCGGCGCGGGCGGCCAGCACGTCAACAAGACCAGCAGCGCGATTCGCATCACGCACTTCCCGACCGGCATCGTCGTGCAGTGCCAGAACGAACGCAGCCAGCACCGCAACAAGGATACGGCGTTCAAGGTCCTGCGCGCCCGGTTGTACCAACTGAAGTTGCAGGAGAAGGAAGCCGAACGGCAGGCGGTCAACGCGCAGAAGAAGGACATCGCCTGGGGCAGCCAGATCCGGTCCTACGTGCTGCAGCCGTACCGGCTGGTCAAGGATCTGCGCACCGGCGTGGAAATGGGCAACGTGGACGCGGTGCTCGACGGGGATTTGGACCGTTTTATCGAGGCTTATCTGCTTTCCCGGGTGGAATCTTAAACGGCGGCGCGGCTTGACAGAATGGCCCGACTAACTCTAGGGTAACGCGGATTTTTACCCTCTAAGGTTAAGGTAATGAACGAGGACACCAATCGACTGATCGAACTGCGGCGGGAAAAAGCGCAGGCCTTGCGCGAACAGGGCGTCAACCCGTTCCCGACGACGGTTTCGGTAACCCATACGACGCAGCAACTACGCGATATGTATGGGGAAAAAGAGGCTGAGGCGATCGAGCAGGTTCCCGATCGTTTCGCGATCGCCGGACGCGTGAAAGGCCAGCGCGACTTCGGCAACGTCATTTTTCTGGATATATACGACCGCACCGGCCGCCTGCAGGTGCTGCTGTCCAAGAAGCTGATCGGCCCGGAGAACTTCAAGTCCTTCAAAAAAATGGCCGACATCGGCGACATTTACGCCTTCGCCGGCAAGCTGATGAAGACCCGCACCGGCGAGTTGTCGCTGGCCGCCGACGAACTGACCCTGCAATGCAAATCGATGCGGCCGCTGCCGGAAAAATTCCACGGTCTGGTCGACGTCGAGACGCGCTATCGCCAGCGGTATCTCGATTTGATCATGAATCCCGACGTGGTCGACGTGTTCCGCACCCGCAGCGAAATCATCCGCCTGATGCGCGTGTTTTTCTCCGAACGCGACTTTCTCGAGGTCGAAACGCCGATGATGCACCCCATCGCCGGCGGGGCCACGGCGCGGCCGTTCGTCACGCATCACAACACGCTGGACATGGATCTGTTCCTGCGCATCGCGCCGGAGCTGTACCTCAAGCGGCTGATCGTCGGCGGGCTCGAGCGCGTGTTCGAAGTCAACCGCAACTTCCGCAACGAGGGCATCAGCACGCAGCACAATCCCGAATTCACGATGCTCGAATTCTACTGGGCCTACGCGACCTACGAGCAGTTGATGGAGCTGACCGAGGAACTGTGCTGCTTCCTGGCGCACAGCCTGTTCGGCAAGCTGAGCTTCGCCTACCAGGAACAGGAAATCGATTTCGCCCGGCCGTGGAAGCGCCTGCGCATGGCCGACGCGGTGGCCGAATACACCGACCTGTCGGTCGAGGATCTGGCCGATGCGGCGACGCTCAAAGCGTTTTGCGCCAAGCACGGCATCGAGATCATCGGCGAGGCGACGCCCGGCCGGCTGACGGTGCTGATTTTCGAGGAACTGGTCGAGTCCAAGCTGGTGCAGCCGACGTTCATTTACCATTTCCCCACGGAAGTCAGCCCGCTGGCCCGGCGCAACGACGAGAATCCCGAGGTGGTCGACCGTTTCGAGCTCTACATCAACGGCAACGAGATCGCCAACGCCTTCAACGAGCTGGCCGACCCGGACGATCAGCGCGGCCGGTTCGTCGAGCAGGTCGAGGCGAAAAAGGCCGGCGACGAGGAAGCGCACGAATACGACGCCGATTACATCCGCGCCCTGGAATACGGCCTGCCGCCGACGGCGGGCGAGGGCATCGGCATCGACCGGCTGGTGATGCTGTTGACCAACAGCGCCAGCATCCGCGACGTGATTCTCTTTCCGCAGATGCGAAAGGAACAAAGCTAAACGATGGGTTTCGCGCGGTTCGTCGGTCTCCGCTTTTTACGCCCGAAGCGACGGAGCTTGTTTCTGTCGGTGATCAGCATCATTGCGATCACGGGCGTCGCGGTCGGCGTGGCCACGCTCATCGTCGTGCTCGCGGTCATCACCGGTTTCCAGGAGGATATGACCAACAAGATCCTGGGCGCCTACAGCCATATGCTGGTGCTTTCCCACCACAGCCGCATCGAGAATTGGCCGGAGGTGGTCGAGACGATCCAGGGCACGCCGGACGTGCTGGCGGCCAGCCCCTTCGTCTATGGCGAGGGCATGGCCTCGACCGGCAACCACGCGGCGGGGGTGATCGTCCGCGGCATCGATCCGAACACCGCCGGCAACGTCACGAGCATCGGCGACTCGATCGACCGCGGCTCGCTGGACATGCTCAGCGGACCGCAGGAGGTGATTGCGCCGCTGGGCGAGAACACGGAAAAGGAAACGCTGCCCGGCGTGATTCTGGGGCGCGAACTGGCCGCGAGCCTGCGCGTGTTCGTCGGCGAGAAAATCCAGTTGATCAACCCGATGGGCGAGATCGGGCCGATGGGCGTGCTGCCCAAGGCGCAGCCGTTCGTCGTGGTCGGTCTGTTCAAAAGCGGCCTGTACGAATTCGACGCGAAATTCGCGTTCATCCACCTCGAGCAGGCGCAGTCGTTTTTCGGCACGGGCGATTCGATCAGCGGCCTCGAAGTGAAAATCGCCGACATCTGGAAATCCGATGAGGTGGCCCGCAAGGTGGAAGAGCGGCTCAAGTGGCCGTTTTACGCCAAGGACTGGATGCAGATGAACCGCAACCTGTTCTCGGCGATCAAGTTGGAAAAACTGGTGATGTACATCATTTTGTGCATCATCATTTTCGTGGCGTCGTTGAACATCTTCACCGGCCTGTACATGGCGGTGATGGACAAGAAGAAGTCGATCGCCATGCTGCGTTCGATGGGCGCGTCGGCCCGGCGCGTCGAGCACATCGTGTTGATTCAGGGGATGTTCATCGGCATTCTCGGGACGATCATCGGCGCGACGCTGGGCGTGGGGATTTGTCTGATTCAGATCAAGTACAACCTCATTCCGCTCGATCCCCGCGTGTATTACATCGACACGCTGCCGATGAAATTCAAGGTGTTGGATTTCGTGATCATCTTCCTCGCCTCGCTGGGGCTGAGCCTGGTGGCCACGCTCGCGCCGGCCCGCATTGCGGGACGGCTTGATGTCGTCAAAACGTTGCGGTACGAGTAAGCATTTATGGCGTTGATCGAAGTACACGATCTGGTCAAGATCTACCTGGAGGCGGCAAGCCCGGTGACCGTCCTGGAAGACGTGAACATGCAGGTGGACAGCGGCCGGATGGTGGGCATCACCGGCGAATCGGGCGCGGGCAAGACGACGCTGCTGTATTTGCTGGGCGCGCTGGAGCGGCCGACGAGCGGCAACGTGCTGTTCGACGGACGCGAAGTGTTTCCGCCGGGCATCGACGACCGCGAACTGGCGCAGTTCCGCAACCGGCGCATCGGCTTCGTGTTTCAGTTCCACGGACTGATTCCGGAGTTCGACGTGCTGGAAAACACGATGATGCCCGCGCTGATCGCCGGGCATACGCATGACGAGGCCGCGCGGATGGCCCGGCGCTCGCTGGAGGAACTGGGCCTGGGCGAGCGGCTCGATCACAAGCCGGGCGAGATCAGCGGCGGCGAGCAGCAGCGCGTGGCTTTCGCGCGGGCGATGATCATGCAGCCCGAGGTCGTGCTGGCCGACGAACCGACCGGCAACCTCGACGAGGAAACGAGCGAAAAATTGTGGCAGGTCATGTTTGACATCAACCAAAGCAAGGGCACGACGTTCGTCGTGGTCACGCATAACGAACGATTGGCCAAGCGGATGGACTGCATCTATCGCCTGAGCCTGGGTCACGTGGAGCGGATAGCATGAAGCGATGGGCGGTCCTGACGGCGATGGTCGTGGCGTTGACGGTGCTCTTGCCGGCGATGGCGGCGGCGCGCGATCTGGTCGCCGACGTGCGCATCGAAGGCACCTTGCGCATCGAGGACGACGTGGTCTTCGGCGCGATCGAAACGCGGCGCGGCGATCTGTACGACGCCGAACGACTCAACAACGATCTGCGCGCGTTGTTCAAGCTCGGCTATTTCGCCGACGTACGCATCAAGGTCGAGGACAGCGCGGCCGGCAAGATCGTCACCTTCCTGCTCGAGGAAAAACCCGCGGTCAAAGAGTTCGTCATCGAGGGCAACAAGAAGATCAAGGACGACAAGATCAACGAGGCGATCGACCTCAAGCCCAACACGATTCTGTCCATCGCCAAGATCAAGGAGAACATCGAGAAGATCCGTCAGCTCTACGAGGCCGACGGCTTTTTCATGGTCGATATCCACCACGAAATCGAGCCGCTCGAAAACAACCGCGTCCGGGTGATCATCCGCATCACCGAGTACCGCAAGATCTACATCAAGCGCATCGACTTCGTGGGCAACCGGGCCTTCGACGAGGAAACCCTACGCAAGCAGTTGCAGACCAAGGCCGGCCACGTGATGAGCTTCATGGGCCAGTCGGGCGTCTACCGCGAAACGATGTTCGCGCAGGACCTGCAAATGCTACGCATGTTCTACGCCAACCACGGCTACTTCGTGCAGATCGGCCGCCCGGTCGTGACCCTCAGCGCCGACAAACGCTGGATGTACATCTCCGTGTCGGTCAACGAGGGTCCGCAGTACTTCATCGAAAGCATCGACATCGAAGGCGACCTGCTCTTTAAAAAGGAAGACCTGATGAAGCTGCTCACCATCCAGGTGGGCGAGGTCTTCTCGCGCGGCAAGTTCGAGCAGTCGCTGAACGAATTGAAAAACCGCTACACCGACGTCGGTTACGCCTTCGCCGAGGTCGAGCCCGACGTTACGCCCAATCCGGAAACGCGCCGGGTGAAGATCAAATTCAACATCAACAAGGGCAAGCTGGCCTACATCGAGCGCATCGAGATCGTCGGCAACGACCGTACGCGCGACAAGGTCGTGCGCCGCGAGTTGTACATCCGCGAGGGCGACCTGTTCTCCGGCCCGGGCATCCGCCAGTCGAAGGAACGCCTGATGCGCATGGGCTACTTCGACGAGGTGTCGATCAAGTGGCGGCGCGGCGGCGCGGACGACCTGGTGATCGTGGACATCGAAGTCAAAGAGCGGATGCAGGGCAACTTCATCATCGGCGTGGGTTTCTCGAGCCTGGAAAACTTCTTCGGCACCGCGCAGGTCAGCCACAACAACCTGTTCGGCTACGGCTGGAAACTCTCGTTGATGGCCGAGGTCGGCGCGTACCGCAAGAACTTCCAGTTGCAGTTCCGCGAGCCGTACCTGTTCGATTCGCGGTGGATCTTCGGCACGACCCTCAACAACACCGAGCGCGACTACTTCTCGTTCCAGCGCAAGGATCGCGGCGCGTACGTCAGCCTGGGCCGGCCGCTGTACTGGGACGTCGAGGCGCACCTGGGTTATCAGTACCAGCAGGTGGAAATCACCGACGTCGACAACCGCGCGGCGCTGTTCCTCACCTTGCAGGAAGGGCAGAAGATCACCACCAGCACGCGCTTCACCTTGCAGCGCGACACGGTCAATCATCCCTTCGATCCGACCGCGGGCGCCAAGGTTTCGGCCTCGACCGAATGGGCCAGCGAGAACTTCGGCGGCGACCTGAACTTCCTCAAGTACACGGTCATGGCCCGCCGCTACTTCCCGGTCTACTGGGGCATTTCGTTGATGGTCAACGGCGAGGCCGGCTACGCCGACAACCTCGATGAGGACCGGCTGCCGATCACCGAACGCTACTTCCTGGGCGGCCTCAACAGCGTGCGCGGCTTCTACTCGCGCAGCCTGGGACCGACCGAAACCAGTTTCATTCCCTACAACTACCAGGATCCGACCTCGACCATGGCCGAGGTGGAAAGCGTGATCGGCGGCAACAAATATTTACAGGGCAACGTCGAATTGCTGATTCCGATCGTCAAACAGCTCGGCCTCAAGGGGCTGCTGTTTTACGACGCGGGCAATGCGTTCATCGAAGAAGATTGGTATAATCTGCGCGAACTTCGCCAAAGCTGGGGATTCGGCATTCGCTGGATCAGCCCGATCGGACCGCTGCGGTTCGAATGGGGCTTCCCGCTGTATCGTCAGGAAGGCGAGGACAAACAGGTCTTCGAATTCGGTATCGGGACCTTCTTCTAAGGGGTAAGGAAAGGAGCGTTCAAATATGCGTAAACTGATGCTGGCGGTGATCGTCGGTTTGATCGTCGCGTTGACGGCGGGTCCGGCGCTGGCCGGGAAAGTCGGCTTCGTCGACCTGCAAAAGGTGCTGGAACTGACCAAAATGGGCAAGGACATCAACCAGAAAATGGCCACCCGCACCGACGAACTGAAGATCAAGGTGAAAAAGGCCGAGCTCAAGGTCATCACCCTGCGCGACGAAGTGCAAAAGACCGCCTCGGCGCTCAGCGACGAAGCCAAGCGCGAAAAATACGAGGAACTCAACAAGCTGATGGGCGAGTACCAGCAGGTCTATCAGCAGTCGGCCATGGAAATCGAACAGTACAAACTCGAACTGTTCAAGGCGTTGATCGCCCAGATCAAAACGATCACCGCGAAGATCGCCTCCGCCGAAGGCTACGACGTCGTCCTGCTCAAAGTCGACGACGTGATGACCGAAGGCGGCGTGGTGTTGTACGGCTCCTCGTCCGTCGACCTGACCGACAAAGTCATTCGCCAGATGAACGCGCAGTAAGCGGCGCCGGCCGAAGGGAGGGACCGGCCGGTCGCGGGGGCGTTACGCGCGAGGAGAGGAGACCGGTTTGGATCTGCATTCGATTGCGAACATCGTCGGCGGCCGCGTGGTCGGCGACTCCGACCGCGAGATCAACGGCGTGGCCCAGGTCGACGCCGTCCGGTCCGACGAAGTCACCTTCATCACCGAGGAAAAATACCTGCGCCTGCTGGCCGACAAGGATCCGGCCGCGGTGCTGGTCAAAAGCGAATTCGCCGAACTGACCGCCCCGCAGATCGTCGTGGGCGATCCCTACCTGGCGGCGCTGCAACTGGCGCAAGCGTTCTTTCCCGAACCGCATTACGAACCCGGCGTCGATCCGGCCGCCTCGGTGGCCGCCGACGCGACGGTCGATCCCACCGCGACGGTCATGGCGCACGCCGTGGTCGGCCCCGGTGCGACGGTCGGGGCGCGCACCGTGCTCATGCCGCAGACCTACGTCGGCGCGCAGGCGCGCGTGGGCAAAAATTGCCTGCTGCATCCGGGCGCGAAAGTGGGCGCGCGTTGCACGCTGGGCGATCGGGTGATCTTGCACCACAACGTGTCGATCGGCGCGGACGGCTACGGCTACGAGCGCATGGGCGACACGCAGGTGAAGATCCCGCAGCGCGGCATCGTCGTGATCGAGGACGACGTGGAAATCGGCGCCTGCTCGTGCGTGGATCGCGCGACCTTCGGCCGCACGGTGATCGGGGCGGGCACCAAGATCGACAACCAGGTGCAGGTGGCGCACAACTGCCTGATCGGCAAACGCTGCCTGCTGGTGTCGCAGACGGGTCTGGCCGGCTCGGTGGTCGTCGGCGACGACTGCATCCTGGCCGCGCGGGCCGGCGCGGTGCCGCACGTGCGCATCGGCGCGGGGGCGATCCTCGCGGCGGGCGCGGCGGTCATGCGCGACGTGGAACCGGGCCAGGTGATCGCCGGTATCCCCGGCAAGGATCACATGGACTGGAAACGCGAATTGGTGGCAATCAGAAACCTTCCGCAAGCGTTGAAGGATTTGCAGCGACTCGGCAAACGAGTCGACGCGCTGGAAACCAAATAAGGAGAGAAAGCCGTGGCTACGATACATCCATCCGCGATTGTGCACCCGAACGCCGTGTTGGGCGAAGGAGTCGTAATCGGACCGTTTTGCATCGTCGAAGAAGACGTGACCATCGGCGAAGGAACCGAGCTGCTGGCCAACGTCATCGTGCATCGCTGGACGAGCCTGGGACGCAACAACCGCGTACGGCCCGGGGTCGTGCTCGGCGGCGCCGCCCAGGACTTCAAGTACCAAGGCGAGGAAACCTGGTTGCGCATCGGCGACAACAACATGATCGGCGAAAGCGTGACCATGCACCGGGGCAGCCGGGAAGGTTCGGCAACGACCGTCGGCGACAACAATTTCTTCATGGGCTACACCCACGTCGCCCACGATTGTCATGTGGCCAACCATGTGGTGATGACCAATTACTCCGGTCTGGCCGGTCACTGCACGGTCGACGACGGCGCGATCATCGCGGCCTATGCGGGCACCCATCAGGGCGTGCGCGTGGGCACGCTGGCGATGCTCGGCGCGGGCGCGCTGACCTCGCAGGACATTACGCCGTTCACCACCGCGGTGGGCGTGCCGGCGCGGCCGGTCGGTCTGAATTCGATCGGCATGCAGCGCGCGGGCATTCCGGATGAACACCGCCAGTTGGTGCAGCAGGCGTGGCAGATTCTCTTCACGCGGCAGTTGACGGTGGAAAACGCCGTCGCGGCGATCAAGGACGAAGTGGCTGAAAGCCCGGCGGTGCAGATGTTCCTCACGTTCATCGAAGGAACCAAACGCGGCATCGCCATGGCGAGGAGGAAGAACGGTGAGTGAGTCCAACACCTTGCGCGCGGGCATCGTGGGCGTGGGCCACATGGGCCGTTACCACGTCGGCGCGTACAGCGAACTGCTCAACGTGGAAATCGTCGGCGTGTCCGACGTCAACGTCGAGCGCGCCAAGCAGGTGACCGAGCCGTTCGGCCTGCCGTACTTCAGCGATTATCGCGAGCTGTTCGGCAAAGTCGACGTGGTCAGCGTCGCCGTGCCCACCGCGTTGCATTTTCCGGTGGCCAAGGAATTTCTGGAAAACGGTATTCACGTGCTGCTGGAAAAACCGATCGCTCCGACCCTGGCCGAGGCCGAGGAGCTCTTCGCCGTCGCGGCGAAAAACAACCTCGTGCTGCACATCGGCCACGTCGAGCGCTTCAACGGCGCGGTGCAGGAAGTCAAGAAGATCGTCGACAATCCCTTCATCGTCGAAAGCAAGCGCATCGGACCGTGGACCGGCCGCATCACCGACGCGGGCGTCGTGCTCGATATTCTCATCCACGACATCGACATCGTGCTGAACATGATCGACCAGCCGATCGCCAAGCTCGACGTGCAGGGCCGCAAGATCATGTCCGATTACGAGGATCTGGTCACCGTGCAGATCACCTTCACCAACGGTACGCTGGCCACCTTCCTGGCCAGCCGCGTCAGCGAGGAGAAGATTCGCACCCTGACGGTCCACCAGAAGGGCGCGTACATCAATTTGGATTATTCCTACCAGGAAATACATATTCATCGCAGTTCGCAAAGCAGCTACACGCTCACGGTCGCCGACGAGGCCCTCAAGTATCGGCAGGAGTCGATCGTCGAGCGGTTGTTCGTGCACAAGGGCAATCCGCTGAAGTTCGAGATTCAGCATTTCCTCAATTGTGTGCAGGGCAACGGCGACCGGATGATCAGCGTGGAAAACGAACTGCGTTCGCTCAAGGTTTCGCTGGAAGTGCTCGAACGCCTCAAGGCGGTCGAATAATGAGCGCTGCCCCGCTGGGCTTGGTCGCCGGGGCGGGCCGTCTGCCGTGGCTGGCGGCCCGGTCCCTGCGCCGGGCGGGCCGCGAGGTCGTGTCGGCGCAACTGGCCGAAACCGGTCAGGACGCGCTCGGCCCGGTCAGCGTCGCCTGCGCCTCGTTCAGCCTGGGGCAGGTGGGCACGATCATCGCGTACATGAAGGATCACGGCGTGCGCGAACTGCTCTACCTGGGCAAGGTGGAGAAGGGCCTTAACTTCGCGAATATCCAGTTCGACGAAGTGGCCATGGCCATGCTCATGCGCCTGCCGGATCGCAAGGACAATTCGCTGTTCGGCGTGCTGGCCGACGAGATGGAAGCGCACGGCTTCACCATCGTCGCCCAGACCGCGACCTTGCCCGAGCTGGTCACCCCCGCCGGGCACCTGGGCGGCCCGGAACCCAACGCGGCGATGCGGCAGGACATCGAGCGCGGCATGGCCGTCGCCCGCGCCGTCGCCGCTCAGCACGTCGGCCAGACCGTGGTCGTCAAGCAGGGCGCGGTGGCCGCCGTCGAGGCTTTCGAGCATACCGACGCGACCATCCGCCGCGCGGGCAAGCTCGCCGGCGAAAACACGGTGGTCGCCAAAGTCGCCTGGCCCGACCAGGATCCGCGTTTCGACGTTCCGGCCTGGGGCACGCAGACGCTGGCGGTCATGCGCCGCGCCGGCGCGTCCTGCCTGGCGGTCGAAGCGGGCACGAGTCTGATGATTGAATCCGAACGCGTGCGCAGCTATGCCGCGCGTTATCGAATCACACTGATGGGTATCTGAAGCGATTGCGGAGTATGAAGATGTGGCGTCAAGGATTATCGCTGTTGGTGTTGGTGAGCGTGGTGCTGGCGTCGTGCGCCCTGGTTTGGGCGGCCGACGATCAAGAGGATAACGACGACGATCAGCCGACCGCCGAGGAACTGCAAAAGCAGATCGCCGAGTTGGAAAAACGGTTGGCCGAAGTCGAGAAAAAGGCGTCGGGCAAAAACGACGTGCTGCCGTTGCTGCCCTGGGACGCCGATCGCGACGCGATCACCTTCAGCAACGGCTGGTCGGTGTCGTTTCACGGCGAGTTCCGTTCGCGCGCACTGGTCGAGGCCAACACGATCAACAACTACACGAACTTCGCCGGCGACCGCGTATACGCTTATCACCCCAAGTCGACGTTCAGCAACGATTACGGCTGGTGGGATCAGCGCTTCCAGTTCCGCACGATCTTCAATTTCGGCAACTACGCCGACTTGATCATCCGCATGCAACTGGGCGACATCGTCTGGGGCAGCCAGGCCCCGGTGATGGGCGGGCGCGGCGATCAGAAGTTCGACATGGAGGCGTTGTACTTCCGCGAGTTGTACACGCGCATGGACATCTATCCGATCCCGTTGTACCTCGTCTTCGGCCGCATGCCCGTCGAGCTGGGCAACCGGCTGATCATGGGCAACGAGCATGACGGCGCGTACACCTATTACAAGCATCGCTATTTCGAAATCGCCGCCGGCGCCGTGCGCCAGTACGAGGGCGAGAACTACGAAATGAAGATGAAGTGGAACGACGACGAGGACACCTTCTTCGTCTGGGCCAACGCGACGCCCACGCCCAAGCAGAAACTCTCGCTGTTCGGTTGGGTCAATGACTTCAAGGTCACGCAGTATCCCAACCGCGTCGCCCCCAACAGCCCGATGTGGCTGCTGCCCGCCTTCACGCAGGAGGAATACACCGGGCAGGAAAGCCAGATGTGGAACCTCGGCGCCAACTATGTCGGCGACTTCGGCCCGGTGACGATCAACGCCGAGTACGATCAGCAGTTCGGCACGTTGTTCGCCAACGAGGACGTCGAGGGCGCCGAAGACCTGCACTGGCGCGGCCGCGCGGCGTTGTTGAAAACCGACTACCGCATCACCAACGTCGACACCGTCGCCCTGACCATGGGCTACGGCAGCGGCGACGATCCGGACACCGTCAACTACGAAGGCTTCTTCGCGCCGGACAACGACTTCGGCATCAGCGAAGAAACGATGGACGAGTACATCAAGCGCGGCTACTTCTCGGTCTACGAAAATCTGTCCCCCGGCGCGGGCGTGCCCGGCGGCCTGTTTGACGGCTACGGCAGCGGCGGCGTGGAAAACACGATGTTCGCCAACCTCGGCCTCGACCTGAATTTCCAGGCGAACCATCACTACTACGTCAGCTACGGTTACATTCGCGCCACCGAGCCCAATCCGGTCACCGACGACGCGGAAATCGGCTGGGAAATGGACGCGCGCGTCGACTATATCTTTTCGCCCAACGTCCTGTTCGCCATCTACGGCGGTCACCTGTTCATGACCGGCGATTACTTCCGCAAGGACGCCCACGACGCCGCGCAGGTTTACTTCGAATGGAAGTTGCAGTGGTGAGATGTTGGATGCGCTGGCCGGCTTCGATCGAACGATTTTCCTGGCGATCAACGCCGGCTGGTCTTCCCCCGCGCTCGACGTCTTTTTCGGCCTGATCACCAACCTCGGCCACGGCCTGTCGCTCACGCTGTTGGGCGCGCTGGGCCTGTACCTGGGCGACCGCAAGAATTTTCCGCGCAACCTGATTTACCTCGCGCTGGCCGTCGGGCTGAGCGGCTTGCTTGTGCAAATCGTCAAAAGCTTCGTAGGCCGTCCGCGTCCGCTGAAAGACATTGCGTTCGGCGCGCTGACCGCGCAGGCGGTGAAAACGCAGGTTCTCGGCTGGATCGACAAACTGACCATTCCGCTGAGCGACTCGGCGCAGTCGCTGCACATCATCGGCCCGAAGCTCGGTTCGCGCTCGTTCCCCAGCGGGCACGCGGCCGGCGTGTTCGGCACGGCCACGGCGCTGCTGTACGCCTACCGCCGCTGGTGGCTGTGGCTGACGGTCGTGCCGCTCGCCGCGCTGGTGGCGATCAGCCGCGTGTACGTCGGCGTGCATTTTCCGCTCGACATTCTGACCGGCGCGCTGCTGGGCGTCGCCTGTTCCTGGGCGTTTCTCGCGGCGATCCGCAAGTACACCGGCATGGGCCTGACACGGCCGAAAACCTTCGCGCCGTCGGTCTCGCCGCCGGGAGAACCGTTGATCATGTTCGTCGCCGGCGAAACCAGCGCCGACACCTACGCGGCGAATCTGATGCGGGCGCTGCGCGAAAGCACGCCGGGCGCGCGGTTCGTCGGCATCGGCGGCGAGCAGGCGCTGGCGGCGGGATTGGAGGCGGTCGGCCGCGCCGAGGACATCGCCATCGTCGGCTTCACCGGCGTGCTCAGCGGCCTGCGCAAACTGCGCCGCACCTACCTGGCCGCGTTGCGCACGCTCAAAACGCGCCGCCCCGACGTGCTGATTTGCCTCGACCTGCCGGACTTCAACCTGGCGCTGGCCAACCAGGCCAAGGCCCTGGGCATTCCGGTGCTGTATTACATCAGTCCGCAAATCTGGGCCTGGCGCACCGGGCGCGTGCGGGTGATCGCCGACCGCATCGACCACATGGTCGTCGCGCTGCCCTTCGAGCGTGAGTTTTACGAAAAACAAGGCGCGGCCTGTACCTTCGTCGGGCACCCGATTCTCGAAACGCTGCCCACGCATGAAATCGACCGCGCGGACCTGCGCGCCCGGTTCGGGCTGGCGGCGGACAAGAAGATCGTCGTGCTCGCCCCGGGCAGTCGCGGGCATGAGATCAAGCACAACACCGCCGCCTTGGCCGGCTCGGGACGGTTGCTGGCCGCGCAACGCGACGATGTGCAGTTCGTCGTGCCGCTCGCGCCGTCGGTGACGCCCGAACGCCTCGCGCCTTATTTCGCGGCGGCGGGCATTACGCCGGTGTACGTGCGCGGGAGCTTTTACGAGCTGCTTTCGTGCGCCGACGCCGGGGCGATCACCAGCGGCACCGCGACGCTCGAAGCGGCTCTGGCCCGGCTGCCGCACGTCATCTGCTATCGCAGCAACGCGCTGAACATCCTGCTCGCCCGCTGGTTGATCAAAGTTGACATGATCGGTTTACCGAATATCATCCTGGGGCGGGCGGCGTTCACCGAGTTGATTCAACAGGAGTGCTCGCCGGCGATCGTCGCGGGGCATTTGCAAACCCTGTTGAGCGACGAAGGCCGGGCGAAGGCGCTGGCCGACTGCGACGAACTGTGGCGTACGCTGGACGGCGGCGAGGTGAGCAAGGCCGTGGCCGGGCGCGTGTTGGCGCTGGCGGCGCGGCGAAAGGATTGAAGATCGACATGGCGAAGTGGACCGAAAAACTGAAGTTCTGGCACACGCAGGATTGGGCCGAGTTCAAGCGCTTCATGATTTACTTCAAGCCCTACGCCTTCTGGGTGGGTCTGGCGTTCACTTGCGCGCTGCTGGTCGCCGCGACCACGGCGGCGACGGCCTACCTCGTGCAGCCGGCCATGGACAAGGTGTTCACCGAGGCGGACAAAGACGTCGCGATGTTCTGGCTCAAGCTGATCCCCGTCGCGGTGGTGCTCATCTACATTCTCAAGGGCGTGTTCCGCTTCGCGCAAAACTACATTTTGCTGGTCGTCGGGCAACGCGTCATCCGCCTGCTGCGCAACCAGCTCTACGATCATTTCCAGGACCTGTCGATCGACTATTATTCGGACACCAACACCGGCGTGATGATGAGCCGCATCACCAACGACGTGAACATGATGGAACGCGCCGTGCCGTCGATCACCAACCTGTTTCGCGAGCCGATCACGCTCATCAGCCTCGCGGTGCTCGCGTTTTATCAATGGTGGCAGTTGGCGCTCATCATTTTGGTGCTGTTTCCCGCCACGGCGTACCCGATCGTCCGCTTCGGCAAGAAGATCCGCAAATACACCAAGCGCGGGCAGGAGCGCATGGGCGAACTCACCGGCATCCTCAAGGAGAACTTCACCGGCATCCGCGTGATCAAGGCCTTCGGCATGGAGGATTACGAGCGCGCGCGGTTCCAGGTCGAGAACCGGAAGGTCTACGACGCCAACGTGAAGCGCTCGAAGTGGGACGAACTGTCCAGCCCGGTCATCGAAGTGCTCGGCGCGCTGGCCGCGGCGGTGGTGATTTTGTACGGCGGTTCGCTGGTCATCCAGGGCGGTTTGACCACCGGTAAATTCTTCAGCTTCATGGCCTCGCTGGGCCTGATGTACGAACCGCTCAAGCGCGTGAACAAAATGAACGCGGCGTTCCAGAGCGCGCTGGCCGCGGCGGCGCGCGTGTTCGAGGTCTTCGATACGCCCCCGAGCGTGAGCGATGGCCCCGACGCGGTCGAGCTGCCGGCGCTGCGCGACACGGTGACCTTCGAGAAGGTGCATTTCGCCTACAACGACGCCGACGGCGAGGTGCTCAAGGGCATCGCCTTCCAATCGCACGTGGGTCAGATGATCGCCTTCGTCGGCTCCAGCGGTTCAGGCAAAACGACGCTGATCAACCTCATCCCGCGTTTTTACGATCCGGTCGGCGGACGCATTCTGATCGACGATCGCGACATCTCGCAAGCGACGATCCGCAGCCTGCGAACGCAGATCGCCATGGTCACGCAGGATACCTTCCTGTTCGCCGATTCGATCCGCAACAACATCGCCTACGGCCAGGCCGACGCGACGATGGAGAAGATCGTCGAGGCGGCCAAACGCGCCAACGCGCACGAGTTCATCGAGCACACGCCCAAGAAGTACGACACGCAGATCGGCGAACTGGGCGTCAAGCTTTCCGGCGGGCAGCGGCAGCGTCTGGCCATCGCGCGGGCGCTGTTCAAGAACGCGCCGATCCTGATCCTCGACGAGGCGACCAGCAGCCTGGACACCGAGGCGGAAGCCGAAGTGCAGGAAGCGCTGGAGAACCTGATGGAAGGGCGCACGACCTTCGTCATCGCGCACCGCCTCTCGACCATCCGCCGCGCCGATCGCATCCTCGTGCTCAAAGACGGGGTGATCGTCGAGGACGGCCGTCACGAAGAACTGATCGCGCACGACGGCGAATACGCCCGGCTGTACAAGATGCAGTTCCGGGACGAGTAGCCGACGGTGCGCCGCCCGCTCGCCAGCCTGCTGCTGATTCTGCTGCTGCTTTCCGTGTTGCGCCTGGCGCTGGGCGCGCGGGTGGGCGTCATTCCCGACGAGGCCTATTACTGGACGTGGTCGCTGCAACCCGACTGGTGTTACTGGGATCAACCCGGCGGCATCGCCTGGGCGCACTGGCTGTGGGATCAGGCGTTCGGCGCATCGCGCCTGTCGTTGCGCGCGCTGGCCGTGTTTCTGGCGCTGGTCGCCTCGTTGCTGATCTACGGCCTGTTGCGGCGCGTGATGGACAAAACCGCCGCCGCGCTCGGCGTGCTGCTGTTGCAGATCACCCCGTTGTTCGCGGCGGGCGCGGTGTTGATCCTGCACGATAGCCTGCTGCTGGCGATCGCCGCCGGCGCGTGGTGGCTGTTCGCGAAAATCGTGCTGGACGATCGTCCGCGTTGGTGGCCGCTGCTGGGCGTGTTGTGCGCGTGCGGGCTCTACGCCAAGTTCAGCATGGTCATCGTCGCCTTCGGCTTTTTCCTGGCCTTGCTCACGCAACCGCGCGGCCGCGCGCACTTGCGCACGCCGTGGCCGTACCTGGGCGCGCTGGCGACCGCCGTGCTCTTCGCGCCGGTCGTGTTGTGGAACCTGAAACACGACTGGATCGCCCGGCGCGCGGTGAGCAAGCTGGCCTTCGATCCGGATGTCGTCGGCGCGGCGCGGCTGGCTTCGTTCTTCGATTTTATCGGCGGCCAGATCGGCGTGATCACCCCCGTGCTCGCCGTGGTGGGGATCATCGCCGCGATCGCCGCCTGGCGCGAACGGCGCGACGACGAGGGCAAGCGACTGTTGCTGGCCGTGCCCGCGTTGACGATCCTGGCGTACTTCGCGGTCAATGCGTGGCGGGCGAAGATTCAGGCGAACTGGCCGGCCGTCGCGTGGCTGGCGCTGACGCCGCTGGCGGTCGATTGGATCATGCGCCGCATCGACGCCGGACGCACGCACGCGCCGCGGTGGCTCGTCGCCGTCGCGTTGACCGTGCTGCTGCCGACGATCGCGCTGCACGCGCACGTCTTTCATCCGTTGGTGACGATCAAGACCGACATCACCGCGCAGTTCTACGGTTACGACGGCCTGGCCGAGCACGTGAATGCGTTTCGCGAAAGGTATCCGCAGGCGGCGTTGATGACCAAGCGCTATCAAACGGCGAGCGAATTGGTTTATCATCTGGTTGATCGACCGAGCGTGTACACGGCCGACTTCGCGCATCGCGGCAGCCAGTTCACGCTGGACAACGATTGGGCGAAGTTGATCGGCCGCGACGTGCTGTACGTCGACGAGCAGACGATGCCCGGCAAGTTGCAGCGGCATTTTGCCTCGGTGGTCGAGCTCGCGCCGTATGTGCACCAACGAGGTGACGCGCCGGCGCGACGGATGCGCGTTTATCTGGCGCAAAACATGCGCTGGTCAGGGCCGCTGGAGAGCTACTTCGAAGATCCCGTCGGGCATCAGATCGAACGCATGGAACGCCGCAAACATAAGGGCGACTGAGCGCATGTTGTTTTTGACCGTCTACATTTTGCTGGGCCTGATCGCCTTTCCGCTGGCGATCGTGGTCGTCGCCGTCGGCGGCGTTTTCAAGCGCGACTGGTGGGACAATGCGCTGGCCCGCTTCGGCCGCGTCCCGGCGCTGGCGGCCGACCGGCCGATCGTCGTGTGGTGCGCGTCGGTCGGCGAGGTCAACACGGCGCAACGGCTGATCGCCCGCTTGATCGAGGCGAACAAAGCGCCGGTGGTCGTGGTCGCCTACACGCCCAGCGGTCTGCGGCGCGCGCGCGAACTGTTCGCCGGCAAAGCGACGATCACCCTCGCGCCGCTGGATTGCCTCAACTGCGCCGCGCGGTGGGTGACGCGTTTGCGGCCGAGCCTGCTGCTGTTGCTGGAAACCGAACTGTGGCCGCTGACCCTGCGCATCGCCGCCGACAACGGCGCGCGACTGGTGATGGTCAATGGGCGGCTTTCCGACCGCAGCTTCCCGCGTTATCGATTTTTAAAGTTCGCCGTGCGCCGGACGCTCGCCCGCTTCGACCTGCTGTGCGTGCAGACCGAGCAGTTCCGGCAGCGCTTCGTGCAACTGGGCGCGCCCGCCGACCAGACGATCGTCACCGGCAGTTTGAAGTTCGATATTTCGCCAAGCGCAACGCCCGCCGACGACGTGGCGGCGCTGTATCGCGCGTTTTGCGCCGACCGGCCGGTGATCGTCGCCGGCTCCACGCACGAGGGCGAGGAGCGCACGATCGGCGAAGCGCTGGTCGCGTTGCGCAAGGAATTTCCCGACCTCGCGGCGATCGTCGCGCCCCGGCACGTCAAGCGGGCGGGGCAGGCGTTGGACGATTTGACCGCCGCCGGGTGTCGCGTCGAGTTGCGTTCACAGGCGACGGCGGCGACGGTGCGCGCGGCCGACGTGCTGCTGATCGACCGCATCGGCGAGTTGGGGTGGGCTTTCGGCTTGGGGCGGGCGGCGTTCGTCGGCGGATCGTTCGCGCCGGTCGGCGGGCACAACGTGCTCGAGCCCGCCGCCTGGGGCGTGCCCGTGCTCGCCGGGCCGCTGACGCCCAATTTTCTTGCCGAGGTCGACGCCCTGCGCGCGGCCGGCGGAATCGCCGTGGTCGCCGACGGCCCGGCCCTGATCGCGAAACTGCGTGAATTGCTGGCCGATGAGGATCTGCGTACGCGCATGGGCGAGGCGGGGCGGCGGGCGTTGGAGACACATCGCGGCGCGACGGCGCGCACGCTCGAACAAATATGGGCTTTGCCGATGGAGCGGCCGCCGGCGGCTAGCTGATCTTCTTGAGGGCCGCCTGCGCGACGCGGGCGATTTCCGGTTTGTTGCTGCGCACGAACTTCTGCACGATGTCCTTGGCTTCCTCGCCGCCCAGGTCGCCCAGGGCGCGGATGGTCGCCTCGGTGATCTTGTCGCTGACCTTCGGGCCGAACAGGCTGCTGAGTTTTCCCGGCCGGATGATTTTCTTGAAAAGGGGCAGCGCCTCTTCGCCGCCGATTTTACCCAGCGCGGTGATCAGGTCGATGGCCAGCGGTTCGTTCTTTTCCGGCAGCGTCGGATCGAGCTGCTGCAGCATGAACTCCAGCCCGGCCTTCGAACGCGCGTTGCCCAGGTGCGTGTACAACATGCGCTGGCTGGACAGGTCGAGGTTGGGCAGCGCCTGCGCCATCATCTGGTTGGCGCGCTCGTTGTTGATTTTGATCAACGAGGACAGACACGCCTTGCGCACCTGCTCGTGCTGGCTGGTCATCTGCTTGGCGATCAGCACGATCGCCTGATCGTCTTTCATGTCGCCGGCCAGCACCACCAGGTTGCGGATGAAGTACCAGGGTTGTTCGGGCTTTTCCAGATACTCGCGCACCAACGGCTTGGCCGATTCGGGGAACCGCTCCAGACCGGTGATGACCTTTTTGCGCACACGCATTTCCTCGCTGTCGCGCAGAATCTCGATCAGCTTGCCGACCAGCCGCGAGGTGTCCATGGTGAACAGCACCTTGAGCGCCATTTCGGCTTGCTTTTCATCCTCGGCGGTGAAGCGGTCGATGAGGTAGTCGAACAGTTCCTTGTGCTCGAGGATCTTCGCCTCGCACATGGTGAGGAACTTGATTTTCACCTGGTCGTTTTCCATCTCGCGCAGGTTGTTGACCGCTTTGAAAATCTGCATGACAAACTGCAGGTTGCCCGCTTCGATCAGCTTGCCCAGGTCGCCGATGAGCACGGCGAGGAACGCGGCGTACACGCGCTGTTCCTTTTCCTGGCGGAACGCGCGCAGGTTCCAGTTGTACAGGTGGCTGTGGTACGTCGTGTTTTTCACTTCCAGCAGGCTTTGGCTGATGCGCACGATGGCCGCGGCCAGGCGCAGGCGCACGTTGGGATCCTCGTCGTTGATGTTCTGATAGATCTTGTCGAGGATCTTCTTGGCCACGTCCGGACGGTTCATGTCGGTCAGACGCACGAGCAGATCGGGGATGTTCGGCTGGATCTTGTCGTCCAGGAAATAATCCGGGTCCTTGGTGATCAGCCGGCGCACCTTGAGAATCAGCAGCTTGTTCGGATCGGTCGCCTCTTTCTTGACGGCGCGCGCCATGCCCAGGGCCTTTTGCGCTTTCTCCACCAGGTCGGGCGATTGCTGGCGCGTTTTGAGATCCTGAATCAGCCGGTTGAGCACCTTCTCGGATTCGTCGATCTGCGAGGGATTGAATTCGAAGTCGGCCGGGTTGAGTCCTTCGATGACCCGGTGGTACTTGCGCAGGAACATGTCGATGATCGTCGATTTCTTTTTCATCGACAGGGTCGAGAGAATGCGCCCCTTCAGGTCGGCTTTTTCCTCGAGGTCCTCGTTGAAGCGCGTCGAGAGGATGCGCGCCAGCGTAAACGATTTGAAGTTGGTGACGATCTTGAGAAAGTCGTCCAGCAGCTTGGCGCGGATTTGCGGCTGGTTGAACGAGTAGATGACCCGGCTGATGCTCTCGAAGGTGCCGGTCAGTTTTTCCACGCGTTCGTCGCGCGAGGTTTCGTTGGCCTCGGTAGTCGCCGCGGCCTGCATGGTGGCCATCTGTTTGAGCAACTCGGGGCTGATGCTCGAGATCATCTCGCTGGTCACCGCCGATTGCTGGTACGCCGGCTGCGGGGCGGTGATGTCGGCTTCCATCGCCTCGGCGTCGTTGCTCCAGCGATCCAGCGCGGCGGCCAACACCGGGGCCAGTTGTTCGAAATCGACGCTCTTGGCGTTTTTCACCTTGTCGAAATCGATCTGCTGCTTGAGCTGGTCCAACTTGTCGTCGGAGATGTTCAGGTCCTCCAGCGGCAGCTTGCTCACCAGGTATTGAACGAAAACGCCTTCCTTGAAATTCTCGTCGTTGAGCTGGCCGCTGGGTACGTTGGCCAGCTTTTCCAGCTCGGCGATGTCGGCCACGGTCTGGCCGCGTTCGATCGCGACGAAAACCTTGGTGTCGATTTCGATGTGCGTGACGCCTTTGGCTTCCAGGTGCTTGTTGATGTCCTCGATCTGGCGCAATTCATCCGGTTGTTGGCCGAGAATGTCGACGAACACTTCCAGCTCACCGCTGTTCAGGCCCTTCTTGTACGTCAGGCTTTTGATGTTGCGATCGCCCATCGTCTGGATGAACTTGGTCACGTAGCCGCGCTTCTGGATGCGGTCGGGCTGCAGTTCCTCGTTGATCAGCAACTGGCGCTCATTTTCGGAGAGCGTGAACGAATTCAACTCGGCGAAGATGTTGTCGAAGTGGCCGATGCCGCGTTCCAGGGCGATCTTGATGATGGACGATCCGGGCGGGTACCGCTTGATGTTGACGATCGTACCGCCCAACGATTGGATGGTTTCCAGAATCTGGTCGCGTTGGTTGTCGGTTAGGCGCGTGTCACTCATTGCGGTTGATCAACCTATATAGCTTGAGTATCGAAAAAGCCACCAAAGTTTAGAGAAAGCCGCGATTTATGTCAACGCGCCCGGTCGCGATGCGTCAGCATGGTCTCGTATTTTTTCATCGCGGTGATGACCCGGCGGACGTACCGATTGGTTTCGAGGTAAGGGATCTCGGCGATGAAGTACGCCTGTTCTATTTTTTGTTTGTTGCGCAGCCATTTGGCGACGGCCTTGGGGCCGGCGTTGTAGGCAGCCACGGCGTAGGCCGGGTCGTCGCCCAGCGTATCCAACAGATGGCGCAGGTACCAGCAACCGTAGCGGACGTTGGTTTCCGGATCGTACAGGCTGTCTTCGTGATAATCCTCGCCCAGCGCGGCGGCGATCTCCTGTCCGGTCTGCGGCATGACCTGCATCAGGCCCACCGCATAGGCGGGCGACTCGACCGTCGGCCGGTAGTTGGACTCGTTGAGGATGATCGCGTACACCAGCGCCGGCGGCAGGCGGAACTGTTTGGCGTAGCGTTCGACATTCTCGGCGTAGCCCAGCGGCAGATACAGCGGATAGTACGTGTCCAGCAGCGAATCGCGGTGTCCCTTCAGGTATTGGTACACGCCGCCGCCGTACACCAGTTTGCGCGCCAGCGGATACGCCTTGGCGTCGTGCGCGACGCGGGCGAGGGCGAAACGTTGCGGTGCTTTGATCTTCTTGGGGATCTCCAGCGACACCATCTCGCGGTTGGCCGCGCGCCAGAAGCCCAGTTCGGTCGTCTGTTGCAGGCGGGGGAAGTTTTTGAGCTCGTCGAATTCCGCCCACCACGCGCTGTTGATCGGCGTGAGTTTCGGCCCCCGCGTGTTGTGCCGGTTCATGCCCTGGGCGATGGTCACCGCCGGCCGTTTGTGCGCCTGCAGGATTTCCGCGCTACGCCAGCCGTAATAGCCGGTCGGATCGTTTTTGTTCAGCCGGGTGAGAATGGCCATCGCCTCGGTGACGCGCTTCTGCTTGAGCAGCACCTGTGCGCGCCAGAAGCTCGCGCGTTCCTTTTCCTCGCCGCGCCGATCGTTGAGGATCGCGGCAAAGTGCCCGTCGGCGGTTTTCAGATTGCCGGCCATCATCGCCGTCCAGCCGGCCTTCCAATGCAGGAACGAATTGGCGCTGCGTTTTTCTTTCAAACGTCGCGAGTAATACCCGTAGGCGTCGGTGTATTTGTTGTCCTCGATGTTCAACAGGCTCAGTTGATACCAGCCGGTGCGCCGGGCGCCGTAGCCCGCGCCGTGCTTGGTCAGCAGTTGGTAGTTTTCGCGCGCCTTGGGCGCGTCGCCCAAACGCGTGTACAGCCGCGCGAGCTGGTAGAGAATGTCGCCGTACTTGGCGTCCTGGCGCGTTTTGAGCAATTCGAAGTACGCGGCCGCCTGATCGTTGTGGTGCGTGCGGAAGAACGAATCGGCCGCCTTGTCGACCAGCTCGGGCATCGCCGTCCACGGCTCGCCGCGTTCGCGCCGCAGGCGGATGGCGCGATCCAGCGCCGGGCCCGCCTGCTGATACGCGCCGCCGGTGTACATGCGCAAACCGAACTTCGCCGCGTGGTCGATCTGCGCGGGCACGTCCCCGGCGAAGGCCGTGCGGTGCAGGCCCTCCAACGCGCGGATGCTGTAACGGTGCGGATCGGTCTTTTCCAGCAATTGCCGATACAACGCGGCCGCGTCGGCGGTTTGCTTTTGCTCTTCAAGCAGCTCGGCCGCGCGCACCAGGTAATAAGCGCGCAGCGTCGCGCCGGCGGCCGCGGCGGCGGCCTGACGATACGCGGCGACCGCTTCGTCCTTTTTATCCAGATCGACGTAGGACTGCGCGATGCGCCCCGCCGTGTTTCGCGTCAGCGGCGATTGCGGATACTGCGTGCGCAGGGTTTGCAGCATGGTCAGGGCGGCGGCGTGATCGTGGGCGGCCGACGCGTTGCGCGCCGCCTCGTCCAGCGCGGCGGCCCGGTAAGCGGGCAGCAGGTCGCCCGTCTCGGCGAACAACCGCGACGCCTGCTGGTAGCGCCCGGCCTGCTCGTGCTCGCGGGCCAGACGCACCAACTCGCGTCCCTGCGCCATGGGGGGCAATTTCCGCGCGGCCGTTTCCTTTTCCGCCAGCGGATTGGGCGGCGGCGCGGAGGCGCTGATGCTGTCGTCGGCCGTGCCCACGGCGCACGACGAGCACAGCAAAAGCGATAGGGAAAGGAGGATCGTCAGGGAAAACAAACGCAACGTCGAGCGCGGAGCGGTCATCGTGCGGTCAATTATCCTCGCATCTGGTTAAAGGGGAATGCGGCGGCTTTTCGCGAAGCCCATGATGATGTTGCGCGCCTTTTGCAGATTCGACAACCGGTGGTGTTTTTTGCGGTTCCCGTCGAAATCGTCTTCGGCGATGATCTCGTTGCGGAACTCGCGCTCGAATTGGGCGACGTATTGCAGCAGTGTGCGCAGTTGTTCGCTCGTGCCGAATTTACGCAAGCTGACCACCGTCATCATCGCGTAACCGTCCGCCACGGCTTTGATGTATTCTTTCGGACTGCTGCCAACACCCATTATGGCCTCCACGGTTGCGTATCTTTTTTCCAACCATAAAGGACTCACCGTCAAAGTACAACCCGATGAGCCAATCCAATGCGGAATGACGAAAGCGGAAAGCGGAATTTTACAATGCGGAATGTCGAGTTTATTAAACAAAACGGGGACGGAAAAATTCCATCCCCGCATGCGTTGTAGTGCGTTCTTTTTCACCCCGGGCCGCGCCCGACCCTCTCCCTGGTGGAGAGGGCAAAAGCCGGTAACCAAGGACTCCCTTCTCCCACCGGGAGAAGGGGCGGGGATGAGGGGCGTCTGCCACAAATCCCCAAATTACTCGCCGAGGACCTCGATGATCACCCGGTTGTTCTGCGCCCGGCCGCTGCGCGTGCTGTTGCTGGCGACCGGCGCGGCGTCGCCCATGCCGAAGGGCTGGATGCGGCCGGGTTCGATGCCGCGCTGCACGAGGTAATCCTTGATCTTCTCGGCGCGGCGTTGGGTCAGGCGCGAATTGTTGCGGTGCTGCACGCTGTCGGTGTAGACGCGCACGGCCACGCGCACTTCTTTCCAGTTCTTGAGTTTCTCGACGAGGCTTTCCAGGATCGGGATGCTTTGCATGGTGTATTCATCGCGATACACCTTGAATTGGATGGCCAACGGATGCAGCTTCTGCAGCGGCGGATCGTCGGGGCAACCGTCCTTGTCCTGGAAGGCGTTGTAGGTTTCGGGCTCGTTGGGGCACTGATCGTCTTTGTCGGCGATGTTGTCGTTGTCGTTGTCGGGATCGGGGCAGCCGTCGTTGTCCTGGAAGCCGTCGTTGTCTTCCAGCTTGTCGGGGCACTGATCCTCCGCGTCGAGCACGCCGTCGTTGTCGTTGTCGGTGTCGGGACAGCCGTCCTCATCCTCGAAGCCGTCGATGTCCTCGGCCTCTTTCGGGCACTGGTCCTTGACGTTGATGATGCCGTCGCCGTCGATGTCGGGCGGGATCGGCACGAAGCCGGCCGGCTTGAGCCGCCAGATGTCCCAGTTGCCGTTATCGTTGGAATGGAAATAGATGTAGCCGTCGTTGCCCCACATCGCGCCGCCCTCGAATTTCTCGTGGGTGGTCAGCGGAGCCAGGCCGGTGCCGTCGGATTTGATGATCCACAGATTCCAGTTTTTGTTTTCGTTCGAGGTGAACACGATGTAGCGGCCGCCGGGCGACCAGGCCGGTTCGATGTCCTCGGCCTCGCGCGAGGTGAGGCGGGTCAGGTCCGAGCCGTCGGGGCGGATCGTGTAGATTTCGAAGTTGCCCGAGGCGTTGCTGGAAAAGACGATCCGCGTGCCGTCGGGACTCCACTTCGGAAAGAGGCCCTGGGTGTTGAGGTCCAGCAGGTTCGAGCCGTCGGCGTTGATGATGTAGATGTTGGGCATCTTGCTGCGCCAGCGTTTCCAGAACATGCCGTTGCGGTTGATGCCCACGTCCTTGCCTTTGTCATAGGCGTTGAAGACGATCTTTACGTTGTCGTAGTGGCAATCGGCGCCGAAGGCCAGCTTGGGAATGTTGGTCACCTTCGAGATGGTGCCGCCGCCGACGTTCTTTTTCCAGATCGCGCGCATGTCGACGCGACGGTAGGAATCGAAGAGGAGGGTGTGGTCGTCGGCCATCCAGGACGGAAACGCGTCGTCGGCTTCGTCGACGTCCAGCCGCTGCACCGAGCCCGAGGCCGTGTCCTTGATGAAAATATCGAAGTTTTTACCGGCCGAATCGCTCTTTTGGTAGCTCATGTAGGCCACCCGTTTGGCGTCGGGCGACACGTCGGGATAAAAATCGTCGAAGTCGTCGTTGGTCACCTGCGCCAGATCGACATAAGCTCCACCCTGGGCCTGCGGTTTGTCGTTGACGAAAATAAGAAGCGATAAAGTAATAATCGTCGCTGCTATCAGCAGATAGCGAACACGCATGGGCCTGCCTCCCTACATGATTTTCATGGTAAATGAATAACTCTCACCACAACGATTACATATCGCCTGCCCGGTGGCTTGTCAAGACTTTGGGATTTAACTACAGAAAAATGCACACGTTTTTTGCAGCCTCAATTTCCGTTTATCCGCTTGCGTATTTGCGGTGTCTTTTGTAGTGTACCGAGTCATGGTTCGCGGTGCGAACGTCTCGACATTTAGCAGAGAGGAACGGTGCGGATGAAACGACACAAGACGGTGGTCGTGGTTCTTTTGGCCACTTTAATCGCCGCCTCGGCGGCCGCGGCCGGCAGCATGATCGGCAAGTTGTACGTCAAGCAAAGCGAGGTGCTGCTGACCGAACGATCCGGCCAGACGTGCCTGAACGAAGTGGAAAATTATTGCGAACGCTCGTACATGT